>ERZ1645187.4270-NODE-4270-length-11632-cov-19.032910_pt1 | contig 11632 bp, 9 predicted proteins | sample MGYA00575352_ERZ1645187 | MGnify/ENA primary metagenome ERZ1645187 (study PRJEB40837, sample SAMN11349314) | freshwater sediment metagenome | isolation source: river sediment | host: Sediment | place: India: Wazaribad , New Delhi | collected 2017-02-21 ... | reverse complement strand
ACCTTGACCAGCACCTGCCCCGGCCCGGGCGCGGGGATCGGCGCCGTCTCGATGCGGATCACCTGCGGCCCGCCCGCGCCCTCGAACCGCGCCTGCCGCATCGTCTGCGCCGTCATGTCTTGTCTCCCTGCCCGTCTGCGCCGGGGTAGTCTGCGCCGGGGTGGTCTGCGTCACGTCGCGTGCGGAGTCTAGCCGCCCCCAACTTGTCAGACAACTTGGTCGCCTGTATTTTCCTCCGCGCGACCCCGCCGAAGGCGGCGCCCCGCCAGACGACGCGAGAAAGCGCCGCTGAAAATCGAACGCAGGCGCGAAACGGCGCCGCGAAGGAGGACCCCATGAGGAAGCGTCTCACCGCCGGCGCCGGCGCCCTGTTCGTCCTTGCGCTCGCCGCGGGCCTGTCTCCCGCCGCCGCGCAGATCAAGATCGGCGCGCTCTATCCTTTCTCCGGCGCGCTCGCGCTGCTGGGCGACGAGAGCTTCCGCGGCGTCGAACTGGCGGTGGAGGAGCGCAACGCCGCCGGCGGTCTCAAGGGCAAGAAGATCGAGATCGTCAAGGGCGATGCGGTCGATCCGAGCCAGGCCGTGGGCGAGGCGCGCCGCCTCACCTCGGTCGAGAAGGCCCCGGTCATCTTCGGCACCTATTCGTCGTCGCTCTCGCTCGCGGCGACGCAGGTCACCGAACTCGCCTCCATCCCCTATTTCGAGCTGGGCGCCGTCTCCGACCCCATCACCGAGCGCGGCTATAAATTCGTCTTCCGCACCAACCCGACCGCCAAGGACTTCGGCGCGAAGACCGTCGACGCCGTTCTCGACCAGATCGCGCCCGCGCTGAAGCTCGACGGCAAGGCGCTGAAGGTCGCGATCATCCACGAGGATTCGCTCTACGGCCAGACGGTCGCCGGCTTCCAGGCCGCGCGCGCCAAGGAGAAGGGTCTCGCCATCGTCGAGACGCTGCCCTACTCGGCCAAGTCGGTCGATCTGACGCCCCTCGTGCTGCGCCTGAAATCGGCCGCCGTCGACGTCGTCCTGCAGACCTCATACCAGAACGACACGGTGCTGTTCTTCCGCCAGATGAAGGAGCAGGGCTTCAAGCCCAAGGCCGTGATCGGCGCGGGCGGCGGCTACTCCATGGTCGATACGATGAAGGCCGTCGGCGCGGACAACATGGAAGGCGCGCTCGACGTCGACTTCACCCAGTATCGCTCCAACCCCGCCGGCGCGCCGGGCATCGAGGACTTCGTGAAGAAGTATCAGGCGAAATATGGAACCGCCCCGCGCTCGGGCCACAGCCTCGCCAATTACATGGGCTCGAAAGTGTTTTTCGACGCGATGGAGAAGGCCAGAGATCTCTCCGGCGCGGCCATTCGCGAGGAGGTCATGAAGGTCGACGTCAAGGCCGGCACGACCGCGACCGGCTGGGGCGCGAAGTTCAACGACAAGGGCCAGAACGAGCGCGCCGAGCCTTTCCTGATGCAATGGCGCAAGGGCGAACTCGTCACCGTCGCGCCCGATTCGGCGGCGGTGGAGAAGCTCTCGCTCTCGGCCAACTGAACGCATGACGCGCGGCCCGCCTCGCGGCGGGCCGTTCGCCCTTCGCGCCGGCGCCCCGCGCCGGACAGGAGACCCGCGTCATGTCCGTGACCGCGCAGCTTGTCCTCAACGGCGTCATGCTCGGCGCCATGTATGCGATCATCGCCGTCGGCCTGACGCTGATCTTCGGCATCGTGCGCGTCGTCAATTTCGCGCATGGCGAATTTCTGATGATCGGCATGTACGCCGTCTATCTGCTCTCGCGCCACGCCGGGCTCCATCCTTACGCCGCCGCCCTCCCGGTCGTGCTGCTTCTCTTCGCCGTCGGCGCGCTGGTGCAGCGCTTCGTCATCCAGAAGCTGCTCAACGCCGACGAGCATATCCAGATTTTCGCCACCGTCGGCCTCTCGACCGCCTTCATCAATCTCGCGCTGCTTCTGTTCGGCGCCGATCTGCGCGCGGTGGACGTGCCTTGGGCGCGCCAGAGCGCGGCCATTGGCCCGTTCAACGTGCTGTTCGGCCATGTCGTCATCCTCGCCGCCGCCATCGCCCTCGTCGTCGGCCTGCATCTGTTCATGCAGAACACCGCGCTCGGCCGCGCCATCCGCGCCACCGCGCAGAACCGCTACGCCGCGCGGCTGATGGGGGTGAAGGTCGAGCGCATCTACATCATCGCCTTCGGCCTCGGCGCCGCCTGCGTCGGCCTCGCCAGCGCGCTGATCATGCCGCTTTATCCCGCCTCGCCCACCATCGGCGCCTATTTCGTGCTCACCGCCTTCGTCGTCGTGGTGCTGGGCGGAATGCGTTCGATGGTCGGCGCCTTTCTCGGCGCGATGATCATCGGGATCGTCGACAGCCTGTCGGGCTATTACATCGCGCCCGACCTCAAGGAGGTCGTCTATTTCGCGATCTTCATCCTCATCCTCATCTTCAAGCCGACCGGCCTGTTCGGCTTCGGCCGCGGCACGGAGTGACGACGATGCCGCTTCTCGCCCGTCTCTCCGATCCCCGTTTCTGGATCACGCTCGCCGCGCTGTCGCTGCTCGTCGTCGTGCCCGTGGCGCTTGGCTCTCCCTTCGCGATCCACATCGCGGTGACGATCTGCGTCTTCGCCGCGCTCTCGACCGCCTGGAACATCGTCGGCGGCTACGCCGGCCAGCTTTCGCTCGGCCACACCATCTTTTACGGAATCGGCGGCTATGCCGCCGCGCTCCTGATCCAGCATTTCGGTCTGACGCCGTGGATCGGCATGTTGATCGGCGCCGGCGCCTCCGTCCTCGCCGCGCTCGCCATCGGCTATCCCTGCTTTCGCCTGCGCGGCCCGTTCTTCGCGCTCGCCACCATCGCCTTTCTGGAGGTGGTGCGCCTGCTCGTCATCCACTTCAACGGCTTCACCGGCGGCTCGGCGGGCCTCATCGTGCCGCTGAACATCGGCTGGGCGTGGATGATCTTCCAGGACAAGATCAACTATCTCTATATCGCCTTCGGCCTGCTGCTGCTGACGCTCGCGGTCTCGTCGGCCATCCGCGATTCGCGCCTCGGCTTCTATCTGACCGCCGTGCGCGAGCGCGAGGAGGCGGCGCAGGCCGCCGGCGTCGACACGGCGCGCGCCAAGCTCTCCGCCGCCATGATCTCCGCCGCGCTGACCAGCATGATCGGCTCGTTCCACGCGATGTATCTGACCTTCCTCGAACCGGCGACGATGTTCTCGCTCGCGACCTCCATCGAGATCGCGATGTTCGCGCTGATCGGCGGGCTCGGCACGGTGGCGGGGCCCTTGCTCGGCACGCTGCTCGTCGTGCCGCTGGCGGAGGCCGCGCGGGGCTGGCTGGGCGCGGCCGCGAACGGCCTGCACGGCCTCGTCTACGGCGTCGTTCTCGTGCTCATCACGCTGACGCTGCCGGGCGGGCTCGCGGGCGTCCTCGGCCCGCGCGTCGAGACCTTGTTCAATCGCCTGTTCGGCCCGCGCAAGCGCGCCGAGGCCGCCGCGCCGCCCGCGCGCCGCGTCGAGGGCGCGCCCGGCGAGACGGTGCTGGAGACGCGCGATCTGCGCAAGATGTTCGGCGGCCTTGTCGCCACCGACGACGTGACGATGGAGCTGAAGCGCGGCGAGATTCTCGGCGTCATCGGCCCCAACGGCGCCGGCAAGACGACGCTGTTCAACCAGATGTCGGGCTTTCTCGATCCCACCTCCGGCCATGTCGCGATGCGCGCGCCCGGCGGCGCGATGACGACGCCCTCCTCGCCGGACGGCTTCGCGCGGCTCGGCATGGGCCGCACCTTCCAGATCGTGCAGCCCTTCGGCAAGCTCAGCGTCATCGAGAACATCATGATCGGCGCCTTCCTGCGCCATCCCGCCGTCGCCGACGCGCGCGCCCTCGCCCATCGCGTCGCGCGCCTCGTCGGGCTCGATCATCTCGCCGATGTCGAGGCCCGCAATCTGCCGATCGGCGATCTCAAGCGCCTTGAGGTCGCGCGCACGCTCGCCATCGAGCCGAGCATCCTGCTGCTCGACGAGGTGATGGCCGGCCAGAATCAGGCCGACACGCAGAAGATGGTCGAGATCGTCCGCGCCGTGCGCGACACGGGCGTCTCCGTCATCGCCATCGAACACAACATGCACGCCATCATGAGCCTGTCGGACCGCATCGTCGTGATCGATTCCGGCAAGGTCATCGCCGAAGGCGACCCCGCCGCCGTCGTCGCCGACCGCAAGGTGATCGAGGCCTATCTGGGAGAGGATTTCGCCGATGCTCAAGGTCTGTGACCTGCGCGCCGGCTATGGCCGCACGACGATTCTCGACGGCGTCTCCATCGAGGTCGAACAAGGCGACGTCGTGACGCTGATCGGCTCGAACGGCGCGGGAAAATCGACGCTGCTGCGCGCGATCAGCGGCGTGATAACGCCCGCCGCCGGCTCCATCGTCTTCGACGGCGAGACGATCTCCGGCCTGCCGCCGGACGAGATCGTCGCGCGCGGCCTCGTCATGGTGCCCGAGGCGCGTCAGCTCTTTCCGGTGATGAGCGTGCGCGACAACGTGCTGATGGGCGCCTATCACCCCGCCGCGCGCGAGGGGATGCGCCAGCGTTTCGACGAGGTGCTCGACCTCTTTCCGCGCGTGCGCGAGCGGCTCGACCAGTTCGCCATCTCGCTCTCCGGCGGCGAGCAGCAGATGGTGGCGCTGGCGCGCGGCCTGATGGCCAGACCACGCCTGCTGATGATGGACGAGCCCTCGCTCGGCCTCGCTCCCCTCATCGTCGCGCAGATGTTCGAGCTGGTCGAGCGCATCTGCGCCATGGGCACGACCGTGCTTCTGATCGAGCAGAAGGCGTTTCACGCGCTCAGGATCGCGCGCCGCGCCTATGCGATGGAGAACGGACGCATCGTCAAATCGAACACCGGCGCCGGCCTTCTCGCCGATCCCGACATCAAGTCGACCTATCTGGGGATATGACGATGCGCGAGACCGTGCCGCCGCAAATCACCGGCCACACCCGCCTCTTCGCCATTCTCGCTGACCCCGTCGCCCATGTGCGCACGCCGCAGGCGATCAACGCGCATTTCGCCCGCATCGGCTTCGACGGCGTTCTCGTGCCGATGCATGTCACGGCCGAAGACTTGCCGCGCGTCGTCGCCGCAATGCGTCATGTCCGCAATTTCGGCGGCTTCATCGTCACCGTGCCCCACAAAGTCGCCTTCGCCGCGCTGGTCGATGAGTTGCCGGCGGAGGCGCGCGCCATCGGCGCGATCAACGCCGTGCGGCGCGAGGCGGACGGGCGCCTCGTCGGCGCGATGCTCGACGGCGTCGGCTTCGTCGAGGGTCTGCGCCGCCACGGCCACGAACCGCGCGGCAAGAGCGTCTATCTCGCCGGCGCGGGAGGCGCCGCCAACGCCATCGCCTTCGCGCTGGCGCAGGCCGGCGTCACGCGTCTCTCCGTCGCCAACCGCACCCACGCGAAATCGGACGATCTCGCCGCGCGGTTGAAAACCCTGCATCCGGCCCTGCCGATAGACGCGGCGCCCGCCTCGCCCGCCGGTCACGACATCGTCGTCAACGCCACCTCGCTCGGCCTGAAGGAAGGCGACGCGCTTCCCCTCGACGCGACGGCGCTGACGCCCGATCAACTCGTCGCCGAGATCATCATGCAGCCCGAGGTGACGCCGCTTCTCGCCGCCGCGCGGGCGCGCGGCTGCCGCACCCATCCCGGCCGCCCGATGCTGCTCGCGCAGATCGAGGCCATGGCGCGGCATCTGGGAGCGACGCCGTGACCGCGCGCCTCGCCGGAAGGACGGCGCTGATCACCGGCGGCGCGGCGGGGCTCGGCCTCGGCATGGCGCGCCGCTTCCTCGCCGAGGGCGCGAAGGTCGCGCTTCTCGACGTCGCCGATCCGCCGGCCGATCTCGCGATGCGCGCGGACGTGCTGGCGTTGCGCTGCGACGCGACGGACGAGGCCGCCGTCGATTCGGCCTTTGACGAAACGCAACGCCGCCTCGGCCCGCTCGACGCGGTCGTCGCCAACGCCGGCGTGTCGCAGAACAGCCCGACGCTCGACCTGTCCTTCGCGCAATGGCGCAAGGTGATGGCGGTCAATCTCGACGCCGCCTTTCTCGCCGCGCAGGCGGCGGGGCGGCGGATGCTGCCGCGCGGGCGCGGCGCGATCCTCTTCACCGCCTCGATCTTCGGCCTCGTCGCCGGCCCCGAGCGCCTCGCCTATGTGGTGTCCAAGCACGGCGTCGCGGCGATGGCGAAAGCGCTCGCGCTCGAATGGTCGCCGCATGGCCTGCGCGTCAACGCGGTCGCGCCCGGCTATGTCCGCACCGCCCTGCTCGACGATCTCATCGCGCGCGGCCGCGTCGACGCCGGCAAGCTGCTGGCGCACACCCCGCAGCGGCGTTTCGTCGAGATCGAGGAGGTCGCCGCCATGGCCGCGTTTCTGATCTCGGAGGAGGCCTCGGCCACCACCGGCCTCGTCGCCAGCGCCGATGGCGGCTGGACCGCCAACGGCTATCTGTGAGGGCGCCGCGATGCCGATCGAAACGCCCCTCTCCCCCACCCCCGACGCCGCCGCCGTCGAGCTGCGCAGTTCGCCGCAGGACTGGGAGGCCCTTCCCGCCGCCGATCTCGGCGCGATGCTGACGCAGATGCATCTCATCCGCGCCTTCGAGGAGGAGGCGCTGGCGCTCGCCGTCGAGGGCAATGTGCATGGCCCCGTCCACTCCTCCATCGGGCAGGAGGGCGGCGCGGTGGGCGCCTGCCTCGCCCTGCGCGCGCGCGATCAGATCGGCGGCTCGCATCGCGGCCATCATCAGTTTCTCGCCAAGGCGCTCGGCCATGTCGCGCCCGGCCTCGGTCCCAAGGACGAGACGCCCGCCCCCGCGCGCGAGCTGCTGCGCCGCGCGCTGGCCGAGATCATGGGGCTCGATCCCGGCTTCGGCCATGGCCGCGGCGGCTCGATGCATCTGCGCTGGGGCGAGGCCGGCTGTCTGGGCACCAACGCCATCGTCGGCGGCGGCGTCCCGCTGCTGGCCGGCGCCGCGATGGCCCACAAGCTCGCGGGCGAGGGCGATGTCGCCGTCGCCTTCTTCGGCGACGGGGCGATCAACATCGGCGCGGTGCTGGAGACGTTCAATCTCGCCGCCGCCTGGTCGCTGCCGCTGATCTTCTTCTGCGAGAACAACCTTTACGCCGTCTCGACCCATATCCGCGAGGTGACGCGCGAGCCGCGCCTCGCCCTGCGCGGCCCCGGCTTCGGCCTCCCTTCGTTCCGTGTCGACGGCATGGACCCGCTCGCCGTGCGCCTCGCCATGGATCGCGCGCTGAAAATCGCGCGCGGCGGCGGGGGGCCGGTGCTGATCGAGGCCGAGTGCTATCGCTATTTTCATCAGAACGGCCCGCTGCCGGGCTCGGCCTTCAACTACCGCCCGAAGGAGGAGGAGGCCGAATGGCGCGCGCGCGATCCGCTCGACCGCCTCGGCCGCGCCATGCTCGACCGCGGCCTGCTTAGCGAGGCCGATCTCGCCGCGTTGCGCGAGCGCGCGCAGGGACTGATGCGTAGCGTCGCCGCAGAGCTGACGCGCCAGGACGGCAATCGCCGCGTCGTGCGCGTCGAGCTATGGCCGGACCCGGCGCGCGTCGACGAGGGCCTGCGCGCCGCCCTGCCGGCGCCACACAGTATCCGCGAGGCGCAGGATGGCGGAGCGACCATCGAGCGCCCCTTCGTTCACGCCATCGCCGACGTCCTCAACCGCTGCTTCGAGACCGATCCGCGCCTCGTCATCATGGGCGAGGACATTCACCGCCTCAAAGGCGGCACCAACGGCGCGACGCGCGATCTTGCCGCGAATTTTCCCGACCGCGTCTTCGCCACGCCCATCGCCGAACAGGCCTTCGCAGGTCTCGCCGGCGGGCTGGCCATGGACGGGCGCTATCGCCCCATCGTCGAGTTCATGTATCCCGACTTCATGTGGGTCGCCGCCGATCAGGTCTTCAACCAGATCGGCAAGGCGCGGCATATGTTCGGCCAGAATGTCGACGTGCCGCTGGTGCTGCGCGCCAAGATCGCCATCGGCTCCGGCTACGGCTCGCAGCATTCGCTCGATCCGGCCGGCGTCTTCGCGACCTCGACGGGCTGGCGCATCGTCGCCCCGTCGAGCGCGCATGATTACATCGGCCTGATGAACGCCGCCCTCGCCGGGCAAGACCCGGTGCTGGTGATCGAGCATGTCGATCTCTATCCGCGCCTTGAACGCATTCCCGCCGACGATCTCGATTTCCGCATCCCGCTCGGCAAGGCGAGGATCGTGCGGCGCGGCGCGGCGATGAGCATCTTCACCTATTCCGCCATGGTCTGGCGCGCGCTGGAGGCGGTGGAGGCGTCGGGCGTCGACGCCGAGATCGTCGATCTGCGCACGCTCGACCGCGCCTCTCTCGATTGGGAGACGATCTCCGGCAGTCTCGCGCGCACCGGCGCGGCGCTCATCGTCGAGCAGGGCGCGCGCGGCCCCTCTTATGGCGGCATGTTGGCCGACGAGATTCAGCGCCGCCTGTTCGACGATCTCGACATGCCGGTCGAGCGCGTCACCGGCGGCGAGGCCTCGCCCACCATCTCGAAGGTTCTGGAGCGCGCGGCTTTCGCGGGCGCGCGCGAGGTCGGCGCGGCCATCGTCCGCGTCATGGCGGCGCGCGGAACGCCCGTTGACGCGCGCTTCGTGGAGCGGCTGGCATGAGCGCGGAACGCTACGATTTCATCATCGTGGGCGGCGGCACGGCGGGCTGCGTCCTCGCCAACCGCCTCAGCGCCGACGGACGACACAAGGCGCTGCTGCTGGAGGCCGGCGGCGAGGGCAAGGGCTTCTGGATTCCCATTCCGGCGGGCTTCGCGAAACTTCTGGTCGACGAGCGCTTCAACTGGCGCTTCTGGTCGACGCCGGAGGAGGCGACGCAGAACCGCCGCATCGCCATTCCGCGCGGCAAGGGCCTCGGCGGCTCGACGCTGATCAACGGCATGATCTGGGTGCGCGGCCAGCGGCAGGATTACGACGGCTGGGCGCAGGCCGGCTGCGTCGGCTGGGGCTTCGACGACGTGCTGCCCTATTTCGCGAGGATCGAGTCCTACGACGGGATGGGCGGACCGACGCGCGGGCGCGACGGGCCCTTGCCGCTCACCGACGTAAAGGAGCGCCCCGACATCGCGCAGGCCTTCATCGCCGCCGGCCGCGCCGCCGGCCTGCCGGAGAATCCAGATTACAACGCGGAGCCGCAGGACGGCGTCGGTTATTATCAGGTCAACCAGAGGAACGGGCGCCGCGTCTCCGCCGCCGACGCCTATCTCGCCCCCGCACGGGCGCGCGCCAATCTGCGCGTCGTCACCCATGCCGTCGCGACGCGCCTCGTGATCGAGAACGGCCGCGCCGTCGCGGTCGAGGCGAAAGTGAACGGCGCGCCGCGCCGTTTCGACTGCGACGGCGAGATCATCCTCGCCGCCGGGGCCGTGCAATCGCCGCAACTGCTCGAACTCTCCGGCGTCGGCGATCCGGCGCTGCTCGCGCGCTGCGGCGTTCCGGTCGCCCATGCGCTGCCCGCCGTCGGCGAGAATTACGCCGATCATTTCTGCACCCGCATGAACTGGCGCGTGAAGCTGCCCGTGACGCTGAACGAACAGGCGCGCGGCCTGCCGCTTGCGCGCGCCGTCGCGCGCTATTTCACGACGCGGCAGGGCATCCTGACGCTCGGCACCGGGCTCGCCTATGGCTTCGTGCGCACGCGCGAGGGCCTCGCCGGGCCCGACGTGCAATATTTCTTCATGCATGCGAGCTACGCCAACGCCGCCGAGCGCAAGCTCGACACGCTCCCGGGCATGACCATCGGCGTCACGCAGCTGCGCCCAGAATCGCGCGGCTCGATCCATATCGCCTCGCCCGATCCCGCCATGCAGCCGCAGATCAGGCCGAATTTCCTCGCCACGCAGACCGACCGCGCCGCCATGGTCGAAGGCATGAAGAAGGCGCGCGCCATCGTCGGCGAGGCGGCGATGGACCGCTTTCGCGGCGAGGAGCTGAGCCCCGGCGCGCAATGCCGAAGCGACGCCGACTGGCTCGCCTTCGCGCGCGAGAACGGGCAGACGATCTATCACATCGCCGGAACCTGCCGCATGGGCGCGGACGCCGCCAGCGTCGTCGATCCGCACTTGCGCCTGCGCGGGCTCGCGGGCCTGCGCGTCGCCGACGCGTCGGTCATGCCGACCATGGTGTCGGGCAACATTCAGGCGGCGGTGTTCATGATCGCCGAGAAGGCCGCCGACATGATCCTCGAAGACGCGCGGTGATTCGATGGCCCTGCATCCGATCCGCATCGAAGGCGTCATCGCCGATCCCGCCGAAACGGTGCGCGTGACGCGATGGCTCGCGTCGCCCGGCGCGCGCGTGGCGCAGGGCGATCTGCTCGCGGTGGTGGAGACGGCCAAGGCCGATCTGGAGATCGAGGCGCCGCGCGCGGGCTGGCTCGCGGCGATTCATGTCGCGCAGGATGCGCACGCGCTGATCGGCGCGACGCTCGGCCTTCTGGCCGACGCGCCGGACGAGAAGGTCGAGGCGTCCGCGTCCCCTCGGCCGACGCCGCCTGCCGACGCCGCGCCTTCTCTGGTTGAAGCGGCGCCGTCCGCACACGCGACGCCGGAGGCGCCGCCGCGGGCCCGCCAGATCGCCAGCCCGCGCGCCCACCGCGCCGCCGCGCAAGCCGGCGTCGATCTCGACGGCCTCGCGGGAAGCGGGCCGAACGGGCGCATCGTGGAGCGCGACGTGGCGCGCGCCGCCCGCCGCGCGTCGCAGGCCCGGCGCCGCGTCCCCATCGTCCTGCTGCACGGCTTCGGCGCCGACCGGAGCCTGTGGCGGCAGGTGACGCCTCTGCTCGGCAAGGCCGACGCCATCGCGCTCGATCTGCCCGGCCATGGCGCTCTGGCCGACCAGCCCGCCTTCAGCGTCGAGGACATCGCCTTTCGTCTCTCCGACGCGCTCGACGCGCTCGGCGTCGATCAGGCCCATCTCGTCGGCCATTCGCTCGGCGCCGCCGCCGCCCTGTCTCTCGCCGATCTCGGCCGCGTCGCGGTCCGCTCGCTGACGCTGATCGCGCCGGCGGGGCTGGGGCCGGAGATCGACGCGGCGTTCGTCGATCTGGTCGCGCGCGCGCGCGGCGTCGAAGCGTGGACGCGGGCCATCGCCCGCATGGTCGCCGATCCCGCCGCGCTCCCCGCCGGTTACGCGCAGGCCGCCGCGCGCGCACGCGAGGGCAAGGCCGATGATCTCGCCGCCATGGCGCAGGCGCTGTTTCCGCACGGCCGGCAATCGGCCGATCTGCGCGCCGCGCTCGCGCGCCAGAACGCGCCGACGCGGCTCGTATGGGGCCGCCGCGACGCGGTGATTCCGCCAACCCACGCGCAGGGCGCGCCGGGCTTCGTGGCGCTGAACCTGCTGGAAGGTGTCGGCCATGTTCCGCCCGTCGAGGCGCCGGCGCTGACGGCGCGTCTCATTCTCGAAACGGCGCGCAGCGCAGGCTGATACCAACGGACACAGGTCTTGACCTGTGTCCGTTGGTCGAGCGCGACGG
>ERZ1645187.4269-NODE-4269-length-11633-cov-15.156417_pt1 | contig 11633 bp, 7 predicted proteins | sample MGYA00575352_ERZ1645187 | MGnify/ENA primary metagenome ERZ1645187 (study PRJEB40837, sample SAMN11349314) | freshwater sediment metagenome | isolation source: river sediment | host: Sediment | place: India: Wazaribad , New Delhi | collected 2017-02-21 ... | reverse complement strand
TCGTAAACCACAGGCAGGATGTTGTGGTTAAAAAAGTCAACAAGACGCTGAACAGTAATAAGTTGCACACCTGAATGACCATAGGACAGACTTTGGATTTTCAACAAAAGCATAAGTCTGACTATTTCGGCAGGCACTTTGTCGCCGGTTCCGCAAGCATGCGACATAACCAGGTTTTTCTGCAAAGTGCCCAGGTCGTCATTGGAAATTGAGGTATCACACAATGATCCGAAACCAGTTGTAATGCCATAGATAGGAGCCGTTTGCGCCTGCATTTTACGGTCGAGATAATCGCGGCACTTGACGATTTTCGCAATTGCTTCGGTTGAAAGTTGAAGCTGATAACCTTCGCGCAGGATGTCGAAAACGCGTTTGAAGGTCAGTTTTTCATCTGAAATATAGTGGATTTTCATTCAATAAAAGATAAGTAAACATGGATTGACTTTTAAAGCAAGACGACAGAAGCTTGTCTTCTGACAGTTTAAAAAATCAAACGAACAGCGAAGTGCGGTTTACTTTTATAAGGAAATGAATGATCCACAGCATGAAATCAAAGGTTTGAAAGCGATTGAAGATAATCAGCCAGCGCAGTTGCATCAACTGTTTGCTGCGCTCCGGTTTTCATGTTTTTGATGGTAACTTTGCCTTGAAGCATTTCGTTTTCACCAACTAAAGCAACATAAGGTATGTCTTTTTGATCGGCATACTTCATTTGTTTCTTCATTTTGTCGGCTTCGGGAAAAATTTCGGCATTGATACCGGCTTGTCTGATTCTTTTTAACAATGGCAGACAGAAAGCTTCTTCTTTTGAACCAAAATTTACGAAAAGAAGAAATGTTGATTGGGTGGAGCTGGCTGGGAAAAGACCGAGCTCGGTAAGCACATCATAAATGCGATCGGCTCCAAAACTGATTCCAACGCCCGAGACATCCGGCATTCCGAAAATTCCTGTGAGATCGTCATAACGACCACCACCACAAATGCTTCCCATTTGAACATCGAGGGCTTTTACTTCAAAAATTGCCCCGGTATAATAGTTGAGTCCTCTGGCAAGCGTTAGATCAAGCTCATAATTCAAATCAAGCCCCATATTATCAAGATACGCAAACAAGGTACGCATCTCCTGAATTCCCTTTGCACCTGTTTCATCCGCATGAAGTAAAGTAGCCATCTTGTCCAGTTTGGAGTGGCTGTCGCCATCCATATAAAGCACAGGTTGAAGTTTTTCGATGGCTTCGGGGCTTAATCCTTTGAGAGCCAGTTCGGCATTCACGTTTTCAATTCCAATTTTGTCGAGTTTGTCAATCGCCACGGTGATGTCGGTAAGGCTATCGGGGTTTCCAATGTAAGAGGCGATGCCGGCCAGGATTTTTCTATTGTTTATTTTCACAACAACCCTGATTCCCAGCTTCCCAAACACATCATTGACGATCTGAACTAATTCGGCTTCGTTAAGCAAAGAATCGCTGCCCACTACATCCACATCGCATTGGTAAAACTCGCGGTAGCGTCCCCTTTGAGGTCTGTCGGCCCTCCAAACAGGCTGCATTTGATAGCGCTTAAACGGGAAAACAATGTCGTTTCGGTATTGAACCACAAAACGCGCAAAAGGCACTGTGAGGTCATAGCGCAAACCTTTTTCGGCGATGAAGGGAAGCAAGGCCGAACTTTCAAATTTTGCGGCTCCGGTTTCTACTTCCGAGAGAAAATCGCCAGAGTTCAAAATGCGGAACAGCAATTTGTCGCCTTCTTCGCCATATTTGCCCAGAAGTGTTGAGAGTTGTTCCATCGCCGGAGTTTCAATAGGCTGGTATCCATAGCGTTGGAAAACATTTTTGATAGAATCGAAGATATAATTTCTGCGGGTCATCTGTTGTGGGCCGAAGTCGCGGGTTCCTTTGGGGATTGAAGGTTTCTGAGCCATTGTGTGATAATTTCGGGTACAAAAATACTCAAATGTTTTAAGTGCCGTGATGCGACTATGTTATGTGTCTCGGTATAAACAAATAATTAAGAATGCATCTAAATAAAAAATCCTTTCTTTTGAAAATGATTGGAATACTACCTTTGCGATCGTTATTTTTAAAATTTAGCATATGGAACATTCGCATGTTGTTATTCCGCTCTGGGCTTCGATTCCCTTTGCGATTATGTTGTTGTTTATTGCCATCGGGCCACTTTTTTTCAACCATTGGTGGGAAGAAAACAAAAACAAGCTTATTGTCAGCCTCGCACTCGGCTTACCCACAGCTATTTATCTGATTTCGCTGGGTCTCACCCATGATTTGATGCACCAGATGATCTTTGACTATGTACCATTCATTGTACTTCTTGGTTCGTTGTTTGTTATCACAGGCGGTATCCAGCTCAAAGGTGATATTGAAGCAAAGCCTGCCATCAACACTTTGTTTTTAGGTATCGGAGCAGTGCTAGCATCTTTTATGGGAACCACAGGTGCTGCCATGTTGCTGATTCGTCCGGTGATCAAAACCAATTCGGAGCGAAAATACAAGGTTCATACAATTTTGTTTTTCATTGCCATAGTTGCCAACGCGGGTGGCTTGCTCACCCCACTCGGCGACCCGCCATTGTTCCTTCTGTATCTGCGTGGTGCACCGTTTGAGTGGTTTTTCCACCTCACCAAAGAGTGGGCTTTTGTGAACGGACTTTTATTGGCCATTTATTTCGCTTTTGATACTTATTACCATAAAAAAGAACCGGTTATAAATGTTGAAAAAGATCACACTCAAATAGAAAAACTCAGTTTATCAGGAACTTACAATTTTATCTTTCTAATTGGAATTGTTTTATCTGTTGCTTTTTTAAACGAGAACTACCTTCACTTTATTCATGACAACCACTATTTTGGTTTTATTCGCGAGGCTGTGATGCTTTCGTTTGCAGGTATGTCATTATATTTCACACCACAAATGCTACGTAAGGACAATAAGTTTACCTGGACTCCTATTATTGAGGTTGCATTTTTGTTTTTAGGTATTTTCGTAACAATGCTGCCAGCATTGCTATGGTTACGTGACAATGCCGCTACTTTGGGAATCGACTCAGTGGCCATGTTTTATTATGCAGCTGGAAGTTTAAGTTCTTTCCTTGACAATGCACCAACCGCGCTGGCTTTTCATAATCTGGCTCTTGGAATGGTAAGCGAAGGTGCAACCGGACTGGTTGCTGGAATTCCAGAGGAAATTCTTGCTGCCATTTCGGTAGGAGCAGTTTTCTTTGGTTCAATGACTTACATTGGAAATGGCCCTAACTTCATGGTGAAAGCCATTGCTGAGGAGAATGGAATTTCGATGCCAAGTTTCTTTGGTTATATTTTCAAGTTTTCGATCGTGGTTTTGTTGCCGGTTTACATTTTGGCACAATTGCTGTTTTTGTAAAAGCATTTTCATAAAATCAAAAAAAACGCTGAGATGCAATGTCCTTCAGCGTTTTTTTTGTCACTTTTACAACCCCAGGTATTCAAGAATTTTTCTGTTGTATGACAAGGCATCATCATCACCCTCGCGCGGTGCCCAGTTAGCAAAATGCTTGTCCACGGCAGGATCATACGGTCCATCTTTTACTTCATATGCAACCGAACCATTTTCGAGGCTGATGATGCTGTGCCAGGTGCGAGCCGGAATCTCACAGCCAAAGTTTCCGGTTTGCGGATCCAACACAAAGTGATCGCGTATTATACCGTCATCATTGTATTCGACAACGAGAAAACGACCCCGCAAACAAAAAAAAGCTTCCACTTTATCAGGCAACTCATGCTTGTGGGGCTGAATATATGTATCTGGCTCCATAGCGTTGAGCATTCGGTGCATGGTCTCAGCATCCGATTGATGGAAATTAAAGTTTTTCCTTCTTCTGGCCGAATTCTTTGCCTGGTCTGATACCGACGAAATAAACGCTTCGTTGATTTTGATCATCAATTCTAGTTTGTTTGAATCAAAGTCAGGACATTAGTTTTTTGTAGCGAATACGTGTTGGGCCGGCATTTCCAAGCCGTTTGCGCTTGTTTTCTTCATATTCGGTGTAGCTGCCCTCGAAGAAATAGACTTGTGAATCGCCTTCAAAGGCCAGAATATGTGTTGCAATCCTGTCGAGAAACCAGCGGTCGTGCGAGATGACAACGGCGCAACCGGCAAAATTCTCAACACCTTCTTCCAATGCGCGGAGTGTGTTCACGTCAATATCGTTGCTGGGCTCATCAAGCAGAAGCACATTGGCTTCTTGTTTGAGGGTCATGGCAAGGTGCATTCTGTTGCGCTCACCGCCGGAAAGTATCCCTGCTTTTTTTCCCTGGTCGTTGCCCTGAAAATTAAATCGTGCCACATAGGCTCTCGAATTGATGGTTCGGTTTCCGAGCCGCAACTCATCATGTCCGCCGGAAATGACTTCAAAAACAGTTTTGTCTGGATCTATTTCTTCGTGTGCCTGATCCACATAGCCTATTTTCACAGTCTCGCCCACTTCAAAACTTCCGGCATCAGGTTTTTCCAATCCCATAATCATTCTGAAAAGTGTTGTTTTACCAGCGCCATTGGGACCAATCACGCCCACAATTCCGGCCGGAGGAAGGCTGAAGCTGAGATTCTCGAAGAGTATTCTGTCGCCAAAAGCTTTGGTAACGTTGTTGCACTCAATCACTTTGTTGCCGAGGCGCGGTCCATCTGGGATGTACAACTCCAGGCGTTCTTCTTTTTGTTTGGTGTCCTCGTTGAGGAGTTTTTCGTATGAGCTGAGGCGCGCTTTCGACTTGGCATGACGGGCTTTTGGAGCCATACGCACCCATTCAAGCTCTCTTTCGAGGGTTTTCCGACGACGGCTTTCGGTTTTCTCTTCCATTTCGAGGCGTTTCGATTTCTGTTCGAGCCACGAGGTGTAATTTCCTTTATAAGGAATGCCTTCGCCACGGTCCAGCTCAAGAATCCAACCGGCAACATGGTCGAGGAAATAACGATCGTGGGTGATGGCAATCACCGTTCCTTTGTACTGTTGCAAGTGCATTTCGAGCCATTCAACTGATTCAGCATCAAGGTGATTGGTTGGTTCGTCGAGCAGTAGGATATCCGGCTCGCTTAAAAGCAAACGACAAAGCGCAACGCGACGGCGTTCACCACCGGAAAGCACCGAAACTGCTGTGTCGCCATCCGGACAACGAAGCGCATCCATGGCACGTTCGAGCTTGCTGTCTAATTCCCAGGCATCTTTTTGTTCAATCAGATCGGTGAGCCTTCCCTGTTCTTCGATGAGTTTATTCATCTCATCATCGCTCATCGGCTCCATGAACTTGTTGTTGACCTCTTCATATTTCTTTAAAAGATCAACCACATCCTGAACGCCTTCTTCAACGATTTGTTTAACTGTTTTGTTGGGATCAAGATCAGGCTCCTGATCGAGCATTCCAACACTATAGCCCGGTGAAAAAACCACCTCACCCTGAAATGATTTTTCTTTACCGGCAATAATGCGCATTAACGTTGACTTTCCTGAACCGTTCAAGCCAATGATGCCAATTTTTGCACCATAAAAAAACGACAGGTATATGTCCTTAATAATTTGACGGTTTGGCGGCACAATTTTGCTCACTCCTACCATCGAGAAAATGATTTTTTTATCGTCTGACACAGTAATTTCTAATATTGTTTAATGTAAATAGTTATTTATCAATAGTTTGATGCAAATTTAGTAAAATTAGAATCCAGCCAAAATGAATTTAACAAAATTAAAAATCTATTGGTTGTGTGTTATTTCACAGGTAAAATTTCCTTCATGGCGTGCAGCATTTTTTCGCATGAAGCATCCCAGTTATAGTGTTGATGGACAAACTGGTAGCCATTTTCGGCAATTTGCTGTCCCAGATCATGCGCATTGAGCAAAGCAATAATATTTTCAGCCAATCCGGCAGCTGTTTCGGACACCAGTATATGTTTTCCGTTTTCAGCTTTCAGAGGTTCATTGGCCAAAGGTGTTGTGATGCAGGGCAATCGCATTGACATTGCCTCAAGGAGTTTGTTTTGCAGCCCAGTGCCAATCTGCATCGGAGCTACAAAAATGCGCGATGAAGCATAAGCTTGCCTGATGTCGTCGAGCCAGCCGCTTACTTTCACTTTTTTCGAAGCAAGTTTTGCCACTTGTTTGTCGGGAGTAGCTCCCGCTAACAATACATTCGCATGCGGATAACTTTTCCAGACAATTGGCATAATCTGCTCACAAAGAAACAATGCTGCATTCACATTGGGCGGATAGGCCATGTTTCCAGTAAACAGTATATCATATTCTTTTTCAGCAGGATATGGCTTAAAAAAATCGTGATCCACACCATTTGGCACCACAATGATCTGCTCTTTGAGCGGATGCGGAATCAGCTCACGATCAGGGAAACTGATGATTGTTTTCAGGTCGAAAGCATCAAACACAAATGACTCATATTTCAAAAGTCGTTTGTATTCCGACTGAAAGAAATATTTGTTGGGCCAGCTCGCAAGCAGCATCCTGCGCTTCATTCCCATTGAGAATACATCCTGATAATCAAGGACTTTTGGGATGTTCTGGTGGTGGATATATTCTGCAACCCTCAATAGTTGTCCGTAGATAAGATCAGGTTTGTGAATGTGTAGAAGCGAGTTGATTTTGCGCTGTGCTTTTTTGCTGAAGAAAAAGCCAACTTGCAGCGGCTTGCCTGTAATCCAAGCCCGAAACACATTCCACAGGATTGCACTTTTTGGAAGATCAATAAAGCTGACCGATTGGCAATAAGGCTGAAGTGCTCTGAAGGCCTTTTGTTTGTCGGCTTTTGGATCGGTATTCAGTGCGCAAAGTACGATCTCGGTTGACTTAGAGAGGCTTTTGATTTGATGAAAAGCCCTCAGCTTGTCGCCTTTTTCCAACGGCCAGGGTATGCGCGACAACAGTACAAATATTTTCACGGGCTTTTCCTTCATCCTGCAAAAATAGCGGATGCCGTTGAATTAAAAAAGAAATGTTACAAGTCGGAAACGAAAAAGCTTATTGCTGTCGGGGAAATTTCAGGCATACTTTTGCTCCTCCGCCGGGTTTGTTTGCGATGCCAATGTTTCCGCCGTGGGCTTTCATTATAAGACGAACAGCAGTGAGTGACAATCCGCCCAAGGCTCTCACTGCTTTAAGATCTTGTTCATCTCCCTTCGAGAAAAGGTCAATTATTTCCTGCGTGAATCCGGGGCCGTCGTCGCTTACCTGAAGGCAAGTTTCGCTTTGTTCAGTTTCGATGGCCTGCAACTCAATTTTTCCGCCAACAGGCAGCTGATGTATGCTGTTTTCCATCAAAATGACAAGGCACTTTCTGATTAGCTCAGCATCACCATCTACGTCGATTGTGTCGGAATGGTTTAAGATGATTACCTCCAGCTGCTTTTCCTGAATGAGAAAATGCAGTTCTTTGATAGCCATTTCAAACAACACATTAACCCTGAGGGGATAAAGATCGGGCAGTTGGGCAGAAGTTTGCAAGGAAGTGATGAGTAGTGCCATTTCAGAAAAACGCGCAAGACGGCCCGAGGCATGTTTCATAGAGAACAGAAACTCATTTTGCTCAGTTGTGAGATCGGTTGATTGCAGCAAGGTCGTGAGTCCGACCAATGCATTCAAGGGTGTGCGCAATTCATGGCCGATGATCGAAAGAAAGTCGCTTTTTGATTTTTCAAGGCGCATCAGTCGCATATTTGCATGTTCGAGTTCTGCAGTTCGTTCGCTCACCTTTTCTTCGAGGTGCTTATTAAGTTCGTCAAGCTGTTTGCGCTTGCTGTGCAGTTCAAGCTGTGTTTTTACCCTTGCCATAAGTTCGGCACTGTTGAAAGGCTTTGTCACATAATCGTTGGCACCAAGTTGAAAGCCTCTGACAATGCTGTTTGTGTCTGTTTTAGCCGTTAGAAAAATGATTGGCAGGTTCTTCGTTTTAGGATCACTGCGCAATAACTGACACACCTCGTAGCCATCCATTTCAGGCATCATAATATCGAGCAAAACAAGGTCAAAATCCTGTTGTGCAGCCAACTCAACAGCTTTTGCACCCTCGAGTGCAAAGGCAATCTGATATTGTTGCTCTTTCAGAATATTCCCAACGATCTGGATGTTTCTGGGATTGTCATCAACAACGAGAATATTCATATTAAGTTGATTAATAAATGTTTACTATTACATGGAGGTACTAATATCGAGAATATTCGTTCCTGTTTCGAACTGGTTGAGCAAATTTGAAATCTGTTCGATATTGAAAGAATCGGTGTGTTTTTCGAGTTCAAGTCCAAAACTGAGTAAAGCATCGTGGTTAAGTTTTTCAGCCAAGTCAATCAGACTCGAGGCAAAAAAGGCAACATCATTTATATATTGTGTTTTCTGGGCCCTGATGAAATTCAGTGAAAGTTGCCTGACTTCTTCCATTTCAGCGTCAAAGATTATATCATCAAGGAGTTTGTCGGCTTGCTTGAGGCGCGTATCTTTTGATGCTTCCTTGACAAGCGCAAGCAGGCCACTGTTTTGGACGGGTAAATGGAATGACAACCCAAGTTCGTTCAATCTTTCTTGTTCGGAGGATGCTTCCAGAAAAACAAATGCAAGTTTAGAATGTTCGCGCCGCTCGTTGAAAAGGCCGTTTTCTTTGGCAATTTCAAAATGATGCAAAGCAGAGACATCAACCATCATCAGGCGGTAATGCCAATGTTTTCTGTATTTTAAAAGTAAGGTAAAATCCTGAAATACGTCACAAATAGATCCGCTTTTTTCAACAAGCAGGTCAATATGAGTCTTCATCCTCAGGTTGTTACTAATCAGGCATATGGATGACCATTCGCCCTGCTGTGCATTCTCTTCATCGAATCTTTTTAAGTGCGTGCGGTCGGGCAAAACGGAAACATTTGGAAACCAGATGCTAAAAACGGTTCCTTCGCCCCGGCTGCTTCGGGCTTTAATAGTACCACCCATTGCTTCGACAAGTCGTTTTGTGATAGTGAGTCCGAGACCGGTACCCCTGAGTTGATCTTTTCCAAGCGAAGTTTGATAAAATGCTTCGAATATGTGCTCAAGATCGTCTTTATCCATGCCCTGGCCTGTATCTGAGACTTCGATAAACATCTCCGACTCTGAATTCGACGGAAAAGTCATCTTTGTTTTGATTTTCACTGTTCCACCTGACGTAAATTTTATGGCATTGCCGATGAGGTTAAAAAGTATCTGGCGAAGCGAGCTCTCGCTGAAATGGATCGTCCGGGGCACCTGCCGGTCCATCTCAACAACAAACACAAGGTTTTTCTGCAAACATTGGGGTTCAAAAACCTTACGCACCTCCTCAAGCAGCCTGAAGTAATCAAGCGGTCGGTATTGAATTTCTATCTTACCGGCTTCTATCTTTGAAAGGTCAAGGATATCGTTGATGAGCACCAGCAAACTTTGACCGCTGAGTTTTATTGATTCAAGATAATCCAGTTGTTTGGGATCGTCAATGAGTTTTGTCAGAATTTCGGTAAATCCGATTACTGAGTTCATCGGGGTGCGGATTTCATGGCTCATATTTGCCAAAAACTGGCTTTTTAAGCGATTGCTTTGTTCGGCTTCCTGCTTGGCAACCAGCAATTTATCAGCATATTCTTTGAGCTGGTCTCTGGCATGCTCAATCTCCGCGTTTCTGGCCTTCAACAATTTGTTTTTGTTGTTTACCATCCTGATGACATATAAAACAACGAAAATCAGGACAATTGACAAAAACAAACCAATCATCACCATGGTGTTGTAGAGGTTTTGTCGCCTGATACGCAAGTCAGCGAGTTGTTTTTCATTTTTCAGCAATGCAATCTTATTGTCCGTTTGCTCCCGGTTGAAGGTTGCCTGCATTTGATAGATTACCTTTTGTGTGTTTTCATTCAGGATGCTGTCGTTCAAAATTGTTGATTGCTCCAGAAATGAAATCGCCTCAACGATATTTCCTTTGTGTTTATAGACCTTGTACATAAACTTATAAGCATCTTTCAGTACTGCCCTGTTGTTGGTGATCACGGCCAAGCGAACCGACTCTTTCAAATAGGTCAATGCTTTGTCGTACTCAGCCGACCTCATGTATATTTCGGCCAGTTTAAGGTTGTTGATGCTCAGGTAGTACAAATCATCAACCGAGGTGTTCAGTTGAAGGCTCAGCAGATAGTAGTTGAGGGCTTTGGCATCGTCTCCTTTGCGCAGGTAAATCTCACCCATATCGTTGTAACAAATTGCTGTGCCACGTTTATTGTTCATCTCCCTGTTCACCTCGAGCGAGAGCATAAAATACTCAAGTGCCTGATCTAAAAGATTTTGGTTTAGATAAACATGGCCGATATTGTTTAAGTTAATAGCCACACCTGTTAGATTGCTCGTTTTTTGCTCAACCCGCAAACATTCCCTGAAATTACGAAGGGCCTCATTAAAATTGTCGAGTGTCAGGTAAATATTTCCCAGCCCGTTTGTTGCAAACACATAGCCACGTTCATAGCCAATTGAATCAGAGATTGTGAGTGCCTGCTGATAGGCCTCAATCGAGTTGGCATAGCGGTCCATTCGGCGATACAGCAATCCGAGGTTGTTCAGTGCTGTTACAAGTCCTATGCCATTGGCCGTCTTTCGTGCAAAAATGAGTTGTTGCTGATGCCAAAACAGGGCAAAGTTGAATGCGTATTTTTGACGGTGAGCAATTCCTTTTCTGCCGGCTTGATCCACAAAAAAGGCTTTTGATGTGGAATCGGTCATTGAATCGAAAAGCGCTGTGAGTTTTGTCCCGGCCTCAGTTTCGTTGTTAAAGTTCACGAGTACGCTGTCTATTCCTTTCAATTCTTTTGCGATTGTCAAGGTATCACTAAGGTTTGATTTTATATTTACCGGTGCAGAAGTTTGCGACATGCCTTCAATAACAACAAATAAAACCAACAAAAGCGCGGAGATTATTCGCCGTAGGTTTTGATTGAAAATTTGTTGATTGAAGTTTATTGTCATTGGTGGAGTTCAAACTACAGTCAAAATTACAAAAATGATTCACACCTTAGGATTTTTCCACTTCTTTGATCAAAAAAAGTTAAAAACAAAACCAAATAAAACAAATAGGCAGCAAAGATGTTAAAAGTCAAAGCATTTACAATGGATAAAGCATTGTTCAAATTATTGTTTCTTGCTTCTATAGCGGCAATAGCCTTCGCTCAATGCACACATGCGCAGGAAAAAAGAAAAAATACTTCAGAATTCACAGTTCCAAATGGTATGATAGGAAAAATAGAAAAAACCGAAGCGGAATGGCTCAAAGAATTGGGCCCTGAGAGATACAGGATTTTACGCCAATGCAGCACCGAGCCTCCTTTTACGGGCAAATATGTTGATCACAAAGGCAAAGGGAAGTATGTGTGTGCGGCTTGTGGCAGTGAATTGTTTTCTTCTGAAACGAAATATGACTCCGGTTCGGGATGGCCTAGTTTTTTCGAAGCTGTTGAAAAAAACAAGATCAGGGAAATCAGAGATACTTCCTATGGAATGATTCGTACCGAAATCAAATGTGCTGCCTGCGACGGACACCTTGGCCATGTTTTCCCTGATGGCCCGCCACCAACAGGCTTGAGGTATTGTGTAAATTC
>ERZ1645187.4268-NODE-4268-length-11634-cov-18.527593_pt1 | contig 11634 bp, 8 predicted proteins | sample MGYA00575352_ERZ1645187 | MGnify/ENA primary metagenome ERZ1645187 (study PRJEB40837, sample SAMN11349314) | freshwater sediment metagenome | isolation source: river sediment | host: Sediment | place: India: Wazaribad , New Delhi | collected 2017-02-21 ... | reverse complement strand
GCGCGCAATTCACGCGCGCGCAGGGTTGGCGTGGCGGCTGCGCGCAAACAAAAAATGACAGAGCCGGCATGCTGGGCAGAGCATGCCGGCTCGTATCGAGATGAGAGAGAGTTCGAGGCTTGGTAACAGGATCAGGCGACGAGTTTCTCGGCCTGATCGAGCAATCCGTCGAGCGTTGCGCGGCTCTCCGGACCCATCACGGCGGTCGTGCGCCGCTGCGCATCGAGCCAGATGGGGTAGGCGTCCGTCAACACGGTCTGACCCTTGGGCGTCAGGTGCAGACCGCGACCGCGCCGGCCGGCGGGAGGGTCCATGATCAGGTGACCCAGCGCAAGCAGGCGCTTCAGGTTGCGCGACAGCGTCGATTTCTCGATGTCCAGATCGTGGCCGATCTCGACAGCGGTGATGCCGTCACGCGAGGCGAGCTGAGCCAGCAGCGTGTACTGGCTCGCGGTGATGCCGAGCGGGCGCAGGGCATCGTCGTAGACGCGCGTGATGATGCGCGACAGTTGGCGCACTCGGGTGGCGAGGCACGCCGCTGCGGTCGTCTCGGCGATGTCACCGATGCTCTGCGCATCGGCTGTAACCGGCCGATCCTTGGTCGTGGTCAAAACAGTCATAGCAATCCCCCGCAGCTCGCAGCTCATAGAGCACGCGCCATTTTGATGCCGCGATTCTGCCGGGCCGGTCAACGCAAGGGCTGTGTCGATCAGGGCACTGTGCGGCCCGAGTGTGGCGCGCGGGTTGGTCTTGCGGACGCAACCTTTGTGAGCGCGCGTTCGCTCTGCTCAGGGCAGCAGAAGCATCGCGCTTGCCATGGCGGCGATGCCTTCGCGACGGCCGGTGAATCCGAGCTGTTCTGTGGTGGTCGCCTTGATGCCGACGCGCGTCACGTCGAGGCCGAGGATGGCGGCGATGGTTCGCTGCATTTCGGCGCGATACGGCCCGACACGAGGGGCTTCGCACAGCAACGTCACGTCGACGTTGGCGATGCGTCCGCCACGGTCCGCCACACGGCGCGCTGCATCGGCGAGGAAGATGTGCGAGGCGGCACCTTTCCATTGCGGATCGCTCGGCGGGAAGTGCTGGCCGATGTCGCCGTCGCCGAGCGCGCCGAGGATGGCGTCGGTGAGCGCATGCAACACGACATCGGCGTCGGAGTGGCCTTCGAGCGCGTGCGAGTGCGGAATGCGCACACCGCCGAGCCAGACGTGATCGCCCGCGGTGAAGCGGTGCACGTCGAAGCCGGTGCCGGCGCGCGGCTCCAGTGGCGCGGTGCTTGCGGTCAACAGTCGCTCCGCCATCCTGAGGTCTGCCTCCGTGGTGATCTTGGAATTGGCCGCGTCGTCCTCGACCAGAGCCACGTCGAGACCGGCCCACTCGGCAATGGCGGCATCGTCAGTGAAGTCGTCGCGCCCCTCGGCGGTCGCCCTCAGATGTGCGGCGAGGATGTCGGCGAAGCGGAACCCTTGCGGTGTCTGCGCCCGCCACAGCCCGGCACGCGGAACCGTATCGGCGACGATGCCGCCATTGCCGTCCTTCTTAAGGGTGTCGGCGAGTGGCACGGCGGCCAGTGCAGCGGGATGGGCTTCGAGTGCGGCCACGACGGCGCGGATGGTCGCCGGACTGACGAACGGGCGCGCCGCATCGTGGATGAGAACCTTCGCCACGCCCATGACGGCCAGGGCTTCGAGACCGGCGAGGACCGAGAGCTGGCGCGTCGCCCCGCCATGGACGGGAGGCAGCAATTTCGCCGGACCGTTGGCGGTGGCGCCGCCGTAGAGGGCAGTATCGTCCGGGTGGATGACGACCTGCACCAGGTCGATCTCGGGCAGCGCGCTGAACGTCCGCAGGGCGTGCGTGAACACCGGGGCCCCGCCGAGCATGGCATACTGCTTGGGGACCGGCCCGCCGACGCGGCTGCCTCGACCGGCGGCAACGATGAGGGCGGCGGTGGTCACGTGTTGCGGCTCCTCGATTGGTGGCGGCTGGGTCAGGGGCTGGGCTGTGACGGGAGGCGAAGGGGTTCGCCCCTCGCCGTCGCCCCTTGAAACACGGGTGCGCGTGCTTAACCGAGCAAAAGTTGAACGGCAATGCACAAGCGCGGCGCTCGATCGCACTTGCGAGACCGAGCGAAGGTCCGTATGTTGCACAAATGAATGGCACCGAAACAGAGTGCCTAATTGATGAGCAAGAAGCCATGTCCAGCCCGGCAACGGCGCCGAGCCCAGACCTCCGCATCGGCATCGCGCGCGCTGACAACGCCGTCGCGCTGGCACCGATGTCGGGTGTGACCGATCTCCCGTTCCGGCGCCTCGCGCACCGGCTCGGGGCGGGTGTCGTCGTGTCGGAGATGATCGCCAGCGAGGCGCTGGTGGCGGAGCGGCGCGACGTGGTGCGCAAGATCAACGGCGCCGAAATGCGCCCGTTCGTCGTGCAACTCGCCGGACGCGAGGCGCGCTGGATGGCGGAAGGCGCGCGCATCGCCGCCGACATGGGCGCCGAGATCGTCGACATCAACATGGGCTGCCCGGCCAAAGAAGTGACCGGCAAGCTTTCGGGAAGCGCGCTGATGCGGGAGCCGGATCACGCGCTCTCGCTGATCGAGGCGGTGGTCGGTGCGGTGTCGGTGCCCGTCACCGTCAAGATGCGCCTCGGCTGGGACCGCAACTGTCTCAACGCGCCGGACATCGCGCGCCGCGCCGAGGCGGCCGGCGTTCAGCTCGTCACCGTGCACGGGCGCACGCGGCAGGACTTCTTCAAGGGCAGCGCCGACTGGGCCTCGGTGCGCGCGGTGACGGAAGCCGTGTCGATCCCGGTGCTCGTCAACGGTGACATCCTGGGCCCGGCCTGTGCGCAGCGCGCGCTCGCGCAATCGGGGGCGCGCGGTGTCATGGTCGGTCGCGGCGCCTATGGTGCGCCGTGGCTGCCGGGACGCATCGCGCGCACGCTGGCGACGGGAGCCGATCCGGGACCGCCGGACCTCGCGGAGCAGGGCGAGATCGCCCGTGAACACGTAACGCTCATGCTCTCGCATTACGGGCGCGACCTCGGCCTCAAGAACGCGCGGAAGCACATCGGCTGGTATCTGGAGAGTGCGGGGCTCAGCGGCGAGCGTTTGAAGCGCTGGCGCCGGGTGTTGTGCACCGACGACGTGGCGGAGCGCGTGCTCACGCATCTGGCTGATGCTTACGCCGATGCCGGTCTCGGCGAGGAGGCGGCATGAAGGGCTCACGCGCACGTCATCCGAAATCGAAGGCCGAGGCCAAGCCGGTGCCGGTCGAACTGTCGCCGGCGGGAATGTCGGCCGACGCGCCCGTGGCGCCAGTAGAGAGCGAGCCGCGCACCGCGCTGATGCCTGCTTCCTCGCCGCGCCGGCCGATCGAGCACGATCTGCTGCTCGCGCTGTTGCCGCACTCGGTGCTGGTGCTCGACGAGGACGGCCGCATCGTCTACGCCAACGCCGCCGCCGAGGCCTTCACCTCGACCGGTCAGATGATGCTGAAACGCATGCGCCTCGACGAGGTGGTCGTGTTCGGTTGCCCGCTGCTGGCGCTCGCCGACCAGGTGCGCACGTCGGGGGCTTCGTTCAACGAGTACGGCGTCGAGATCATGACGCCGAAGTTCGCCGCGCCGAAGCTCGTCGATGTCTACGGCGGGCCGATCCCCGACCGGCCGCGCTACGTATTCCTGATGCTGCAGCAGCGCTCCATGGCGCAGATGATCGAGCGGCAGTTGACGCATCGTGCGGCGGCGCGCTCGGTGTCGGGCATGGCTGCCGTGCTTGCGCACGAGATCAAGAACCCGCTGTCGGGCATCCGTGGCGCCGCGCAACTGCTCGAGCCCGTGGTGGTCGACGAGGATCGCGCGCTGGCGCAGCTCATCTGCTCGGAGACCGACCGCATTCGCGATCTCGTCGACCGCATGGAGGTGTTCGGCGACGAGCGGCCATTGCAGACCGAACCGATCAACATCCACGACGTGCTCGATCATGTGCGCCGGCTGATGCAGTCGGGCCTTGGCCGCAACATCCGGTATGTCGAGGACTATGATCCCTCGCTGCCGCCGGTGCCGGCCAACCGCGACAAGCTGGTTCAGGCGTTTCTCAACCTGTTCAAGAACGCCGTCGAGGCGATCGGCGATCAGGACAACGGCCGCATCGTCATCCAGACCGGCTTCAGGCCGGGCATGCGCCTCTGGGTGCCCGGCACCGACGAGCGCATCTCGCTGCCGCTGATGATCCAGATCGAGGACAACGGGTCCGGCATTCCCGACCATCTGAGGGCGCAGATCTTCGATCCGTTCGTCAGCACCAAACCATCCGGAACCGGGCTCGGTCTCGCGCTCGTCGCCAAGATCATCGGCGATCACGGCGGCATCATCGAGTGTGAGAGCGAGCCCCACAAAACCGTATTCCGCGTGCTGCTGCCGATGCAGCACGTGCAGCGTCCGCTGAAGACCGTTTGAACGCGAAAGGCTAGGCTTCCATGGCGCGTGGCACGATCCTCATCGCCGACGACGACACCGCCATCCGCACGGTGCTGAACCAGGCGCTGGCCCGCGCCGGTTACGCGCCGCGCGCCACCGGCAATGCCGCGACGCTGTGGCGGTGGGTCAGCCAGGGCGAGGGCGACGTCGTCATTACCGATGTCGTCATGCCGGACGAGAACGCCTTCGATCTCATTCCGCGCATAAAGAAGCTCAGACCCGAGCTGCCGATCATCGTCATGAGCGCGCAGAACACCCTGATGACCGCGCTGACCGCGGCGGAGAAGGGCGCTTACGAGTATTTGCCGAAGCCGTTCGACCTGACGGAACTCGTGTCGGTGGTCGGGCGCGCGCTGGCGGAGCCGGGCCGCAAGCCGCAACGCACTCCGGCCGAGGCCGAAGGCGAAGAGCTGCCGCTCATCGGGCGCTCGCCGGCCATGCAGGAAATCTATCGCGCGCTGGCGCGACTGACGCAGACCGACCTGACGGTCATGATCAATGGCGAGAGCGGCACCGGCAAGGAACTCGTGGCGCGCGTGCTGCACGACTACGGCAAGCGCCGCGCCGGGCCGTTCGTGGCCCTCAACATGGCGGCGATCCCGCGCGAGCTGATCGAGAGCGAGCTGTTCGGCCACGAGAAGGGCGCCTTCACCGGCGCGCAGGTGCGCACGCAAGGCCGCTTCGAGCAGGCCGAAGGCGGCACGCTGTTCCTCGACGAAATCGGCGACATGCCGCTCGAGGCGCAGACGCGACTGCTGCGCGTGCTGCAGCAGGGCGAGTACACGACGGTCGGCGGGCGCACGCCGATCAAGACCAACGTCCGCATCATCGCCGCCACCCATCGCGACCTCAAGGCGCAGATCGCCCAGGGCCTGTTTCGCGAGGATCTCTACTACCGCCTCAACGTGGTGCCGCTGCGCATCCCGCCGCTGCGTGAGCGCCTCGACGACATCGGTGATCTGGCGCGCCACTTCCTGCGCCTCGCCGCGCGCGAGGGGCTTGGCCAGAAGTCGATCGAGACTGCCGCCATCGACCGGCTCAAGGCGCACAGCTGGCCCGGCAACATCCGCGAGCTCGAGAATTTCGTCCGCCGCCTCGTCGCGCTTTATCCGCAGGACACGCTGACGGCGCAGATCATCGAGCAGGAACTGGCCGAGCAGGTGCCGCCGCCGCCGGCCGAGCAGGGCGGCGAGGCGCGTGACCTCTCCGAGCTGGTCGAGCGCTACCTCGGCGGCTACTTCGCCGGCTTCGGCTCCGAGCTGCCGCCACCCGGCCTTTATGACCGCATCATTCGTCAGGTAGAGCAGCCGCTGCTGGCCGCGGCGCTGGCGGCGACGCGCGGCAACCAGATCCGCGCTGCCGAGTTGCTCGGCCTCAACCGCAATACGCTGCGGGCGCGGATCAAGGCGCTCAACATCCGTGTCTATCGCACGCCCTCGCCTTGAGCGCGGCTGTCGAAGGAAAGCGTCAGTCAAGCCGTTTCTTGGCTTGACGCATGGGCGCTGTGGCGCTACCCCTAGCGATGTCGCGAAAATGTCACAGTTTGAGGGTGTATGTGCTCGGTCCGCGCCACGGGGTGGCAAGCCGGCCGCGAGCCAATGAATCGTCCTTCATCGGCGGATCAGATACGTAACCGATTGTTGCGACGCGATTTGTCGCATCCTGCCGGACCATCTGCGACCGGCGAACACACGGCTTGGAGTGCGTAAGACGATGACATCGCCGGAGACAAGCGATGCAACATCAGAGCCTGCCGGGCGGCCACGCTTGCTCAATCTCGATCCGAGCGAGCGGTCGTTCTGGGTCGGGCTGGTGGTCGTCGTGCTGTCGCTCGTCTCTGCCCTGACGACCTATCTGATCCTGACCGGGCTGACGCCGATCGTGCCGTCGGGGGGCGTCGTCTGGACTGCGCTGTTCCTCAACGTCGCGCTGATCCTCGCCATGATCGCCGTGATCGCCTGGCAGGTGGTCGGGCTGTGGCGGGCGTGGCGCGAGAAGCAGGCCGGCGCCCGCCTGCACATCCGCATCGTGGCGCTGTTCTCGCTGATCGCCGCCTTGCCGGCTCTGGTCCTGGCCGGTGCCGCCACCGTCACCTTCTCGCGCTCGCTCGATACCTGGTTCACCGGCCGCGTGCGCACGCTGATCGAGGATTCGCGCGGCGTCGCGCGGGCCTATGTCGAGGAGCACGGGCAGGTCATCCGCAACGACGTGCTCAACATGGCGCGCGATCTCGATTCCGCCGGTGCCGCGGTGGATGACGAGCAACTCCGCCGTCAGGTCATCGCCCAGGCCGGGCTGCGCGATCTGCCGGCGGCCTATATCATCGACGACGCCGGCCGGCCGGCGATACCCGCGGTCGAGGACGCGCGGCTGCCGTTCGCGCAGCCGACCGGCGCGGCGCTGGACGAGGTTCGGGCCGGGCAGGTGGTGCTGTCGCTGTCCATGGAGAACATGCGCATCACGGCCATGGCGCGCCTGCAGAGTCTGCCGCAGCGCTATCTGTACGTCAGCCGCGGCGTCAGCCCGGCGGTGCTGCAGCACCTGCAGAGCACCGAGCAGAACGTCGCCGAGTACAATCAGCTCCGGCGCTCGCGCGGCAATCTGAAATGGGCGCACGCGCTCATGTACCTGATGATCTCGATGACCGGCCTGCTTGCCGCGATCTGGGCTGGCATGTGGTTCGCGGGCCGCTTCGTCGCGCCGATCCGCCGCCTGATCGGCGCCGCTTCCGAAGTGTCCACGGGTAATCTCAGCGTGCAACTGCCGGAAAAGCGCGGCGAGGGCGACCTCAGGCGACTGTCGGCGACCTTCAACACCATGACGCGGGAGTTGAAGTCGCAGCGTGATGCGCTGTTGACCGCCAACACGCAGCTGCTCGAACGCCGCCGCTTCATGGAGGCGGTGCTGTCGGGCGTCTCGGCCGGTGTCATCGGTCTCGACAGCAACGGCCGCGTCGAACTCGCCAGCCGCTCGGCGCAGGCGTTGCTCGGCCTCGGCGAGGACGAGATCGTCGGCCGCGCGCTGCGCGACGTGGTGCCGGAACTCACCCCCGTACTCGAGGCCGAGTGCAATCAGCCCGCCAAGGCGAACCGCAATGCGCATCAGGTCACCCTCGATGTCGGCGGCGACGAGCGCACCTTCGCGGTGCGCGTGACACAGGAGAAGGCGGGCGGCGGCGATGTCGGCACCGTCGTCACCTTCGACGACATCACCGAGCTCGTCGCGGCGCAGCGCACCAGCGCCTGGGCCGACGTGGCGCGGCGCATCGCCCACGAGATCAAGAATCCGCTGACGCCGATCCAGTTGTCCGCCGAGCGGCTGAAGCGCAAGTACGGCGCCTCGATCCAGAACGATCGCGAGACCTTCGACAAGCTGACCGATACGATCGTGCGGCAGGTCGGCGATCTGAAGACCATGGTCGACGAGTTCGCCTCGTTCGCGCGCATGCCGAAGCCCGAGATGGCGGATGTCGATCTGCGCCAGACGGTGCAGGAGCCGGTGCTGCTGTTCCGCGAGGGGCATCCGAACGTGACATATGTCATGACGCTGCCGCCGGCGGCGGTGATGGCGAGTGCCGATCGCCGGCTGATTTCGCAGGCCGTCACCAACCTCGTCAAGAATGCGACCGAGGCCGTCGAGCAGCGGATCGAGGCGGACAAGAGCGGCAGCGGCGAGAAGGGCCTGGTCGAGACTCGCATCTCGGTGGCTGAAGGCCGCGCCACCATCGAGGTGATCGACAACGGTTCGGGCTTCCCGAAGCAGAACCGCATGCGCCTGCTCGAACCTTACGTCACGACCAAGGGCCACAAGGGCACCGGGCTCGGCCTCGCCATGGTCAACAAGATCACGGAACAGCACGGCGGGACGCTGCTGCTCGACGACGCGCCGCAGGCACCCGGGCGCACGCACGGCGCGCGCGTGCGCATGGTGCTGCCACTGCTGGAGGCGGCGGCGCCGGCGGCGGGTGGCGAGGACAGACGGGCCGGTGCGCGGTAGGCACCAGGTCCGGGTTACACAAGTTGATGAAGGCCGGGCTTCACAGCCGGTCCGAGAGCTAAAGAAAGAGGGAGCAACCGATGGCTGCAGACATCCTGATCGTCGACGACGAGGCCGACATCCGCGATCTCGTCTCCGGCATCCTCGAGGATGAAGGCCACAAGACGCGGCTCGCGCGCGACAGTGACGAGGCGCTGCGGGCGATCGAGGATCGTCGGCCGCATCTGGTCATTCTCGACATCTGGCTGCAGGGCAGCCGCCTCGACGGCCTCGAGGTGCTGTCGGCCATCAAGGCCACCTATCCGGATCTGCCGGTCGTCATCATCTCCGGTCACGGCAACATCGAGACGGCGGTCACGGCGATCAAGCGCGGCGCCTACGACTACATCGAGAAGCCGTTCAAGGCCGATCGCTTGATCCTGGTGACGCTGCGGGCGCTGGAAGCGCAGCAGTTGCGCCGCGAGGTGCGCGAGCTGCGCGAACGCTCCACCGTGACCACCGACATGGTCGGGCATTCGGCGGCGATCAATCATCTGAAGTCGGCGCTCGATCGCGTCGCGCCGACCAACAGCCGCATCCTGATCCGTGGCGCCTCCGGCACCGGAAAGGAACTCGCTGCCCGTGTCATCCATTCGCGCTCGGCGCGGAAGGACGGGCCGTTCGTCGTGCTCAACGCAGCTGCGATGGCGCCCGATCGCGTCGAGGACGAACTGTTCGGCATCGAGGACCGCGCCGGCACGCCGCGCAAGGTCGGTGCGCTCGAAGAAGCTCACGGCGGCACCCTCTACATCGACGAAGTGGCGGACATGCCGCTCGAGACGCAGGGCAAGGTTCTGCGCGTGCTCGTCGAACAGAAGTTCCTGCGCCTCGGCGGCGCGCAGAAGGTGTCGGTCGACGTGCGCATCATCTCGTCGACGAGCCGCGATCTCGAGCGCGAGATGCAGGAGGGCCGCTTCCGCGAGGACCTGTTCCACCGCCTCAACGTGGTGCCGCTGCGCGTGCCGAGCCTCGCCGAGCGGCGTGACGACATCCCCGAGCTGATCGAGTTCTTCGTCAACCAGATCGCGCAGGCTTCGGGCCTCGCGCCGCGCCGCATCGGCGAGGACGCCATCGCCGTGCTGCAGGCGCACGACTGGCCGGGCAACGTGCGCGAGCTGAGGAACAACATCGAGCGACTGATGATCCTCGCCGGTGGCGAGCCGGGTGCCATGATCACCGCCGACATGCTGCCCGACGAGATCGGCTCGAACGTGCCGCTGCCCGTCAACGGCGGCGCCGAGCACCTGATGAGCCTGCCGCTGCGCGAAGCCCGCGAGATCTTCGAGCGCGAGTACCTGCTGGCGCAGATCAACCGTTTTGGCGGCAACATCTCGCGCACCGCCGAATTCGTTGGTATGGAGCGCTCGGCCCTGCACCGCAAGCTGAGGGCGCTCGGCGTTTCGTCCGAGCATCGCAGCGGCGGTGCCGGCGGCGCTGTGCCGATGGCGTGAGAAGCGCCGTCGTGCCGAGCGGTTGAGGAATCTCCATGAACGTCATCATCTGCGGCGCCGGACAGGTCGGGACCGGCATCGCCGAGCGCCTTTCGACCGAGGGCAACAACGTCTCGATGATCGACGCCAGCGCCGAGCTGGTCCAGCGCGCCAACGACATGCTCGAAGTGCGGGCGGTGCACGGCAACGCCGCCCACCCCGACGTGCTCGAGAAGGCGGGTGCGGGCGACGCCGACATGCTGATCGCGGTGACGCTGCACGACGAAGTGAACATGGTCGCGTGCCAGGTCGCGCACACGCTGTTCGACATCCCGATGAAGATCGCGCGTGTGCGCGCCCAGACCTATCTCGAGCAATCGTGGGCGAAGCTGTTCTCGCGCGACGGCCTGCCGATCGACTACATCATCTCGCCCGAGATCGAGGTCGGCAACATGATCCTGCGCCGGCTGCAGCAGCCGGGCGCGTTCGACGCGGCGAGCTTCGCCGACGGGCGCATCGCCGCACTCGGCATCAACTGCGGGCCGGATTGCCCGGTGCTCGACACGCCGCTGTCGCAACTGGCGCAACTGTTCCCGGATCTGCCGGCGGTCTCCGCCGCGATCGTCCGGCGCGGCCGCCTGTTCGTGCCGCACGGCAAGGACCTGCTCGAAGCCGGCGACGACGTGTTCGTCATCACGCCGGCCGAACAGGTCACGCGCACGCTGCAGATCTTCGGCCACGAAGAAGCCCGCGCGCGGCGTATCGTCATCGCCGGCGGCGGCAACATCGGCTTCTACATCGCCCGCCAGCTCGAGGAGGCGGAGCCCAACATCCGCGTCAAGCTGATCGAGATGTCGCGTACGCGCGCCGTGCAGATCGCCGAGCAGCTGCAACGCACCATCGTGCTGCACGGCTCTGCCCTGTCGGAAGACATCCTGCGCGAGGCTGAGATCTCCGAAGCCGACATGCTCGTCGCCGTCACCAACGACGATCAGGTGAACCTGCTGACATCGGCGTTGGCGAAGCAACTCGGATGCCGCTCGAACCTCGCGCTCATCAACAGCGCCAACTTCGCCGGCATGGTGCGCTCGCTCGACATCGACGCGCAGGTGAACCCGAAGGCCATCACCGTCAGCCGCGTGCTGCAGCACGTGCGGCGCGGCCGCATCCGCGCGGTGCACTCGGTGCACAACGGTGCCGGCGAGCTGATCGAGGCGGAGGTGCTGGAGACGGCGCCGATCCTCGGCCGGCCGCTGCGCGACTACAAGAGTTCGGAGGGCATCCGCTTCGGCGCCATCCTGCGCGGCGGCAAGGTGATGGTGCCGACGGGAGCGACCGAACTCGAGGTCAAGGATCGCGTCGTGTTGTTCGCGCGAGCCGATCACGTCCGCGAAGTCGAGCAGATGTTCCGCGTCAGCGTCGATTATTTCTGAGTTGCGGGGTGGAAAGGGCCACTCCACGTCCGGCGCTTGCGCCGACGCTGCCAGAGCGCGCTGAGCTCCGCTCGGTCAGGCTGGCTCGAAGCCCAACGTCTCAGGTCGTCACATGACACGCATCGTCTACGTCTTTCTGAGTTGCGGAATGGCAAGGGCCATTCCACGTCCGGCGCTTGCGCCGACGCGCCTTGCGCGCTGAGCTCCGCTCGGTCAGGCTGGCTCGAAGCCCAACGTCTCAGGTCGTC
>ERZ1645187.4267-NODE-4267-length-11634-cov-20.201917_pt1 | contig 11634 bp, 7 predicted proteins | sample MGYA00575352_ERZ1645187 | MGnify/ENA primary metagenome ERZ1645187 (study PRJEB40837, sample SAMN11349314) | freshwater sediment metagenome | isolation source: river sediment | host: Sediment | place: India: Wazaribad , New Delhi | collected 2017-02-21 ... | reverse complement strand
GCTTCCTCGGCTCCAACGGCTGCGGCAAGACCACGACGATGAAGATGCTGACCGGCCTGCTCGCCATCGACGAGGGCTCGGCGACCCTGCTCGGCGAACCCGTCGACGCGGCCGACATGAGCGTTCGCCTGCGCGTCGGCTACGTTTCGCAGAGCTTCTCGCTGTGGGAGGAGCTGACGGTTCGGGCCAATCTCGTCCTCCACGCCCGGCTCTATCGGGTCGAGGAGGCGCGCGTCGCGGGTCTCGTCGAGGAGAGCCTCGCCCGTTTCGACCTCGTCGATCACGCCGACGATCTGCCCGGCGCGCTGCCGCTCGGCATCCGCCAGCGCCTGCAACTCGCCGCCGCCTGTCTGCACGCACCCGAGGTGCTGATCCTCGACGAGCCGACCTCCGGCGTCGATCCGCAGGCGCGCGACGACTTCTGGCGCCGTTTGGCGAAGCTCTCGCGCGAGGACGGCGTCACCATCTTCGTCTCGACCCACTTCATGAACGAGGCCGAGCGCTGCGACCGAATCTCGCTGATGCATCGCGGTCGCGTCCTGGCGATCGGCGCCCCCGCCGACCTCGTCGCCGAGGCCGGAACCGCGACGCTCGAGGAGGCCTTCGTGCGCCGCCTCGAGGAGGCCGAGACGGAGGGGCGCCCCGCCGCCGCCGCCGAAGTCCCGCCGGCCGCGCCCCGTTCGGTGGCGGTCGAGCCGTCCGTGTCTGCGTCGCGGCGCGGGCTCGCCGCCTCGGCCGGTCTGATCTGGGCCTTCGCCCGGCGCGAGGGGCTGGAGATCCTGCGTGATCCGGTCCGGGTCTCCTTCGCCGTGCTGGGCTCGCTGCTGCTCCTGATCCTCTTCGCCTTCGGCGTCTCCTTCGACGTCCAGAATCTGCCCTTCGCGGTCCTCGACCGCGACCGCTCGATCGAGAGCGTCCGCTTCGTCGAGGCCTTCCGCGGCTCCCGCTATTTCGAGGAACGCCCGCCGGTCGCCGGCGAGGTCGAGATCGATCGGCGGCTGGTGTCGGGCGAACTGCGCTTCGTCGTCGTGATCCCGCCCGGCTTCGGCGCCGACCTCCTCGCCGGCCGGCGCCCGGAGGTGGGTGTGGAGATCGACGGCGCCAACACCTTCCGCGCCGAAACCGTCAAGGGCTACGTCCAGGGCGTCGTGCTGTCGTGGCTGTCGCGGGTCGCCGCCGACACCGCCGGGCCGGGCACCTCGCTGGCGCTGCCCTTCGATCTCAGGACCCGGCTCGCCTACAATCAGTCCTTCGTCTCCGTCGACGCGATCACCCCCGGCGTGATCATGCTGCTGCTGGTGCTGATCCCCTCGGCGATGACCGCGGTCGGCGTGGCGCGCGAGCGCGAGATCGGCTCGATCGCCAATTTCGAGGCCTCGCCCGCCTCGGTCGTCGAGTTCCTGGTCGGCAAGCAACTGCCCTATGTCGCGGTCGGCATGGTGAGCTTCGTCACGCTGGTGCTGTGCGCGCTGGTGGCCTTCGGCGTGCCGTTCCACGGCTCGATGCTCGCGTTGACCTTCGGGGCGCTGCTCTACGTCTTCGCCGCCACCGCCTTCGGGCTGCTGGTCTCGACGCTGGTGCGTACCCAGGTCGCAGCGATCATGGCGGCGGCGATCCTGTGCGTGGTGCCGACCATCAACTTCTCCGGCTTCATCAATCCGATGTCCTCGATCGAGGGCGTGGCGCGCTGGATGGGACTGCTCTTCCCGGCCGCGTGGTTCCAGACCATCGCCGTCGGCTCCTTCGCCAAGGGGGTCGGTCCGCTCGATCTCCTCGACTGCGACGCCGTGCTCCTCGCCTTCGGGGTCGTGTTCATCGCCCTGGCGGCGCTGGTTCTGAAGAAGCAGGAGGCGTGAGATGCGGCGTTTCCTGACCAACCTCTTCCGCCTCGGCGTCAAGGAACTGGCGAGCCTGCGTCACGATCCGATGATGCTGTTCCTGATCCTCTACGCCTTCTCCGCCGCGGTGGTCTTCGTCTCCTCCGGGGTCAAGCTCGAGGTGACCAACGCCGCGATCGCCGTCGTCGATCAGGACCGCTCGGAACTCTCCACCCGCATGATCGACGCCTTCGCGCCGCCCTTCTTCCAGACGCCGGTGCTGCTCGAGGCCGACGCGGTCGATCGCGCCATGGACGTCGGCCGCTTCGGCTTCGTCCTCCAGATCCCGCCGAACTTCGAGGCCGACGTGTTGCGCGGCCGCACGCCCGGTCTCGGCCTCACGGTCGACGCCACGGTCATGGTCCAGGCCGGCAACGGCGCCACCTACGTCCAGAGCATCCTGCTGCAGGAGGCGGCGACCTGGCTGCACGGCAAGGGCATCGAGGCGCAGCTGCCGATCGCCGTGGTGCCGCGCGTCTGGTTCAATCCCAACGTCGAGGGGCGCTGGTTCTCCTCGATCATGCAGCTGATCAATTCGATCGTGATCCTGTCGATCCTGCTGGTCGGTGCCGCCGTCATCCGCGAGCGCGAGCACGGCACCATCGAGCACCTGCTGGTGATGCCGGTGTCGGCGGCCGAGATCGCCCTCGCCAAGGTCCTCGCCAACGGCGCGGTGCTGCTCGTCGCGGTCGTCCTGTCGATGGAACTGGTGATCCGCGGGCTCCTCGGCGTGCCGATCGCCGGGTCGCGGGCGCTGTTCCTCTTCGGCACGACGATCTTCCTGTTCTCCACCACCTCGCTCGGCATCCTGATCGCCACGCTCGCCCGCTCGATGCCGCAGTTCGCGCTGATGTCGATCCCGGTCTTCACCACCATGCTGCTGCTCTCCGGCAACATGACGCCGCTCGAGAGCATGCCGACGATCCTGCAATGGGCGATGCACGTCTCGCCCTCGGTCTATTACGTCCAGTTCGCGCAGGGCGTCCTCTACCGCGGCGCCACCTTCGGTCTGGTGTGGTTCCCTCTCGTGGTGATGGCCGGGCTCGGCGGGATCTTCCTCGCCTATGCGACCCATCGCTTCCACGTCATGCTGTCGCGCGTGGGCTGAGGGGCCGGCCGCCTTCCGCCCACCCGGCGGGAGACCCGCGCATACCCCCGACTTTCCGAGATCGTCTCAGGGGTTCCGTAAGGAATCCGCGCTAGATTGACCGTATTCGTGGACTTCGGTCGGGAGCCGAGAGCGCGAGTGTGGGATGAAGGCCGTTCGAACCGGCCGGCAAAGTCGAGGCGTGTGTGGGTTCATGACGACCAGCGGTTCCATCATTCGTCTGTTGAGAAGCCGGGGCGGCAACGTCGCGGTGATCTTCGCTCTGACGGTGTCGAGCGCGATCGTGATCGGCGGCGGCGGCATGGACATCCTTCGGATGACCAACAATCGCAAGTACCTGCAGGAGCGGGTCGACGCGACGGCGCTCTACGTCGCCAACGGCCTCACCTCGGCGACCCTGAGCACCGCTCAGGCGACCGCCGAGAAGCATCTCGCCAGCCTCGTCGACGCCGAGCACGGCACCCTGTCGGGCATCGTCGCCACGCCGTCGGACGGCACCCTGAAACTCGATGCGACCCTGTCGACCGAGTCGACCTTCCTCTCCATGGTCGGCGTGCCCGCGCTGGAGACGACCGTCTCGACCACCGTCACCTGGGGCGAGACCGCGCTCGAGATCGCTCTGGTCCTCGACAACACCGGCTCGATGCTCGACAGCAACAAATTGTCGTCGTTGAAGACCGCCGCGACGTCGATGGTCTCCACCATGTCGGCGAAGGTGACGACGCAGAACACACTGAAATTCGCTCTGGTGCCGTTTCAGACGTTCGTCAACGTCGGCACCACCTACAAGAACGCGAGCTGGATCGACAACGCCGGCCTGTCGCCCTATCACTCGAGTTATTTTTCGAGTTCGCTCAATCGGTTCACGCTCTATTCGAACCTCGGCAAGTCGTGGCCGGGCTGTGTCGAATCGCGCCCCTCGCCCTACGACATCGACGACACGGCGCCGACCGCCTCCAATCCGTCGACGCTGTTCGTGCCGACGTTCAATCCGGACGAACCGGACACGACCTACAAGTCGGGGAGATATACGTACAATCTCTATCCGAACAGCTATCTCGGCGACGACACCACCAATTCCGACGACTTGGTACGCCTGAAGCAGGCGTCCAAATATACGAAGATGTCGAACAAGGATTTTTCGAACTCGGTCTTCTACAGCAACTATTCGCTTCCGAAGGGGCCGGGCTTCGGCTGCGACGTCCAGGCCGTCACGCGGCTGACCAACAGCTATTCCAGCGTCAAGACGTCGATCAATGCGATGACGGCGTCCGGCTCGACCAACATTCCGGAAGGCCTGGCCTGGGGCTGGCGCATGTTGTCGCCGCAGGCACCCTTCTCCGACGGCCAGAGCTACGATTCGACCACGCTGAAGATCGTCGTGCTGCTCACCGACGGCACCAACTCGATCCCCACCTGGACCTCGGCGCTCGGTGGTGCCTACTCGAGCTGGGGCTATCCCTACTCCAACCGCACCAGCACCAACGCCGGCACCTACATGCGCGACGGTCTCGACGCCAAGACCCGCGCGGTCTGCACCGCGATCAAGGCCAAGGGCATCAAGATCTACACGATCGGTCTGATGATCGACGACTCGGCGGGTCAGCAGCTCCTGTCCGACTGCTCGTCGGGGACGGACTTCTACTACAACTCGCCGACCGCCGGTCAGCTCGACACGGTCTTCGCCTCGATCGCCCAGAAGATCACCAAGCTGCGCATCGCCAAGTGATCCTCTCCGTCACGTCGTCTCCGACGCCGTCGTCCCTCGCGGACGGCGGCGTCGCCGTTTCCGACGCCGGGCGTCAGACCTCGCCGAGCGACAGCAGCGCCGCGTTGCCGCCCGAGGCGGCGGTGTTGGTGGCGATCACCTGTTCGAGCGCGAAGCGCGGCAGGTAGCCGGGACCGCCGGCCTTGGGGCCGGTGCCCGACAGCCCCGATCCGCCGAAGGGCTGCACGCCCACCACCGCGCCGATCATGTTGCGGTTGACGTAGACGTTGCCGACCGACAGGCGCGCCTCGATCGCCCGGATGGTGGCGTCGATGCGCGAGTGGATGCCGAGCGTCAGCCCGTAACCCGAGGCCGCGATCGTATCGCACACGGCGTCGAGGTCGCGCGCCTTCCAGCGCACCACGTGCAGGATCGGGCCGAAGTGCTCGCGATCGAGGTCGGCGGCCGAACCCAGTTCGACGATCGTCGGCGCGACCCAGGTGCCGGCGGCGAGCGCCCCCTGCGGCGTCGCCCCCTCGAAGACGACCCGCCCCGCCGCCCGCTCGGCCGAGACGTGGGTCGCGAGCCGGTCGCGCGCCTCCGCGTCGATCACCGGGCCGACGTCGGTGGCGGGATCCTCCGGCCGCCCGAGCCGCAGCTCCCGCGCCGCGCCCGCGATCATCTCCAGCATCCGCGGCGCGACGTCCTCCTGGAGGAAGACGAGGCGCAGCGCCGAACAGCGTTGCCCGGCCGAGCGGAACGCCGAGGTGACGACGTCGTCGGCGACCTGTTCGGGCAGGGCGGTCGCGTCGACGATCATGGCGTTGATGCCGCCGGTCTCGGCGATCAGCGGCACGATCGGTCCGTCCTTGGCGGCGAGCGTGCGATTGATCGCCCGCGCCACCTCGGTCGAGCCGGTGAAGGCGACGCCGGCCACCGCCGGATGGCCGACCAGCGCCGCCCCCACCGTGCCGTCGCCGGGCACGAACTGCAGCGCCGTCGCCGGGATCCCCGCCGCGTGGGCGAGGCTCACGGCGAGCGCGGCGACCAGCGGCGTCTGTTCCGCCGGTTTGGCGACGACCGCGTTGCCCGCCGCCAGCGCCGCCGCCACCTGACCGAGGAAGATGGCGAGCGGGAAGTTCCACGGGCTGATGCAGACGAAGACGCCGCGACCACGGTGCACCAGCCGATTCTCCTCGCCGGTCGGGCCGGGCAGGATCCGGTCGGCGCCGAAGAGACGCCGCGCTTCGACGGCGTAGTATCGACAGAAGTCCGCGGCCTCGCGCACCTCCGCCAGTCCGTCGGGCAGCGTCTTGCCGGCCTCCTCGGCGAGGAGCGCCATCAGCCGGTCGCGGTTCTCCTCGAGCGCATCGGCGAGACGATCGAGCGCAGCGGCGCGGCTCTCGACCGGGGTCGCGTCCCAACCGGGAAAGGCGGCCCGCGCCCGCTCCATCGCGTCCTGGGAGAGCTCGGCCGTGGCCTCGCTCACCCGCCCGACCACGGTCGTCCCGTCGCCGGGCGAGATCACGTCGCGAAACGCGCCGGGGCGTCCCTTGCCGTCGATCACCGGCGCGGCCTCCCAGATCGTGCCGAGATGATCGGCGAGACCGGCGGTCAGCGCGGCGAGTTCGGCGGCGACCCCGAATTCGAGGCCGCGCGAATTGAGCCGGTCGCCGTAGAGCGCGCGCGGGCGCGGGATGCGGGCGTGACGCGGTTTGGTGCCCCCGGCCAGTTCCTCTTCCGGCGTCACCAGGAGGTCGCCGACCGGCACCTCCGCATCGCCGACCTTGGCGACGAAGGAGGAGTTGGCGCCGTTCTCGAGCAGCCGCCGGACCAGATAGGCGAGGAGGTCGCGATGCCCGCCGACCGGCGCGTAGATCCGGCACGGCCAGCCGTCCTCCTCGACCACCACCCGGTGCAGCGCGTCGCCCATGCCGTGCAGCTTCTGGAACTCGAAGCCGGGATCGCCCGCGCCCTTCTCGCCGGCGATCTGCTGCACTTCGGCGATGGTCACGGCGTTGTGGCCGGCGAACTGCGGATAGATGCGCGGCCGCGCCGCGAGGAGCCGTCGCGCGCAGGCGAGATAGGAGAGATCGGTCGCCGCCTTGCGGGTGAACAGCGGGAAGTCGTCGAGGCCGCGCTCCTGCGCCCGCTTGATCTCGGTGTCCCAGTAGGCGCCCTTGACGAGCCGCACCATGAAGCGCCGATCGAGCCGCTCGGCGAGGGCGATCACCCAGTCGCAGACCGCCACCGCCCGCTTCTGATAGGCCTGGACCGCCAGCCCGAACCCGTCCCAGCCGGACAGCGAGGGATCGGCGGCGGCGGCGGCGAAGACGTCGAGCGACAGCTCCAGCCGATCGGCCTCCTCGGCGTCGACGGTGAAGGCGAGGTCGTGCGCCTTGGCGGCGCGGGCGAGGTCGAGCAGGCGCGGCGTCAGTTCGTCCATCACCGCCGCCCGGTTGACCGCCTCGTAACGCGGATGCAGTGCCGAGAGCTTGACCGAGATACCGGCCCGCGCCGGCAGCCGCGTCGTCCCCGCCGCCGCGCCGATCCGCTCGATCGCGGTGGCGTAGGAGCGAAAGTGGGCCTCCGCGTCGGACCGTGTGCGCGCGCCCTCGCCGAGCATGTCGTAGGAATGGCGCCAGCCCTTGGCACCGAGCGTACCGGCCCGCGCCAGCGCGCTCTCGATCGTCTCGCCGAGCACGAACTGATGGCCCATCACCCGCATCGCCTGCCGCGCCGCGGTGCGGATGGTCGGCCGCCCGAGCCGCTTGACCATGCCCGAAAGGAGGCCGGTCGGCGTCTCGCCGGGGCGGAAGACGCGTGCCGTCATGCCCATCGCCCAGGCCGAGGCCGAGACCAGCCAGGCGTCGGAGACCCGCTCGTGGTTCTCGAATTCGGCCTCGGCGAGCTTGTCCTCGATCAGCCGATCGGCGGTCGCCGCGTCGGGAACCCGCAGCAGCGCCTCGGCCAACACCATCAGCGCCAGCCCCTCCCGCGTCGTCAGCGCATATTCGCGCAGAAACTCCTCGACGCCGAACCCGCCGGTCTCGCCGCGGATCTTCTCGATCAGCCGCGTCGCCTGCGCGTTCACCCGGGTGCGCGCCTCCGGCGACAGTGCGGTCGCCGTCAGCAGGTCCCCGACCAGCGCGCCGTCGTCCGGCGCGAAGGCCGCGCGGAACGGCGGAAGGTGCTCGAGAGGCGAGGGGATCGGACCGGCGTCGGGCATGAGGCTCTCCAGGGCAACCGCGAGGGTGGGCCGCCGGGAACAAGCGACCGCGTGATCCTCATGATACGGGCTCAGTCGTAGAGATATCCGTCGAACTCATGGCGAAAGTCGGTGGTTTCAGCTATGAAGAGGCTCATGAACGAAGACATCGACGAACTCGATCGGCTCGACCGCAAGATCCTCGCCGTGCTCCAGGAGGACGGCCGCATCACCGTCGCCGATCTCTCCGAGCGCATCGGCCTCTCCGCCACCGCCACCGCCGAGCGGATGCGCCGCCTCGTCCGCGACGGCTTCATCCGCGGCTTTCGCGCCGAGCTCGATCCGCTGCGGCTGGGGCGCGGGCTCCTCGTCTTCGTCGAGGTTCTGCTCGACCGCACCTCGCCCGACGTCTTCGACGCCTTCGCCCGTCAGGTGAAGCGCACCGGCGAGGTGCTGGAGTGCCATCTGGTGGCCGGCGGCTTCGATTATCTGATCAAGGCGCGCGTGCGCGACATGACCGCCTACCGCCGCTTCCTGGCCGAGGTCATCCTGCCCCTGCCCGGCGTGCGCGAGACCCGCACCTACGCCGTCATGGAGGAGGTCAAGGCGACCCAGTCGCTGCCGTTGTGAACCGGCGTACCGCCGCCGGCTCAGCGGGCGGGCCACCGCGCCGCGATCACCGCGAACAGCGCGCGGATCGCCTGCGCCTCGGCCCCCTCGGGGCGGCCCGGCTTGGCGGTCGGCGTCCAGGCGTAGATGTCGAAATGCGCCCAGGCGGTGGTCTTCTCGACGAAGCGCTGCAGGAACAGCGCCGCCGCGATCGATCCGGCGAAGCCGCCCGCCCCGGCGTTGTTGATCTCGCCGACCTTGCCGTCGATCATGGTCCGATAGGCCGGCCACAGCGGCATCCGCCACAGCGGATCGAAGGTCGCGCGCGACGCGGCGGCGACGTCCGCCGCGAGCGCGTCGTCGTCGGTGTAGAAGGGCGGCAGGTCCGGCCCGAGCGCCACCCGCGCCGCGCCGGTCAAAGTGGCGAGATCGACCAGGAGATCGGGCGCCTCCTCGTCGGCGAGCGCCAGGGCGTCGGCGAGCACCAGGCGTCCCTCGGCGTCGGTGTTGCCGATCTCGACCGTGATCCCCTTGCGCGAGGGATAGACGTCGCCGGGCCGGAAGGCGCGGCCGGAGATCGCGTTCTCCACCGCCGGGACGATCAGGCGCAGCCGCACCGGCAGCCCCGCCTCCAGGATCATCTGGGCGAGCGCGAGCGCGTTGGCCGCCCCACCCATGTCCTTCTTCATCAGCAGCATGGCGCTGTCGGGCTTGATGTCGAGCCCGCCGCTGTCGAACACCACGCCCTTGCCGACCAGCGTCACCTTGGGATGGCCGGGGTCGCCCCAGGTCGCGTCGACGAGACGCGGCAGCCGGTCCGATCCTTTGCCGACCGCATGGACCAGCGGGAAGTTCGCCGCGAGCAGATCCTCGCCGACCACCTCCTTCACCGTGCCGCCGAACCGCTCGAACACCGTGCGGATCGCGTCGGCGAGACGGGCCGGGCCGAGGTCGTTGGCGGGCGTGTTGACGAGGTCGCGGGCGAGGAAGACGGCGCGCGCCGTCCGTTCCACATGGGCGAGATCGACGCCGTCGCCGACCATCAGCTTCGCCTCCCGCGCCGCCACGCCCTTGTAGCGATCGAAACGATAGCTCTCGAGCGCGAAGGCGAGGGCGGCGAGCCCGTCGTCCTCGAGCGGCCCCTCGAACCGCCAGATCCCGGCCGGCAGGAGCGACGCCGCCTTGCCCGGCAGAAACGGCGAGCGCGCCGCGTCGCCGCGCCGTCCCAGTCCGAACAAGGCCCCGGCGAGACCGCCCTGGGCGTCGGGCAGGACCAGGAGCTGACCGGCCTTGGCCTCGAAGCCGCTGGCGCGGGCGAAGCCGGCGACCGTCGAGCCGAGCTCGTTCAGCCGTCCGGTGAGACCGTCCGGGGTCACGACGTGGATCGGCAGGGCGACGATCGTCTCGTCGTGGGGCAGCAGGGGCAGGGACAAGGGCGCGCGACTCCTCGGTTCGAACCCGAGCGACTGCACCACGCGTCGCGCCCCCTGTCCAGACGCTCGAGTGCCGTCGTGGGATGACCTCCTCGGCCCCGGTTTAACGGACCGTTAGGGTTAACGTGAGATGACTGACCGGGTCGCCCTCGTCGCTCGTCGCCGACGAGGACGGCGCGTTCGGAGGTTTTCGTCATGCAACGCCCCCCCGCGCCCGCCAAGCTCCTGGTGACCGTCGCCGTGGCACTCGGACTGGGTCTGTCTCTGGCCGGATGTGCCAAACCGCGCAACGGAGACCCGGAGACCACCGGCTCGATCGGTCTGGCGCCGGATCAGGGCCCGGTCGGTACGCCGGCCGAATGGACCGAGCGGTACAAGGCCAATCCCGACGATCCATCCGTCGCCATGGGCTTCGCCCGCGCGTTGCGCGCCGACGGCCGCGCCGCCCAGGCGGTGGACGTCCTCCAGCGCACCATGGTGCAACGGCCCAACGACCCGGTGATCTCCTCGGCCTACGGCAAGGCGCTGGCGGAGAAGGGCGACTTCGACGCCGCGCTCAAGGTCATCCGCTCCGCCAATTCGCCGCGCACGCCGGATTGGCGTCTGACCTCGGCCGAAGGCGCCATCCTCGATCAGATGGGTCAGCCGGAAGCGGCCCGCCGTCTCTACGAGACCGCGCTGAAGCTGGCGCCGGAGGAGCCGACCGTCCTCAACAACTACGCGCTCTCCTACACCCTCACCAACGAGCTGCCGCAGGCCGAACGGATCCTGCGCCGTGCCGCGGTGGATCCCCGCGCCGACGGCCGCATCCGCCAGAATCTCGCGTTGGTGGTCGGCCTGCAGGGTCGCTTCGACGAGGCCACCCGCATCGCCACCGAGGCGCTGCCGAAGGATCAGGCCGAGGCGAACGTCGCCTACCTGAAGAGTATGCTCAGCCAGCCCAACACCTGGAAGCAGATCGAGAAGTCGGGCCGGACCGGCTGATCGATCGGCGATCCGCCCGCGACAAACGAAAAAGAGGGGCCGAACCGGCCCCTCTCGTCGTCTTCGGATGTCGATCGCGAGACGGATCACTCGGCCGGCTGAGCCGGCTCGAACTGGTCGAACGCCTCGACCGCCTGCGCGGCGTACATGTAGGCCGGACCGGCGCCCATGTAGATGGCGGTCGCCACCGTCTCCATGATCTCCTCGCGGGTCGCGCCGGCCGCCCGAGCCGCCTTGGCGTGGAAGGCGATGCACGGATCGCAGCGCACGGTGACCGAGATCGCCATGGCGATCAGTTCCTTGGTCTTGGTGTCGAGCACGCCGGCCTTGAGCGCGCCGGAGGCCAACTGCGAGAAACCCTTCATCGCGTCCGGCGCGCCGGTGCGCACCTCCTTGAGGAGGACGGACATCTCGGTCGCGATGTTCTGCCAGTTCTTGTACATGGTCGAATCTCCGGAATGACGGCGGATCGCCGTGTCGCGCCGCAGGTGTCGCCGGCGCATCGTCGATGCGCGTCGTATCGCAGGTGCGATATATCGGTCAATGCTGATATGTCGGCAGGAGCCCTGCGCGCGCCGCCGAGCGGCTCACTTCCAGTTGAAGAGCTGGATCATCGCCGGCCCGATGATGACCATGAACAGCACCGGCAGGAAGAACAGGATCATCGGCACGGTGAGCTTGGGCGGCAGCGCCGCCGCCTTCTTCTC
>ERZ1645187.4266-NODE-4266-length-11637-cov-19.385857_pt1 | contig 11637 bp, 9 predicted proteins | sample MGYA00575352_ERZ1645187 | MGnify/ENA primary metagenome ERZ1645187 (study PRJEB40837, sample SAMN11349314) | freshwater sediment metagenome | isolation source: river sediment | host: Sediment | place: India: Wazaribad , New Delhi | collected 2017-02-21 ... | reverse complement strand
GGCACGCTCGCCCCTGAATCTGCGGCCCGGGCCACGGCGCTGGCCAGCCTGTTCACCGACCTGGCCGGCCGGCCGGGGGCGGGCCAGGCGCTTCTGCCCGCGGGGTTCGACCCGGCAGCGCTCGCCGGCCTGGCCGCCACGGCCGAGGCCGGGTCCGCCCAGCGCCTCGCCGCGGCCCTGCTCCCCCTGCTGGCGAACACCGGCGCGACCGGCAGCACACCGCTCGGACAGCTGGTCGGACTGCTGGCCGAGCTGGAATCCGCCGGAGTCGCCGCCGCGCCGCGGCCAATGGTGGACGGCACCCAGCTGCACGAGGTCATCGACCGGCTGGGCGTGAACCTGGAGCGGCTCTTCGCCGAGGGCCGCCAGGAGGAGGCGGTGCGCACCCTCAAGTTCGCCCTGCTCGAACTCGGCCAGCAGCTGCCGGCCGGGGAGCGGGGGACGGTGCAGGCGGACCAGCTGGTCCGCTCCATCGAGCTGTTCCAACTCCTGCAGATCCGCCTGGCCGGGGAGTCGCTCTTTTTCCTGCCCCTGCCCTTCTCCTTCCTCGACCAGGGCTACCTGCTGGTCGACGCGGACCGGGGCCATGACCCGGACCGGCAGGGGGACGAACCGGCCCACCAGCGCTGCGAGCTGCACCTGCGGCTGGAAGGGCTCGGCAACCTGCAGATCAGCGTCCACCAGGCGGACGGCCAGTTGACCGTGCGCTTCCTGGCCGAAGACAGCGAGCGGGCACGCTTTCTGGCCGACCACCGGGGAGAACTCGAACAGCGCTTGAGCACCGAGGCGCCGGCCTCGGTGCAGTTCCTGGTCGGCGCGCGCGAGCCGGTCGGCTCGCTGCTCGAACGGATCGTCCGCGGGGTCACCGGCATGGTGGACACCCGGGCATGAAGAGAGCGCGGAACCATGGCCCCTGACGAGCCGAAGGCGAAAAAGGCGGTGGCCCTGCTCTACGACCGCGCCACCGGCGCCGCCCCCAAGGTGGTGGCCAGCGGCGCCAACCTGACCGCGGAGCGGATCATCGCCGCGGCCCGGGAGGCGGGGGTGCACATCACCGAGGACGCGGACCTGGTCGAACTGCTCGCCCGCATCCCGGTGGGCGCGCCCATCCCGGCCGAACTCTACCAGACCGTGGCCGAGCTGCTCGCCTTTGTCTACGCCGTGAACCAGCGGTTCAAGGAGAAGCTCGGCCCCATGGACAGGCACTAGCGCCGGGCAAAAATCCGTGACCCGGGAAAAACCGCTTCATCTCCACCGGGTTCTCGCGTATACTCCCGATATCAGAAATGTAGTCGGTACGGCGGGCCTGTTCGCCCGCCTTTTTGCAGCGCTTTTCCAGCCAGGATCCGGGGCGGCGGAGCCGTCCCCCCGGTCGCGGGTCTGACGCCGCGGCCGCCTCTTCGTCATCAACACTTTGCAGAGCCTACGAGGTAGCTATATGAACTATGGGGTCGTCAGCCAGGAACAACTTGAAAAGATAGACGAAATCCTGACGGAAAAGCTCATCAAGATCGGGGTCGACTGTGTGATCATCATCGACATGGCCGGCAACATCATCACTGCCAAGGACAACGGCACCTCCAAGTACGATGTCTACTCCTTCGCCGCCCTGGCCGCCGGCAACTTCGCCACCGTGGACGCCATGGCCAAGCTGGTGGGCGAGCAGGAGTTCTCCCTGCTCTTCCACAAGGGCACGGAATGCAACATCCACTTCTCCAAGATCGACGACGAACTGCTGCTCATCACCATGTTCGGCAAGAGTATTTCCCTCGGCTTCCTGCGGCTCAACGTGGTCGAGACCATCGAGCGCATCAAGAAAATCTGGAACCGCAAGTGAGCCGGGATCCCGGTCCCGGGCCGCGCCGCGCGGTTCGCCGCCCACGCGCCACCCGCCGGGCGGCAGGAGAGCGATCGTGAGCTTCATCAATCTCAGGGAAAAAATCGTCCAGGTGAAGATTGTCTACTACGGCCCCGGCCGCGGCGGCAAGACCACCAACCTCGAGTACATCAACCGCAAGTTCTCCCGGCAGATCCAGTCGGAGATGATCAGCCTCAAGACCCACGGCGACCGCACCCTGTTCTTCGACTTCCTCCCCTTCAACATGGGGCAGATCAAGGGCTACGACCTGAAGATCCAGCTGTACACGGTGCCCGGCCAGGTGAAGTACAACGCCACCCGCAAGCTGGTGCTCAAGGGCGTGGACGGCATCGTCTTCGTGGCCGACGCCCAGGAGCAGATGCGCGAGAAAAACATCCGCTCGCTCAACCAGCTGCACGAGAACCTGCAGGACTACAAGGAGTCGATCTTCCGGATTCCGCTGGTGCTGCAGTACAACAAGGTCGACCTGCGCAACCAGGGCATCCCGGTCCTGCCGACCTCGGTGCTCGACAAGGACCTGAACAGCAAGCTCAAGGTGCCGACCTTCGAGGCGAGTGCCCTCACCGGATACAACGTTCCTGAAACGTTGAAAAAAATAATCTCTTCCACGGTCATCTCCATCCAGAAGAAGCTGATGTAGCCGCTGGTTCCCGACAGTCCTCACAAGAGGCGGGCTATGAAGAAAACGAAACGCGACCAAATCTACAACATCGACGAATTCGAGGACCTGACGCTGTTCGCCAACGAGTCCTTCGACACCCAGGACGTCGACCTGTTCGAATTCACCAGCGAAGAGTCGTCGCCGCTTACCCGGCTGAAATCGATCATCCTGTCGCTCGACTGGGAGATCACCGACGAGATCCTCCAGGAACTGGCCGACGAGGTGGCCAACCTGGAATCGGTTTACCAGGGCGACAAGGTGGCCGAGGTCTACCTCCAGGGGCTGGGCAAGATCGGCAGCTACATCCGCAGCAAGGGCGCCTACGCCCACCCCAACGCCATCAAGCTGCTGCTCACCTTTTTCTACGACTTCGAAAAGACCGTGAGTTCGCCGAACCTCTCCGGCGAAGAGATCACCCGCATCCTCAAGGTCGATATCCGCAAGTTCAAGATCCTTCAGTACCAGATCGCCCTGGGCGAGGAAGAGGCCACCGGCACCCCCGCGGCTCCGCCCAGCGCCGCGGCGCCGGCACCGGTCGAGACCGGCGGCGACCACCGCAAGCTGCTCAAGGCGGCCATTCTCAGCCTGGACTGGGAGGTGACCGAGGAGAGCCTGGCCCAGTACACGGCCAGCCTCGAGGGCTTCCGCGCCCAGGTGGCCGACAACCGGCTGGCCCTGGTGCTGATCCAGGGGCTGCAGGCGATCGGCGCGTACATCGGCGAGCAGCGGGCCGAGGCTCACCCGGAGGCGTTCGCCCTGCTCCACTCCTTTGCCGAGGCCCTGGAGCGGATTGCCGGCGACGAATCCGCCGCTCTCGACGAGACCAGGGCCCGGGAGATCATCACCGAGCAGATCAACCGTCTCGACCACCTCAAGCTGCTCATCGCCAGCCCCGGCCAGGCGGTCATCGACGAGGCGCGGATCGACCGGGTGGTGGGCGAGATCAGCGGACCGGCGGCGGCCGCGGACATTGTCGAGGAGCCGTTCCCCGGCCCGGCCGAGGTCGAGGCGGACCACTCGGAGGCACTGGCCGCAGCCTTTCCCATCGAACTGGACACGGCCGGCGGCGCGGCCGAACCCGCCGATCAGGACCTGGCCGCGGAACTGGACAGCCTCTTTGCCACCGAGGCCATGCCGGCGATGGAGTCCGCGGACATCCAGTACCCCGACGAGGTCCTGCCGCCCGAGGCCATTCACCCGGTGGACGACGAACTGGCGGACGACCGCATCGAGGCGAGCCTGCATGCCCGCCGGGGGCTGGCGCCGGCCCTGACCGGGGCCGAGGAGAACGGCCCGGCCCAGCGGGAGCCGGATCAGCCGGCCGAGGACGACCTGGCCGAGCAACTCGACGTGCTCTTTGCCGAGGCGGACCTTACCAACGACGCGGATCAGGCGCCGGCAGCGGCCGACCTGGGCCTGGAGCTGGACTTCGGGGACGAGCCGGACCCGGGAGAAGCCCTGGCCGACGTCGCCGAACCGGCGGACCATATCGACCTGGGGCTGGAGCCCTCTCCGGCCGGGCTCGAACTCGATTCCTCCCTGGACAGCCTGTTCGCCGAGCCGGCCACCCGGCCCGCCCACACCCCGGCAGCAGCCGAAGAACTGTCCCTCGACCTGGAGACATTCGACGACAGCCTGTCCGCCCCGGCCGGGTCACCGGCGCAGCGGGCCGATTTCGACCTGGAGGCGGCCCTTCCGCCGGAAAACTTCGATCTCGAGGGCACCCTGGACAGCCTCTTTGCCGAACCGGTCGGGGCCGGGGAGGCCCTTGCCGACACGCCGGCAGCGGCCCGGGAGGAGGCCACGGACACCCTGGCCGCAGCCCCGGCCGATGAGCCGGCATCGGCCCTCAGCGACATCGACGAGGCCAACTTCGTGGACGCCCTCGGCCTGGAGGAGATGACCGGGGAGCCGGGTCTGGAGGACATCGAGAGCCGGCTGGACAGCTTCTTTGCCGAAACCGGCGAGGCGCCCGAGGAGCCGGCCAAGGCCGCAATTCCGGTGGAGGAGATCGAGCAGTCCCTGTTCTTTGCCGACGACCAGCCGGTGACCGCGGCCCTGGCCGACGCCGGCGAGGAGCGGGGCTTCTCCGAGGAGGAGGAGATGGCCGCCCTGGCCGATGCGCCCATGGCGGACATCGAGGAGAAACTGGACCTGTTCTTCGGTGCAACCGAGGAGCCTGAGGACAGGCCGATGGACACGGCAGGGGGTGCCGCCAGGGACGAGACGGTGGCGGAAGCGCCGCTGGAGACGCTGCTCGCCGGCCTGCCGGTCGATGCCGCCGACGAGGCCGGGATGGCCCTGGCCGGTACCGGCGGGGAGGTGGCGGCAGGCGCAGGCCAGCCCAACTTCTTCGGGGCTGCCAGCGAGGATGACGAGGACGAGCCGCAGACCGCGGACGAGGACGACCTCACCCGGGCCCTGGAGGCGACCATCGCCGCCGGGGAAACCGGCGCGCCGCCTGTCGGCCTGGGCCTGGCCACGGCCCTGTCCCCCTCCCCGGCGGAGCGCGAACCGGCGCTCGCCGGCCTCGGCGCGCTCCTGCCCGGGGTGGTCCGCCGGCCCACAGGCGACACGGTGCGCGCGGTCCTGGAGCAGACCGAAGCCCTGGCCCAACTGACCGAGGATGCGGGTCAGCGCGCCCTGGTGCAGCTGCTCGGCGCGGTGGTCAACCTGCTCGGCCGCACCGCCGGCCAGGCCGATACGGCCAGCGCCGCCCTGGTCAACTACCTGTACGAGCGCCTGCTGCGCGGCGATGGCACAGCGCCCACCCTGGCCACGGCGATCGGCCGCTACGCCGCCTGGCAGCAGGAGGTGTGCGCGCGCCTGCCGCTCCTCCCGGCCCGGGGCGAGGGGGCGACGGCGGACACGCCGGTCGAGTACACGGCCGGCGACCTCTATGCCGAACTCGCGGAGCTGCGCGCCGGCTTCCGCGACGAACTCGCCCGGCTGCGCCACGAGATAGCGCACCTGCAGCGCCACCAGCACTGACCGGCAACGGTTCTGTGACCAGGGGGAATCGGCCGCGCGGCCGGTTCCCCCTTTTTATTTGCGGGGATCGAAGGCCTCGCGCAGGGCCTCGCCGATGAAGATGAGCAGCACCAGGGTGCCGACCAGGACGATGAAGGTGGACAGCGACAGCCACCAGGCCTCGATGTTGGCCTTGCCCTGGGCGAGCAGTTCGCCCAGGCTGGGGGTGGAGGGCGGTACGCCCAGGCCGAGGAAATCCAGGCTGGTCAGGGCGAGGATGGCCCCGGACATGCGGAAGGGCAGGAAGGTGATCACCGGGGTCATGCTGTTGGGCAGCAGGTGGCGGGCCATGATGGTCACGTTGCCCACGCCCAGCGCCCGGGCCGCCTTGACGTATTCCATGTTCCGGCCCTTGAGGAACTCGGCGCGGACGTAGTCGGACAGCCCCATCCAGCCGAACAGGGAAAGCAGCACGAGCAGCAGCAGCAGGCTCGGTTTGAAGATGGAGGCGAAGATGATGAGCAGGTAGAGTTCGGGCATGGAGCCCCAGAGTTCGATGAACCGCTGGAAGACCAGGTCGAGGCGGCCGCCGAAATAGCCCTGCAGGGCGCCGGCGAGGATGCCCAGCAGGGTGCCCACCAGGGTCAGGGCCGCGCCGAACAGCACGCTGATGCGGAACCCGTAGATGAGCCGGGCGAGCACGTCCCGGCCGCGGTCGTCGGTGCCGAGCAGGTTCTCGCGGGTGGGCGGCGAGGGCACCGGCCGGTCCAGGTCCAGGTTGATGGAATTGAAGCTGTGCGGGTTGGGCGCGAACAGCACCCAGTTGTCACCCGCGCTCAGCCGTTCGCGGATGTAGGGATCCTGGTAGTCGGTCTCGGTGTCGAAGTCGCCACCGAAGGTGGTCTCCGGGTACATCCGCCAGAGCGGGAAATGGAGCTGCCCCTGGTAGCGGATGACCAGCGGCCGATCGTTGCTCAGCACCTCGGCGAACAGGCTCAGGCCGAAGAGGAGGAGGAACACGACCAGGGACCAGTAGCCGCGGCGGTTGGCGCGGAAGATCGCCCACCGTCGCCGCCAGAGGCTGCTGCCGCGCCCGCGCCCGGCCGCCATGTCAGCCGCGCGCCTCGAAGCTGATGCGCGGGTCGACCAGCACGTAGGAGAGGTCGGAGAGCAGCCGCGACACCAGGCCGATGATGGTGAAGAAATAGAGCGTGCCGAGCACCACCGGGTAGTCGCGGTTCATCACCGATTCGTAGGCGAGCAACCCCATGCCGTCCAGCGAGAAGATGGTCTCGATGAGCAGGCTGCCGGTGAAGAAGGCGGTGATGAAACTGCCCGGAAAGCCGGTGATGATCGGGATGATGGCGTTGCGGAACACGTGCCGGTAGAGCACCTGCCCCTCCTCCAGCCCCTTGGCCCGGGCCGTGACCACGTACTGCTTGCGGATCTCCTCGAGAAAGGAGTTCTTGGTGAGCAGGGTCATGACCGCCAGGCTGCCCACGGTGGAGGCGGTGATGGGCAGGACCATGTGCCAGAGGTAGTCGAGAATTTTGCCCGCCAGGCCGAGCTGGTGCCAGTTGTCCGAGACCAGGCCGCGCAGCGGGAACAGGTTAAAGAAGCTGCCGCCGCCGAACAGGACAATGAGCACGATGCCGAGCACGAAGCCGGGGATGGCGTACCCCACCAGGATGAGAGTGCTGGTGGCCACGTCGAAGGCCGAGCCGTCGCGCACCGCCTTGGCGATGCCCAGCGGGATGCACACCGAGTAGACGATGACAAAGGTCCACAACCCCAGCGACATGGACACCGGCAGCTTGGAAACCACCAGTTCGCTGACGCTCCTGTGGTGGTAGTAGGAGTGGCCGAAATCGAACACCAGGTACTGGCGCATCATGGTGAGGAAGCGGGTGAGCGGCGGCCGGTCGAAGCCGTAAAGCTTCTTCAGCTGCTCGACCCGCTCCTGATCCAGCCCCTTGTTGCCCTGGTAGAGGCCGCCGCTGGTGGTGTCGCCGCCCGCGCCGTAGCCGCTCAACTGGGCCACCAGCCGTTCCACCGGCCCGCCGGGCACGAACTGGGTGATGGCAAAGGTGATGAGCATGACGCCGAACAGGGTCGGCACCATGAGCAACAGCCGTTTGAGGATATAGCCGCCCATGGGTGCTCAGCGGTGTGTGTTGCGGCTACGGTCCGGCCGTGTCATGGCCGGTTCAGGATATCCTGATGGCATCGACGAAATCCGGTTCGCGCCGCTGGCGGCCTTCCTGGCGCTGCCGCTCCAGGCCGCGCAGGGGCGGGAGATCGTCCTCGTCCTCCAGGGCCGCGACCGGCTGGCGGAACGCGGGGGAGGCGGGCCGCGGCCGCTCACGGATCACCGGCGAGACCAGGAGCGGCGCCTCCTCGGCCACCTCGTCCTCCACTTCCTCCGGTTCGTCCAGTTCCTCCAAGTCGTCCGATTCGACCGGTTCGGGCGGCCTGGCCGCGCGCTCGGGGCCTGGTGCGGCCGCCGCAACCGGCCGCACCGTGGGCCCGGCCGTCACGGTGTCCGCAGCGGCGGCATGTTTGAGGATGGCCAGCAGGCCGTCCTGGAGCAGGGTCACGTTCACCAGTTCCCAGCCGAGCGCGCCCAGCTCGTTGAGACTCCTCTCCATCTCCTCGTCGTCGACATAGCGGTCGCCGAGCAGGCCGTCCTTGGTGAACTCGAACAGAATGGTCCGGTACTTCCACAACATGGTTAGCTGCCTCTAGGGTTGGACTGATCCGGAAACGGTCCGGTCCGGCCGGCCGATGCTCATCGCACCAGCCGGTCGTTGACAAAGGTGCCGTCGACGGTGCGGCCGTCGGCAAAGGTGATGCTGCCCCGGCCGTTACGCCGTCCGCGGCTGAAGGCGCCCTCGAAAACACTGCCGTCCGGGGCGGAGAGGGTGCCCTGGCCGTCGGGCAGATCGTCCTTGAACGAGCCCGCGTAGCGCTTGCCGTCGGCGTAGCTGAGCACGCCGCGACCCGCGAACAGGCCGTCCCGGAACTCGCCCTCGTAGCGGCTGCCGTCGGCGAACAGGTACAGGCCCTGGCCATGGAACCGCCCGTCCTTGAAGGCGCCGGTGAAGCGGGAGCCGTCGGGGTAGGTGTAAGCGCCCCGGCCGTGCATGCGGCCGTCCTTGAACTCGCCGTCGTAGCGGCGGCCGTCGGCATGGGTGTAGACCCCGCGGCCGTGCATCCGGCCCTGCCTGAAGGTGCCGCTGTAGTGGTCGCCGCTGGGGTGCCGCAGCTCGCCCCGGCCGTCCATCAGCCCCTTGACGTAGCTGCCCTTGTAGGTGGCGCCGTCTTCCAGGGTGTTGAGGGCCTTGCCGGTGAAGGGTGTGCTGGCCGCGGCATCGCTGTAGAGCACGCCTCCGCGGCTGTACAGGTCGGTGCCGCCGGCCTTCGGCTCGGGCTGGGCCGCGGGCTCGGCGGCGGCAGCAGCGGCAGCGGTGGTCGCATCGCCGGCCTCGGGTTGGTCGTCGACCGGGTTCGCTGCCCGTGCCGGCGCGGCCTGCGTTTTTGGCTCGGCCGCGGCGACCCGGGGGGCGGAAACTGCCGGTTCCGGCGCGGGTTCCGGTGCGGGTTCGGTCGCCACCGGTTCCGCTGCAGGTGCCGGCCCGGCCGCGGGCGGCAGGGGCTCCTCCACCACCGGCGGCGGTGAGGCGCTGACCTCGGCCGGCGGTTCGGGCTCGGGAGCCGGTTGTGCGGACGGCGGGGGCGGCGCCACCGGCTCATCCCCGGCAAAGAGGCCGGCGACCACCGTGCCGTCCGCCTTTTTCCAACGGCCCTGGCCCTCGCGCCGGTCAGCGACGAATTCGCCGTCATAACGGCCGCCGTCGGCGTATTTGAGGCGGCCCTTGCCCTGGCGCCTGCCCTCTGCCCACAGGCCCTCGTAGAGCGAACCGTCGGCGTAGCGCATGGTGCCCTTGCCGTGGGGCTGGCCGGCCGCAAAGGCGCCCTCGTAGCGGCTGCCGTCGGCCCGGGTCATGGTGCCGGGTCCGGTGAGCAGGCCGTCCTTGAAGGTGCCGGCGGAGACCGTGCCGTCGGCTGTGGTCAGGGTGCCCGGGCCGTTGTACAGGTCTGCCGCGAAGCTGCCCTCGTAGCGATTGCCGTCCGCGGTCTCGAGTACGCCCTGCCCTTCGCGGCGGTCACCGACAAAGCGGCCGGTGTAGCGTGAGCCGTCCAGGTAGCGGCGCACCCCCTGGCCCCCGGGCCGGCCATCGACGAAATCACCCTCGAAGGTGGAGCCGTCGGCGTAGGTGAGCTTGCCCCTGCCCTCGACCACGTTGCTGCGGAAGTCGCCGGCATACTCGCGGCCGTCCGGGTAGAACAGGGTGCCCTTGCCGCTGAACCGGCCCAGTTCGAACTCGCCGGTGTAGTCCAGGCCGTCCGGGGTGATCAACCGGCCCCGGCCGTGGATCACCCCGTCACGGAACCCGCCGGTGTAGCGCCGGCCGTTCTTGCCGACGAGCACGCCCTCGCCGTGGAAGCGGCCCTTGACGAACTGGCCCTTGTAGACCGTGCCGTCCGGCTGGGTGAGCGTGCCCGTACCCCAGAGGTAGCCGTCGCGGAACTGCCCCTCGTAGACGCGGCCGTCGCTGCCGGTCAGCCGGCCCGCACCGTTTTTGCAGTCGCCCGACTCGCAGCCTGCGTGGACGGGGGACTGGAGGAGCAGCAGGCCTAAAAGAATTGCGCCGATTCGTTGCACTCTCCCTCCTCAGTGTCCTGATTGCTGAAAAACCCGCCGGATCTCGTCACCGATGATGGCGATACCCCGGCGCACCTCGGCCTCGTCCTGCGAGTAGGTGAGCCGCAGGCACTCCCCGGTGTGCGGCCAGCCGCCGTCAAGACCGGGGAAGAACCAGTGGCCGGACACCACCAGCACGCCGCGGGCCTTGAGCCGCTCGTAGAGCGCGCCGCTTTCGACCGGCAGCCCCGGGAACCACAGCCACAGGAAAAAGGCGCCCTCGGGCACATGCACCCGAAAGGGCAGGCCGGCACAGGACTCGGCCAGCGCGGCCAGGGCCAGGTCGCGTTTGCGCTGGTAAAAGGGGCGGATCACCTCGCGGCCCAGGCGGAGGATCTCGCCGCTGCGCACCAGGTCCGCGGTGAGCATGGCCCCGAACGAGGAGGGCGCCAGGTTGACCACCGCGTTCATGCCGGACAGGGCGCGGATCAACTCCCGCCCGCCGATGACGATGCCGGTGCGCACTGCCGGCAGGCCGAACTTGGAGAGCGACAGGCAGAGCACCAGGTGCTCGTTCCACACCGGGCTGGCCCCGGTGTAGACCATGCCCGGAAAGGGCAGGCCGTAGGCGCCGTCGACGATCAGGGGGATCTCGTGCGCCGCGGCGAGTTCGGCCAGGCCGGCGACCTCGTCGTCGGTGAGCACGTTGCCGGTGGGGTTGGTCGGCCGGCTGACGCAGATGGCGCCGATCTCCTCATTGATGGCGATGCGGTCGAAATCCACCCGGTACTTGAAATAGGGCTCGTCCAGGATCTCGATGCGCGGCTGCACCGCCACGAACAGGTCCTCCTCGATGCCCAGGTCCGCGTAGCCGATGTACTCGGGCGCCAGCGGCAGGAGGATCTTCCGCCGGCCACCGTCCCGTGTCCGGCCGGCGAGCAGGTTGAACAGGAGAAAGAAGGCCCCCTGGCTGCCGTTGGTCAGACAGATGTTGTCCTCGTCGAGATCCCAGCCGTACTCCTGCCGCAGAAGCGCGGCCAGGGCGCGGCGGAAGTCGCGGTCCCCCCGGGGCGGGTCGTAGATGCCGATGAGCTTGCGCAGGGCCTGGTCGTCGTCGAGGATCCGATGCAGGCGGGCGCGCACCACCTCCTGGATGGCCGGGATGTGGCCGGGGTTGCCGCCGCCCATCATGATCAGGTCGCCATCGGCCATGGCCTTGCCGAGATCGTCCATCAGGCTGAGGATGCCCGCGCCTGACGAGAGTTTTTCACCAAAGGATGAGAAGTGCATGGCCGCTCCGCTCTGTGTCCGCCCGCAGCCGGACCGCCGGGGCGCGGCCTGGGCCGGGCCCCGGGATCGCCGCATGGCGGCGGGGAATGGGGAATAGTAGCAGTTTCCGGGGAAAAATCCAGCCCGATGTGC
>ERZ1645187.4265-NODE-4265-length-11638-cov-22.978762_pt1 | contig 11638 bp, 5 predicted proteins | sample MGYA00575352_ERZ1645187 | MGnify/ENA primary metagenome ERZ1645187 (study PRJEB40837, sample SAMN11349314) | freshwater sediment metagenome | isolation source: river sediment | host: Sediment | place: India: Wazaribad , New Delhi | collected 2017-02-21 ... | reverse complement strand
AGGGCGCGCAAGGGCGTGAAGCGGGGCAGGCTGATGCCGTTGGGAATGTTGAAGGTGCGGGCGGCATCGGCGCCGTCTGCGACCTGGCGCAGGCGGTTGGCTTCGTACAGGGCGATGATCGGGTCGGCGGCGTCGTAACAGAAGCGACCCATCCACTCGAAGAAGCCCATCCACATCTTGCGGAAATAGGACAGCTCGGTGGGGTCGCGCTGAAAGACGTTGCGATTGTCGCGAATCCACTCGCTCTTGAAGAGGTCGATCTTTCTTTCCTTGGTGTAGATGCCGTGTTCGGAAAGGATCAGCGGCACGCCCCGGGCCTGGTGCAGCAAGGCGCCGAGGAAACCGGCATAACCAGTAGAAACTGCATGCAGCGCGCGGACCGGAATCAGGGTTTGGGCAATGCGCGCCAGCAGCCATAGCGGCTGATGCATGATGCGCACGGTCCAGAAATAGTCGACGAAGGAGGGGTCGGTGCAGAAACGCCGATAGCGGTCGCAGATGATTTCCCAGGATTCTTCACTGTGCATGAAGTCGTCGAGGGTCAGTTTGCCGCCCGGCAGCATGGCCCGGGCGATCTCGCGGAAATTCTTCAGGGCTTCGTCGGTTGATGCGAGGTTCTTGAATTTTTCGTGCAGTTCGGCGGAAAGCCTGAAGGCTTCCGGGTCGCCGGTTCGGGCAGCGGGTTCGCCGGGTGAGGTGAGGTCGTCGTAGAGGAAATATTCCTCGAAGTGCACCACGTTGCCCGGCAGTTCATATTTGGGTTTGCCGTAATCCTCGCGGCGGCTACCGAGGAAGACGATGGCAAAGGTGTATTCGGGATAGGCACGGATGATCTGGTTGACCCAGCTCGAAACGCCCCCGCTCACATAGGGAAATGTCCCTTCCAGCAGCAGTGCAATGTCGGCCTTGGCAGCAGTCGGGAAGGTCATCGGCTATCGGTCCAGTAGTTGATCACCGGGCGCAGGCGCGGCAGCGAGCCCCAGTTGGCGAGTTCGTGCATCAGGCGGCGGGTACCGGCGAAGTCGCGACGGGCGAAGCAGAGTTCGGCCTGATAGGGCAGGACGCGGGTGGCAGGCAGGCCGAGCGCGCGTGCGCGCTGGTAGGCTGCATCGGCGGCGTCGACCTCGCCGGCTTCGTGCAGCAGCCGGCCGAGCCGCAGGTTCAGTGGGGCATGGTCCGGCTGCTGGCTGAGTACCAGTTCGCAATAACGCCGTGATTCGGCAATCGCATAGTCGCGCAGATCGCCTTGGGCGAGATCCTGATAGACCAGTTCCCAGTAGAGATCGGAGAGGCGCTGCGCAGCGTCCAGCATGGCGGATCGGGTGCTGTCGCCGCCTTGCCGGGCCGCACCGAAGGCTTTCAGCTCCTCGTCAATGGCTCGGTTGATACGCTTTTCCTGGTTGTCGAGCATGCCGTAGGCGAGCAGGCGGATGTCTTCGCTCGGGTCGCTGAGCACCTCACGCAAGAGCGGAGAGGAGACGCGCCCCGGCACGTATTGCAGCGCGACCATGGCACCAATGCGGGCATTCATCGGGACGGCACTGTTGCCGAGGAAGGACTTCAGGCCGGACTGGCGAAAGCCCGATTGCTGGCGCTGGTGCGGATCGAAATCCGGTAGCTGCAGGGATTCGAAGACTTCCTGTTCCGGTGGCGTGCGGTAGAGTCGAAGCATGATGACGCCAACTGCAATTCCGATGAAACCGGCGACCGGCACGCCGTAACAGCAGGCAGCCATCAATCCGAAGAGTGCTACGCGCTGGCGGGCTGGCCCGGCCGGCAGCAGTGCTGCGGCAAAAGCAGACAGCAGGAAGCTCGCGAACAGGTGGATGATCAGGTACCAGCTGAGCTTTGCGTCATTTCCGGCATCAAGCAGGAAAACGCCGGTCCAGGCACTGATTTCAAGCATCAGTGCGTAGAGGCCGAGCTTGAGGCTAGCCATGCGCTAGCCCCTGAGTCCGTTTGAGCACCGCAATCGGATCCTCGGCGTTGAGCGCCAGAATGTGTGGGAAGACACCGATTTCGGCGAGCGATTTGCCCGACTTCTGTTGTGCCCAGGCTTCCAGACGTGCCAGGTAGCCTTCGCCGGTGGAGGCGTCGCCGAGTGGCATCAGCGTCGCCAGAATCTGCCTTTCACCGGCCGGGATCAGCCAGTGTTCGTCGAGCGAGCGCTTCATCCGCATCAGTTGCAACGGCAGGTCGGTTTCGACGGCCCGCGGCAGGAACTCCAGTGCGACGATCATGCTGCCAATCCCGGTGCTCTGGCGCAGGTGATGCAGGCGCTGGACCTCAAAGGCGAACTCCGGCGGACACAGCGGGAGGGCGTCACAGATCGGCTTGGCCAGCGCATGGACGGCCAGACCATCGGTGTAATAGCCGAGCAGTAGATTGATTGTCTGCAGGGTCTCATCCTGCAACGAGAAAAAGGGAATTTCCTCGACCGTGAGCAGGCCGTAGAGATCACCATTGAGGTTGATCAGCGGGGCGGCGATCAGGTAGCGGGTCTGTGTCTGTAATTCCGCCTGCGCCTGACTGATGTGGCAAAGCGATTGTGTACTCAGGGCCTGCAGGACCAACGGATCATCGTTATCCAGTGCAGTGGTGGTGCCGATCGTGGCCAGCGGTTGCCCCACCGGCGTACCGTCGACCACCTGGTGCAGGCTGGCGCTCTCCAGTTGGCAATATTGTGAAAGCAGGCGGAGCAGTGTTTGCGCGCTCTGCTCCCCGCCGTCGTTCCCGGAGCCCAAGCCGCGCAGGGTGTGCAGGGCATCGCGCATCGACATCGGGCGGCTGATGAGATCCTGTTCGAGTCGGTCGTGTGAGAGGCGCAGCAGATAGTACTGGCGGGTCAGATGTTCGAGACGCTGGTCCAGGTAGATCTGGATCGTTTCGGCGCGACGGGTGCGTGCCAGCCAGAGACTGGAGAACTCGCCGACCAGCATGACCAGGATCAGGCCACCGAGGAAGGAGAGCTTGGGGAAGGCGTCGTAGTGGCCGATATTGATCAGCAGCCAGGCCGACAGCAGCATGCCAGCCCCGCCAAGGCCGGCCAGCGGGCCGTAGCGGAGCGCAAGAATGATCGGGGCAAACCAGGCCCAGGGGAAACTGGCATCGATCCATAGCGGGTCTTCAGGATTGGTGGCAAAACCGAGCACGATCGCGATCAGCGGCAGGAAGACGATTTCCCCTGCTGCCGCCATTGGACTGACGCTGGTCGATGTCAGTTTGCCCAGCGCGGTGCCGCTGATCGACTTGTCGTCCTGGCCGGGCTGCAGCAGACTGAAATTGCCAGCCTCACGAGGATGGGCGCTTGCGGAAATTTGCCGGTTTTCCATGTTGACCGCAGATCGTGTCAGCGGGCGCCTGCGAGGCCGGTCTTGAGCAGATCGCGGATCAGTTGCTGGGCGACAGCCGACAGGGCTTCACGGCTCCAGCCGCTCTTGCCGCCGGTACCACTCCACAGTGTTTCGCCGCTCTGCACGTCAATGATCTGCAAGGTGACGCCAGCTGCCGGTTCGCCATCGACGCCGACCTTGTAACGCCATTCATCGACGGCGCCAGTCAGGGCATAACGCGCCCCCTGTTGCTTGGCCCAGGCCAGTGCTTCATCTTGCTGCTTGTGCTCGCCGGCATCGAACAGGGCTTCCTGCTGGCCGACGGCGGGATAGCGCTTGACGCGGGTCAGGCCATTGGTCCGCAACAGGGCTTCGGCAATGGCTTCGGCTCGGCTGCCGGCAAGCGGAGTCTCGGTATGGTTCGCGAAGGGCAACACGGCCCAGGTCGCCTGCCGTTCGAGTTCGGGCGCACTGCCCCGGTCAAGAGTCGAGCATGCCGTCAGGAAGAGTACGAACCCGCCGATCAGCAGGGTGCGCAGTTGCCGCAGGGTGGAGTGTCGTTGGGTCATGGTGTTTCCCCGTCTGGTTGAATTGAAGGTCAGTAGTCAGTAATGAATGCGATAGTTCAATTGCAGGCTGCGGGTCAAACCGCCGGTCTGCTGCATGCCTGATTTCCCCAGGCCGCTGCTTAGCGATAGATGATCGGCCCCGAGCACGCTGCCGGCAATCCCCAGCTGAAGATCGTATCCCGGTCCGAGCAGCGTGTGCCATGTGCGTGCAATGCTGGCGAACGGGCGCGTGGCGCGCGTGTATTCCTGTTCGTAGCGAACGTCCGTCGATACCCGGATGCCATAGAAGCTGAAATTGTCAGGCAGGAAATAATCCACGCCGGGGACGAAGTTTTCCGGAAAGAGGCGTGCGACACGGCTGTCCCGGTCGCTGAAGCCCGTGATGTCCTCGCGACGGCTGAAATTGTGATTGGACCAGAAAGCGCTGAATTCGAGGTCTCGTGCTTCCTGGCGGTAGGTATGGGCGAAGGTGATTGCGTTGTGATAGCCGCTGCCAAGATTGCCGCCGGTCTGGAGCTGGTAGTCTTCGCGCCAGTGCTCGACGGTGATCTGATCCATCCGCGTCGGGCGGTAGCGCAGGCTGAGCGATGCACGGTCCTTCATCCCGGCGAGCCGCAGCGGCAGGCTTTCCTGGCTGGGCAGTTGCGTACCCAGTCCCATCCGCACCGAGAGGCGGTCGTCGATACGCTGTTCGTGTTCGATCTGCAGCGGTGTGTAACGGGCGAAACTTTCCCGCTGTTCGGCACGGAACACCGTCTCGCCATCCGGATGGCGCCAGGTCAAGCGGGTGCTGAACAGTAGTTCGCTGGGGGCGTTGCGGACGATTTCCTCGCGGCGTGCATGGCGCTGGATGCGACCCCACTCGAAATCCATTGACAGGCGCGGGTCGATGGCGAGGTGATAGGTCGTGCTCAACGGCATTTCATCCAGACTGCCCAGTTGGCGGTTGGCCAGGGCGAAGCCGGCATGGTCGCTGAAAGCGAGCAGGGTTTCCGTCAGTTGCAGATGTGTCGGGTCGTCGTCGGTCTGGTCGGTTTGCGCCTCGAAAGCGGCTGTTTGCGCCAGACGCAGTGCATCGACAGCGCGGGCTGCGTTGACGCGGTCATAGCGGGGCAGGCGCTCGTCGAAGGTCTCCAGCAGTTGTCCAGTTGCTGCCTTGTCCTGCTCCGCCAGCGCGACAGTGATTTCCGCCCACAGCGGACGATTGGCCCGACTGCTACGGCTCCTGGCGTACTGGTGCCAGAGGAAACCCCGCTCCGCGGTGTATTCGGCGCGGTCCTGCAGCCAGCCGATGGCAGTTTCCGCAGCCGCATTCGAGTAGCTTGCCTGGCCGGCATTGTCGAGGCGGAGCAATTCGCGCAAAGCGTCGAGACCGACATCGCCGGGGCGTTGGGTCAGCAACAGTCGGGTGCGGGCAATGCGGCGGGTCTGGTCGAGACCTTCTTCGGTCAGCCAGTGCTGACGGGCGGCATGTAGCGTGCGTGTACCGCGTTCTAGCTGCCATTCCTCGGACAACAGGTGGCGCCGCAAGCGCCAGGCACGGTCCGACTGCTGGTTCTGATCGAGTGCGTCGGCATAGTTCATCAACCAGATGAAATCGTCCCGGTGAGCAGCTACCCGTGGGCTGAGGTAACGCTGCAGGGCAACCTGCGGCAGCGACAGTGCCTGGTAGCTGGATGCGAGTGCGTCGTGCATGGCGGGGTTCTCGCGCCAACTGAGTTCGTGACTGGCCAGCAGCTTGCGCAGCGAGACAGCATCGTTGCTGTCGATGAACAGCCAGAGCAGTGCCTGCTGCATTTCGGCCGAGTCGGGCGCAAGGCGCAGACCGGCTTCAAAATAACGCCGGGCCTCGGTTAACCGCCCGATGTTTTGCTGGTAGGTGCCGGCCAGTCGCAGGAATTCCGGAATCTGCTGCAACTTGCGCAGGGCACGGCGCTGCGCGTTCTCCGCTGGGTCCAGTGCGCGGAGCAGGGCACCGATGTCCTCCCAGCGGTTGCGGCCCATATAGGTCGTCAATGCCTGGATCAGGTAACGCGGTTCGTCAAACTGCATCCAGGCGCGACCCGAGATCCGGGCTGCCTCGAGCGGTGCGGCGATGTTAAGCAGGCGGATCAGGGCATCGTAGTCCCCGGGTTCGGCCTTGTCGGCATCGATCAACCGCCTGAAAGCGACAATGGCCTGTCCATCCTTTTGTTGCAACTCGGCCAGCTGGCCGGTCAGGCGCCAGAATTCGACATCGTTGTCACTGTTCAGGCCGGCATTGGCCTGAGCCTGCTCCAGCCACTTCAGGCCTTCCTCGCCACGACCCTTGAGCAGCAGCATCACCGCCACCCGCAAGGCCCGAGGCGCGGTGATCTGTGCCGGGTCGGCAAAGAGGCGTCGCCAGGCACGCAGCGAGGCTTCGGTTTCGCCAGCGCGTTCGGCCAGTTCGGCCAGCAATTCAAGGATTTCAGGCCGTGGATTGCGCTGGCTCAGACGTTCGAGATAGGCAATGGCCGGGCGTGGTTCACCGAGTCGCTCCTGCGCTGCGACCAACTCGCGGATCAGGCGCAGGTCCTGCGGCTTGCGGGCGATCTGGTAGTGCAAGGCAGGGATGAGCGCCGCGTCATCGAACAGGCCGGGGGCAAGGCGCAACACGGCTTGCCAGGCTTCGTCCTTCTGCGTTGCCTGGGCGATTTTCAGCCAGTTTTCCAGAGCCATCTGCGGGCGCTGGGTCCATTCGGCGACGCGCGCCAGACGCTCTCGCCAGGCCAGGTCGTCGGGGGCCTGGCGAACGGCAGCGCTCGCGACCTGCCACGCATCTTCCAGCTTGCGGTTTTCGAGGAAAACTTCGTAGCCGAGCGTAAAGATCTTGTCGTCGAAGGCGATTCCGGGGCCGCGTGGCTGGCCGGTGGTGGATACCTTGCGGAATGCGCCATCACCCCAGGCTTGGGCGACTTGGAGTGCCTGCCATTGCTGTATCAGCGAGATTCGTAGCAGTTTACGCACATAGCGGTCAGCGAGGTCCGGACGACCTGCAGCACGGGCGATGTTCGTCATCAGTAGCAGGGTGTCACGGTCCTCGGACAGATCGCCCAGCTCACGCTCACCAAGTTCGACCGCAGACAACGGTTGGTTGCCGGATTGCAATGCCCGCAGTGCGGCATGGAAGAGCCGGCGGGATGCGTCGCGGTCTCGGCTAGTGGTGCGGGCAAGCAGGTAAAGCTCGGCGCTGCCGCGATAGTCGCCATTGGCCAGCGCTTCCTTGGCGGCGTGTTCAAACAGTGTATTGGCGCGTGCCGGATCGTTGATCCGCTTTGCCACTGCCTTGAACAACTCGCTGCCAAGATTGGGGTGGTTATACTGAAAGAATTTGCTGGCCAGTTCGATCTGCCGTTCCACGCTGAGCGGCTGATCGGCTAGCGCTCGCATCTGACGCAGCAGATCCAGCCGCATCTGGCGGCGCGCTTGTTCGGCGTCTGCCGCCAGCTTGCGGTACTCGGCTTCCGATATTTCGAAGCGCACCCACAGCGCTTCAGCATGGATACCCGGCTGGCGTGTATCCAACGCCGGTTGCAGGGTGGTGAGCGCTTCGGCAACGTTTCCGATCTGGAGCTGGCGGCGGGCGAGCAACAGGCGTAATTGCGGATTGTTCGGATCGCTGCGCAGCAGGTTGGACAGGTAAGCGGCCGACAGTGCAGTGTCCGGATTGGCGGCCAGGCGGCGCTCCAGATCGGTGCGCGGGTAAAGCAAAAAGAGCGCGAGTCCGATGATCGCGGCCAGCAGCGCGATCAGCCAGACTGGCGCGAGGAAGGGACGCTCAACGGCCCGGGCAGAGAATCTGGATCTGCGCTGAAGCATGGTTGAGACGGTAATGCTGGATCGGGGTTTCCCCGCGGCGGGTCGTTCGCGAGGGGGCGAGTGCCTGACCATTGGCTCGGGGCGTGCAGCCTGCCGGCAGGGCCAGGCTGAATTCGAGCGCCACGTGACCCTTCAGGTCGAAACTCAGCGCATTGCCTTCCGGGCGCCAGCCGGTGATGCGGGCGTTGGCGTCCACCAGCCTTGGGTAGCTGCGCTCGTTTTCGCCTGCTGGCTGGAACCAGGCGCTACCGCCTGCAAGGTGGACATACAGTCCTTCCTGTCCTTCGTTGAAGCCGGCAACACCCTCGGCGTTGTCCAGCCTTGGTGCTCCGCCGGTGAGACGCACCGTCCGGAGGTCGCCATTGCCGCGGATGCGCCAGCCATCGTCTTCTCGGGCGAGCGCCAAATCGTGGAAGTCGCGGACCTTGAGCATGTATTCGGAAGCAAATACCGGGTGCAGTTCCTGGGTCTTCGTCCAGGCGAATGCTTTGTGCAGTGCATTAAGGCCGGCACGTTTGCTGGCTGAATAGGTGTGGTAATAGATGTCGACCGGCTTGATGCGGCGGGGTGTGCCGGTCATCTCGAAACTCTCGATAACCCGCTCGAAACCGTAATAGGGACCGCGCCAGAGGTTGGTGTAGATGTTTTCGTTGGTGATTGGCGCGTATACCTGCAGAAAGCCCTGTTTCTCTATTCCGTGGGCGCCGATGGCGGTCAGCGAGGGGTATTCGCGGGTGATCGAAGTGTCGCCACCGTTCATGTTGAGGAAGCCCGCGCTTTCCGTAACCTGCAACGCAACCGAATCGGGTGCGGTATCTCCGGACCAGAGCAGGATGCGCACCGGCTTGTCCGGCGGCGCCAGGCGCTCGCGAATGTACGCCATCGAGCCGCTGATTTCGCGGTTCAGGTCGAAGCGATAGCCGGGGATGTCGAGGTGATAGTTGCCTTCGGCAAGATTCTTGTTTTTGACGGCGGCATTTTTGTCGGCCCAGAAGGCGGTGTTCCAGACAAACGGGTGCGAATAGGTGTGGCTGGCGATTTCCACATGCGGCAAGCGGAACATTTGCCGGGCGATCTCCTCTAGCCGGGAGCTGAGTTTTGGATACAGCCCGTGTGCAGCAGTTTCAGCCTCAATGACCGACATGGTGGTCGGGATACGGTATTTCTCAAGAATTTCTCGCAGCAACACTTCGGCCGCCAGCGGGCTGCCCGGCAATTCCGCCAGCGAGGGGAAACCGTCGCCATCAATGTGGGAAAAAAACAGGCGGCGACCGTTTTCGGTGGTGACGTCGGGTACGGGGATCGCTGGCAGACGCAGGGCGTGTTGCAGGAACGCGAAGGGGTCGATGACCCAGCGTGCCTGCTCCGAGGCCGGAACCTCGACCAGCGCGAAGGGGTCGAGGATGAAGCCACCCCAAGGCATCAGCGCGCCGCCAAGATAGGGGTTGTTGTTCTGGTCCCGAAGTTCGATCAGGGGGGTAGCGTCGACGGTGGCCGTCGAGAAGGGCGGGATCTCGGCGCGACTCGCCTGTGGTGTGATTTCCAGGCCGAGCATTGAGTGGGTTTGCCGGATATCCAGACGGCTGGGCGGGGTGGCACTGTTCGCGCGCAGGCTCAACCGAGTAAGGAAATTCCGGTCCGGAGAAAAACCAAAATCGCCGATGACGGCGACAGGAAGCTGCTGTTCGATGCGCTCTGCCAGCCATTTTCCGTAAGCTCGGCTGAACTTGTCTGGAATACCGCCGGAAAACCATGTTGCGACACCCGTGTATCGATCGGCCCAGACATTCTGCGGCAGCGGCTTGCGGACATCGGCATAATCGACGATGTAGCCCATGTGATTCAGCGGCATCTGCAGGAAACGATGGGCGTTGGTGTAGTTCAGTCCCGGTGCTTCGCTACCGTCGTAAACGACCAGTACCCGCCGAGGCTGGACCTCGATGCGCCCGATACCGATGCTTTCAAGTTTTGCGTCGGTTACCCAGGGAGTGAAGCCGAGCTCGCGAATTTTTCGGGCCGTTTCACGCGTCAGTTTTCGGTCATGCGGCGCGACGTAGTCGATGGCAAGTACCGGAAGGCCATCCCGCTCGCGGACGGCCTTGAGCTGGCCGAGCAGCCAGTCGCGGTCGGCGGCCTTGACCGGTTCGTAACGCTTGCTCGCGGCATTCCAGCCTTGATACAGCGATTCGGCGGCGACCATGAATACCTTGTCTCGGACCTGCGGCACGATTTCGAAGCCGCGGTTGAGGATCAGCTTGATGCCGGGATAGCGGGTGTGCAGGGTTTCGATCAGGCGGATCAGGCCACGTTGCTGGGCGGTCTCGTCGAACTGCTTGGCAAGGCGGTAGGAGTCCAGTGTGTCCAGAAAAAAACCGCGGTAGCCTTTTTCCCAAAGTGGTCCGACGACCCGGTCTGCAAAGAAGGCTGGCCAGGCATCCGGTGTCTGGTCAATGACGATCGAGTTCCAGTCGCCATTGCGGGCGAGCTGCCAGGCGGCCGGGATGTCCTTGAAATAGGAGCGGGTGGCTTGGACCTCGGCGACCGAAACGTAGGCGAACAACTGACTGTCGGGACGCGCATGGCGCTTGGGGTCATGTCCGTGGTCAGGTTCGACAATGACAATGTCGAAAACACGGAATTCCTTGAGCGGAATCGACTGGCCATAATAGAGCGCAACCGCCGGTGCCTTCTGGGCAAAGGCACTTGCGGTCAACGCGAAAAAGAGTAAAAAAACGCGAAAAAGGGCCACGGTTTTGAAAAGTCGCTGAACGGCGACATTAAAACTTATGTGGCCTTGCTAACCAAATGGTTTTTTTAATATTTCGTGAACTCTGTCACGGCAAGGCATCATGGCTGACCGGCCCCGGCGGGGCGGGGGCTGTCAGGAAATCGTCAGCATCCGGTCGAGCGCCAGCTTGGCGGCGGCCGTTTCGTGTTCCGGCACCTTGATCTGGTTGACCACCTTGCCCTCGGCCAGGTTTTCCAGCGTCCAGGCCAGGTGTTGCGGGTCGATGCGCTGCATCGTCGAGCACATGCAGATGGTGGTGGCCATGAACTGGACGATCTTGTCCTGCGGCAGCACCTCTTTCGCCAGGCGATCGACGAGGTTCAGTTCGGTGCCGACCAGCCAACGCGTGCCGCCGGGCGCTTCCTTGATCGTCTTGACGATATGCTCGGTCGAGCCGACGTAATCGGACGCGGCGCAAACCTCGAAATTGCATTCCGGGTGGGCGATGACCTTGCCCTCCGGGTACTTGGCGCGGAAGGCGTCGATGTGCGACTTCTGGAACATCTGGTGCACCGAGCAGTGGCCCTTCCACAGCAGGATGCGCGCTTTCTTGATCTGCGCCGGGGTCAGTCCGCCCATTTCCAGGTCAGGGTCCCAGACGACCATTTCGTCCATCGCGAAACCCATGTTGTGGCCGGTCCAGCGGCCGAGGTGCTGGTCGGGGAAGAACAGCACTTTCGGACGACGCTCGAAGGCCCACTTGGCGATGGTGCCGGCGTTCGAGGAGGTGCACACGATGCCGCCGTGATCGCCGCAGAAGGCCTTCAGGTCGGCAGCCGAGTTGATGTAGGTGACCGGCGTGACTTCCTCTTCGGCGTTCAGCACTTCGTTCAGTTCGCGCCAGCAGCGCTCGACCTTGGCCAGATTGGCCATATCGGCCATCGAGCAGCCGGCAGCGAGGTCGGGCAGGATGGCGATCTGGTTCGGCGCGGTCATGATGTCCGCCACCTCGGCCATGAAATGCACGCCACAGAAAATGACGTATTCGGAATCGGTCTGCGAGGCCAGGCGCGACAGCTTCAGTGAATCGCCGGTCAGGTCGGCGTACTGATAGACGTCGGCGCGCTGGTAGTGGTGGCAGAGGATGACGGCCTTCTTGCCGAGCTTGG
>ERZ1645187.4264-NODE-4264-length-11639-cov-4.837794_pt1 | contig 11639 bp, 10 predicted proteins | sample MGYA00575352_ERZ1645187 | MGnify/ENA primary metagenome ERZ1645187 (study PRJEB40837, sample SAMN11349314) | freshwater sediment metagenome | isolation source: river sediment | host: Sediment | place: India: Wazaribad , New Delhi | collected 2017-02-21 ... | reverse complement strand
CCAAGCTTCGAGCAACCGATCATAAGCGCGTTCGACATGTTGTTGCGGCCATCTCCGATGTATGCCAGACGAAGGCCCTTCAGGTTCTTCCCGAAATTCTCACGGAGCGTCATAAAATCCGCAAGCACCTGGGTCGGGTGGTCCACATCGGTCAGTCCGTTCCACACCGGCACCCCGGAATGCGTCGCAAGGCCTTCGACGACTGACTGAAGAAACCCGCGATACTGGATGCCGTCGAACATGCGCCCAAGGACACGCGCGGTATCCTTGAGATCTTCTTTGGCGCCGAGGTGAATATCGTTTTTTCCAAGGAACTCCGGATGCCCGCCCTCGTCGATGCAGGCCACAGTAAAGGCGCATCGCGTGCGCGTCGAGGCCTTTTCGAAGATCAGTGCGATATTCTTGCCCTGAAGGCTGTTTCCGCGGATTCCTGCTCTCTTTTTGGCCTTGAGATCATCGGCCAGATCAAGCATATAGAGTATTTCTTCTTTCGAGAAATCCTTCAGCGTGAGAAAACTTCGCCCTTTCAGATTGACCGGCATGAATTATCTCTCCTTTCAGGTAATCGGCTGTGGATCAATCGCATTTCGTTGCGCATCCTTCGGAAAAAGCGCGAAAAAGGACGGGAATATACGTCGGAATATCCTCAAAAGCGCACCCGCCTATGCGCTTCCCTTTGGAAAAGACTACCACGCCGCCCTGCGACCCTGCAATCCCGATATCTGCGTGTGCTGCTTCGCGGGGGCCGTTCACCTCGCATCCCATGACCGCCAGTTCCGTTCCGTCCGGCAAGAGTGAGAAGTACGGCTCGAGAATCGGGAGAATCAGACGGACGTCAAGGCGTTTTCTCCCGCAAGTCGGACAGGAAATGAGGTTGATTCCCCGTTTTCTCAGATCAAGCGATCTCAGAATGTGATACCCCGCGCGTACTTCCATTTCAGGCGGCTCGGAAAGACTGACGCGGATAGTGTTTCCGATTCCCTGGGCAAGGAGAAGCGCGATCCCGACGGAGCTTTTGACGATTCCTCCCATGCCTGCTCCGGCTTCCGTAATCCCGATATGCATCGGATAGTCCGGGTACAGCCGGGAAAGGAGCGCTACGCAGGATACGGTCTCGCGAACCGCAGATGACTTGGCGGATAGGATTATGTTATGAAATCCGAGCGATACAAGGGATTCCATCTGCTCCCCTACTGCGAGCGCAAGCGCGGAGGCACGGTCCCCGGAAGCGTCGCGAAGCTGTCGTTCATTGACGGATCCGCTGTTCGCTCCGATGCGGATGACGACGTTGCGTTCTGAGGCGAGGGCTACGATGTCACGGAGCGATCGAAGCGGTATGTTTCCGGGGTTGATCCGGATCGAGGGGCATCCGATTTCCATTGCCGCCATAGCCAAAAGCGGATCGAAGTGTATGTCGGCCATTATGGGGATCGTTGCTGCTTTGATCAGGCGAGCCAGTTCTCCCTGAAAACGAATATCCGGGAAAGCGACACGAAGAAGTTCGCATCCCTCTTTTGCAAGCTCAAGGGATTGCGAAAGACACGCTTCTTCGTTCGAAAGCGGAATCTTCAGCATGCTTTCGACCCGGACAGGAGCGTTTCCGCCGATAGTGAGTCCGTTTATGTCGACCTGACGCACTGTAACCAACCTTCCTTCAAAAACTATTTCGAAAAGAAAATCTTTGATATGTCATTCCAAGTAATAAAAACAATAAGTCCTATCAATATTATAAAACCAACGTAATGAATAAAGCCTTCCGTCTTTTCCGGAATACGTTTCCCCGTCACTATCTCTCCAAGGATAAAAACAAGTCGCCCCCCGTCGAGAGCCGGAAATGGGAAAAGGTTGAGAAGTCCGAGATTCAGGCTGATCAACGCGAGAAAAGAGATGAACGTCCACCATCCTCTTCTTGCGGCATCACCGGCCATGGATGCGATGCCTACAGGCCCGGCGACGTCCATGTCCGATTTTCCGGAGATCCAGAGTCCGATATTCCGGATCATTTCAACGCTCATGGAAATCGTAAATCCGAATGCGGAAGAAAGCGCCTGATGCGGAGGATATCGTTTCAAAGAGGGACGTATTCCAAAGACGGGAACTCCCGAACCGGAATCGTTGGGGATATCTACGGTAAGGGTCTTGAGAAAGCCGGATCGATCGATCTGAAAGACGACCGGTCCCTTCATGGCCTGATTCCGAATAGCCTCGGACATCTCTTTCCACGAAGCGACGGCTTGATCGTTGACGCTTCGAACCTCGTCACCAACTTGTATGCCGGCTCTTTCTGCGGGGTATCCCGGCATTATCTCGCCGATACGAGTGCTTTCCACATCAAGCGTTCCATGAGCGACGAGAAAAAATGCCGTCAGGAGCAGCGCAAGGATCATATTGGCGAGAGGACCGTTGAAAAGGATGAAAAAACGTTTCCAGGCAGGTTTTTCCATGAAGGAGCCTCCGGGGGGAACGACCTCTTCCCCCTCTTCCTCCAGCCCGCCGAGTCGAACGAATCCTCCGAGGGGAACAGCCCGCACCGCCCACATCGTCGCTCCGCGCATTCTCGAAGCCAGGACGGGACCGAAGCCGAGGGAAAATTCGTGGACGTGCACACCGGCCGCCCTTGCCGTCAGGAAATGCCCCATCTCATGGACTATCACGCAAATTGCGATGACACAGGCAAAAGAAACAATGCTGACGATCATAGCGTTTTCTTCCCTCCGTATTCTTTCTGCGCGTTACATTATCTGACGCAAAAACGTCTGCAACATTCCCGGCCGAGCCCGACGAGAGCCACCGCTTCTTCCAGAGATTTAGGAGCCGGCCCGCTATAGGCTTCAAGTGTTCGGTCCACAACAACCGGAATATCGGTGAAGGCCAATTGGCGGTTGAGAAAGCACTCGACGGCCGACTCATCGGCTCCGACGAGCAACGACGGATACGCGCCGCCTCTTCTCCCCGCCTCTTTCGCGATTGTCAGGGATGGGAAACGGATCGGATCCGGTTCTTCAAAAGGGATCGTTCTGCCGTGAAGCGTCTCCGTTTTCAGCGATGGGAAACGGAGTGGAAGGCGATCAGGAAACGACAGCGCTACAAGGGAAGGCAGACGCATATCAGGCGCGCAGGCTGCGATTTTCATCGTACCGTCACAAAATTCGACGATTCCGTGAGCAAAGGAGCCCGGAGAGAGAATCGCCTCGACGCGATCGATCGGCATCGAAAACAACAGTGACGCTTCTATGATTTCAATTCCTTTGTTCATCATCGTCGCGCTGTCGACACTGATTTTGGTCCCCATGGACCAGACGGGGTGCCGGATGGCGTCTTCGGGCGTCACGCACGAAAGCTGTTCCCGGGAATACGTCCGAAAAGGCCCGCCTGATGCAGTAAGGATGAGGCGATTGACGGATTCCGGACTCTCACTGCGGAGACATTGCCAGATCGCATTGTGTTCGCTGTCGAGCGGCCGAATCTGGTCCTTCCGCGAAACTTTCGGAAGAACCCAAGGGGCTGCGACAAGGATGCTTTCCTTATTGGCGAGCGATACGTCCTTTCCCGTCTCTAACGCGCGAATGAGCGCGGGAATCGCAGCAGTTCCTGAAGAGGCGAACACGACATGGTCGGCATCAGGCAGTTCTGAAAGCCGAAGAAGTCCTTCCGCCCCTTCGAGACAGGATATCGAATTCCCCGCGAATGTGCGGAACATTGCCGCTGATCCCGGGTCAGACAAACATACGGCTTTGCAGGAGAACTCCCGAGCCAGACGGTGCAAAGAATCCGCACTCGAATGAGCCGCTATGCCGACAACGGAGAAATACTCGGGGTACGTCCGGCAGACATCGAGAACGGAAGATCCGACGCTTCCGGTGGCGCCGATAACGACGATCCGAACGGGAGGTTTCATCGAAGAACCACCGCAAACAGAAAATACGTCAGGATTCCGTTGATAAGAATGCTGTCGAATCGGTCGAGAACTCCTCCATGGCCGGGGATGGCTTCACCGCTGTCCTTCACGCCATATTCGCGCTTGAGCAATGATTCGGCGAGATCCCCCATCTGACCGACAATCCCGCAGATGACTCCGATATACAAAATGGGGGCAGGAGGCAAATCGATTTCGTAAGCGAAAAAGCCGGCGCTTAAGAGACTGCCTGCAACGCCACCGATAAACCCTTCCCATGTTTTTCTCGGGCTCACGTTGTCGCAGAGCGAAGTGCGTCCCCAACGGCTTCCCATGATGTAGGCGAAAACGTCGCAGCTCCATGTGCAGACAAACAGGGCGAACAGAAGATATCTTCCCGATGGGAGTTCGCGCAACATAAATATGCAGGTCCATGGAACCACTATGAAAAGAATGCCTGTGACCAATCCCCCGGCGTTGGAAACGGCGGAGCTGATCCCGGAGAATTGTCGACGCAGGATTTCGATGAGGAAAACGGCGAACGTCGCCAGGGAAAGCGTGAGATACAACGAGAAGGATCTGGCCCCATGGTACGCGGATATCATGACGACACAAGCAGCGATATACCCGATTCCCCTGGAAAGCTTCAGTTGTTTTCCGAGTATACGGTAAAACTCGTTCAGTGACAGAAAAGAGAGTGAAAAGCAAAGGGCGGCCCAGTAGACTCCTCCTGAATGGATGGAGCCGAGAACCGCAAGGACAATCAACGAGCCGCTTGCGGCGCGAACAAACAATTCACGATGTGCCGAGTTGAACGTTGCCATATCGTCGCTCCCGTTTCGAAAAAGCGGACAGTGCTTTGTCCAGTTCGTTTTCGTCGAAGTCAGGCCACAGCGACTCCGAGAAATAGAGCTCGCTGTAGCTTGCCTGCCAGAGCCAGAAGTTGCTGAGGCGCATCTCGCCGCTTGTTCGTATGATAAGGTCCGGATCGGGGATGTCGGGAAGGTAAAGATATCTACGAAAGGCTTCTTCGTCAAGCTCCCGGTCGTAGCCTTCTTCTCGTATGCGACGGAACGCATCGAGTATTTCCTGTCTTCCGCCGTAATTCAGGCACGCTATCAGCGTCATGCGCGGATTCTCAAACGAAGTCTCTTTTTGTGCGTATTCAAGGAGATCCCGCAGGTCCTGGGGGAAGAGGTCGATTCGCCCGGCGATTCGCAAGCGCACGTTTTCCTTCGCTAGTTCCTGAACCTTCCGTCGCGCATACGATCGAAACAGCGCCATGAGCCCAAGGACTTCTGTCTTCGGACGCTTCCAGTTCTCCGTGGAGAACGCGTAAATCGAGAGATACCGAATTCCGCGTTCCGCAGCGGCGCGTACGATTCGAACGAGGGCGGACGCGCCGGCCCTGTGTCCGAGAATTCTGGGGAGCATCCGCTTTCGCGCCCATCGCCCATTCCCGTCCATAATGATTGCACAGTGCACCGGAACGGACTTCTCTTCCCGTGTCATTCCGTCGCTCCCTCAGAGGTTGAGCGGGACGCTTCCGCCGCTGCCTTCCATCGCTTTCGAAGCTCCTGAACATCCTGCCACGTGAGATGCTTCGGACTTCCGACCTTGCGCGAATCATTCCGGAGAAGGTAACTCGGATGAAACATGGGAAAGAAGTCTATGCCTCTCCACGTGAGCCATTTTCCACGAACGGAACTGATTCCTTCCGTCGTTTTCATGAGCCATTTCAGCGGCGTGTTTCCGAGACAAACAATAATCCGGGGATTGATCAGCGCTATCTGGGACTCGAGATACTTTCCGCAGGACATCATTTCCTGCACCGTCGGCACTCTGTTTTGCGGAGGTCTGCATTTGACGACGTTAGTAATATACGCTTCATCACGTCTGATGCCGCCCGATTCGAGTATTTGCGTCAACAGCTGTCCGGCGCGCCCGACAAAGGGGCGCCCCTGAATGTCCTCGTCGGCCCCGGGCGCCTCGCCGATGAACATAACCGGGCTTTTTCTGTCGCCTTCTCCGGGAACGACCTTTGTCCTTCCTTCCGAAAGCGGGCACTCCGTACAGTTTTCCAGACAGGAATGAAGCATGTTCCATGCTTCATCAGATTTGTTCGCTATTTCTCCATTTCCCGGGGAGAATGGGAAATCCGCTGCGTTCATCCGACTCCACTCCCTGAATGAGGACATCGACGGATGAGACGTCCATGCCCGCCAAATATCGAACTGCGAAAACGATTCGCCGTCTCAAAGCTCTTCCGGCGGCCAACAAGCTGAAACGCCCAAGATAGAAATCCACGAAAATCTCGATTCGTATCGAGTCTTCCATAGGAAAAATCTTGATTTCACGGATTCCTTTCGACTGGACGCTGCGGCGTGAAACGTGATCGACGATATCCGCCACGGCGGTAGGGGCGATGCTGAGCGTTCCGTAAAAGCTGAAAGGAGGACATACGATGGTGCGTTCGCCCTCGTCACGTCCGGGGTGCTTGAAAAAATCCCGGATATGTCCGACGAGCTTTCCCGTGAAATTCCGGCGAACCTGGGCGCGAATGACAGGAATGATATGTTGCCCCTTTTCGTGTCTTTGGCGGAGGGCGCATCGTATTTCTTCCTTTGTGGCGACATCGGTGATGTCGATAATCTTTTCCGGAAGGGGAAGACCGAGCGCCGCAATAATCTTTTCGGCCATGGAAAGAGATGTGGCGATCACCATGACTTTGCAGGGACATTCTTTTGAAAGAACGTCGATAACGGTTTCCTTGTGATCTTCGTACTGAAAAAGAGCACGTCGTATCGCTCGGACGAGGTTCTTTTCGCCCTTGGCGCTCTTCCCGGCGAGAATCCGGCCGTCGGCAATCAACAACCCGTCGTCAATGATAAAATCCACGTCGTTCCAGCGGGCGACGAGTTGCGCCCGCAGACTCTTTCCCGTTCCCGCCGGACCGACAAACGCGACAACGCGAACCGTAGACAACTTTATTTTCATACGAGACAGAAGCGTCTCCTTCCGGATTTTATTGATGTTCTTTGGCCGGATCGCCCGAAAGAGCCGATGTCTTTGTATTCAAGGGATCAATCGGAATGACGTCGATTCGTCCGCCCAGGGATCGCAGCTTCTGTTCGATGTTCTCGTATCCTCTCCGGAGATGTCCCAGCTGGCACACTTCCGTTGTATCCTGCGCGGCGAGTCCCGCAAGAATGAGAGCGGCTCCGGCACGGAGATCGGTGACGCAGACGTCCGCGCCGTAGAGACCGGCAACGCCTGTAACCACCGCTGACGTTCCCTGAATCTCGATTTTCGCGCCCATTTTGTTCAGTTCGCTTGCGTGCAAAAAACGCGACTGAAAAATACTTTCCTGAATAACGCTCGTTCCTTCGGCAAGACACAACGTCGCCATTATTTGGGGCTGGATATCGGTCGGGAAGCCGGGGTACGGAAGCGTTTTCAGGGAAACAGCCTTGAGGCGTCCGTCCGGACGAACTGTTGCGCTGTCTTTTGTCAGCTCAATCGATGTCCCCGCTTCCTCAAGTTTTGCGACAAGAGAATCGATATGACCGGGAATAATGTTTTCCACAGTCACGTTGCCGCGGGTAATCACTCCGGCGAGGAGATAGGTGCATGTCTCAATGCGATCCGGGATAATCTGCGTTTCGGCGTCGTGAAGCGACGACACTCCCTGAATCCGGATGATGCCGGTTCCTTCTTCTCTGATGATGGCGCCCATCGAAGAAAGGGCTTCCACGAGATTGTGAATCTCCGGTTCACGCGCCGTGTTCTCAAGGACGGTTTCTCCTTTTGCGAAGACGGCGGCCATGATGAGGTTTTCCGTCGCTCCAACGGACGGGAAATCCAGATAAATACGTGTGCCGACCAGGCCGTTGGTGCGCGCGTGAACAGCGCCGTGAACGAGTTCGATGCTGGCTCCCATTCGGGTCAGTCCTTTGAGATGCAAGTCAATGGGCCTGCTTCCGATGGAGCACCCTCCGGGAAGCGGCATAATCGCGCGACCGCATCTCGCCAGCAAAGGGCCAAGAACGAGCGAAGACGCCCGCATCTTTCGGACAAGGTCTGCGGGAGTCTCCCAGGAAAGGTTTTCGGGAACGGAAATATCCATGATGTTCTTTGTGTATTCAACTGTGACGCCTAAGTGACGCAACAGATCGGCCATAGTCAGGATGTCCTGAAGGACGGGAACCCTCTTGATTCGAAGCGTATTCCCTTTGAGAAGCAGGGAAGCCGCCATTACGGGAAGAGCCGCATTCTTGGAACCTTGTGCTTCTATTACGCCGTTAAGGGATATTCCCCCATGGATTCTCATCTTACAGTCCAAACGTTATCACTCCCGCAAGGATAGTAAAAACACGAGCTTTTGTGAAACGGAGTCAAGCTAGTGAAATATATTATAAGGCAAAAAGTCGAAATCAGGAGCGATCATTGAAATATTTCAAAATAACGTCCGCTATTTTCCCGGAGGCGTTCCCGTCGCCAAACGGGTTGTTTCGAATGGTGTGATGCGCGTTTCCTGGAAAATGCACGTTGGCAAGGATCGTGTCTGCGGCGTTGAAGATATCGTCCGCAGAGGTTCCCACGAGCTTCGCGGTCCCTTCCATCATCGCTTCGGGGCGCTCGGAAACGTCCCGAAGAACAAGCAGCGGTTTTCCCAATGCAGCTGCTTCTTCCTGAATACCGCCGCTATCGCTGAGGATGAGGGAACAATGCCGCATTGCATGGACGAAACTGCCGTAATCGAGCGGTTCGGAAAAAATAACATGCGGATGCTTTCCCAACTCTTTACGGATGCTGTCTCGAACAGAGGGATTTTTATGAAGCGGGACAAGTGCGTAAAATTCTCTATGAGCTTCCAGTATTCTCCAGATCGCTTTGCATATTCCGATCAAGGGCTCTCCCCAGGATTCCCTGCGATGAGCGGTGAATACAATAAAGGGCGTATCGTCGCGTGGAATGGCCGAATTATGCTGCGATGCGGCAGAATGTCCGATGGTCCATGCCAGCGCATCGATAACCGTATTGCCCGTAATCGTAATAGAGTTGTCGGCGAATCCCTCACGAATCAGATTGGAGCGAGCGATCGGAGTGGGCGCAAAATGAAGCGAAGACAGTTTGTCCGCAAGGATTCTGTTCGCCTCCTCCGGGAATGGAATATCCATTCTCCCGCTGCGCAATCCGGCTTCGACGTGTCCGACGGGGATATGTCTATAAAAAGATGAAAGCGCGGCGGCAAACGTTGTTGTCGTATCTCCATGAACAAGAACCATTGAAGGTCGAATGGCGTCATACAGTTTCCCGCTCTCTTCTATGACCCGGGAAGTAATGTAGTCGAGCGACTGCCCCTCACGCATGACGCGAAGGTTATGGTCCGGTTCGATCTGAAAATGGGCAAATGCCTGATCCAGCATATCGCTATGTTGTCCGGTGGCAAGGGCGTAGACCCGAAATTCCGGTCTCTCCCAGAGCGCCAGAATGACGGGAGCCATTTTGATCGCTTCGGGACGCGTCCCAGCGACACAAATGACAACTTTTGGAGCATCGGCGAAAGAATGTTTCTCCGGAATCACAGAATCTCTCCTTTCAGAAGAAAAAGCCCCGCTATGACACAAATCGCCTGGAGCGCAGACAGCAGAGAGACAGCGCGTATCGTCGATATGCCGGCATCGAGCAGACGGTGATGAATATGCCCCCTGTCAGGCCGAAATGGAGACCCCGAAACCAGAAGCCGACGGAGGATGGCGAAAACCGTATCGATAACCGGTATCCCGCCTGTCAGGCCTAATGTGATGATCAGAAACAAGGGGGCCATAGCACGAAAAGACGTTTGGTATGAAAAAACGATATGTGAGGCGAAGAGAAAACCGATAAGCGTCGCTCCTCCATCACCGAGGAACGTCCGCGCTTTGGGAAAGTTCCAGGGCAGAATACCGGCGCACAAAGAAAACAACGGGAGAAAGCTGTACGCTCCGTCCAGAAATACGAGGCATGCTGAAGCCGTCATACAAAGCAAAAGACACAGCCCGTTCGCTCCGTCGATGAGATTGTAGGCGCTCGTTGTCCCGGCAATCCAGATAAGGCATATGAGTTTCAACGGTACGGGAAGCTGCAACGTTGCAGATACGACGGCAGCCGCGAAGAGATGGATACAGAAACGGAGAAAAGGGTTCACCGATACCATATCGTCCCAATACCCCGCAAGAAAAACTAAAGTCCCGCCGGCTGCCGTGTAGCGAAGAATCGGCTGATCCGAAACGGCGAGCAGCGCCCAGACGAGATAGCCGAGCCAAAGCACAATTCCCGCGCCCCGCGGCATAATCGTTGTATGCATCTTGCGCCCGCCGGGCATATCGACGATGCCGTACCGGTCGGAGAGGCGAATTGAAAGAGGCGTAATGACAAGCGCCCAAACGAAAAGGCAAAGAACGAGAACGATATGTGTTGTCACGTTCGTTGTTCCTATTTCGTCCCGAAAAGTCTGTCTCCCGCGTCACCAAGACCGGGAATGATATACCCGTGATCATTGAGATGTCTGTCGAGAGCTGCTGCGAATATTTCGACATCAGGGTGCTCTTCGTGAACTTTCGAAATTCCCTCCGGAGCGGCTATTATGGACACGAGGGATATCCGCCTGCCGCCTCTTGATTTGACGAGAGAGAGGGCCGCTGAAGCGGATCCGCCCGTCGCAAGCATCGGATCGAGGATATAAATGTCTCTTTCGGCAATATCACCGGGCAGCTTGCAATAATATTCAACGGGCAAGAGCGTGGCGGGATCCCGATACAGGCCGATATGACCCACTACCGCATTCGGTATGAGTCGCAGGATTCCTTCCACCATTCCGAGACCCGCCCGGAGAATGGGAATAATAGCCAGTTTTTTTCCTTCAAGCGTATATGCGCGTGTCTTTTCGAGCGGCGTCTCGACTTCGATCTCAGCGAGCGGAAGCGCACGCGTGACCTCATACACCATAAGGCCTGCAATTTCCTGAACGAGCTCCCTGAACTCCTTGACGGACGTATTTTTGTTTCGAATAATGCTGACTTTGTGCTGGACAAGAGGATGATCGCATATTGTCGCTTTTCCCTGAAAATTTGTGCGCTGCCCCGGATCCGATTCTTTCCGGTGTATTTTTTGAATCCTCGATTCGTGTCGCTCTCCCTCAAATTCGGTGGCGATCCATGTCCGTACGATGTCAAGCGCCGTTTCGTCCGATACGATGCGCGCGCCGAGCGTCAGCACGTTCGTATCATTGTGCTTTCGACTGATAACGGCGATTTCCTTGTTGTTGCAGGCGGCCGCATAGACTCCACGAACTTTGTTCGCTGCTATCGCCATGCCGATACCCGTTCCGCAAACGCATATTCCTCTGCGCGCTACGCCCTTTGAAACCGCCTCGGCCACCGCGAACGCCGCATCGGGATAGTCATACGGAGCTTCCGACTGAGCGCCATAGTCAAGAGTCTCGAATCCGAGTTCGCGGAGACGCTCTGAAAGAAAAACTTTGAGCTTAAACCCTGCATGGTCAGCACCGAGTGCAATAATCATTCGTATCATGGCCTCCTTATCCGCAACGGTTACTACTATAACACGACGGAGGCCTTCTCTATGAAGAGATGGCCTCCGTCGTGAAGATTCTTTCCGTATCTCTCTCCGGTTGGAGAAAACGCTGCGTTCGCCTGAGACTAGCTGAGCAGGGTAAGCATGACGCCTGCGGCGACGGCTG
>ERZ1645187.4263-NODE-4263-length-11639-cov-6.531941_pt1 | contig 11639 bp, 17 predicted proteins | sample MGYA00575352_ERZ1645187 | MGnify/ENA primary metagenome ERZ1645187 (study PRJEB40837, sample SAMN11349314) | freshwater sediment metagenome | isolation source: river sediment | host: Sediment | place: India: Wazaribad , New Delhi | collected 2017-02-21 ... | reverse complement strand
GGCGCGTTTTATCGGCTTAGCGTAGGATTTAGCACCGTCCGGCAGCAGACCCCACCATTGAGAACGCAGCGGGCTATGCCGCAGGGTTTGGGGTGAAGCTGTGGGTCATCATTCAAGACCTGTCTCAGCTCAAGCGGCACTATAAGGATGGCTGGGAGACATTCCTGGGCAATGCGGGCATCATTCAAGCCTTTGCCAACTCGGACACGACCACCCTCGACTACTTGAGCAAGAAACTGGGTGAGGTCGAAGTTACCCAGTCGATCAAGAACACCACGACAAGCCTGACGGCCTCGACCAATGATCCTGGTGAATCGCAGCGGGTGCAAAGCCTCATTCAGAACCGTGGGGCAATGAGCCTGTTTGCCAACCCGCTGACGATGGTCTTTGAACAGGGCTCGACGGGCCAGAGCGCAACCAGCACCAGCTCCTACAACGAGCAGGTGCTGCGCACCCCGTTGATGCTGCCGGATGAGATCGAGCGCTACTTCCGGCGCGAATCCCAAGCCCAGCTTGTCGCGGTCAAGGGTCTGGCACCGTTCATCTTGGATCGGTCCAACTACTATGATTCTGAGCAGTTCTCCGGCTTGTACGAACCCATCAAGGGGCCAAAACTGACTATCGCTGAGGCCGCTGCCAGACGGAATGCGGCCATTGTGATAAGACGCGCCAAGGCAAAGCATGACATCGAAGCTGCCTTGAGCTTTGTCTCAACAACTCGAAAGGCCGTAGAGAAGGCCAAGTCTGGCGGTCGCTGACTTTCAGTCTGGCCGCCTTTTCCTTTTTCTTCCCTTAATCGGAGCAGGTTGCAAATCTTGTATTTGCAACCCTGCCACGTGGCGAACGGGGGGTAGCAAGGTGCAAGGGTTCTGAAGGTGCCTCAGGCACCTTTTTTGGGGGGTACCCGCCCGAAGGGTGGGGGGAGCCAAAACCCGTAGGGCAGGTTCCTTGCGCCGCGCGAGGGCGCAGCCCTTAGCCTTCTTGGTAAATCTCATCTGGCCGCCTTGGGCGGCTCAATTTTCGCGCCTTCGGCGCGTTTCTTTTTTTGCTCTGCTCACCGAGAACAGACATAAGCCTGTTCCCCGCCGCTTTCTTTGCGCAAGGGATAGCCTAGAGGGTTACGCTGTCAAGTGGTAGCCCCTCACCATGCTTGGGGCGAAGATGCCCCTGTGCGTGGCTCTGGTGCTCCGTCGGGCACACTTGAAGTTCTGCCCATTCCGGCTCTCTTTTCCTTGCGAAAGCGGCTCCGAAAAACAGGCACCTCATAAGGTTCTTTCTGCTGGAGAGAGTTAAATAGGGTTAATAGTGAGTTACAGGATTCTTGGCGGTGAGTAAGATACTGAAAAAAAATAACAATTAGCCATTACTTCTCATAATCGGTGTGTGAAGTGACGAAAAACGGTGTGTGAAGTGACGATGTTTGGTGTGTAAGGTGACGAAGGCCTAGACAAGTTATCCACAGGCTGAAAGGGTGTGTGAAGTGACGATACTGGGTCATGGTGTTTAAAATGACGAAGAGCATAACTTCCTGGTGGTGTGTGAAGTGACGAACGAAGCCGCCATCCCTGCCCGCTCGCCGCTGTTGCCTGATCGGCATCCGCAGCGCGACCTTTTCGTGTGTGATATCGTGGATGCGGTGCCCAAGGGCGACATGACTTCGATGGAAAACCCCGTCTTCACCCTCTCGACCAAGCCGGACATGCGAACGCGGCGCTATGAACGCGGGGAGAACTGGATTTCAATCGCCCCTTCCCGCTATGGCCTTGCCACGGTGCATGACCGTGATGTGCTGATCTATTGCATAAGCCAGTGCATGGCGGCGCTGAACAATGGGCGCTCGGTCTCGCGGCGCATACGCTTTAAAGCACATGATTTGTTGGTAGCAACCAATCGCCAGACCTCGGGGCGTGGCTATGAGCTCTTAAAGGACTCGCTGCGCCGCCTTCAGGGCACGCAGATCGAGACGAACCTGCGCCAGGGAGGCAAGGAATACTTCAAAGTGTTTGGCCTGATCGACTCAGCCGAGATCGTGAAGGAAACGCGCGATGGGCGCATGCAGGATGTCGAGATCACTCTCTCAGACTGGGTGTTTGATGCGATTGAGAACAATCATGTTCTGACGCTGAACCGGAAGTATTTCTTCCTCAGAAAGCCCTTGGAGCGGCGCTTGTACGAGATTGCGCGCAAGCATTGCGGATCACAGGTCGTGTGGAAGATCGGCCTCGCGCTGCTGCGCGATAAATGCGGGTCGGGCTCGACGGTGAAGGAGTTCCGCCGCCTGGTGGGCAAGATTATCGAAGATGACGCGCAGTTTGATCACATGCCCGACTACGCCTTCACACTCGAAGAGGAAAACGTGGTCGTCCGGCCCAAGAAGGAGAGCCCACAAGGCTCCCTGCCCTTGGGACTGAGCGCGCTTCGTCTTGATGCCGATACCCATGATGTGGCGCGGCGCTATGCACCTGGTTGGGACATGCATCACCTGGAAAGTGAATGGCGCTCTTGGGTGTTTGACAAGGGAATTAGCGTCACGAACCCCGACAAGCACTTCCTGAGCTTTTGCAAGAAGCGTGGAGCCTACAAGCGCTGATCATGCTTGCATGCAATGGTGCTTTGATGCCATCATGCGACAAGGCATAGCGCGCAGCATGGAATCATGTTAGCATGAAGGAAAACAGAACCAATCAGATGATCGGAGCAGCAACAATGACCTACATCATCGGCATGGTCTCCCAGAAGGGAGGCGTCGGAAAATCGACCCTCGCGCGCATGATGGCGCGCGAGTTTGTGGCGGGTGGCTTGTCCACCAAAATCGCCGATCTCGACACGCAGCAGCAAACCTGCACCTATTGGGCAGGGCGGCGGGCTGAAAACAACATCACCCCGGAACTTCAGGTCCAGAGTTTCGCCACAGTTAAGACGGCCCTCGAAGAAGCGAAGCGCTTTGACGCGTTAATCATGGATGGCAAACCGAACGCTTCGGAGCAAACCTTCGAGATTGCCACGGCGGCGGACCTGGTGGTGATTCCAACCGGCCAGACAGTTGATGACCTGCATCCAGGTGTCGTGCTGGCACATAGCCTCCGCAAGAAGGGGATTGCCCCGGAAAAGATCGCCTTTGCGATGTTCAAAACCACGGGCAGCGAGCGCGAGAACGCGGCGGCGCGGCAGTATCTCACGCAAGCGGGCTACACAGTGCTGGCAGGGGAAGTCGGCGTATCGACGGCCTACGGATCGGCCTCAGACATTGGCCGGGCGATCACGGAAACCTCGTTCAAGAGCCTCAATGACCGCGCGGCCAAGCTCGCGCAAAGCGTGATAGACAAAATGGCCGAACTTCAGGAAAGGCAGGTGGCTTAATGACAACCAATATCACCAAGCTGAAAAGCGGGAAGGGGGCTCCACCACTCGCTGAAGCTGCGTCCGATGTGATCGCGGAGGACACGCGGGAAGAGCATGTCGCGCTGAAGCCTCTTCAGGTACGTATCCCGAAGGATGTTTTTGAGGAATTTTCCGAAAGGGCAGGGCGCGAGTATGGCTTCAGTCATGGCGCGAAAAAGCAGCTTTTCCTGAAAATGTGGAAAGCCTACAAAGCGCAAAACATGTAAGCATTCTTGCATGCAATCATGATTTCTACTTCCCCTGATCGTTGTCGATGCCGCCGCGATTACGCCGCCGCTTGATTTCGTCCAACATCCTAGAGGGGTCTTTCTCGTCCCGTTCAACGGACTTCATCCCTTGGCGACTAAGGTCAAGAACTTGTTGCCGCGCCTTTTCGGTCAGGCTGTAAGGTAGTTTGCCGTATGCGAAGCCCGCACCCTTTACGGACCGTATATCGGGGCCTGGCCATGTGAAGTTATTGGTATCATTCGTGACAATCCAAGACCTCGCCCAGTCCAGACCGAGGGACCGCGCCACCTTGGGCGGTATCTCGATGGCATAGCGCGGGTCTTTGGGCGGTGTGTGCGTGATGGGAACAACCACTACCCGATGCCGCCCGTCCTCTGCTTGAGTGACGGCCGCAACGATGGCGCAGGGGCGGTCCTTCACCCCTTCGTCTTGCCCTTGTTGTGCTTCACGTCGCCAAAGATAGCTGTAACGGATGACCAACCCGACTTCTGGTTTGGGCAATGTCACGTGTCAATCCATCAGGTGATCAAGGTCGGTCTTGTAGGGAGGGATGGGTTTGCTCAGGGCTTCCACCATGTCTGCGGGCAATTCCCAAGGATACAGCGCTTCCCGGTTATCCAGTGACTTCAGCCGCTTGTATTCCTCTGCCGACAAGAGGACGAGGGCTTCGCGGCCTTGGCGAGTGATCGAAACAGCCCCCCGCAAGGCCAGCTCGGTAAACTTCCCGAAGTTCTTTTGAATCTCGGCTGCTGTGACTGTCGTCATGGGTCACCTCCTATACTTACGTAGTTTACGGACTTTGCGGACAAAAAGCAAGTTTTCTGTTGCAAGACTTTGCTGTGGGTTCCCTCTAGGCTCGGGCGAAGTCGCAAAACCGATCTATTTTGCGACGATTTCTGTGCAGAATTGAAATCAATAGCTTGGACGTCGCAAAACTTTGTCGCAAAATATGCCCATGAAAATAGGCTATGCGCGCGTATCCACCATCGACCAAAATCCACAGTCACAGGCCGATGCCCTGAGGGCGGCGGGCTGTGACAAAATCATCACCGAAAAAGTCTCAGGGGCATCCAGCACACGCCCCCAACTCGACAAGCTCCTGTCGAGCCTCACGGCTGGTGACGTGCTGGTCGTCGTGCGCCTTGACCGCCTCGGGCGCTCCCTGCCGCATCTGATCGAGATTGTTCGGACCCTAGAAGGCCAGGGGGCAGGCTTGCTCTCTCTGTCGGAAGCCATCGACACGACAACGGCGGGCGGACGACTGATCTTCCACCTGATGGGTGCACTGGCTGAATTTGAGCGGGCACTGATCATCGAGCGCACACAGGCAGGGCTTCAGGCTGCACGCAAACGGGGGGCAAGGGTGGGGCGTCCCCGCGCCCTTACTGCCGATCAGGTGAAACATGCTCGCGCCTTGATTGCTGGTGGTGAGCGCCCCGCGACCGTCGCCAGGTCGTTGGGCGTTGATCGGGCAACACTCTACAGGGCGATGAAACCATTTGCTAACGCCCCAACTCTGGCCCGCGATTCTGGTTGATCTGCGGGGTCTTGGCCTGTCGCTTCGCAACATCAATCTGCATCTGAACGGCGCGTCTGTCCTGCTCGCGCTCGCGCGCCCTGACCTGTAGCATTTCATCTTCTTGTTTTATTTGCTCATTGTGCTTGTCGCGTAACTCTGATCGGGCTGTCGCGATCCGCGCCTTGACCTCATCAAACTCTGAGGCATAGCGGACCTTCACAGCGCCCCGCTGCGTCTGCCGCTCAAGCGCAATCCCAGCCTTCAAGTCACACCGTTCTGCGCGCTGCTTTTGCGCGAGAGCGATGCGCTCCGCATTGCGCTTCCTCCTGATCTTGCCGGTTACATCGGCAATCTCAAACAACCGTGAAAGCAGCCGCCCCTGATTCTCAGCTAGCCAATGTGCGCCCCAGCAGTGCCTGGCGCATGTGTGCTTTTTCCGACCGTTGCGACGTTGAGCGAGTAGATAGCCATGTGTCATCCTCAAATGAGGGTGCGAACGAGCGTCCGCGCAGGTCTTGGGCAGAGTAGGGGTCAATCCCCTATCTGCCCAACAGGGGATGCCGAGCGCCTCTTGAGGCGAAGCGGCGGGGGTTCCCCCAAGAGCGGCAGGGCGCGGGTTTGAAACAAACCCATAAGTGCGCCCTACACTTCCCTTTGATTCTCTCACACATGCCCCACGGTGTCATGCCCCGTGCCAAAGTTTCCCACAGCGAGGGCAGACGAGCTCGTGACCCTATAGGGGAAAAGGCCATTCAGTCTTATGAGACTCTCTTCGTGATGGCTGCCGACGAGCAGCGTGTGTATGCTGATCAGGTTGACAAGATGTGATGACGGAGCGGCTCTGTGTCGGATACGGAAACCGTCTTTGGTGTCTACCTAGACCGCTTTGGCGGTGCGATCATGAGCGCGGAGGTGTTAGGCACGGCTCCACCAATGCTGAAAGCTACACACTGCATTCCTACATCATGGCAAAACCAAGACAAAGGGACCGTTCTTGCGGGTATCCGCCACTTGGCAAAAATGGCAAAAGACGTACCCACTAAAGGTACGATCAGGCTCGCGATTTCTTCACCTGGTCCTTTCGTGTCCTTAAACCATCAAAATCGTTCGGAAGGTAGTTATGGGACCATCAACCCCATTGTTGGCACCGAACCAATGCGCGGCTTCAACCTCCCCACTAAATTCAAAGAAGCTTTCCGAGACGTAGGCGGCAATCCTGATCGGCTGCGCATCGAGGTGTATACCGACGCCCAAGCCTGTGCGATGGGAGAGGCTGTAGTCCGCAATTTCGGGTCCGATTCCACATTAGCATTTATCCTCGTCACTGAGGGCGTCGGGCTTGGCCTTGTGCGTGGCCGTACGCCAATTGGCTCTGCCCTTCACTCTGAGTTTGGCATGATGCCAGTGCGATGGCGCGGGGACGACAAACTGAAGCCAGACAAGAATGAAGACAAACGTCGATACAGCCAGAGCCTTTCTCAGTTGGCTGAAAATGGATCAGTGTGGAAGCGCATTCCTGATAAGTCTTTCACGAGAGACCTTACCGAAGATGATCGTGATGTGCTTGACCATCGTGCTTACTATCTTGCCCAAGGCTGTTTGGCATGCGCCGTTATGATGGCACCGCACAAAATAATTCTTGGTGCTGATCTGGACTACCAAGGATTAATTTCTGAGATGACGCGCGTTCACTTTCGGAAGTTTCTAGTAGCACGTAAAATTGATCAACAACCCGTACCCGACTTCCCAGAGATAAATGATCCTGAGTATATCTCGAACTCGAAGATAATCCCAAACATCCGCAATATTCCCCCCCTGCATGTCACTGGTGCGCTTGGCCTATGCCATGCCGCTGTCACTATGGCTTAGGAGCGTAGCTTTACCATGACAAATAAAGCGAGAGCCGAGACCATGAAGGGCTCAGAACAGAGCCACCTTGGTCAGCATCCTTCTGGGCAGGTTGTTTTCCCAAGCCACACGTCATGGCCGATTTACAAAGCCTCTATCCTGCCAGAACCCTCAGGTACTCGCCCCATTTTGCAGGTTGATATCAGTCATATTTCGACAGATTGGCCGCAGAATTTGACGAATGAGCAAGAATTAGGCGATACTGAATGGGAGGAAAAAAGGGAGCTTGATACAAGACCTCCGCTTAAACGAGACTTGTCATTAAAAAAACGTGATTTTGTAATTCAGTTCTTGAAGGATGCCAAGCCGGAAACCCTAGAGAAATTTTTCAACTTAGCCGTTGAAGAGGCTGGGGCAGTTCCAACTGACCTAGATGCGTCGAAGGCTGCGCCTACGACCCCGCCCCGCCCCGCCGATGAGCCACCCCTCTGGGCTGAGCGCACCACGGGCCGAGAGGTCTCACCGGTAGACTGGATCAAGATGCACTATGGGAACAAAGACCCCAAAAACTGGCAGGCAATGGGGCTGACACGTGACGTGCTACGACGCATAGACCGTCCACTCTATCAAGCCTTCGGTACTTTTTTCTCGCGACTTCGCAAGTCTCCCGACTCCATCATCCCTGCCGAGCTCGAACCGCTCCTTGAAAGCCCATCTGACCGGGCTGCCGCTGAATTACTCGAAGAGAAGATCAGTTCCCCGGAGGACACTAAGAGGTTGGTCTCCATTGATCCTGTGAAGGCTGAGAGGCTGAGAGGTGCTATCCGGCGTCGATTGTAAATTATGTTTACGGCCGGCCGTTGACATTTTGCATTGATTCGATATATCTCTTAGGTGCAGCCCGCAAGGGTTGCCTAACCGTGGGAGTCCAAGATGAGTGACTGGAAGAAAGGCCCCGCCAGCAACCTCGAAGCGCAGCGTATGGCGCAGGAGTCGCAGCGGCGGGCGCAAGCTGCCGACACCCGGAATTGGGATTGGAATGGTAAGCAAACCTACTTTCGCAATGGAGGCCAGTAGATGGCTCAGAACCAGGCGCGCTATGCGCGCCTGGCAACATTCACGCCCCAACAGGGAGAGAAGGCATGCGCCATCCACAAACAAGGCCTTGGGGCGCGCCTGACCGGTGCTATCGGTGCCACCGGCCCATAGACCCGCGCACCCATTTCATCGGCTGCTCCAGCATCGCCGCTAAGCTCGGCAGAAACTGTTCCTGCAAATGATCACTGCGCGGGAACCGCGCCAGTTTACCCGACTATATCGTGACCTAGAGGTCCCAAATGCCCGACACAAACCATGCCCCCTTGCGGGGGCAAACGGAGGCGGCTGACCGCGAGCGGTCGGTGGTTCCTCTGCGCACCAATCCCCTGCCCCCCGATCCGGTGCAAATTCTGGCCAAAGCCCAGCCCACGAACAAACGCGGCGGCAAAGGCCGTCTGATCTTATGGGGGCTCGGCGGGCTTGTGACGGCGCAGCTCTTTGCGCCGCTCGAACTGAAGCCCAGTGTGCTGGCGGGCCAAGCGGTTGCGAATTTCTCGCTACCGACCATGCAGGCCAGTGCCGTGACCCAAGAGCAGCTTGCCCATCAGCGGATGCTGGCGGAACGTCTGGCGACAATGCAAGCCGACTATGCGGATGCCCGCGCGAAGTGCTTCTGGGGTGCGCTTGTTGGACCTGAGGCCGGAGAGCTTTGTGTTCAGTTGGTGGATGCCAACTTTGTGCCAGCCATCCGCCAAGTCCAAGCGCAGCTCAGCCAATAAGGAAACCACCACCATGTCGACCATCGGCAACGAGAGGGCTGAAAAGGCCCTTGCGGAGAAGACCCGTACCGCCTTCAACGAGGCTGCACAGGGCAAGGGTCACTCAGAGGGCGAGGAGAAAGGGCGGCCCGACAAGGCCGCACAAGACCACAATATCGAGCCCAGCCTGGCAGAGAAAAAGCAAGGGGCAGCTCTGGATAGAGCGTCCGCCCAGAAGATGTTTGAGCAGCACAAGGCCAAGCAGCATTCTCAGGAACGCAAGGGGCCAGAGCTTGGGTTGTAGAGCTGACGCGGATACCTTGGGCTGTAAGGGTCTCTAAGCGAATCAAAAGGGGTTAAAGATGTATTTCGGTGTCAGGTCTGGCATTTGCCTTGCGATCATGCTTGCGGCGCCATTGACGGCTCTTGCCGACGCGCCCGTCGATCCGCAAAAGCTGTATACTCAAGCTAAGGCTGGCGATGTGGAGGCGATGTGCGATCTCTCGAAACTCTTTTACTATGGAGAGGTCATAGAGAAAGACCTCAAGGCCAGTTTTGCTTGGGCGGAAGCTGGTGCCAAGTTGGGTTCCGCCCGCTGTATTAACAGTCTTGGGGTACATTACTCCGAAGGTATTGTCGTTCCAAAGGACGAAGCCCGCGCTCTTGCCTATTATAAAAGCGCGGCTGATGCCGGTTTTGTTGTCGCTCAGCGCAATCTAGGCACGATTTACCTATATGGGAAAATGGGGCAAGATAAAAACCCTAGTCTTGCCAAAGATTGGTACACTCTTTCAGCTAAACAAGGCGACATTACTTCGCAACAACAGTTGGGATTTTTGCTTCTTAACGGAAGTAATGGGGTGAAAGCTGATCCCTCCTCAGCCTTTAACTGGATCATAATGGCAGCGCAGCAAAACGATCCCTGGTCGCAGATGATGGCAGGCAATATGCTGGCGCAAGGTAACGGAACGAACAAAAATCTATCTATGGCCGTGAATTGGTGGTCAAAGGCCGCCGCTCAAGGTCAAACCGGAGCGCAAGTTATTCTGGGAATCTCTTTGGTAAACGGAACTGGAATTGAGAAGGATGCCAAGCTTGGAATAACGTGGTTGGAAAAGGCTGCGGCTCAACATGAAGCACTGCCTGCCGATCTGGGAGCGGCCCATGCGGCGCTGGCTCAGGTGTTCCAGAAGGGCCTTGGCGTACCAGAAAATGCTGCAAAGGCGCGCGAGCATTGGAAGCTGGCCGCAGACCTTGGGAACGTTGGCGCACGTGAAGCCCTGGCGGCACTGGATAACCCTTCTGCAAATGCCTCTTCTACGGCAGGCGAAGCTCTAGGCGGCCTTATTCTCCTTGGAATGCTGGGAGCTATGGCATCTGGGGACAACGCGGACGGCGGGGATGATTGCAACCTGCCCTCCTACACCGCAAATTGGTCTGAAAGTGCCAAACACTACGAATGCTATCAGCGCAGACAAAACGAACTGTTCGAAGAGCAGCAAAGTCGTACGCAGGAAGAAACCATCTTCATGCTGGAAATGATGACTCTTGATGAGTGATCCGCGTTTTTGAAAAACATCATCTGGGATACAGCAATGCGCCCGCCTCGCGGCCAAACCTTCCGTAACTATGGGGCTCGGACCGCCACAGCGGCATGGGCGTCTCCCGATGAGATTTTAGAACGCGAGTATAAGCGCGGAGATATTTTCCTCGGCACGGTCGAGGCGGGGTCAGAGGAGGCAAAGCCTGTTCTGGCCGAGCTCGATCAATTCATCACTATGCTGCTGGACGACCAAGCCATCGATGACGCTTGGAAAGCTAACCAGATTGCTCAGGCCGAACGCCACATCGCCCTTCTCAATCGGACTGAGACCAAGATGATTGGCATTGACGATGACCGGCACATGCTGACGGCAGCGGGGAGCCGATCGGGCAAAGGCACATCCGCAATCATCACCAACCTGTGTCTCTACCCTGGCTCTGTTTTGTGCATCGACCCTAAGGGCGAGAATGCCCGTCTGACGGCAACGCGGCGTGGCAAGGGGTCAGCACATTGCGAAGGGATGAGACAAGCAACCATCATCCTCGATCCCTACAACGTCTCGCGGACGCCCAAAGATCAGCGGGCCAGTTGGAACCCGCTCGACCTGCTGCGGGATGATGATCCCGAGATGGTCGATAAGGCAGCGTCCATAGCAGAAGCCCTGATCGTCCGGGCCAAGAGTGAAGATGCCCACTTTGACGATACCGCTAGGACATTCATCAAGGGTCTCATCCTGTTCGTGGCGATCACCCATGAAGGCAAACCTACTCGCAACCTTCTGACCGTCCATCAGCTCTTGATGAGGGGCGCAAGTGATGCCCTCGATCCTGACCGGACCGGACCTGAAGGCTCGGACGCCATGACGATGCTGCTGTGCCAAATGGCCACCCGTGATGAGTTCGACGGGGCTATTGCGGGCGCAGGTCATGCCCTGCTCGACATGAGCGACCGTGAACGCGGGTCCGTTCTCAGCACTGCGAGGCGGAACCTCGAATTTATCGAACGGCCCGCGATGCGTGATGCCTTGCGGTCATCCAGCTTTGATCTCAACGAGATCAAGACGGCCAAGGACGGCATGACGATCTACCTGTGTCTGCCACAACAGCGCATGGCCGATTGTGGAAGGTGGCTGCGGTTGATGATCAATGCGACCTTGGAACGCATTTACGAGATCGAAGAGGAACCGGCTACGGGACACCCGATCTTATTCCTGCTGGAAGAGTTCGCAGGGCTCGGGCACATGGCCACCATGGGGTCTGCTGCCGGACGGTGCTAAATCCTACGCTAAGCTCTTTTCGGCCAC
>ERZ1645187.4262-NODE-4262-length-11641-cov-7.819265_pt1 | contig 11641 bp, 10 predicted proteins | sample MGYA00575352_ERZ1645187 | MGnify/ENA primary metagenome ERZ1645187 (study PRJEB40837, sample SAMN11349314) | freshwater sediment metagenome | isolation source: river sediment | host: Sediment | place: India: Wazaribad , New Delhi | collected 2017-02-21 ... | reverse complement strand
CGGCGCTCACCGCGCTTGCGCTCGCGCTGATCTTCGGCGCGCCCGCGCGGATGCTCGACCCTTCCGCGCCCTTCGGCCCCGGCGCGGTCGAGGCGGCGATGGGCCCGAGCTGGGAGGGCTGGGTCTCGCCGCCGCGCTATACGGGCAAGCCCGGGATCTATCTCAACAGTCTGACAGAAAACGAAATTTCCGTGCCCGAGGGCAGCCGCTTCGCGTTCCGCTTCTATGGCGCGCCGGGGACGGTGCCGTTTTCGGAAAGCGTCTCGAACCCGGCCGCGCCCGCCCAGGCCGAGGATCAGGCGGCGCTGCAAAAGCGCGAATTCGAGGCCGAGCGCTCCGGCGCGATCGAGATCGGCGGTGCGGCGGGGCGGTCGCTCACGGTCACGGTTGTGCCCGATGCCGCGCCCGCGGTCGAGCTGGTGAACCTCGCCGAGCGGCGCGCCGATGGCAAGCTCGCGCAGGCCTTTCACGCCTTTGACGATTACGCCGTGACCGCCGGGCGGGCGCGGATCACGCTCGATCTCGGCGGGGTGAGCCGTCGCTATGGCCTTGCCGCCGCGCCCGAGCCGCGCGCCGATCTCGTCTTCGATCTGCCTCTGCCGATCTCGGGGAGCCGCGCCGATTTCATTCAGACGCTGGTCGAGGATGCCGCGAAGCACCCTTGGGCGAACCTGCCGGTGGTGATGGAACTCGAGGTCGAGGACGGTCGCGGGCAGGTGGGGAGCTCGGGGCCGCAGGCGCTCGATCTGTCCGGGCGGCGGTTTTTCGACCCGCTCGCGGCGGCGCTGATCGAGGCGCGGCGCGATCTTTTGTGGTCGCGGGCGAATGCGCAGGCGGTGGCGGGCGCGCTGCGGGCGGTCTCGCACCGGCCCGAGACGCTGTTCCCGAGCCCCGCGCAGGCCGGCACGGTGCGGCTCATCGCGCTGCGGCTCGAGGCGGGGCCGCTCGAGGAGGCCGCGCGCGACGAGATCGCCGAGGCGCTCTGGACGCTCGCCGAGGAGCTCGAGGACGGCGGGCTCGCCGATGCGCTCGCCGCGATGCAACAGGCGCAGGCGCGGCTTTCCGAGGCGATCCGCAACGGCGCCTCGAAGGACGAGATCGCCAAGCTCATGCAGGAGCTGAAGGAGGCGACCGACCGTTATATCGAGATGTTGGCCGAGCGCGCCAAGCCCGAGGAGGGCCCGCAATTTGGCCGCGAGGCGCCGAGCCAGCAGATCACCGGCGACCAGATCCAGCAGATGATGGACCAGATCCAGAAGCTGATGGAGGAGGGCAAGATGGCCGAGGCGCAGGAGATGCTCGAGCAGCTCTCGCGGATGCTAGAGAACCTCGAGGTCAGCCGTCAGCAGGGCGGCGAGGGCCAGGCGGACCCGACGATGAAGGGTCTGAGCGAGACGCTGCGCAACCAGCAGGAGCTCTCCGACGAGGCTTTCAAACAGATGCAGGAGGGCTTTGGCCAGCCCTTCGCGCCCGAGGGCACCGAGCCGGGGCCGCAGGGCGAGGGCGCCGAAGGCCAGGGCGCGGAAGGTCAGGGCGAGGGCGATCTCGCCAGCCGGCAGCGCGCCTTGCGTCGCGAGCTGGGCCAGCAACAGGGGCTGATGCCGCGGCTCGGCTCCGAGGCGGGCGAGGCCGCGCGGCAGCGTCTCGACGAGGCCGGGCGCGCGATGGAGGAGGCCGAGGAGGCCTTGCGTCAGGGCGATGACAGCACCGCGATCGACCGTCAGGCCGATGCGATCGAGGCCCTGCGCGAGGGGATGCGCCGCTATGGCGAGGCGATGGCCGAGGAGCAGGGCCGGCAGGCGGGCGAGCCCGGCGCCCAGCAGCTTGGCGATGCGACGGGCGGCGCGGGCGCGCGCGAGATGCCGCGCGACCCGCTCGGGCGCAACCTCGGCGATGGCAACCAGTTCGGCGCGCAAGACGAGATGCTCGGCGCCGAGGATGTCTATCGCCGCGCGCGCGATCTGCTCGACGAGATCCGCCGGCGCACCGGCGAGCGGCTGCGCCCGGAGGAGGAGCGCGACTACCTGCGCCGCCTCCTCGAGGCCTTCTGATCAGTTCGCGGGCTTGTCCTGCATCTGCTCGATGGCGGCGCGCAACTGGCCGTCGAGCCAGATCCGCCCTTGATCGACCGTCGCGCTATAGCCCGCCAGCATCGGCGCGAGCGGCGGCACGAGGCGCCCGATCTGCGCCGAGAAGACGTAAAGCAGCGCCGCCGCACAGCCGAGCGCGAGAACCGAGCTGAACCCGGTGCGGAAGCCCGCGCGGTTGCGCTCGGCGCGGGTCTGCGGCGCGTCGATCGCGGCGGCCTCGCCCGCGCGGTCCGAGGTGGCGCGCAGGGTCGAGTTGATTTCCTCGATATCGGGCAGGCGCTCGCGGCGCGAGGTATGGGCCTGCGCGTCCTCGCCCGCCTCCTCCTCGAAGAGCTCGGCGTAGCGCTCCTCGCTCTCGACGGGGGCAGGGGCGGGCGTCGCGGGGCGCGCGCTCTCGGCGAGTTTCGCCGCCGCGCGGCTCGCGGCGCGGGCGGCGAGCGGCTCGAGGTTCATCTCTTCTTGCGTCTCGACGAGCGCGGTGCCCTCATCGCGGCGCGCGGCGGCCTCGCGTTCGGCCTCCTCGCGCAAGATCGCGAGCAAACTGTCATCGAGCGCGCGGCGCGGGGTCTGGCCGGGCACCGGCGCGGGGGTGAGCTCGGGCGCTTCGGTGTCTTCCGCGGGCTCGTCTGGGGTCTCCTCGCTCAAGAGCGCGCTCACCGCATCGTCGACCGCATCGGCTTCGGCGCTCGGGGCGGCTTCGGGCTCCGGCTCCGCCTCGGCCTCCGGCTCGGCCTCCGGCTCCGCTTCGGGCTCCGGCTCGGGCAGGTCTTCCACCTCCGCCTCCCAGACCTCGGCCTCCTCCTCCGCCTCCTCCGGCGCCTCCCAATCCTCCGGCTCCGGCGCGAGCGAGGGCTCGACCGTGGTCGCCGCGAGCGCCTCCGCGCCGGGCTGGAACCAGACCTTGCCGCAGGCCGAACATTGCACATCGCGCCCCGCCTCCGGGATCACGCTGGCCTCGACTTCGTATTGTGCCCCGCAGTTCGGGCAGATCAGCCGCATGCGAATTCCACCTCACGCCCTCTGATCGCCATTCTGGCAATCCAATTTCACTTGTTGTAGCAAGCACAAATCGGTTCTCCAAGGCTTTGCGCGACCTTAGCGGGCCCGGATTGCCGCGAAGGCACAATCAGAAGGGGCGGGGCAGTGATCGAGCTGCAAAATGTGGCGATGAGTTACGGAGGGAGCGAGCTGCTCTCCGACATGACGCTCAAGCTCGTGCCGGGGTCGTTCCATTTCCTGACCGGGCCCTCGGGCTCGGGCAAGACCACCTTTCTCAAGCTCTGCTATGCCGAGCTGACCCCCTCCGCGGGCCAGCTCACCCTCTTTGGCCAGGACGCCCGGGTGATGAGCCGCGACGCGACCGCCGCGATCCGCCAGCGGATCGGCGTCGTGCATCAGGATTGCCAGTTTCTCGACCACCTGCCGCTTGCGGAAAACGTCGCGCTGCCGCTGACCGTGGCGGGCAAGAGCGCCGATCCGGCCGAGCTGCGCGAGCTTCTGTCCTGGGTCGGGCTGAAGGCGCAGGCGGGCGCGCTGCCGCCGCAGCTCTCCGGCGGCGAGCGCCAGCGCGCCGCGCTCGCACGCGCGGTGATGATGTCGCCCGAGGTCATCCTCGCCGACGAGCCGACCGGCAACCTCGACTGGGAGATGTCGCTGCGGCTTTTGTCGCTGCTCATGGAGCTCAACCGGATGGGCAAGACCGTGGTGATCGCCACCCATGATCTCAACCTCATCCGCACCGCGAAAAGCCAGGTCGCGGCGCGGGTGCTGCGGATCGCGAACCGGCGGCTGCAACTGGCGGGGGCGGATCTGTGATGCGGGTGCTGACGCTCTTGCGCGCCGAGATCGCGGCCGCCGACCGGGTCGTGCCGCCGACCGGCTTCACCGCGCGGCTGACCGTGCTGACCGCCGCGGCGATGGCGTTTCTGGCGGTCTTCGCGCTGGCGCTGTCGCTTGCCACCGGGCGGCTCGCGGATCGCTGGTCCGAGGCGCTCGCGCGGTCTGCCACGATCCGGCTCTCGGCGCCGCCCGAGCAGATGGAGACCCAGCTCAAGGCGGTGCTCGACACGCTGGCGACGACGCCGGGGGTGGAGAGTTTCCGCGCGCTCGACGACGGCGAGATGAAGACCCTGCTCGACCCGTGGTTCGGGCCCGATCTGCCGGTGGCGAGCCTGCCTCTGCCCAAGCTCGTCGAGCTGACCGAGACCGCGAGCGGGATGGATGCCGAGGGGCTGCGGCTGCGGCTTGCGGCGGAGGCGCCCGGCGCGGTGCTCGATGACCATACCCGCTGGCGCCGCCCGCTGGTGGCCGCGGCGGAGCGGCTGCGGCTCTTCGGGCTTCTCTCGCTTTTGCTGATCGGGGCGGCGATGGCAGGGATGATCACGCTGGCCGCACAGGCGGCGCTCGCCGCCAACGCCCAGGTGATCCGCACGCTGCGGCTTGTGGGCGCGCGCGATGCCTATATCGCGCGGGCCTTCGTGCGCCGCTTTACCGCGCGCGGGCTGATGGGCGCGGCGGCGGGCACGGCGCTCGGTATGCTCGCGGTCGCGGCGCTGCCCGCGACGGATGAGGCGGGGGGCTTCCTGACCGGGCTCGGCTTTGCGGGCTGGGGCTGGCTCTGGCCGCTCGTGCTGCCGGGGCTTGCGGCGGCGGTGGCCTGGGGCGCGACGCGCCATGCGGCGTTCCGCATGCTCAGAAACGTGCGTTGAGGGGGGGATAGGGTGCAACAGGCTTCCAAACCGGGCAAGGTCACGCTTCTAAGCTATCCGCGGACGGTGATCTTCTACCTCCATATCGTGCTCGCGACGCTGCTCATCGGGCTCTGGGGGATCCTCTTCCAGGTGCCGCAGCGCGGCCGCGACGGCGTGCACCGGGTCGCCGATCTGTGGTCGGCGCAGCTCCTCTTCGCGGCGCGGCTGTGGTGCGGGCTGCGCTATGAGCTGCGCGGCACGCCGCCGCAACAGGATTGCCTGATCGGCGCCAAGCATCAGTCTTTCTTCGATATTCTGATCATCGCGCAGCACGCCCCGCGGCGCGCCTTCATCATGAAGAAACAGATCCTGAATGTGCCGGTGATGGGCTGGTTCGCGCATCAGGCGGGCTGTATCCCGATCGACCGCTCGCGCGGCTCCGAGGCGCTCAAGGTGATGCTCGAGGGCGTCAAGGCGGCGCAGGCGCGTGGCCTCGGCCAGCTCATCGTCTACCCTGAGGGCACCCGCACCCGCCCGGGCGAGAAACGCCGCTACAAGCCCGGGATCGGCGCGCTTTACGAGGCGACGGGCCTGCCGGTGGTGCCGGTGGCGACGAATGTCGGGCTCTTCTGGTCGAAACGCGGCTTCCCGATCCTGTCGGGCTGCGCGGTGGTGGAATATCTCGCGCCGATCGCGCCCGGGCTGAGCCCGGCCGAGCTCGTCGCGCGGCTCGAGGCCGAGGTCGAGGGCGCGTCCGACCGGCTGATGGCCGAGGCGGGCTTTACGCGAGCTTGAGCGCCGCGATCCCCGCCACGATCAGCCCGACGCCAAGCACCCGCAGCGCGTTCACCGGCTCGGAGAAGAGATAGACCGCGAGGATCGCCGTGCCGAGCGCGCCGATCCCCGTCCAGACCGCATAGGCCGTGCCCACCGGCAGCGCCTTCATCGCCTGCGCCAGCATGAAAAAGCTCGCCGTCGCGCCGATCAGCGTCAGCGCCGAGGGGATCGGCCGGGTGAAGCCATCAGAATATTTCAGCCCGAGCGCCCAGGCGCATTCCAGAAGCCCCGCGAGCGTCAGCAGGACCCAGGGGTTCACGCCGCGAGCCCTTTCGAGCCCATGTCGAGGAACTTGCGCCGCCGTTCCTTGATCAGCTCGGCGCGTTTCTTGCCAGCCAGCTCGCCCAGCATCAGCGCGAGCTCCGAGCCCACCGCCCCGATCGCCGCGGCGCGGTCGCGCTGCGCGCCGCCGAGCGGCTCCTTGATGATCCGGTCGATCACCGCGAGCTTCTTGAGATCCTGCGCGGTCAGGCGCAGCGCCTCGGCGGCCTCGCGCATCTTCTCGGCATCCTTCCACAGGATCGAGGCGCAGCCCTCCGGCGAGATCACCGAATAGACCGAATGTTCGAGCATCGCGATCCGGTCGGCGGTCGCGAAAGCCACCGCGCCGCCCGAGCCGCCCTCGCCGATGATCACCGAAACGAGCGGCACGCCGATTTGTAGACATTTCTCCGTCGAGCGCGCGATCGCCTCGGATTGGCCGCGCTCCTCGGCGCCCTTGCCGGGGTAGGCGCCGGGCGTGTCGATCAGCGTCACGACGGGCAGCCCGAAGCGGTCCGCCATATCCATCAGCCGGATCGCCTTGCGATAGCCCTCCGGACGCGCCATGCCGAAATTGCGCGCGATGCGGCTGGTCGTGTCGTGGCCCTTCTCATGGCCGATCACCATCACCGGCTGGTCGTTGAACCGCGCAAGGCCGCCCATCACCGCATGGTCATCGGCGAAATTGCGGTCGCCCGCGAGCGGCGTGTATTCGGTGAAGAGCGCGTCGATGTAATCCTTGCAATGCGGCCGGTCGGGGTGGCGCGCGACCTGACATTTGCGCCAGGGCGAGAGATCCTTGTAGAGATCCTTGAGCACCTGCTGCGCCTTCTTGTCGAGCGCGGCGGCCTCTTTCTCGACATCCATTCCCTCGCTTTGCCGGGCCAGAGCGCGCAGCTCTTCCGCCTTGCCCTCCATTTCCGCGAGCGGTTTTTCGAACTCGAGATAGGTCGTCATCGGATCCCTCCGGTCAGCTTTGCGCCTATATGAAGGCCGCGGGCGAGAATTGCAACTGACGCAAGGGGAATCGCGCCGCCGCGCCGCCGATCAGACGGAAACGCCCCGGTCCTCGACCGGGGCGCCCCTGTTCCCTCATGCAGCAGGGCCTCCCCTCCCCACTGCTCCGGGATGCGTGATTCGCAGGAATTTAACCTTTGATCATTTCCGACTGTCTGACAATAACCTCTGCTTGCCGGATCGAGGCGATATCGACGAGACGGCCCTTGTAAACCGTGGCGCCGGCGCCTTCGGCCTTGGCTTTCTCCATCGCGGCGAGGATCTCGCGCGCTTCGGTCACCGCCGACTCGGAGGGGGTGAAGACCTCGTTGGAGAGCGCGACCTGTTTCGGGTGGATCGCCCATTTGCCGACCATGCCGAGCGTCGCCGAGCGCAGCGCCTGCGCGCGGAAGCCCTCGTCATCGGAGAAATCGCCAAACGGGCCGTCGACCGGCAGGATGCCATGGGTGCGGCAGGCGGCGACGATCGCGGCCTGCGCCCAATGCCACGGGTCCGACCAGTATTTCGCGCCCTCGCGCAGCATATAGTAGTTTTCCTGGGTGCCGCCGATGCCGGTGGTGGCCATGCCCATCGAGGCGGCGAAATCGGCCGCGCCGAGGCTCATCGCCTGCAGCCGCGGCGAGGAGGCCGCGATTTCCTCGACATGGGCGATGCCCGCGGCGCTCTCGATGATCACCTCGAGCGAGATCCGCTTCTTGCGGCCCTTGGCGGCCTCGATCGCGGTGACGAGCGCGTCGACCGCATAGACATCGGCCGCGCAGCCGACCTTCGGGATCATGATCTGGTCGATCCGCTCCGAGCCCTCTTCGAGCAGCTCGACGACATCGCGATACCAATAGGGCGTGTCGAGGCCGTTGATCCGCACCGAGAGGTATTTGGTGTTCCAGTCGATGTCATGCGAGGCCGCGATGATGTTGCGCCGCGCCTGGGCCTTGTCGTCCGGGGCGACCGAATCCTCGAGATCGAGGTTGATCACATCGGCGGCCGATTGCGCCATTTTCTCGAAGATCGCCGGGCGCGAGCCGGGCCCGAAGAGTTGGCAGCGGTTCGGACGGGCAGGGGCGGCGGGTTGAACGCGGAAGCTCATGGGGTCTCTCGCAATGATGTTTCGGGTTTTGTTGTCGGCGTGGTATATTGTTGCGCGCGAGATTTCAAGCGCCCTTCGCGGGTGCAGAATCGCTGCGCGCGCGAAGGCGGCTCTGCTGCGCCTGCGGCATCGGGCGCACAAATCTTCGGCGCGGGGCGGGGTTTGTGGCGAAATCTTCGTTCATTGGCCGGCCAGAGGTTTGGATTTCCCAGAAAATTCCGCCCCGGCGCGCTATCCTTTCGGCAAAAGACACCCAACGATTTGACAACACGGAGCCCGAAATGTCGCTGATCGAGACCCCCTATCTCCTGTTTCTGGGCGATGCGCCCGACCAGCTCGCGGCCAAGGTCGCGCAGGGGATCAAGGATTGGCGCCCCGAATATGCGCTCGGCCAATACCGGATGGAGGGCTGCAAGGCCGATATGGGCCTGCCGGACATGAACCTCGCCACCGCCAAGGCCGCGGGGGCGAAGACGCTGGTGATTGGCGTGGCCAACCGCGGCGGCGTGATCTCGCCGGCGTGGAAGAAGGTTCTGGTGCAGGCGCTCGAGGAGGGGTTCGATCTGGCCTCGGGGCTGCATAACCTGCTGCGCGACGAGCCCGAGCTCGTGGCGGTGGCGAAGGCCTGCGGGCGCGAGCTGCATGACGTGCGGGTGCCTTCGGTCGCCTATCCGATCGCCAATGGCATCAAGCGCTCGGGCAAGCGGATGCTGGCGGTGGGCACCGATTGTTCGGTGGGCAAGATGTATACGGCGCTCTGCATGGAGAAGGAGATGCGCGCGCGGGGGATGAAGGCGAGTTTCCGCGCGACGGGGCAGACCGGCATCCTGATCACCGGCGATGGCGTGCCGCTCGATGCGGTGATCGCGGATTTCATGGCGGGTTCGGTCGAATGGCTGACGCCGGACAATGACGCCGATCACTGGGATCTGATCGAGGGGCAGGGGAGCCTGTTCCACGTCAGCTATTCGGGGGTGACGATGGCGCTGGTGCATGGCGGGCAGCCCGATGCGCTGGTGCTTTGCCATGAGCCGACGCGGCCGCATATGCGGGGGCTGCCGGGCTACACGCTGCCGTCGCTGCCGGCGCTGCGGGATATGGCGCTGGCGCTCGCGCGGGTGGCGAACCCGGCCTGTCAGGTGGTGGGGATCTCGGTCAACACCCAGCATATGGCCGAGGATGAGGCGCGCGCTTATCTGGCCGGGCTCGAGGCGGAGATGGGTCTGCCCGCGACCGATCCGTTCCGTTTTGGCGCCGAGAAGCTCGTGGACGCGCTCGCCGCGATCTGAGAGGGTCGCGCCCGGGACCGGGGGCGGGAGCCTCCGGCGGGGATATTTGGGGCAAGATGAAAGGGGGGGGCATGCTCTCTGTGACGGCGGATGTGTTCCGGCTGGCCGAGGTTTTCACGATCTCGCGCGGCTCGCGGACCGAGGCGAAGGTTCTGACCGTGCGGGTGACGCGCGGGGGGCTGACGGGCTGGGGCGAATGTGTGCCCTATGCGCGGTATGGCGAGAGCCTCGAGAGCGTGACGGCGCAGATCGAGGGGCTGCCCGAGGGGATCAGCCGCGCCGCGTTGCAAGAGGCTTTGCCGCCCGGGGCGGCGCGCAATGCGGTCGATTGCGCGCTGTGGGATCTCGAGGCGAAGGCGGCGGGCAAGCGGGTCTGGGAGCTGGCCGGGCTGGCCGCGCCGGGGCCCGAGACCTGTGCCTATACGCTCTCGCTCGACACGCCGGAGAACATGCGCGCGGCCGCGGCGCGCCATGCGCATCGTCCGCTTTTGAAGATCAAGCTCGGCACGCCCGATGACATGCCCCGTCTCGAGGCGGTGCGGGCGGGGGCGCCGGGGGCGCGGATCATCGTTGACGCCAATGAGGGCTGGACGGCGGAGGTCTACCGCGATCTGGCGCCGCATCTGTTGCGGCTTGGCGTCGCGCTGGTCGAGCAGCCCTTGCCGGCGGCGGCGGATGGGGCGCTTCTCGGGCTCGCGCGGCCGGTGCCGGTCTGCGCCGATGAGAGCTGTCATGACCGGGCCTCGCTCGACCATCTGGCGGGCAAATATGACATGATCAACATCAAGCTCGACAAGACTGGCGGGCTGACCGAGGCGCTCGCGCTGCGCGATCTGGCGCGCGCCGAGGGCTATGGGGTGATGGTCGGCTGCATGGTCGGATCGAGCCTTGCGATGGCGCCGGCGGTGCTGGTGGCGCAGGGTGCGCAGATCGTGGACCTTGACGGGCCGCTGCTTCTGGCAGAAGACCGGGAAAACCCCCTCACCTACGAGGCGGGCAAGGTTTACCCCCCGGACGCGGCGCTCTGGGGCTGACAAGGAGAGACGCATGAGCCGGATTGTCTATCTCAATGGGGAATATCTGCCCGAGGAAGAGGCGCAGGTTTCGATCTTCGACCGCGGCTTCGTGATGGGCGATGCGGTCTATGAGGTGACCTCGGTGCTCGGTGGCAAGCTGCTCGAGTTCGAGGGCCACATGACGCGGCTCGAGCGGTCGCTGCGCGAGCTGGAGATGGTGTGCGAGATCAGCCGCGAGGAATGGCTCGCGATCCACCGGGAGCTGCTCAAGCGCAATGAGCTCGTCGATGGCGGGATCTATCTGCAGGTCACCCGCGGCAATGCGGGCGACCGCGATTTCCATTATCCGCCGGCCGGCACCCCGCCGACCGTCGTGCTCTACACCCAGTCGAAGCCGGGCCTTGCGAACGACCCGAAGGCCGAGAAGGGCATCCGCGTGATCTCGGTCCCCGATCTGCGCTGGCACCGCCGCGATATCAAGACCGTGCAACTCCTCTACGCGTCGATGGCCAAGATGGCCGCCGAGAAGGCCGGCAAGGAAGACGCGTGGTTTGTCGAGGACGGCTTCGTCACCGAGGGCTCGTCGAACAACTGCTATATCGTCAAGAATGGCCAGATCATCACCCGGCAGCTCTCGAACGACATCCTGCACGGGATCACCCGGGCCTCGGTTCTGAAAATGGCCGCCGAAGCGCAGATGGAGGTGATCGAGCGCCCCTTCACCATCGCCGAGGCGCAGGCCGCCGATGAGGCGTTCTACACCTCGGCCTCGGCTTTCGTGATGCCGATCGTCGAGGTCGACGGGGTCGAGCTCGGCACGGGCAAGCCCGGCCCGGTGTCGAAACGGCTGCGCGAGATCTATCTCGAGGAAAGCGCGAAAACCGCGATCTGAGATCGCAAGAGACGAGAAAAGCCCCGGTCACAGCCCTGACCGGGGCTTTTTCGTGCCTGCTTGGCCGCTCAGGCGGCCTGCAGGCTGCGGAACTCGAAGATCGCGGGGGTGAGGGTCTCAGGGCGGGTGTTCTCGATCACGAGTTCGGCGGTCTCGTCGAAAAGCGCGATCGAATCGCGCCCGCAGGGGCTCGGCGCGAAGCGGATCGCGCGGGGCGCGGGCACGCCGGCGGGCAGTTCGAGCTCGATCCGGTCGCCGGGGGCGAAATCGCCGACGCGGGGCAGATCCTCGGCGGGGGCCTCGGGGGCGGCGGCGAGCGCGGCGGTCAGCCGGGCGATCAGCGCCTCGGTCTCGTCGATGGGCGCGGGGGGCGGGGCGGACGCGCCGGGCCCGGCGGGCACGGCGGCCCTCGCGGGCGCGGGCGTGGGGCCGGGGGCAGTCGCCGCGGCGCGCCGCGCCGGG
>ERZ1645187.4260-NODE-4260-length-11646-cov-21.013459_pt1 | contig 11646 bp, 10 predicted proteins | sample MGYA00575352_ERZ1645187 | MGnify/ENA primary metagenome ERZ1645187 (study PRJEB40837, sample SAMN11349314) | freshwater sediment metagenome | isolation source: river sediment | host: Sediment | place: India: Wazaribad , New Delhi | collected 2017-02-21 ... | reverse complement strand
GATCAGGCCGGGCACGCCGCAGGAGCCGCCCTTGTCGCATTCGCGCGAGCCGGGGGGATTGGAGATGGCATTGGAGAGCAGGCCGCCGATCGGAAAGTAGGTGCCGGCGGTGCCGCCGGTTCCGACGCGGAAGAACGACATCTGTTGCGCGCCGGCGAGGCTCGCGCCGAGGAGGCCGGCCAGGCCGATCGCGGCCGCGGCCCAGCGGGTGAGAGTGCTCTTCGCCTTCATCGCGTTTCTCCTTCGTTCGTCCCGGGAGGGCGCGAGGGCTCGCGACCCTTGGTCGAACGTTAAACGGGGCGGTTCCGCCTCGTCAAATCGACGAAGCGCGAAGGGGCGCGACCGATCGTCCGGAGGGGGACCGGCAACGGGTGACCGCCATACCCGAGGGCACCTCCGGACGGTGACGACGCGGACATCGGGAAAAGTTCGAGTATGACAAATTTCAAAAATCATCCTACTTTGAAGCGGCGTCGTGGTCTCGGAGACCCAGGGTGGGGAGGGCATCCATGAAATTCGCCGGATCGATCCTCCTCGCCGCACTCGTCGCCGCCGCGCCGGTGCGGGCGCATTTCCTGGAGATCATCCCCTCGGCGGACGTGCTGCCGGAAGGCGGAGAGCTGACGCTCGATCTCGTCTTCACGCATCCGATGGCGCGAGGTCCGGTGATGGATCTGGCGGGGCCGAAGCGGGTCGGAGCGTTCCGGGGCGAGACGACGGAGGAACTGACCGCCGCGCTCGTCGCCGCTCCGGTCGCGGGCCACGCGGCCTGGCGGCTGGCGCATCGGCTCGACCGGCCGGGCGCGGTCCAATATTTCGTCGAGCCGCAGCCCTATTGGGAAGCGGCTGAGCGGAAATGGATCGTCCACTACGCCAAGGTGATCGTCGACGGCTTCGCCTCGGGAGACGGCTGGAGCGCGCCGGTGGGGCTGCCGGTGGAGATCGAGCCGCTGACCCGGCCGACGGGTCTGTGGACCGGGCAGATGTTCCGCGGGTTGGTGCGGCACGACGGCGCGCCCGTCCCCTTCGCCGAGGTGGAGATCGAGTGGCGCAACGACGGCTCGGTGACGCCGCCCAACGAGGCCTTCGTGACGCAGGTGGTCAGGGCCGACGCTCTGGGCGTCTTCGCCCAGGCACTGCCGCGGGCCGGATGGTGGGGCTTCGCCGCCTTGGTCGAGGGGCCGGCGACGACCGGGCCGAACGGCGAGGCGGCGGCGACGGAACTCGGTGGTCTCCTCTGGGTGAAGGCGACCGACATGGGCGCACCGGCCGCATCCGGCGGCGCTCCGTCCACGGCGCGGTGAAGGAGACCGGCGATGGCGCACATTCCCGATGGAGTTCTCTCCGCGCCGGTGTTGATCGGCGGGGCCGTGGCGGCGGCGGCGGGCGTCGCGCTCGGCCTCAGGGCACTCGACGAGCGCGATCTGCCCAAGACGGCGATCCTTTCCTCAGCCTTCTTCGTCGGCTCTCTGGTCTCGGTGCCGATCGGTCCGTCGAGCGTGCATCTGCTCCTCGGCGGGTTGATGGGACTGGTGCTCGGCGCGGCGACGTTTCCGGCGGTGTTCGTCGGGCTGCTGCTCCAGGCGACGATGTTCGGCTTCGGCGGCCTGACCACGCTCGGGGTCGACACGGTGAACATGGCGCTGCCGGGCGTGGTCCTCGGCTTCGCGGCGCGACCGTTGCTGGCGCGCGCCTCGCCGGCCGGACGGGCGGCGATCGGGGCGCTGGTGGCGGGGTTGTCGGTCGTCGCGACGGCGGGCGGCGTGGCGCTCGCCCTGGCGTTGTCGTCCTCCGACTACGTGCCGAGCCTCGCCGTGGTGACGGCCACCTACCTGCCCCTGGCCCTGGTCGAGGCCGTGGCGACGGGGTTCGTGGTGGCGCATCTGTCGCGGGTGAAGCCGGAAGTCCTGGCGCTCCCCGATGTGGAAGAGGCGATCGCATGAGGCGGATCCTCGCCGCCGTCGTGCTCGCCGTGACGCTCGTGTCGAGCGGGGCGGCCGAGGCGCATCTCTTGAAGCTGTTCGTCGACGTCGAGGGCCCGACGATCTCGGGCTACGGTTTCTTCGTCGGCGGCGGACGGCCGCAGGGGGCGCGGGTTCTCCTGCGCGACGACGCGGGCCGGGAGGTGGCCTCCCTCGCGACCGACGAGAGCGGGCGCTTCTCGTGGACGGCGCCGGGCCCCGGCGCCTATGTCGTGGCTCTCGACGCGGGCGACGGGCACTTCGTCGAACGGCGCATCGGCGCGGAGCGGTTCACGCCGGCGGCCGCTGCGCCGGGGCCGACCGCCTCCGCTCCGCCCTCCGTCGCCTCGCCCGAGCCGCGAGATCTCGGCGCCCTGGTGGAGGCGAGCGTCGATCGGGCGTTGGCGCGTCGTCTCCAGCCGCTCCTCGAGGCGCAGGCGGCGGCGGAGGCGCGGCTGCGCTTCAACGACGTCATGGGTGGGATCGGCATGATCGTCGGCCTCGCCGGCCTCGCGGCCTGGGCCATGGCGCGGCGCGGGGGAGGGCGGAGCGGATGAGCTCGGGCTTTCTCGACGGCGAGGAGAACTTGGGCGGGCGCGGGCTCGATCGGCTCGATCCGCGCAGCAGGGTTCTGGCGGCCGTCGCCGTGGTGATCGCGGTACTGGCGCTGCGCTCGACGGCGGTATTGGCGGCGACGCTGCCGGCGCTCGTCGTGGCGGCCCTCATCTCCGGCCTCTCGGCGCGGGATCTGGCGCGTCGGATGGCGCATCTCGAGGGCTTTCTGATCGTGCTGGCGATCCTGCTGCCGTTGACGGTCGCGGGGCCGACGGTCGGCCGGATCGGTCCGTTCGCGGTCACCGAGACCGGGCTCGCGCGTGCCGGTGTGCTGCTGCTCAGGGTCAATGCGACGGCGCTCGTGCTGGTGACGCTGCTCGGCGGTCTCGAGCCGATCCGATTCGGGCATGCCCTGGCGCGTCTGGGCGTGCCGGCCAAGCTCGTCCATCTGCTGCTGTTCACCGCGCGATGGGTGGATCTGGTGCGGGGCGAGGCGCGCCGGCTCGAGGAATCGATGCGTATTCGCGCCTTCCGGGTCCACCTCGGCCCGCATGGACTGCGCACGCTCGGCGCCTTCGTCGGGCAACTGCTGGTGCGGGCCTTCGAGCGGGCCGAACGGGTCGAGGAGGCGATGCGCTGCCGCGCCTTCGCCGGCCGCTTCGCCCTCCTCGGCGAGGACCGCTTCTCGCGGTCCGATCTCGTCTTCGCCGCCGCGGTCGCGGCGGTCGTCCTCCTCCTCCCGACGCTGGATCGGATCGCATGACGGACGTGTTCGAGCTCGATCGGATCTCGGTTCTGCGCGGTGGACGGCGGATCCTCGACGGGGTCTCGCTGAGGCTCGCGCCGGGGGAGCGGCTGGCGCTGGTGGGCGGCAACGGGGCGGGCAAGACGACGCTGCTGCGGACGCTGGTCGGGCTCGAACGGCCGAGCGAAGGGCGGCTCGTCGCCTTCGGAGCCGAGCGGCGCGCGGAGCGGGACTTTCGCGACGTGCGCATCCGGGCCGGGTTCCTGTTCCAGGATCCCGACGATCAGCTGTTCTCGCCGACGGTGATCGAGGACGTCGCCTTCGGCCCGCTCAATCTCGGGCTGGGGCGCAGAGCGGCCGAGGCGCGGGCGGAGGCGACGCTCGTCTCGCTCGGTCTGACGCATCTCGCGCGCCGTGCGACCCATCGTCTGTCGGGCGGCGAGAAACGGCTGGTCGGTCTCGCCGGCGTCCTGGCGATGGAGCCGGAGGCGCTGCTGCTCGACGAGCCGACCAACGGCCTCGACGAGGTCCATCTCGAACGTCTGGTGACGATCCTGGCGGGGCTCGACGTGGCGATGCTGCTGGTCTCCCACGATCGCACGTTTCTGGAGCGGCTGGCGACCCGCGCGCTGGTGCTCGGGGGCGGGAAACTGCATTCGGCCGAACTGCATCGCCACGTCCACGTCCACGATCACGTCCACATCCACGCGCTCGACGAGGATCATCGGCACGATCATCCGTGACCGACGCGGGCGGGCGAAGCGGAGCGGGTCGAAGAGGCCGTCGCGTTGGGCTCGCGTCCGCGGCTTCAGGTCGCGCCCGCAACGGGGCGGAGCCCGTGCAGGAAGATCGACACGCAGCGTTCGATGTGTGTGCGGTGTGCATCTCTTCCGAAGCCGGCCGCGCTCTCTCGCGGCGGCGGCATCCCGAAGGCCATGTTCATCAGGATGCGGGCGTCGAGGCGCGGATCGACCGTCGGCGGCAGACGGCCGCGGTCGATCTGACGCTCGAGCCACTCGGTCAGGTCGGCGAGCGAGCGCTCGTAGCCGTGGGTGTGGACGGTGCGCCCGAGTTCGGGGTGGACCGCGGATTCGGCGAAGACCATCGCCAGCAGGGCGGACCTTTCGTGCTCTTCGTCGGTGTCGAGGTCGGCGCGGAAGATCGCGGCGAGCGCCTGTTCGACGGGCAGGTCGTCGTCGCGCGGCAGGGCGAGCATCGTCCGGCGGTGGGCCTCCACGACCGCCTCGAACAGCGCCATCTTGGAGGGGAAGAGGCGGTAGAGCGTCTGTTTCGACATGCGCGCGCGGGCGGCGATCATGTCCATGGTGGTGTGCGACCAGCCCTGTCGCACGAACAGGTCGCGGCCGATCGCGACGAGCGTCTCCCGACTCTCTCGTTCGCAGCGGACGACGGGGCGCCCGCGGGGGGCGGCCGTTCTCGCACCTTCTCTTTTTCTGATCTGTTTCAAGGTGTTCGGCATTCCTGACACGATCGGCGTGACGATCGCGCGAGTTGACATGTCGGTCGCGGTCGTCGACAGTACCAGCGAGTACCGTAAATGACGCGCGTTCCTTCGACGCATCATGAAACGAAACGAGGCGGTTCGAAAGACGATGGGCGCGCAGCGGGCGGACGCGGGATGGCACCGTCTCGGAACGGCGATCGGCGACCGTCGTCCGAGCGGTTCGGCGCCGTCACGCATGGGCCGGGCCGTTCTGATCGCGGCGGCGGTCTCCTCGCTCCTCACGGGTTGCGCGGTGGGTCCGGAGCCGCTCGCCCCGAGCCTCGATCTGCCGTCGCGGTGGCACCGGGCATCGACTTCGTCGGCGCCCACCGCCGCGGTCCTCGGCGAGTGGTGGCGCGATCTCCACGATCCGGTGCTCGATCGCCTGATGGAGCGAGCGGTCGCGGGCAATCTCGACGTCTCGACCGCCAAGGCGAAGATCCGGGAGGCGCGGGCGAGCCGGCGCGAGGCGATCGGCGGGTTGCTGCCGAGCGTCGAAGCCTCCGGCTCGGCGACGCGCCGTCGGACGGCGGCGGCTTCGACGGGGAGTTCGCCGGTGGTCTCGAACCTCTTCCAGGGCGGGTTCGACGCGGCGTGGGAACTCGATCTCTTCGGGGCACAGGCGCGGACGGTCGAGGCGGCGGGCGCGGCGGAAGCTGCGAGCGAGGACGATCTCGACGCGGCGCTGCTGACCCTGGTCGGTGACGTCGCCACCTCCTACGCCGAGGTGCGCGGCTTCCAGTCCCGTATCGCCTCGGCGCGACGTTCGGCGCGTTCGCAGCGCGAGACGGCGCGGCTGACGCGGACCAAGTTCGAGGCCGGATCCGCCTCGGCGGTCGACGTGGCCAAGGCGGAGGCGGCGGCGGCCTCGACCGAAGCCGACATTCCGGTTCTCGAGACCTCGACGGCGCAGGCCGTCCACCGTCTGTCGGTTCTGACCGGCGCGGCGCCCGGTACGCTGGCGTCGGACTTGGATCGACCGGGGGCGATCCCGATCCCGCGCAAGGGGCTGCCGAAAGGCGTGCCGGCCGACGTTCTGCGCAACCGTCCCGACGTCCGCGCCGCCGAGCGCCGCCTCGCCCAATATACGGCCAAGGTCGGCGTCGCGGAGGCGGCGCTCTATCCGAGCGTCGATCTGACCGGCTCGATCTCGACGTCGGCGACGCGGCTCGGCGATCTCGGCCGCGCCTCGACCATCGCCTGGTCGTGGGGGCCGTCGGTGAGCGTGCCGATCTTCGAGGGCGGGCGGCTGGTCGCCGCGCGCGACGCGGCCGAAGCGGTGCGCGACCAGTATCTGATCGCCTGGCGCAAGGCGGTCCTGACCGCGCTCGAGGACGTCGAGAACGCCCTGGTGGCCCTGGCGCAGGACCGCGTCCGGGTGGAGAGGACGGCGCGCGCGGTCGAGGGCTACCGCAAGGCCGCCGCGCTCTCGCGTGATCTCTATCGCAACGGCAGCGCCAGTTTCCTCGACGTGCTCGACGCGGAACGGTCTCTCTACACGGCGGAGGACACGCTGGTGCAGGCGCGCGTCTCCGTGGCGACCGACCACGTCGCCCTGGCCAAGGCGCTCGGCGGGGGGTGGGTGCGGCCGGTCGACGCGTCCAGACCCGAGACGACCGACGACGCGCGTGGACCGCGGTTGCGGATCGGGGGAGCGGAGCCGTGAGCGCGCAAGGCACTGAAAGTGCGGGCCATACCTCGAGGCGGCCCGACGACGGACCGTCGCGCCCCGGCGGCCTCGCGCATCGAAGGAGTGATCGCGCATGAAACCTTCCGTGCGGATCTTCGTCGTCGTCGTCGCCGTGATCGTCGCTGCGGCCGGTCTCTATTGGCTCCGAGCGCGCTCCGCGACCGACCCGACGGCCGACGTCCTGACGGCGGCCGCCGAGCTCGGTGACGTCGAACAGGCGGTACTGGCGACCGGCAGTCTCCGGCCGGTTCGGCTGGTGGCGGTCGGCGCGCAGGTCTCGGGGCGCATCACCGCGATGAAGGTCGCGGTCGGCGACGTGGTGAAGGCGGGCGATCTGATCGCCACGATCGACAGCGTGACCAAGGAGAACGCGCTGAAGACCGCGCAGGCGGCGCTCGCCGACGTGCGCGCCCAGAAGCGCCAGAAGGAGGCGAGCCTGGTCTATGCCCAGGCGGCGTTCGAGCGCGAGGCGGCGACCTTCGCCAAACAGGCCAGTTCGCGCGACGCCTACGAGAGCGCCAAGGCGACGGCGGCGACGACCCGCGCCCAGATCGACGCCCTCGACGCGCAGATCACCGAGGCGGAGGTCGAGGTGGACACCGCCCGGGTCGATCTCGGCTACACCCGCATCGTCGCCCCGATCGACGGGACCGTGCTGCTGGTCGTGGCCCAGGAGGGGCAGACGGTCAACGCGGTGCAGTCGGCGCCGACCATCGTCGTCCTCGGCCGGATCGACCGCATGACGGTGCGCACCGAGATCTCGGAGGCCGATGCGCCGCGGGTGAAGGTCGGGCAGAAGGTGGTCTTTCAGATCCTCGGCGATCACGAGCGGAGCTGGGAGGCCACGCTCGAGGCGCTCGACCCGGCGCCGGACACGCTGCGTTCCGACAGCGCGGTCACGGGGACCAGTTCGAGCACGAGTTCGTCGTCGTCCTCGTCGTCGAGTTCGTCGTCCTCGTCCGCCATCTACTATTACGGACGTTTCGACGTGCCCAACCCCGACGGCGTGCTCAAGACCTACATGACGGCGCAGGTCCGGGTGATCCTCGGTCGCGCCGAGCAGGTCGTCGTCATCCCGAAGGCCGCCCTGTCGCCGGCGGGGGCGAAGGGCGAGCGGACGGTCGAGGTGATCGGCGCGGACGGGAAGACCACGGTCCGTCCGGTCGAGATCGGGCTCGACGACAAGGTCCGGGTCGAGATCCGATCGGGACTGGCGGTGGGCGAGCGCGTGGTCGCCGGGCGTCGTTCGACCGAAGCCAAGACCTCGTCGATGCCGCCGCCGCCCGGAGGGCTGTGAGATGGGCGACGACGTCCTCGTCTCGCTGCGCGGCATCCGGCGGGAATATCCCGCCGGCGAGGGAACGGTCGCGGTGCTGCGCGACGTCGACCTCGACATCCGGGCGGGCGAATTCGTCGCCATCATGGGCGCGTCGGGTTCGGGCAAGTCGACGCTGATGAACATCCTCGGCTGTCTCGACCGGGCGACGGCGGGCGAATACCGCTTCGCCGGGCGGTCGGTGGCGACGCTCGAGCCCGACGAGCTGGCCGAACTCCGGCGCGAGCACTTCGGCTTCGTGTTCCAGCGCTATCATCTGCTCGCCGAGCTCTCCGCGCTCGGCAACGTCGAGATCCCGGCGATCTACGCAGGATTGTCGGCGGCCGCGCGCAGCGAGCGGGCGCGGGCGCTCTTGACGCGGCTCGGCATGGCCGACCGCTGCGGGCATCGCCCCGGGCAGCTCTCCGGCGGCCAGCAGCAGCGCGTGTCGATCGCCCGCGCCTTGATGAACGGCGCCGACGTGGTGCTCGCCGACGAGCCGACCGGCGCGCTCGACAGCCGCTCCGGCGAGGAGGTGCTGGCGATCCTCGAGGAGTTGAACGCCGAGGGTCACACCGTGGTCATCGTCACCCACGACGCGGCGGTGGCGCGGCGGGCGCGGCGGATCGTCGAGATCTCCGACGGGACGATCGTCTCCGACCGGCCGGTCGAGCATCCGGAGCGGGTGGAGGGTTCGACGGGGACGGCGGCGATCGCGCCGCCGGCGCTCGGCCCGGCCGGATGGCGGGCGAGCTTCGACCGTTTCGAGGAATCCTTCCGCATGGCGATCCTGGCGATGGCGGCGCATCGGCTGCGGACCTTCCTGACGATGCTCGGCATCATCATCGGCATCGCCTCGGTGGTGGCGATGGTGGCGCTCGGCGAGGGGTCGCGGCGCAAGGTCCTCTCCAACATCTCCTCTCTCGGCACCAACACGCTGGAGATCTTTCCCGGCAAGGACTTCGGCGACGTCCGCTCGGCCAAGATCCGCACGCTGGTGCTGTCCGACGCCCAGGCGATCGCGCGGCAGAGCTGGGCGGCGGGGGCGACGCCGACGGTCTCCACCTCGCTCACCCTGCGCGCGGGGGCGATCGAGGCGAGCGCCCAGGTGAACGGGGTCGGCGCCGATTATTTCTCGGTCAAGGGGACCAAGCTGCAGCAGGGCCGCTTCTTCGACGCGACGGCGGCGACGACGATGTCGCAGGAGGTGGTGATCGACGAGAACACCGCCAAGACGCTGTTTCCGGACACGAGCGAAAGCCCGGTCGGTCGGGTGATCCTGGTCGGCAAGGTGCCCTGCACGATCATCGGCGTGGCGCAGAAGCAGCAGGGCTTCGGCGGCAGCGGGTCGCTGTCGGTGTTCCTCGCCTATTCGACGGTGCAGGTGCGGTTCCTCGGCGACACCTCGCTCCGGTCGATCCTACTCCGGGTCGCCGACGACGTCGACAACGCGCTGGCGGAGGAGGCGGTGACGCGAATGCTGACCGAGCGCCACGGCACCAAGGACTTCTTCATCCTCAACACCGACGACATTCGCCAGACCATCACCGCGACGACGCAGACGCTGACGCTGCTGATCGCGGCGATCGCCCTGATCTCGCTGATCGTCGGCGGGATCGGGGTGATGAACATCATGCTGGTGTCGGTCTCCGAGCGGGTCAAGGAGATCGGCGTGCGGATGGCGGTCGGCGCGCGCCGCTCCGACATCCTGCGGCAGTTCCTGACCGAGGCGGTGCTGGTCTGCCTGATCGGCGGGGTGCTCGGCATCGCCGCCGCCTTCGCCACGGGGGAGCTGTTCGCACTGGCCGGGTCGAGCTTCAAGTTCGTCTATTCGGCCGGGTCGATCGGCGTCGCCTTCCTGTGCTCGACGTTGATCGGCATCGTCTTCGGCTGGCTGCCGGCGCACGGCGCGGCGCTGCTCGATCCGGTCGCGGCCCTGTCGCGGGACTGATGCGCGCGCGGCCGAGGCGCTTGCGGGCCCGAGGGCGCGGGTCCACACTACGCCCTCCGTCGCCGAGGCAGCCCATGGAACCGACCACTCTCCTCGCCTTCACCGTCGCGCTCACCATCGCCGCCCTGGTGCCCGGTCCGGGCATGACGGCGGTCGTCGCGCGGGCTCTGGCGGTCGGCTTCTGGGGGACGCTGCCGCTGGTCCTCGGCATGATCGCCGGGGATCTGGTGTTCCTCACCTGCGCGGCCCTGGGGCTCGCCGCGCTCGCCGCCACCTTCGCCACGGTGTTCGTGGTGGTGAAGTTCGTCGGCGCGGCCTACCTGCTGTGGCTCGCCTGGACGCTGTGGACCGCTCCGCCGCACGGCGAGACCGTCTCGGCCGCGCGTGGAGCGACCCGCTCGGCACTGCGGGTTCTGGTCGGCGGGCTGACCCTGACGCTGGGCAATCCCAAGACCATCATCTTCTACATGGCGCTGCTGCCGACGGTGGTCGATCTGACCGGGCTCACCCTGATCGGCTACGGCGAACTGGTGGCGATCGTCGCGGTCGATCTCCTGCTGGTCGGGGCGCTCTACGCCGGCGCGGCGGCCCGCGCCCGCGAATTCTTCCGCGACGCCGCGGCCCGCCGCATCCTCGATCGCACGGCGGGGGCGATGATGGCCGGCGCGGCCGTGGCGGTGGCCACCCGCTGAGCGTGGCGAATCGGTGCGCCGAGACCGCCGGCGCCCGAATTCCCCCACATTGTATCTATCTGAATACGCTGCAATTTTTTGCGAGGCGCGGGGCGGTTTGAACCCGTTCCCGCGACCCTGTATGAAGTCGGCTCGAAAAGACGACGAAAGTGACGACCTCCATGAGCGACATCCACGAAGACGGCCGTTCCAGCCGGAACGGAGCGGACGACTACGGCGCCGACAGCATCAAGGTGCTGAAGGGTCTGGATGCCGTGCGCAAACGCCCGGGCATGTACATCGGCGACACCGACGACGGCTCGGGTCTGCACCACATGGTCTACGAGGTCGTCGACAACGCCATCGACGAGGCGTTGGCCGGTTGGGCGAGCGAGGTCTACGTCGGGCTCAATCCGGACGGTTCGGTCACCGTGCGCGACGACGGTCGCGGCATCCCGACCGACATCCATCCGGGCGAGGGCGTCTCGGCGGCCAACGTCATCATGACGCAGCTCCATGCCGGCGGTAAGTTCGACCAGAACTCCTACAAGGTCTCGGGCGGTCTGCACGGCGTCGGCGTCTCGGTGGTCAACGCGCTCTCGGTCCAGCTCGACCTCCGGATCTGGCGCGACGACAAGGAGCACCACATGGTGTTCCGGCACGGCGTGCCCGACGAGGATCTGAAGGTGGTCGGTCCGGCGCCCGGGCGGCGCGGCACCGAGGTGACGTTCCTGCCCTCGACGGAGACCTTCACCAAGACCGACTTCGACTTCGCCACGCTGGAGCATCGGCTGCGCGAACTCGCCTTCCTCAATTCGGGCGTCGACATCACGCTCGAGGACAAGCGCGGGCCCGAGCTCCGGGTCGAGAAGCTCCATTACGAGGGCGGTCTCGTCGAATTCGTGAAGTTCCTCGACCGCGCCAAGAAGCCGGTGGTTCCGGCACCGCTCTACATGAAGGCGGAGAAGGACGGCATCACCGTCGAATGCGCGCTGTGGTGGAACGACAGCTACCACGAGCAGACGCTCTGCTTCACCAACAACATCCCGCAGCGCGACGGCGGCACCCATCTCGCCGGCTTCCGCGCGGCGCTGACCCGTCAGGTCACCGGCTATGCCGACAGCTCCGGCCTGATGAAGAAGGAGAAGGTGTCGCTCTCCGGCGAGGACTGCCGCGAGGGCCTGACCTGGGTCCTCTCCGTCAAGGTGCCGGACCCCAAGTTCTCCTCCCAGACCAAGGACAAGCTGGTCTCCT
>ERZ1645187.4259-NODE-4259-length-11648-cov-8.963167_pt1 | contig 11648 bp, 7 predicted proteins | sample MGYA00575352_ERZ1645187 | MGnify/ENA primary metagenome ERZ1645187 (study PRJEB40837, sample SAMN11349314) | freshwater sediment metagenome | isolation source: river sediment | host: Sediment | place: India: Wazaribad , New Delhi | collected 2017-02-21 ... | reverse complement strand
TGCGGCACGGTGGCATCACCGGCCCAGATTTCCGTGCCGATCTGGCTGCTGAAATCATATTCCTGATAGTCCATCATCGGCTGGCCCAGATAGCCGTTCTGCACCGACCGCAGCAGGTTGCGATCGGTCACCTTGAACAGCGTCAGCTCCAGCTTTTCGGTGTTCACCGTTTCAACCGGAATCGCGACGGCATCGGTCCGGGGCAGCACATAGCCCCGCCCCGGAAAGCGCACGCCCGGATTGCGGTCGCGGACATAGGCGGTGATGTCGACCGAAGCCGCCAGTTCCTGCCCATCCGCCGCCGGCAGCCCTTCGCGGAAGGTCACTGTCTGACGCGAGCCATGGGCCACACCCTCGACGCAAAGCTGCCGCCAGCCATCGAAGCTGACCGTCAGATCGGGGGCAGGCAGTTGAACGAAGGTGGCATAATCCACCCCGGTTTTTACCAGATCCTCCGAGAAATTGGCGCAGATGCGGGGGCGGGCGGAATCGGCCTGCACCTCATGGTCCAGAATGCGAAAGCCATATTTGGCCATCGCACTGTCCAGCGCGGCAGCGGTATCGTCGCGCGGCTGCAAGGATTGGGCCAGCCGCAGCGCCTGCACCGTGTCGCGGCCCCGGTCGATGCTTTCCAGCGCCTGCCCCATCTGCACAAGGATCGTGTGCTGCAAGGGGGCGCTCTCGGCCCGCAGATAGGCGTTCACCGCCGCGGAATAGGCCTGTTCGTGATACTGGCGGCGGTTGTTCTGGTCCTGCTCGCCCGCAGCGAAGAGCAGCCGCGCATATTCCGCCCAATCCGCCGCCGCATCCGTCAGGTTCAGCCCGGCACCGACGAACCGGCTGGCCCCGGCCGCATCACCACTGGCCTCGGCTTCGCCGGCCGACCTGAAATGCTCTTCTGCCGTGAAAGGCCCCGTTACATGGGCATTGGCAAGGTTTTCAGCCTGCTGCGTGATGCCCGGCAATTCCCAGGATTGCACGAAGGTCAACTCGGCCGCGCGTGCCTTGGCCAGCGCTTCGGCACCCGGCGCGGCCGCGATCACAAAGCCGGAATAGGCCCCGGCAAAGGGCGAAGCATCGCCCGGTTCCGACTTGGGAAAGCAGGCACCCTTGCGGCTGTTGAAGGTAAAGGCGGTGCAGGCCTTGTTGGTCAGGCAGGCGCGCTCGCAGGCCTCGATGGTGGTATCGAAGATCGACTGCAGGTCGCCCCCCGGCAGGTCGGTGTTCTCGGTCAGAACCAGCCGCCGCTCGGGCACCAGATGCTGGGCCATGGCGTCAGGCGCCGCCCACAGAATCGCAGCAAGAACGGCCCCGGCAAGGGCCCCGATCCGACCTGCACGCATCTGAAATCTCCCGTGTCTCAATCGGGCGGAATCTTCGCACGCGGCCCCCCGGGCAGGCAAGCGAAGTTCTTTCGGCAAAAGGATCTGCGTTAAAGGACTGTTCATAGAGTTCGGCCAATTTGACCCAAAGCGGCGGCCGATGGGCCCCGCCGGATTCGTGCAGGACGGACGGATGGACATTGCAGAACGGCTGGCAAAGGAACGGCGTGCAAGGCTGGCAGCAGAACGGCTGCTGGAACAGAAAAGCCGTGAGCTTTTTGCCGCCAACGAAAAGCTGGCGCTGCATGCGCGCGCGCTGTCCGATCAGATCGTTGAACAGCGTCAAGTGGTGAAAACGGCCCTGACCGAGGCCGAGATGCTGAAAGGTCAGAACAGCCGGGTTCTGGGCGATCTTGACCGGGCGCAAAGCGCGGCCGTCATGGCCGAACGGCGGCTTTGGGATTCAATCAACGCGGTCCCCGATGGATTTGCCGTCTTTGACAGCGACTCGCGTCTGGTGGCGGCCAATACCGCCTATCTGGCGGCCTTTCGCGGTGCCGACATTGCCCTTGGCGCCACCTATGCCGAGGTGTTGCAGATCGCGGCCGAGGGTGGGCTGATCGAACTGGGCGAGGAAAGTGCCGCCGACTGGTGCGACCGGATGTTGGCCCGTTGGACCTCTGACGCGCCAGAGCCCACCGTCGTGCAATTCCGTGGCGGCACCTGGGTGCGCCTGATCGACCGGCACGCGCGTGACGGCGACCGCGTCAGCCTTGCACTGAACATCACCGAGGAAATGCGCATCTGGGCCGCGATCGAGGCTATCCCCGACGGGTTCGTGCTTTTTGACAGGGAGGAACGGCTCTTGGCCTTCAATCAACGCTATCGCGAGATGTTCCCCGACAGTGCCGAAGCGATGGTGCCCGGGGTCAGCTTTGAGGAACTGCTGCGCAACGGGCTGCGACGGGGTCACGTCCCCGAAGCACAGGGGCGCGAAGAGGAATGGCTGGCCGAACGGCTGGAACAGATGCGCAATGCCAATGGCGTCACCGAATGCCAGCTTGCTGATGGCCGCTGGATTCAGGAGCACGACCACCGAACCCCTGACGGCGGTCGCGTGGGCGTGCGCCGCGACATCACGCATCTGCGCGAACAACAGGCCGCACTTGAGGCCACCCGGGCCGAGGCCGAGGCGGCGAACCGCGCCAAATCGGCCTTCCTCGCCAACATGTCCCACGAAATCCGCACCCCGATGAACGGCGTCGTCGGCATGGCGGAACTGTTGTGCGACACCGCCCTGTCCGAGGAACAACGCCTCTTCGCCGAAACCATCCGCTCTTCGGGCGAGGCGCTTCTGGTCATCATCAACGACATTCTGGACTATTCAAAGCTCGAGGCCGAGCGGATGACGCTCTTCCCCGAACCCTTCGATCTGGAACGCACGATTCACGAAGTGACGATGCTGTTGCAGCCCCGCGCCCGTGAAAAGGGCATCGACCTGATGATCGACTTCGACATGTTCCTGCCGACCCGATATATCGGCGATCCGGGCCGGCTCCGGCAGGTGCTGACCAACCTGATCGGCAACGCGGTCAAGTTCACCGATAAGGGCCATGTTCTGGTGCGTGTCGTCGGGCTTGAGGATGAACCGGGCCGCCAGCAGCTGCATGTGACGGTCGAGGATACCGGCATCGGGATTGCACAGGAAAACCTTGACCACATCTTTGGCGAGTTCAACCAGGTGGAAAGCCAGACGAACCGCAAGTTCGAAGGCACGGGTCTGGGCCTTGCCATCACCCAGCGCCTGATCGAACGGATGGAGGGGGCGGTCTGGGTTGACAGCGAATACGGCAAGGGCAGTTGCTTTGGTTTCCGCCTGTCGCTGCCGGTGGCCGAAGATGCCCAACCCCCCCGCCGGCCCATCCACATCAAGCGCGCCCTGGTGGTGGATGACCAGTTCATCAACCGCACCATCCTGGAACGCCAGCTTGCCCCCTGCGGCATCTCGGTCACGCTGTGCCGCTCGGGCGCGGAGGCGCTTGCGGCGCTGCAGGAAGGCGAGTTTGATGTCGTCATCACCGACCACGAGATGCCCGAGATGGACGGGCTGATGCTGGCCGAGCGCATCCGCGAGGCGGGCAACGACATTCCCATCGTGCTGTTGTCCTCAAGCCCCGCCAATGCCCGGGAGGGGGAAGCGGCGAGGCATCTTCTGGCCATCCTGCAAAAGCCGATCCTGCGGGCAGAGCTGTATCGCAACCTGCAGGCCATTTCGGCCGAGACGGCCGAACCGCCAGCGGCCGAACCTGTCGCCCGCCCCGCCGGCAATCTGCGCCGGATGCGGGTGCTGACAGCCGAGGACAACCGCACCAACCAACTGGTGTTCCAGAAGATGGTGCGCGATGCTGACATCGATCTGGTCTTTGCCAACAACGGACGCGAGGCGGTTGAGCTGTGGCAAAGCTATCAGCCCGATCTGATCTTCATGGATATCTCGATGCCCGAAATGGACGGGCGCGAGGCCACCCGCGCCATCCGCGCGGCCGAAGGCACCGGGACGCATGTCCCCATCGTTGCCCTGACCGCCCATGCGATGGAGGGCGACGCCGAAGACATTCTGGCCGTGGGCATCGACCGCTACATGACCAAACCCTTGCGCAAACAGGCCATCACCGAAACCCTCGCCGATTTCCGGCCCGCAGATGCCCTGCCGATCACAGTCGCGACGGAAACCGCAGCGTGATGCTGCGGCTACCGTGCGCATGCCGCAGGGCGGTCAGGTTCCCCATGAGCGGACCACGCAATCGCCTCGTGCCTGTGACGCTCGAAAGATCGCTCCTGGTCCCTGTTTCCTAGCGCAGTTCCCGCAACAGCTTGTCCAGCACCTCCTGCTCGGACTGCGCGCGCGGGGCCTGACCACCGCCCAGCGCACCACCAAGGGCGGCGTCAAGGTCTTGCAGGAAGCCACCATCCGGCGTTTGCGGCGGCGGGTTGCGCGGGGCCGGAACCTTCATCGGCAGTTCGGTCACCGGCAGGCCCTCATGCACGCGCAGCATGACCTCGTGCCAGATTTCCGCCGGCAGGCCGCCGCCCGTCACGCCTTTCAGCGGCGTGTTGTTGTCATAGCCCATCCAGACGCCAGCGACGTAATCGGCGGTAAAACCGATGAACCAGGCGTCGCGGCCTGCGCTGGTGGTGCCGGTCTTGCCAGCCGCCGGCCGCCCATCCAGCCGCGCCCGCCCGCCCGTGCCGTCACTCACCACCTGCGCCATCATGTAGATCAGTTCCTGAGCCGCCTGTTCCGAGATCACCCGCTCACCGATGCCAGTTTCGGTGAACATGTTCAGCTCTTCGTTGCCCGGAACCTCCAGGATGCGGATGCCGTAGGGCGACACCGACGAGCCGCCGTTCAAGATGCCAGCATAGGCGCCGGTCATTTCGATCAGGGTGGATTCGCTGGCCCCCAGCGCCAAGGCCGGACCCGCCGCCATGTCCGAGGCGATGCCGAAATCGGCAGCGATCTTGCGGACATTTTCGCGACCCACCGCCTCGGACACCCGGACGGCCGGAATGTTGCGGCTTTCGGCCAGCGCCTGCGTCAGGGTAATCAGGCCCTTGAATTCCTCGTCATAGTTCTTGGGCGTCCAGGGACCAGAGCCGGGAATGTTGATGGTCAGCGGCGTATCCTCGACGAAATCCATCGGCGACCAGCCCTGATCCAGAGCGGCGGCATAGACGAAGGGTTTGAAGGACGACCCGGTTTGCCGCAGCGCCTGCGTCGCGCGGTTGAAACTTCCAGCCGCTTCGATCTTGCGGCCACCGACCATGGCACGTACGGCGCCGTCCGCGCTCATCACCACAATGGCGGCCTGCGCGTTGGAACCCTCCTTGACCTTGTTGTCGAAAACCCAGGCCAGACCTTCCTCGGCCTTCCTTTGCAGGTCGGTGTCCAGCGTGGTGCGGATCACCACGTCCTCCATCGTTTCCGAAGTCAGGAAGGACGGCGCTGTTTCCATCACCCAATCGGCAAAGAAGCCGCCGGATTTGGTCTGCGCCGCCTGCGACAGTTGCGCAGGATGGGCGCGGGCGTCATCTGCCTCGGCCTTGGTCAGATAGCCCTGCTCTTCCATCAGGCCGATGATGATATTGGCCCGGTCCTGCGCGCGCTGCAGGTTGTTGGTGGGCGCATAGCGCGAGGGCGCCTTCAACAGACCCGCCAGCATGGCCGCTTGCGCGGGGTTCACCTGATTGGCCGAAACCCCGAAATAACGCTGCGCCGCCGCCTCGAACCCCCGGGCCCCAGCGCCCAGATAGGCACGGTTGAAGTAGATCGTCAGGATCTCTTCCTTGGTGTATTTCGCCTCCATCGCCACGGCGAAGGGCAGTTCCTTGAGCTTGCGATACACCCCGCCCGATCGGCAATCTTCTTCGTAATCGGCCTCGGATTTCCACTTGGTCTGGTCATAGACGACGCCAAGGCACAGAAGTTTCGCCACCTGCTGCGTGATGGTAGAGCCGCCGTTGCCTTCCAGCGGGCCACGCCCTTCGGACAGGTTGATGCTGATGGCGCTGGCGATGCCGCGGGGTGAGACGCCGAAATGGCGGTAGAACCGCTTGTCCTCGGTCGCGATCACCGCGTTCAACAGATGTGGCGAGACGTTGCCGGCAGTGATCTGGCCGCCAAAGGTTTCGCCCCGCCAGGCAAAGACCCGGTCGTTGCGGTCCAGCAAGGTGACCGAACCGCGCGCACGGCCATCCAGCAGATCGGTCACTGGGGGAAGTTGGGCGTAGAAATAGAACACGATCCCGCCAAAGATCAGCGCGGTCACAAACGTGACGCGCCAGACGATGCCGAAAAACAGCCGCCAGAGAAACCCGAAGAAGCGGGCGATCAGCCCACCCTGACGTTTCGCCCTGGGTGCCGCCTTGCGCGGTTTGCGCGGCGGCGTAGGGGGCGGCGCGGCCTTGCGCACGGCCTTGGGGGCGCCAAAGCGCCTGTCTGCAACCAAGGGGCGTTGCCCTTTACCCGTTCCCGCCATGCCTGCCCGATCCGCTTTCGTGATCTTCTTTTCGCTCAACTTAAACGCTTCGGCCGCGAAAGCGAAGGCACCTGCGCAATGATTCGCCTATCGGCCCTGCTCAAATTTCAGGCAGGGCCGCGCATTAATCCGGCAATGCGCTTCAAATCATCTGGCCACCGCCCCTTCGGCGCAGCGCAAACTTGTGCTGCAGCTGCGAAGGCCGCCTGATTTTCCCATGCGGCCCAGCCACGGGCCGGGACACAGGAAAGGGGTGCGACATGAAGATGATCATCGCCGCCATCAAGCCTTACAAGCTGGACGAGGTGCGCGCCGCGCTGACCGCGATCGGCGTTCGGGGGATGATGGTGTCGGAAATCAAGGGGTTCGGCACGCAGTCGGGTCATACCGAGATTTACCGCGGGGCCGAATATGCCGTGAATTTCGTGCCGAAGATGCGGCTGGAAATCGTGGTGGCTGACGGCCTGGCCGAAACCGTGGTCGACACGATCACCCAAACCGCCCGGACCGGCAGGATCGGCGACGGCAAGATTTTTGTCATGGATGTCGAGAAGGCCCTGCGTGTGCGCACCGGCGAGATCGACGACGACGCGCTGTAAGGGGGAACAAGAATGAAGAAACTTATGCTTTCCACAGCGGGCCTTCTTGGCGCGCTGCCCGCAATGGCCCAAGAGGTCCTGGCCGAGGCCGCCCCCGTGATGGACAAGGGCGATGTCAGCTGGATGATGATCTCCTGCGTGTTGGTTCTGTTCATGACCCTGCCGGGCCTTGCGCTGTTTTATGGCGGGTTGGTGCGGTCAAAGAACATGTTGTCGATCCTGATGCAGACAACGATCATCGCCTGTCTGATGATGGTGGCCTGGGTGGTCTATGGCTATTCGGTGACCTTTGGCGGGTCCACAAGCCCGCTTTGGGGCGGCACGGCCAAGCTTTTCCTTGCGGGTGTCACGGCCGACAGCATGGCGGCAACGTTCAGCGCCGGTTACGTCATCCCCGAGTATCTGTTCATCGTTTTCCAGATGACCTTTGCGGCCATCACCCCCGCCCTCATCATCGGCGCCTTTGCCGAACGGGTGAAATTCAGCGCCGTGCTGCTGTTCTCGCTGATCTGGGCGACGTTCTCGTATTTCCCGATCGCCCATATGGTCTGGGACGCCAATGGCTATCTGTTCGCCAAGGGCGCCATCGACTTTGCCGGCGGAACCGTGGTGCATATCAACGCGGGCATCGCCGCGCTGGTCGGCTGTCTTGTGATCGGAAAGCGTGTGGGCCATGGCCGCGAAAACATGGCACCGCACTCGATGGTGATGACCATGATCGGCGCTTCGATGCTGTGGGTGGGCTGGTTTGGCTTCAACGTCGGGTCGAACCTTGAAGCGAATGGTGGCGCGACGCTGGCGATGATCAACACCTTCATCGCCACCGCTGCGGCAACACTGGCATGGTCGGCGCTGGAGGGCCTGCAGCGCGGCAAGGCCTCGATGCTGGGCGCGGCCTCGGGCATGGTGGCGGGTCTGGTGGCGATCACCCCGGCTTGCGGCACGGTCGGCCCGATGGGGGCGATTGTACTTGGGGCGATTGCGGCGCTGGTCTGCTATGTCTTCGTGACCGTGGTGAAGAACAAGCTGAAGTATGACGACAGCCTTGATGTGTTCGGCATCCACGGCGTCGGCGGGATCATCGGCGCGGTGCTGACGGGCGTGTTCTCGGCCGGCAGCCTAGGCGGGGTGAAGGGCGACGACTATGCGATGGGCGCCCAAATGTGGATCCAGATCGAGGGCGTTCTCATCACCATCGTCTGGTCAGGGGTTGTTTCCTTCATCGCCTACAAGCTGGTCGACATGACCATCGGTCTGCGGGTGGACACTGACACCGAACGTCAGGGTCTTGACCTGACCTCGCACGGCGAACAGGCCTATCACGGCTGATCCGCTGCCGCAGAACGATAAAGGCCCGCGTCACGCGCGGGCCTTTTATCATGCCGCCAGACTGATGCAGGCGGTGCCCAGAACGGCCAGCCCCGCACCCACCCAGGCAGGCCAGCCCGGCACGCGGCGCGTGGTGTACCACAAGAGTGGCAAGATCAGGATGGGCGTCGTCGAGGTCAGCGTCGAGACGATGCCCACGTCGCCCGAGGTCAGCGCCGCCATCATCAACACCATGCCCAGGAACATCCCGAAAAAGGACGAGAGGCCGACATTGCGCAGGTCGCGCCCCGCGGGCATCCGTGCGGCTCGGGCAAAGGGAAAGACCATCAGCGCCAGAAAGAACAGCCCCCCAAGGCCCGTGCGGATCGCCATCGCGGCAAAAGGATCGACCCCGCTTTCCATGGCCGGACGCGCAAAGAGCGTGCCTGTCGCCTGCCCGATGGCCGTCACGACGCCCAGCGTGACACCGATCCACAGCGGCTTTGCCGGGGCGTCATCGGGATGGGGGTCGTTCTCGGCCAAAACGGCCAGCACGATGCCCAAAAGGATCAGCGCAATGCCCCCAAGCTGCGGCAGGCTCAGCGTCTCGTCGAGAAAGAGCCAGCCCTCCAGCACGGCAAAGGGCGCGGCCAGCGAGAACAAGAGCGCCGTGACGCGCGGGCCGGCGGCATAGATTGCGGCATAATAGGTGGTGGAGGCCAGCATGATCCCCACCGCAGAAGAGGCGGCGAGAAATCCGAACTGCCAGGATTGCACCGTGGCCCAACCGCCTGCCAGCGTGGCGGCGGCGGCGGTCAGGACAAATGCGATGGCCATTTGCCAGCGGCCCAACTGCCATACGCCGACGCGGCCCGCGGTGGCGCTGACCGTCATGGCCGAGAGCGAAAAGGTGATCGCCGCCCCCAGCGACAAGAGGACGGCGAGCATGGGTTAGCCGGCGACCTTTGCAATCGCGGCGGCAAGGATCGGCACGGTCTTGGTGTTCAGGCCCGCGATATTGATCCGGCTGTCGCCGACCATGTAGATGCCATGATCTTCGCGCAGGGTGTTCACCTGTGCCTCGGTCAGGCCAAGACGGCTGAACATGCCGCGGTGATGCGCCACGAAATCGAAGCGGTCCGAGTTGGTGGCCTTGCGCAGCTCATCCGCCAGTTGCTGGCGCAGGGTCAGCATGTTCAGCCGCACCTCTTCCAGTTCGGCCTTCCAGTCGACCCGCAGCGCGTCATCTTCCAGGATCATGGTGACCAGCCGCGCGCCGTGATCGGGCGGGAAGCTGTAGTTCTGGCGGTTCAGGAAGTTCAGGTTGCCCTGCACAACGGCCTTGCGATCGGCCGAGGTCAGCGCGATCAGGATGCCAGTGCGCTCACGGTAGATGCCGAAGTTCTTGGAGCAGGAGGCGGCGATCAGCACCTCGGGGAATTTTGCGGCCACCAGACGGGTCGCGGCAGCATCCTCTTCCAGCCCGTCGCCAAAGCCCTGATAGGCAAGGTCAACGAAAGGCACGGCGCCCTTGGCGGCCAGAAGGTCAACCACCTGCGCCCACTGGTCGAGCGACAGGTTCGCGCCGGTGGGGTTGTGGCAGCAGCCGTGCAGCAGCACCGCGTCGCCCGCCTTCACGCGGCCCAGATCCTCCATCAGCCCGGCGAAATCGATGCCGCGGGTGGCGGCGTCGAAATAACGGTATTCGGCCATCGGCATGCCAAGATACTTGATGATCGAGGGATGGTTCGGCCAGGTGGGGTTCGACAGCCAGACCGTCGCGCCGGGGGCGGACATGCGGATCAGCTCCAGCGCCTGCCGAATGGCCCCGGTGCCGCCGGGCGTCGCCACCGAAGCGGAACGGTCGGCATAGCCCGCGCCAAGGATCATCTCGACCATTGCGGCATTGAAGGCAGGCTCGCCCGCAAGGCCAGTATAGGTCTTGGTCTTTTCCGTCTCCCACAGCTTTTTCTCGGCGGCCTTCACGGCGCGCATCACCGGGGTCAGGCCGGTTGCGTCCTTGTAGACACCGACGCCCAGATCGATCTTGTCGCTGCGCGGATCATCGCGGAACATGGCGATCAGTTGCAGGATCTTGTCCTGCGGCTGCGGGTTCAGGGTTTCCAGCATTCTTCAGCCTTTCTCAACGGCAAGATCGTCATACATGCCCCATTCGGCCCAGGAGCCGTCATAAAGCGCGTGGTTCCTGTGGCCCAGCCGCTCCAGCGCCAGCGACAGGACGGCGGCGGTGACACCAGAACCGCAGGTGGTGATGGCGGGCTTCGACAGGTTCACGCCCGCGCCTTCAAAGGCCGCGCGCAGCCCGTCCAGCGATTTCATCGTGCCATCGGGGTTCAGAAGCGTCGAAAACGGCACGTTCCTGGCACCCGGAATATGGCCCGACCGCAGGCCAGGCCGGGGCTCGGGCGCCTCGCCCTTGAACCGCGGGGCGCCGCGGGCGTCGATGATCTCGGCCTCGCCCAGCTTGGCGGCATGGGCGACCTGAGTCACATCCTTGACCAGATGGTTCTGCCGGCTGACCGTCATGTGCCGGTCGCGCAGGACCGGGGGCATGTCTTCAACATCGCGCCCCTCGGCCTGCCATTTCGGGAAACCGCCATCCAGCACGGCAATGTCGGTCTTGCCCATCAGACGGAAGGTCCACCAGACGCGAGCGGCCGAGAACAGCCCCGCCCCGTCATAAACCACAACCTGATGGCCGTCGCCGATGCCCATGGCGCGCATCCGGGCCACGAATTTCTCGGGCGGGGGGGCCATATGCGGCAGGTTCGACCGGCTGTCGGTGATTTCGTCAATGTCGAAGAACCGCGCGCCGGGGATATGGGCGGCCTGATACTCGGCCTTGGCGTCGCGGCCTGCGTCGGGCAGATACCAACTGGCATCGATCACCCGCAGATCGGGGTCTTTCAGATGCGCGGCAAGCCAAGCGGTCGAGACAAGTGTCTTGGGATCGTCGGTGAAGGTGGTCATCGGCGGCTCCTGTCTGGGATGCAACCGACCTAACCCGAAGGCCCCTTTCCCGCAAGGGTCGCGCAGCGGCTTTCCGCGCGGCGCTGGCCGTCAGTCGCGGCCACCATGCTTCAACAGCCGGGCTTTCTGACGGTCCCAGTCGCGTTTCGCGCTGGTTTCGCGTTTGTCGGCCATCTTCTTGCCTTTGGCGATGCCCAGCTTGACCTTCACGATACCGCGGTCATTGAAATACCATTTCATCGGCACCAACGTCATGCCCTCGCGGCCGACGGCGTTCCACAGCCGGCCCAGTTCCTTGCGGCTGACAAGAAGCTTGCGGTGGCGGCGCTCCTCATGGCCCCAGGTCTTGGCCTGCAGATAGGGCGCGATATAGCTGTTGATCAGCCACA
>ERZ1645187.4257-NODE-4257-length-11654-cov-7.460298_pt1 | contig 11654 bp, 12 predicted proteins | sample MGYA00575352_ERZ1645187 | MGnify/ENA primary metagenome ERZ1645187 (study PRJEB40837, sample SAMN11349314) | freshwater sediment metagenome | isolation source: river sediment | host: Sediment | place: India: Wazaribad , New Delhi | collected 2017-02-21 ... | reverse complement strand
CGCGGGCGGATGGTGCTGGTGGGGCTGGGGGGCGATGCGCCGATCCCGCTCAACACCATCGTCGCCAAGGAAATCCAGATCAACGGCACGTTCCGGTTCGATCCCGAATTCAACGAGGCGGCGCGGCTGATCGGCAGCCGGACGGTCGATCTGTCTCCGGTGCTCTCGGCCAGCTATCCGATGGCCGAGGCGGTTGCCGCATTCGACAATGCCGGCGACCGGACGCGCGCCACCAAGGTGGCGCTGATCCTTTCCGATGCAGGGGCGTGATGAAGATTGTCTTCCACGGCGGCAACGCCGCCAATTTCCGCAACGGGTTCGAGGCCATTCTCGGCGAGGATCACGAGATTCTCACGCTGTCCGACGGCCTGACCGGGCCGGGCGAGCGCGCGGCGTTTGAAAGCGCGGAGGTGATCGTCGGCATCCGGCTGACGGCGGCCGAACCGGTGCCGGAGGCGCTCCGGCTCTACCACGCGCCCGCCGCAGGCACGGACATGATCGACCCCGCCTGCCTGCCGGCGGGCGCCCGGCTGTGCAACGCCTTCGGCCATGAAACCGCCATCGCCGAATATGTGATGGCCGCGCTGCTCGCCCGCCATGTGCCGCTGGCCCGGGCCGATGCGCGACTGCGCGAGGGGCACTGGGACTACTGGGCCGGGCGGCCCGGCGCGTTGAGGACCGAACTGGGTGACCAGACGATCGGGCTGGTCGGCTTCGGCCATATCGGCCAGGCCATCGCCGCGCGGGCGAAAGCCTTCGGCATGCGGACGGTGGTGGCCAACCGCTCGCCGGTGGCGACAGGGCCGCTGGTGGACGAAAGCCACCCCCTCGCCGCGCTGGCCACCGCGATGGGGCGCTGCGACATCGTTGTCGTCTCGCTGCCGTTCACCGACAAGACACGCGGCCTTATCGGCGCCGCAGAACTGGCGGCGATGCGCCCGGACGGGGTGATCGTCAATGTCGGGCGCGGGCCGGTGATCGATCAGGACGCGCTCTATGCCGCGCTGGCGGAGAACCGCATCGGCGGGGCGATCATCGATACCTGGTATGATTATCCCACCGGGGAGGCGCCGGTGCGCCTGCCGGCGGCGCGGCCGTTCCACACGCTGGCCAACTGCCTGCTGACGCCGCACATGAGCGGCTGGACCAGCGGCACCGTGCGCCGGCGGCAGGAAACGATCGCCGCCAATATCCGGCGGCTTCAGCGCGGCGAAGCACTGGAGAACGTGGTGATCTGACCCGCGGGGGGCGGGATCAGTGGACGGCGAAGGCCGTCTTCCAGATCATCGTCTCGGGAAAGATCAGCAGACCCGCCGCCGCAAGGGCGATGCCATAGGGGATGCCGGTGGCCTTGTCGTGCAGCCGGACGATCCAGGCATGGCGACGGGCGAAGGCCGGCAGCATGAAGGTGCGGCCGAACAGCAGCGCCAGCGTCAGCACCCCGCCGAGCACGGCGGAGATCAGCGAATATTCCATCAGCGTGGAAAAGCCGCACCAGACGCCGGTGGCCGCCGCCAGCTTGGCATCGCCGCCACCGATCCAGCCGAAGGCAAACATCGAGAAGGTGACGAGAAGGACCAGCCCGCCGGCCGCCAGATGCCAGCCGATCGACTTGAGCGGCAGGCCGACCAGCGCGGCAAAGGCGATGAACCCGGCGACCAGAAGCAGCGATACGCGGTTGGGAATGGTCATGCTGACCAGATCGGACGAGGCGGCGAACGCCATCAGCGCCGAAAAGAACACCAGCATCGAGCCATCGATCAACGACATGGAACCACCCGGAAAAAGCGCCGGCCCGGATGCCCGGACCCCTACCCCGCGCCAACCATAGCCGCCGTCCGTCACGACGAGGTTAACGCCGGATATCCGGACAGACCGGATTTTCCATGCAAAAAGCCCGCGCCGGAGCTACCGGCGCGGGCCTTGAGACGCCTTGCGGCGCCGAATTCTTACTTCAGCTTGCCCGAGACGTAGGAGAACGTCGAGGTCAGCTTGGTGCCCAGCTGGGTCAGGGCGGTGATGATCGCGACGGCGACCAGGGCGGCGATCAGGCCATACTCGATGGCGGTGGCGCCCGACTCATCAGCAGCAAAACGATTGAAAAGGTTCTTCATGACTCGCTCCGTTGAACTATCGGCTTCCCTTGCGACCGAACGTTGCGCCGGCCTGTGCTTGAAACCGAGGATGATCCTATGAGCGAGCGATTGAAGAGCAGTTAATTTCAATGCGCACCAAGAAAAGAATTCGAATTCGAAACTCCTTGGTTAACCGATTCAAAACACTGCAACTGACAATCCTATTCATCAAATAGATAAGCATGAATTTTCTGTTTATTGGGTTTTTCTTCAAATCATACTAACAAGAATGGATATGGAAATCGACTGTCAGGAAATTGTAGCCTGAATGAACAATTGAATTCAGGGCAAAGAAACAGGATTCGGGAAAATGGAAGGGGCGGGAGCCGGTTCGGCGTTGCTCGCGGAAGCCGGCCCGTGCCTCGGGACACCGGCCGTCTGCGCCGCCGACAACGCCCGTATCGTTCAGGAAAAGCAGCGCCCCGCGCGCGTATGAGCGCGCGCCTGCGCGGATTCGTTGTTCCACCCGCCTTGGTGGCTCTTTGGTCGCCCCGTTGCGGGGCAGGTGCAGGCCAGATGGCTGCGTCGCGCACCGCCGCCGGCGACTTAGCGATTTATTCACCAAGATTGCGCACAGTGCCCCGGATTGTGGGCTTTGCGACGCCCGCCCCTTGAGACCGGAGAGCATGATGACCCAACAGCAGAACACGGCCGGCCGCCGGACTTTTGCCGCGCTGGCGCTGGTGGCTTTTCTCGGCCTGCCGGGCGCGGCGATGGCCAACGACAGCATCGATGTGCAGATGGACACCGCCAAGCTGCTCAAGGTGCCCGAGGGGACCGACACCATCGTGGTCGGCAATCCGCTGATCGCCGATGTGAACCTGCAGCGCAACAATGTGCTGGTGGTGACCGGCAAGACCTATGGCACCACCAATATGATCGCGCTCGACAAGAAGGGCGCGATCATCTCCGAATCGCGGATCGTGGTGATGACCCCGCAGCAGGACCGGCTGGTTGTCATGCGCGGGCCCGACAAGGAGACCTATGCCTGCAACCCCGATTGCGGCGAGGTGCTGCAGCTGGGCGACGGCACGACCTATTTCCGGCGTGTGCTGGAACAGGGGCGCGAGCGCATCATCGCGGTCCGGAACTCGGACGGCACGCCGCGCTGACGAACCGCCGCGCGGAGTTTCGCATTCCTTTTCGCGTTCATTAACCGCAATTGCTCGAATTGCGATCACCCGGGGGCGCCGACGCCTCCCGGGAAAGCAAGCATCAACTCTCCCGCAGGTAAGCTCCGCTCCAGTTTGAGAAGCCCGCGCCCGTTCCGGCGCAGCGGGCGGCCCGGAGTGATGATATGATGAGCTTGCCGCTGGTCTCCCGCATCAAGAGCCGGCTGAAACGGTTCCGCCGCAACGACAAGGGCGCGACGGCGGTCGAATTCGCGCTGATCTCGATCCCGTTTTTCGGCATCCTGTTCGCGATTGCCGAAACCGGCGTGGCGTTCATCGGCGCCGGCATCCTCGACCGTGCGGTCGAAAAGGCCAGCCGTTCGATCATGGTCGGTTCGCTTCAGGCGACCCCGGGCAACAACGGCGCCAAGCGCGCGCTGTTCCACACCAACATGTGCACGCTGCTCGACGGCTATCTCGACTGCAACCAGCTGAAGTACGACGTGCAGGCCTACAACACCTTCGGCGACCTGATGGCGCCGATCCCGATGGCCAACGGCGGGCTCGACACCTCCGTGCTGCCGCGCTTCAACCCCGGAACGGCCGGACAGGTCGTCATCGTGCGGGTCTATTACGAAATGCCGGTCTACGTCGATTTCTTCGGCTCGGGCCTGGCCAATCTCACCGGCAACAAGCGCCTGCTTGTCGGTGCCGCCGCCTTCAAGAACGAGCCGTTCAACTGAGCCTTCGCGCGACAGGATTGCCGCCATGACGACCTCTTTTGCCTCCTCCCGCCTCGCCGGTCTGAACCGCCTCGCCCGCCGCCGCATCACCGGCTTCCTGAAGGCCCGCTCCGGCATCGCCGCGACGGAATTCGCGCTGATCGCGCCGATCATGCTGTCGATGTACTTCGGCATGGTGGAGCTGAGCCAGGGGCTGGGCCATGCCCGCAAGACCACGCTGCTGTCGCGCACGCTGGCCGATCTTGTCACCCAGTCGACCGGCGTGACCAACACCGACATGAACACGATCTTCTCGGCCGCCAGCAGCGTGGTGGCGCCGTTCCCGACGACCGACCTTGCCATGCGCGTCACCCATATCTCGATCGACGGGGCGGGCGTGGCGCGGGTGGACTGGTCCGATGTCAAGAATGCCGGCTCCGCGCCGGCCTATTCGGCCCTCACCCGCTGCGACAATGCCAACGCGCTGATTCCGCAGGCGCTGCGCTCGCCCCGGTCCTTCCTCGTCATCGCGGATGCGACCATCCGGCACTATCCGGCCATCGGCACCGTGCTGCTGCCGAGCGGCGTCACCGTGACCGAGACGATGCCGATGCGCCCGCGCGTGACGCAGCGGATCATCCGCGAAAACATCCCCTCGACCGATTGCCCCGGCTCTGTGCTGTAAACATCACCATAGCCGGCTTTGTCTTTTTGCCGATCTGGCCTAGCCTGCCTCAACCGAAGACTCACGGCCCGGCGCGCCTGCCGGGCTTTTCCTTTGAGGAGGCCGCCCCGTGCCCACAGTCGCCGTATTCGATGTCGGCAACATCCTGATCCGCTGGGACCAGCGCAACCTCTACCAGCGCATCTTCGCCGACCGGCGGCAGATGGAGCATTTCCTCGCCCATGTCTGCACCAACGCCTGGAACCTTGAACAGGACCGCGGGCGCAGCTGGGCCGAGGGCGAGGCCGAGGCAATCGCCCGCCATCCCGAATGCGAGGCGGAGATCCGCGCCTTCCGCGCGCGCTGGTGGGAGACGGTGGGCGGGCCGATCGACGCGCATGTGGCGCTGCTGCAAACCTTGCAGGCCAGGGGCGTACCCACCTATGCGATCACCAATTTCGCGGCCGACACCTTCGCGGAGACCTGCGCGCGCTATCCGTTCATGCAGAATTTCCACGGGGTGATCTGCTCGGGAGAAGAGAAGGTGTGCAAGCCGGACCCGGCGATCTACCGGCTGCTGCTCGACCGCTACAGCCTGAGCGCCAACGACTGCGTGTTCATCGACGATTCGGCGGCGAACATCGCGGCGGCCGAGGCGCTCGGCTTCCATACCATCCATTATACCATCGGGCTGGACGCGAAAGGCGCCTTCCGGCAGTTCGGCTTCCCGGTGGATTGAGGGCTTACTGGCGCAGCACCAGCATCTTGCCGGACATTTCGAATTTCTGGAGCCGGCTGAAGAAGCTCATCCCGACAAGGGTGACATCGAGCCCTTTGGGCACGACGATCGCCTCGACATCGGGCACGGAAATGGTGCCGATGCGCACCTCGCTGAGCTTGACGCGCGCGCCATGGGTCTGGCCGTTGGCGGTGCGGATCGGCGCGGTGTAGGCGGACTGGGCGGGGTTGATGCCGATCTTGCGGGCCTCCTCCAGCGGCAGGGCGATGATCGTCGCCCCGGTATCGACGAGCCCTTTGACGAACTTGCCGTTCAGCCGGATATCGACCTGGAAATGGCCGCTCTCGTCAGCGGACAGCGAGACGACCCGCGGGCCGCCCGCGGGCACAGACACCGTCGCGCTGGCCGCATTGGCCGTGCCCGGCTTTGCGGCAGGCGCGCCGTAATGGGCGATGAGCCCCTGTCCGAACATCAGGAACAGGCCGCCGACCCCGAGGAACAACCCGACGATTTTCAGCACGATGCCTGACATCTCCCGCTTTCTTCCGCGCGGCGAGCATGCGCGCGCATCCTTGCCGGGGCGTTGCGGGCGGCGAAAAGACCACTGTCGTGGTGAACGGAGCGTTGCGCCCGTTCTCAGCCGGCGAAGGCGGCGGCCAGCAGGTTCTGCGTATAGGCCTCACGCGGGTTGGCGAACACCTCGGCTGCCGGGCCCTGTTCGACGATGCGGCCATTGCGCATGACGATGAGATGGTTGGCGAGCGCGCGCACCACCTTCAGATCGTGGCTGATGAAGAGATAGGCGAGATCGCGCTCCTTCTGGAGCTTGCGCAGCAGCGCGACGATCTGCGCCTGCACCGACATGTCGAGCGCGCTGGTCGGCTCGTCCAGCACCACGAACTTCGGCGCCAGCGCCATGGCGCGGGCAATGGCGATGCGCTGGCGCTGGCCGCCGGAAAACTCATGCGGGTAGCGGTCCATCGCGGCGGGGTCGAGCCCCACCTCGACCAGCGCATCGGTGACGATGGCCCGGCGGGCGGCGTCGGTCAGGTCCGGCTGCTGGATGGTCAGCCCCTCGCCGACAATCTCGGCCACGGACATGCGCGGGGAGAGCGAGCCGTAGGGATCCTGAAAGACGATCTGGATGTCCTTGCGCAGGGGGCGCATGTCATCAAAGCCGAGGCCATCGATCCGCCGGCCGAGGAAGGCAATCGGCCCCTCGGACCGGATCATCCGCAGCGCGGCGAGGCCCAGCGTCGTCTTGCCGGAGCCGGATTCGCCGACGACACCGACCGTCTGGCCGGCGCGGACGGTGAAGGAAATGCCATCGACCGCCTTGATATGCCCCACCGTGCGGCGGAACAGACCCTTCCTGATCGGGAACCAGACCTTGATGTCCGCGCCTTCCAGCACCACAGGGCGGGTGGCATCGGCCGGCGGCGGCAGGCCTTTCGGCTCGGCCGCCATCAGGGCGCGGGTGTATTCATGGCCCGGGTTGGCGAAGACCCCGGCCACCGGGCCGGTCTCCACGATCCGGCCCTTGCGCATCACCGCCACCCGATGGGCAATGCGCCGGACGATGCCGAGATCATGGGTGATGAACAGCATCGCCATGCCGGTCTCGCGCTGCAACTCCTGCATCAGATCGAGAATCTGCGCCTGCACCGTGACATCGAGCGCGGTGGTCGGCTCGTCGGCGATCAACAGATCCGGCTCGTTGGCAAGCGCCATGGCGATCATCACCCGCTGGCGCTGGCCGCCGGAGAGCTGGTGCGGATAGGACTGGAGCCGGGTTTCCGGCTCGGGGATGCCGACGCGGGTGAGCAGCTCCAGCACGCGGGTGCGCGCGGCCTCGCCGGCGAGGCCGCGATGGACAGCGAGAATCTCGGCAATCTGCCGCTCCACCGTGTGCAGCGGGTTGAGCGAGGTCATCGGCTCCTGGAAGATCATGGTGACGACGTTGCCGCGGATGGCACGCATCCGCGCCTCATCCGCCTTCAGCACATCCTCGCCGTTCAGCAGGATTTCCCCCGAGGCATGGAACGCCGCGGGGTAGTTCAGCAGCCGGACGATCGACAGCGCCGAGACCGACTTGCCGGAGCCGGATTCGCCCACCAGCGCCAGGGTCTCGCCCTTGCGGATGTCGTAGCTGACATGATCGACCGCCGTGGTCACGCTGCCGCCCTGGCGGAAGCCGACCGACAGATCACGCACCGAAAGAAGCGGTTCGCCGCTCATGCGAAGGTCTTTCTGGGATCGAAGGCATCGCGCACGGCTTCCCCGATGAAATTGAGCAGCGACAGCATCAGCGCGATGACGAAAAAGCCGGACATGCCGAGCCACGGGGCTTGCAGGTTCGATTTGCCCTGTTGCAGCAACTCGCCCAGCGAGGGCGAGCCCGGCGGCAGGCCGAAGCCGAGAAAATCGAGGCTGGTGAGCGTGGTGATCGAGCCATTGAGCACGAAGGGCATCAGCGTCAGCGTCGCCACCATCGCGTTGGGCAGGACATGGCGGAGGATGATCGCGCCATCCGACAGGCCGAGCGCCCGGGCGGCGTTGACATATTCGAAATTGCGGGCGCGCAGGAACTCGGCGCGGACGACACCGACCAGCGCCGTCCACTCGAACAACAGCAGGATCAGCAGCAGCACGAGGAAACCCGGCGCGACAAAGGACGAGATGATGATCAGCAGGTAGAGCCGCGGGATCGAGGTCCAGATCTCGATGAAGCGCTGCAGCACCAGATCGACCCAGCCGCCGAAATAGCCCTGCACCGCGCCGGCAGCGATGCCGATGGTCGAGGCGATGACCGCAAGGATCAACCCGAACAGCACCGAGGTGCGGAAGCCGTAGATCAGACGGGCGACGACATCGCGGCCGCGATCGTCGGTGCCGAGCCAGTTCCATTCGATATCGCGGCAGGAGGTGCCGCCGGTTTTGGCGGCGGCCGCCTTGCATTGCGCCTCGCTGAGCCACCATGTCGGCGGGGAGGGCGCGGGGGCCGGCAGATCGCGGTTGATCGTCTCATGCGAGAAGCGGATGGGCGGGAAAACCAGCCAGCCGTTGGCGCGGATTTCGTCGGCGATCACCGGATCGCGATAATCGGTGCGGGCGAGGAAGCCGCCGAATTTCTCTTCCGGGTAGTCGATCAGCATCGGAAACAGCGTCTCGCCCTTGTAGCGGGCGATGATCGGCCGGTCGTTGGCGATCAGTTCGGCGCCGAGAGACAGCACGAACAGCGTTGTGAACAGCCAGAAGGCCCAGACGCCGCGCCGGTTGCGGCGGAAATTTTCCAGCCGGCGGCGGTTGATCGGCGACAGGCTCCAGCGCGAGCGGCGGGCGGCGAGGCCTTCCGGCAGGCGTTCATCGGCGGCGAGGATCGAATCCGTCATCGTCAGACCTCCCGCGCCTCGAAATCGATCCTCGGATCGATCAGCGTGTAGGTGAGATCGGTGACGAGATTGATGACCAGCCCCATCAGCGCGAAGATGAAGAGATTGGCGAAAACCACCGGATAATCACGGTTGAGGATCGATTCGAACGACAGGAGCCCCAATCCGTCGAGCGAAAAGATCGTCTCGATCAGGATCGAGCCGGTGAAGAAGGCGTGGATGAAGGCGCTCGGAAAGCCGGAGATGACGATCAGCATCGCGTTGCGGAAGACATGACCATAGAGCACGGCGTTGTCCGTCAGCCCCTTCATCCGCGCGGTCAGCACGTACTGCTTGCGGATTTCATCGAGAAACGAGTTCTTGGTGAGGAAGGTCAGCGTGGCGAAGGCCGACAGCGCCATGGCGATGATCGGCAGCGTGATGTGCCAGAGATAATCGAGCGCCTTGCCGGCCAGCGAGAGCTGGTCGAAGTTCTCGCTTGTCAGCCCGCGCAGGGGGAACAGCGAGAAGAACGAGCCGCCGGCAAACAGCACGATGAGAAACACCGCGACGAGAAAGCCCGGCATCGCATAGCCGATGACGATGACGGCGCTGGTCCAGACATCGAAGGCGGAGCCATCGCGAATCGCCTTGCGGATGCCGAGGGGAATCGAAATGCCGTAGGAAATCAGCAGCATCCACAGCCCGAGGCTCATCGAGACGGGCAGCTTCTCCTTGATCAGCTGGATCACCGTGGCATCGCGGAAATAGCTCTTGCCGAAGTCGAACCTCAGGTAATCGCCGAGCATCTTGAAGAATCGCTCGTGCGCCGGCTTGTCGAAGCCGAACTGCTTTTCCAGTTCCTTGATGAAGGCGGGGTCCAGCCCCTGCGCGCCACGATAGTTGGAATTGGACTGGGCCGACTGCATCGCCGCCTGCCCGCCGACATCGCCCGTGCCGCCGCCAACGCGGGACGAGCCGGAGGTATCCGCCCCCTGCAACTGGGCGATCACCCGCTCCACCGGCCCGCCGGGCGCGAACTGCACGATGACGAAGGCCACGAGCAAGATCCCGAACAGGGTCGGGATCATCAGGAGGAGGCGGCGCGCGATATAAGCCAGCATGATTCGGGTTATAGCCGAATTCGTTAACGGATGTGGTTAACGAGGTGTTGCGCGGCGGCTAAAGACCGATCTTCTTCGCCTTTTCCGCATCATACCACCAGAGCGATGCCGGGCTGAAGCCATAGCGCGGGCTTTTGGCCGGCCGCGAGAACACATCCCAATAGGCAACGCGCCGGCGCCCGGCATACCAGGCGGGCACCCAGTAGTGCCCGGCGCGCAGCACCCGGTCGAGCGCGCGCACGGCGTGGCCGAGATCGGCGCGGGTTTTTGCATCGATCGCCTTCTGCACCAGCGCATCGACCGCGGGATCGGCAATGCCGGCGATATTGCGCGAGGCGCGCTGGCCGGCATTCTCCGAATGGAAGAAGGTTTTCAGCGATTCCCCCGGCGTCTCGGACATCGAGAACCGCCGCATGATGAGGTCGAAATCGAAATCCTCGACACGGCGCTGGAACTGCGTGGCATCAACCACGCGGATGCTCGCCTCGATGCCGAGCAGCCTGAGATTCTTGATGAACCCCTGGATATGCCGGTTCAGCGTCGGCTCGTCCTCGAGAAACTCGATGGTGAACGGCCTGCCATCGGGCAGGGCGAGATGACCCTTGGGGTCGCGCTTGCAGCCCGCCTCGGACAGCAGCTGCTGGGCCTGCCGCAGCACCGCACGGTCCTGCCCCGAACCATCGGTGACCGGCGGGACATAGGGCTCGCCGAAGACCTCCCCGGCCAGCCTGTCACGGAACGGTTCGAGCAGCGCCAGCTCCTCGGGCGGGGGGGCGCCGGCGGCCTTCAGCGTCGAATTCTCGAAATACGAGACAGTGCGGCGATAGGCATCGTACATCAGGTTCCTGTTCGACCATTCAAAATCGAACGCGAGGCCGACCGCCCGGCGGATGCGCGCATCGCGGAACGCGGGGCGGCGGGTGTTGATGAACCAGCCCTGCGTGCCGGAAGGCGTTTCGTCCGGAATTTCCTCGCGCTTCACCCGCCCGTCGCGGAACGCCGGAAAATCATAGCGTGTCGCCCAGATCAGCGAGGTAAACTCCTCCCGGTAGGTGAACGCGCCCGAGGTGAACCCCTGAAAGGCCGCTTCCCGATCGCGGAAATACTCATAGCGGATACGGTCGAAATTGTTCTGGCCGACATTCACCGGCAGATCTTTCGCCCAATACTCGGGGTTGCGCGCATAGGTGATGGAGCGGCCGGCATCGACCTTCAGCACCTTGTAGGGCCCGGAGCCGAGCGGCGCCTCGAGCGAGCCGGCCTCGAAATCGCGGGTGGCATAATAGGCCTTCGACAGGATCGGCATGCCGGCAACGATCTGCGGCAGCTCCCGGCTGCGGCCCGGGGCAAAGCGCACCTCGACCAGACGGGGGCTGACGGCGCGGGCCTCCGCCATGTCCTTGAGGATGATCCGGTAGGTCGGATAGCCCTTCGTTTTCAGCGTGGTGAGGGAGAAAACCACATCCTCGGCGGTGAGCGCCGAGCCATCGGAAAACCGCGCCTCCGGCGCCAAGTGAAAGCGGAAGGCGAGGCCATCGCCGCTGACCTCGACGGTGCGGGCGACAAGGCCGTACATCGCATCCGGCTCATCGCCCGAACTGGTCATCAGCGTATCGAACAACAGCCCGAGGCCCGCCGCGCCAGACCCCTTGGGCGAGAACATGTTGAGGGTATCGAAGGTGAGGAAATTCTGGTTGCCGCCAGCCGTCGAGACCTGAAGCGAGAGTTCCCCGCCCTTCGGGGCATTCGGCTCGACATAATCGAAGGCCTTGAAATCCTCGGGATAT
>ERZ1645187.4256-NODE-4256-length-11654-cov-13.466764_pt1 | contig 11654 bp, 15 predicted proteins | sample MGYA00575352_ERZ1645187 | MGnify/ENA primary metagenome ERZ1645187 (study PRJEB40837, sample SAMN11349314) | freshwater sediment metagenome | isolation source: river sediment | host: Sediment | place: India: Wazaribad , New Delhi | collected 2017-02-21 ... | reverse complement strand
GTGCCGCCGCACGAATGGAACCTGGATTTCCCGCACCTGATGCTGCGCGCCAAGGCCGTGCATTACCAGAAGAGTTCGAAGCTGCGCGACGAGATTCTCACCAGCACCGACCTCATGGGCAAGTTCTGCGGCATTCCCGTGGTGGCGCAGACGGTGAACGCGGTGAACAAGATCGGCGTGGCCCGCAAGGCGCTCGAAGCTGTCGCCGGCATCCATGGCGAAGCCTGGCTGCCAGAGTATTCGCCGAAGTCGATGCGCAGCCGCTTCAAGCAGCTCGACCCCGCGACACCCGGCGAGCCCGCCGGCCGCACCAGGGGCAAGATCGCGCTGTTCGCCACCTGCTACATGAACCGCAACGAACCCGGCCCCGGCGAAGACCTGGTCGCCGTCTTCGAGCACAACGGCATTCCCGTCACCATCGCCGAAAAGGAGCGCTGCTGCGGCATGCCCAAGCTCGAGCTCGGCGACTTCGAATCGGTCAAGAAGGCCAAGGAAGCGAACATCCCGGTGCTGGCCAGGCTGGTCGATCAAGGCTGGGACCTGACCGCGCTGATTCCTTCCTGCGTGCTGATGTTCAAGCAGGAACTGCCGCTGATGTTCCCCGACGACCCGGAGGTGCTGAAGGTCAAGAACGCCTTCTTCGATCCCTTCGAGTACCTGATGCTGCGGCACAAGGAAGGCAAGCTGAAGACCGACTTCAAGGAAAGCCTGGGCAAGGTCGCGTACCACGCCGCCTGCCACCAGCGCGTGCAGAACATCGGCCCGAAGACCAAGGAATGCCTGTCGCTGGTGCCCGGCACCGAAGTCGACATCATCGAACGCTGCTCCGGCCACGACGGCACCTACGCCGTCAAGAAGGAGTTCCACCAGTACGCGATGAAGATCGTCAAGCCGGTGGTGAACCGCGTCAATCAGTCCGGGGCCGCGCATTACGGCTCCGACTGCGCCATGGCCGGCCACCACATCGCCCATGCGCGCAATGACGGCAGCGCGCCCGAACACCCGATCACCCTGATGAGGAAGGCCTACGGAGTCTGACGATGCTCAAGCACGAAGATCTTTTCAGCCTCGAACAGTACGCGCGCAACCGGCCCGAGTTCCGGGCAAAGGTCATGGCGCACAAGAAGAACCGCCTGGTCCAGCTCGGCGAGCATGCCACGCTGCACTTCGAGGATCGTCTGACCATGCAGTACCAGGTGCAGGAAATGCTGCGGCTCGAGCGCATGTTCGAACCGGAGCTGATTCAGGAGGAACTCGACGTCTACAACCCGCTGATCCCGGACGGCAGCAACTGGAAAGCGACCTTCATGATCGAATATTCCGATCCGGAGGAACGCAAGGTCCAGCTGGCGAAACTGATCGGCGTCGAAAAGGCCGCCTGGGTGCAGGTGGCCGATTTCGCGCGGGTGCACCCCATCGCCAACGAGGATCTCGACCGCGAAACCGAGGACAAGACATCGTCCGTGCATTTCCTGCGCTTCGAGCTGTCGCCGGAGATGATCGCCGCGCTCAAGTCCGGCGCCGCGCTGACCATGGGCATCGACCATCCGAACTACCAGGCCGCCGTCACCCCGGCCGATGCGGTGAAAGCCGCGCTGATCGCCGACTTCGCCTGATCGGCGGGGGATAGCCGCGGGCTATCCATGGGATTTCGACGATTGATTGGCCATTGGCGTGGCACGGGGATAGCATTTGAAGCGTCAACCACCCGAACGCAAGGAGAACACCATGGCCACCAAGAAGGCGCCCCGCATCGACATCGGCATCGGCGACAAGGACCGCGCCGCCATCGCCGCCGGCCTGTCGCGCTTCCTCGCCGACAGTTACACGCTCTACCTGATGACGCACAACTATCACTGGAACGTCACCGGGCCGATGTTCAACACCCTGCACCTGATGTTCATGGGCCAATACACCGAGCAATGGAACGCGCTCGACATGATCGCCGAGCGCATCCGTTCCCTCGGCCATCCGGCGCCCGGCACCTACAAGGAGTTCGTCAAGCTCGCCTCGATCAAGGAGTCGGAAGGCGTGCCGAAGGCGACCGACATGATCCGCAACCTCGTCGCCGCCCAGGAAGCGACGGCGCGCACCGCGCGCGGCTTGTTCCCGGTCGTCGACAAGGCCAACGACCAGCCGACCATGGACCTGCTGACCCAGCGGCTGGAAGTGCACGAAAAAACCGCGTGGATGCTCCGCAGTCTGCTGGAAGACTGACCGGCTTTGTGCTCCGACATCCAGCAGTTTTTCAGTGAAGGTCAAGTTGCGCGGCGGCGGCCGGAAAAGACCGCCGCCGCGCAGCCTGCCCGAGGAATGATCAGGCGGTCTTGACCGCCAGCCGGGTGGCGACGCCATCGCCGGCCTCGCTGCCCGCCGGCTCGGCGGTGAGCGACCGGATGTCGCCGGAAAGCTCGCCGCCTTCGTGCACCACGATCTTGCCGTAGCGGATCTTGCCGCTGACGCGGCCGGTCGAATGGATGACAATCTGCTCGCGCGCCGTCAGCTCGCCGCTGAAGCGACCGCGTATCTCGGCGACATCGATGGTCACCTTGCCGTCGAACGAGCCCTGGTCGGCGATCTGGATGAAGCGGCTGTCCATGGTCGCCTCGACGCGGCCTTCCACCAGCAGCGTGTCGCAATCCTGAATCTCGGCGCCCTTCAGCTTGACGCCGGGGCCGACCACCAGCCTGGCCACCGTCGTGGCCGGCTCGGTTACGGCAGCAGCGGCCGGCCGGTTCTCGCCGGCCATCGCCACCGGCTCGGGGGTGCTCTTCGGCGGCGCCGAGGACGAAACGAGCGACGCGGCCGGTGACGAAGACGGCGACGACGCGGTCGACGAAGCGGTCGACGACGCGGCCGGCCCGCGCGGCCCGGCGAAGAAAGATCCCTTGTTGAGCATGATGCGGTTCTCCATGAATGCTTGGCTCCCTGGTTTCGGAGCCTAGCCCGCCCCCACCGCCGCGCCGCACTGTCGCCGCCACCAGACAGCAACGGAGATTGTTGTTGCAAACAAGAATAATTCTCGTGTAAGATGAGAATGGTTATCGTTCGTGAGAGCATGTCATGTCGCAATTCTCTTCCGGGGCGGCGGCGGCCAGGGTGCCGAAGGCGGCGCCCGATGTCCGCGAAGGCTCGCCGGCGCCGCGACCGCATGGTTGCCGGCTCGACAGCAGGATGCTGCTGGCCGGTGGCGTCGAGGTGGTGATCGACCATGGCGGCGAGACCTACCGGTTGCGGTTGACACGACAGAATCGACTGATCCTGACGAAATAGGGAGCGAGCAAGATGTACGTCTGCGTCTGCAATGCCGTCACCGATAGCGATATCGGCGGCGCCGTCGCCGAGGGTTGCGGCAGTCTGCAACAATTGCGCGAGCAGCTCGGCGTCGGCGCCTGTTGCGGTCGCTGCGCCGGTTGCGCGCGCGAGGTCCTGCGAAATGCCATGCAGGCCCGCGTTCCGCCCAACCATGTCGACATGGCATGCATGTCGGCCTGACCAGGAGATGTCCATGAAAGGCGACAAGAAGGTCATCCAGCTCTTGAACAAGTGTCTGGTCAACGAACTGACCGCCATCAACCAGTATTTCCTGCATGCGCGCATGTACAAGAACTGGGGTTTCCATGCGCTCGGCAAGCACGAGTACGACGAGTCGATCGAAGAGATGCACCATGCCGACAAGCTGATCGAGCGGGTGCTGTTCCTGGAGGGTTTGCCGAATCTGCAGGCGCTCAACAAGCTGCTGATCGGCGAAAACGTGCCGGAATGCCTGGACGGCGACCTCAGGCTCGAGCATGGCGCGCACGCCGATACCAAGGCCGCCATCACGCACTGCGAGAGCGTCGGCGACTACGTGTCGCGCGACATTCTGCAGGACATCCTCGACGACACCGAAGAGCACATCGACTATCTGGAAACCCAGCTCGAACTGATCGAGAAGGTCGGTGTGCAGAATTACCTGCAATCGCGGATGGGGAGCGATTCCGGGTCCTGACGTTTCGTCCCGCCGTGGCGCCCGCCGCCACGGAAAACCACATTCCAGCCAGCCAGCCGGCAGCAAGCGGCAAGCCAGCCAACATCAGCCAGGAATATTGGGAGGCTTGCCATGGATGTCCTGTACTCGATCGATCATCGGTCACCGGCCCACATCATCGCCGGTGCGCTGGCCCATTTGGCGCGACACATGGAAACCCGCTGCCTGCGCTCGGCCCGTCTCGCCGCCCTTCTGCTCGACCAGGTGGCCAACGATCCCGATGCCGACAGCCACTTGCGCGAACACGCGCGCGAGCTGGTCGATATCCTCGAGCGGGATTCCGAGCGGGCGGAAGTGACTCCGGAAATCATCCGGCGCGACGCGCGGCGGCGGAACGGACAGCCGGCGCATCCATGACCAACAAGCCTCCGCACCCCGCGCCGTCGCCCAAGACGGTCGCCGATGAAACGCCACGGCCGAATGCCTCGACCATGATCGACAGCCAGACCCTCTTCAAGGGCCATCGGGAGATCCAGATTTGCCACGGCCAAGACCTCTATCGGTTGCGGCAGACGCAAGCAGGAAAGCTGATATTGACCAAGTGATCGCCTGAACTTCGCCAGCCAGCCGCCAGCCCACGACAAAGCCAGCGCCCGCCCGCGGACACATCGGACCCGAAACGAAACCTGAACCATGGCCGGCTACTCGCTGAAACCCTCCTTGTCCCGCGGCGGACTGCTGTTCGTCCTCGCCGCCCACGGCCTTTTGCTGTTCGCGCTGATGCAGATGAACATCGTCCGCCTGCCGGCGCCGCTGGCCGAGCTGACGGTGCATTTCGTCAAGCCGCCGGAGGAAATCAAGCCGCCGGAGCCGGAACCGCTCCCGGCGCCCAAGCCCCGCCCCATCGAGAAGCGCGCCGTGCCGCGGCCGGACCCGCAGCCGGTGCCGCTGGCCGCGCCGGAAACTTCCCCGGCGCCGAGCCCGGTGCTGGTGGCGCCGCCGCCCGAAATCATCGCGCCGCCGCCGCCCATCGTGGCCCCGCCGGCGCCGGTGGAAGTCGTCGAGCCGCGCTTCGACGCCGACTATCTGGACAACCCGAAGCCGGTGTATCCCGCCCTGTCGCGCCGCATGGGCGAAACGGGCAAGGTCGTGCTGCGCGTGCAGGTCGCCGCCAACGGCTTGCCCACGGAAGTGGCGCTGCATGTTTCCAGCGGCTCCGCCCGTCTCGATCAGGCGGCGATCGATGCCGTTCGCCGCTGGAAATTCGTCCCCGCCCGCCGTGGCGACGACGCCGTCGCCGCCAGCGTGCTGGTGCCCATCGTTTTCAGTCTCAAGAACTAGGAGTAGCCGGATGGAACAGACCCTGGGCTTTGCCCATTTCTTCGCCAACACCGATGGTGTCGCGCGCTTTATCCTGATCCTGATGGCCGTCATGTCCATCGGTACCTGGTACCTGATCGTTACCAAGGGCATCGCGCTCTGGCGCTCGCAGCGCAAGAGCCGTTCCTTCCTCAGGGGCTTCTGGGAGGCCGGCAGCCTCGACGAAGTCGCCGGCCGCCTGCGCACCGAGGGGGTCACCGACCCTTACTCGCACCTCGTCCATCATGGCTTCACGGCCGTCGAACAGTACCGCTCGGGCAAGGAAGGGGGCGGCGTCGCTCGCGGCCTGATCGACGCCGGCACGCCCGACGAGTTCCTGACCCGCGCGCTCAAGCGCGCCATCGCCCAGGACCGCGCGCGCGTCGAGTACGGCCAGACCTTCCTCGCCACCGTGGCGTCGTCGGCGCCGTTCGTCGGCCTCTTCGGCACGGTCTGGGGCATCTACCATGCCCTGATGGCCATCGGCATGTCCGGCCAGGGCACGCTGGACAAGGTGGCCGGGCCGGTCGGCGAAGCGCTGATCATGACCGCCATCGGCCTGGCCGTCGCCATTCCCGCCGCCATTTCCTACAACGCCTTCGCCCGCGCCAACCGCAACATGCTGGGCGAACTCGACAGCTTCGCCCACGACGTGTTCACCTTTCTCGCCACCGGCCTCAAGGGCAGCGGCGCCAACGCCGGCGCCGAAGCCGTGGCCGAGACATCCGAGCGCATCATCGCCCGCATCGTGGCGTCGGGCGGCGCCCGGGCCTGAAGGAGAGAAACATGGCATTCGGTTCATTGAGCGACGGCGAGCCCGGTGGCGACCTCGCCGAGATCAACATGATCCCGCTGATCGACGTCATGCTCGTCCTGCTGGTCATCTTCATCGTCACGGCGCCGCTGCTCACCCATGCCGTCAAGATCGACCTGCCCAAGACCAGCTCGGCGCCGAACCTGACCAGGCCCGACAACGTGCAGCTCGCCATCGATGCCGACAGCCGGGTTTACTGGAACGGCGTGCCGGTGGATGCGGCGATCCTGCAAGCCAACCTCAAGGCCGCGGCCGCGCAGACGCCGCAGCCCGAGCTGCACATGCGCGCCGAGCGCACCACGCCCTACGAGAAAGTGGCGCAAGTGATGTCGGCCGCCGCCCGCGAAGGGCTCACCCGCATCGGCTTCGTCACCGATCCGACCATGATGCACTGATATATTTTTTCCAACGGCCAGCCCGCCGCCCGCCAGGCGATCCCGAACCCGCGGCCAGCCAGCACCCACTTACTTTCTGGAGGCTTGTCATGCGTTTCATCCCTTCCCTGATCGTTTCCGCCGCGGCCCTCTGGGCGAGCACGGCATTCGCCCTCGAATACCCGATCGGTTCGCCGAAAAACCTGGCCGGCATGGAGGTCGCCGCGGTCTATCTGCAACCGATCGAGATGGAGCCGGAAGGCATGATGAAGAAGGTGGGGGAATCCGACATCCATCTCGAGGCCGACATCAGCGCGCTGGCCAACAACCCCAACGGCCTTCCCGAAGGCGCCTGGGTGCCGCACATTCTCGTCAAGTACGAACTGACCAAGGTCGGCGGCAACGAGGTCATCAAGGGCGAGATGATGCCCATGGTCGCTTCCGACGGCCCGCACTACGGCGATAACGTCAAGCTCAAGGGCCCGGGCAAGTACAAGCTGAAATTCACCATCTATCCGCCGAACGCCAGGGAGAACCCGGCCGGCAACATGTTCGGCCGCCACACCGACCGCGCCACCGGCGTGCGCCCGTGGTTCAAGCCGGTCGAGGCCGAGTGGGAATTCACCTACGCCGGCGTCGGCAAGAAGGGCGGATACTGACATGAACCTGCGGACTTCGATGGCTGCCGCACTGGCGCTGGCGCTGCCCGCGCCGGCATTCGCCGCCGACGACATCGCGGCGCTCAAGGCCGAGCTGCGCCGGCTCGCCGAGCGCATCGAGGCGCTTGAAACGCAGAACAGGGAAATGGAAAAGGCGCTGGCGACCGAGCGCATCAGCGAGAAGGAACCGGAAGTCGTCACGCGCCTCAAGGCCGTCGAGTTCCAGACGCTCTCCATGCAGAAGCAGACCCGCCAGATCGAGGCGCTGGAAGGCATCAGCGTCGGCGCCAGCATCACCGGCGTGGCGCAGAAAGTCAGCCATGGCGGCACGCCGTCCGGCGGGCGCGAGTCGCGCGCCAACTATCGCGGCGACCTGTCCGTCACCCTGCCCGGCGGCGAGATCGGCGACATCGAAGGCAGCATCTTCACCCATGTCCGTTTCGGCCAGGGCAACGGCATCGGCTTGAAGCCGACCTACACCAGCACGCCGAACACGCTGGCGTTCCAGAAGGCCGAGGGCCCGGACGATTCCTTCGCCGTCCTCGCGCAGGCCTGGTACCAGCTCAAGGTGCCGCTGCCGCGCGACGGCGTCGCGGCCGGCTCGCACGAGCACCTGCACCTGACTTTCGGCAAGATCGATCCCTTCGTCTTCTTCGACCAGAACACGATCGCCGACGACGAATCGGCCCGGTTCATGAACAACGTCTTCGTGCACAACCCGCTGCTCGACTCGGGCGGCGACATCGGCGCCGACGCCTACGGCTTCACCCCGGGCGCGATCGTCCAGTACGTGAATGAAAGGCAGAAGGGTTCGGAGTGGGGCCTCTCGCTCGGCGTGTTCGGCTCGGGGCCGGGGGCCAACTTCAGCGGCTCGCTGTCGTCGCCGCTGGTGATCGCGCAGGCGGAAACGCGCGCCTACCTCGACCACCTGCCCGGCAGCTACCGTCTCTACGCCTGGCACAACGGCCGCGCGCCGGGCTACGACGGCATCGAGCGCCGCCATGCCGGCCTCGGCGCCTCCGTGGACCAGAAGATCGGCGACGACCTGACGCTGTTCGGCCGCTATGGCCACCAGCTCAAGGGCCAGGCGCGCTTCGACCGCGCCCTGACCGTGGGCGCCGAACTCGCCGGCGCCGACTGGGGCCGCGCCGCCGACGGCCTGGGCCTCGCCCTCGGCGCGTTGCGCACCAGCCAGGACTTCCGCGAGGATTCGGCGACGGTCGATGCGGACGGCGACGGCATTCCGGATTTCGGTTACCGGGCGACGGGCTGGGAGCGGCAGGCCGAGCTCTACTATCGCTACAAGGTGAATAGCAAGTTCGAGCTGACGCCCGACTTCCAGCTGATCCAGCGGCCGGCCGGCGACGGCGCGACGCGGTCGATCAAGGTCATCGGCATGCGCGCGAAGATCGGCATCTGACGGGTGGTGGCCGCGAACGGCTGGCTGACTTACTTCCACTGGTCGGGCCGGTTCCATGTCTGAGTCCGACTCGCACGTCGCCGCCCGGCCCATTCACGTCATCAGGCCGGAAGTGATCCGCCAGGGCGCAAGGACCACGCGCCTCTCAGAACGGATCGAGGCCTTCTTCGTCCGCCATCGCGACAAGCTGATCTGGTTGCACGCGGCGATGTTCGTGCTCTTCCTCGCCGTCATCGCCGTGCCGCTGTTCCTGCCCGACCCGCCCGAGACGGCGACGCAATGGACGCACTACGCCACCTTCGCCAACTGGCTGCTGTGGGGCGTCTGGTTCCCGCTGGTGTTCCTGTCGGTCATCTTCACCGGCCGCTCGTGGTGCGGCATTCTCTGCCCGATGGGCGCGGCGACCGAGTGGACGAACAAGGTCGGGCTGCAATGGCGGATCCCGCGCTGGATGCGCTGGGAAGGCACGCCGGCGGTGAGCTTCATCCTCGTCACCCTGTTCGGCCAGACGCTCGGCGTGCGCGACCACGCGGAAGGCGCGGCGATCCTCTTCGGCGGCACGATGGCGCTGGCGATGGTGGTCGGCTTTCTCTACGGCCGCAAGAAGCGGGCCTGGTGCCGCCACCTGTGCCCGATCGGCCGCGTGCTCGGGCTCTACTCGCGTCTCGGCCCGGTGAACTTCGAGCCGCAGGTGAAGATTCCCGGCCGCGACATCTACTCGCTGAAGGGCGCCTGCCCGACCATGATCGATCTGCCGCACAAGGCCGAATCGCGCCACTGCATCGAATGCTTCCGCTGCGTCAATCCGGGCGCCAAGGGTAGCGTGCGCATGGTGTTCCGCCCCCTCGGCAGCGAGATCGAACAGATTCGCGGCCATCGCGCCAACTTCGCCGAAGCCTGGATGCTCTTTCTCGACACCGGCATCGCGCTGGGCGGCTTCCTCTGGCTGATCCTGCCGCAGTACCAGCGCATGCGCCAGGCGGTTGCGGAATTCGCCATCGAGCGCGACTGGGCGTGGCTGCTCGAAGTGGGCCCGTCGTGGCTGATGAGCGTGCATCCCGAGCGCGGCGAGGTGTTCATCTGGCTGGACTTCGTGATGATTGTCGGCTTCATGAGCGGCTTCATGCTGGTCATGGCCGTGGTGCTGGGCGGGCTGACGGCCGCCGCCGCGTGGCTGTCCGGCCGCATGGGCGGCGACGCGACACCGCGCCAGCGTTTCACCGAGCTCGGCTACCAGTACGCGCCTGTGGCGATGGTGTCGCTGATCGTGGGCCTGGGCAGCATGCTGTTCGAGCCGATCGGCATGACGCCGCTGGGCGAGGCGGGCGTCCAGGGCGGCAAGGTGCTGATGTTCGTCGCCGGGGCGATCTGGAGCGTCTGGCTCGGCGAGCGCATCCTCGCCCGCCAGGGCGTGCCGGCGGCGAAGCGCTGGCTGCCGCTGCTGCCCGGCATCGTCGGCAGCGCCGTGGTGGGCCTGGCCTGGTGGCCGGCGATCTTCGGGCTGTAAGGCGGAATCACCGTTCCGCCTTCGCCGGAACCGACATCGCGCCGGGACGATCGATCCCGACCCGGCCGGCGCAAAGGCAGGTATCCTCGCCCCGGCCGGCCACCGCCGGCCGTTGCCGTCGTCACGACCACGAAGATGCCATGCGGGATTCCATGCCTGAAGCAGCGCCATCGAGAGCACCGGGAGAGAACGCGCCCGGCGGGACAGCCGGGGCGCGGCGCGACGATTCGCGCCTCCATCCCTCGCGGACGGTGCGCGTGCTGCTCTGGTGCGGCGGCGCGCTGGCCTTGCTGCTTGCCGTGCTGGGCGTGGTGCTGCCGGGGTTGCCGACGACGCCCTTCGTGCTGCTCGCAGGCGCCTGCTTCGTGCGCGCCTCGCCCCGCGCCCACGCTTGGCTGCTCGACACCCGGCTGTTCGGGCCGATGCTGCGCGAGTGGGAGCAGCATCACCGCATATCGCGGCGAATCAAGCGATTCGCGCTGGGCGCCATGCTCGTGATGGCCACCGTGTCGATTTTCTACTTCCGAGGGCAGCCCTGGCTGCAAGCGGCGGTGCTGGCCGGCGTGGTGGCCGGCACGGCGGTCGTCGCCCGCGTGCCGACGAGCCGGGATTGACGCTCCGCCGCCAGCGGCGCGATGAATTCGGCGGCGCAAAATTCAGCTTTACATTGCAAACGAGAATAATTATCATTAGAGATCGATGAGTCGACGCGGCGCTCCGCCACGCCTGACTTTCACCCGCTGACTTTCACCCGTATTCCGTCGCCAGCCACCCAGGTCCGCTTCCGGTCCGAGGCAGCCAGCCAGACAACCGACAACTGACTGGGGGCTGTTGTGAACACATCCGAGCATTGCGCAATCATTCTTCACGGCGACAGGCCGGCGTCCCGCCGCGCGCGGATCGCTGCCGCCCTGGCGCTGGCGCTGGCGGGCCCGACCGCCGCCATGGCGCAATCGGGCGGCGACAAGGTGCTGCCCGTCGTCAATGTCGAGGCCGAGGCGGAAAAGACCGCCAAGGAGACCTACAAGGCCACCACGACCCGGATCGGCAAGGGCAACCAGGAGCTGCGCGACGTGCCGCAGTCGGTGACCGTGGTGACGGAGCGGCTGATCACCGACCGCAATCTCGACACGCTCAAGGAGACGCTGCACAACACGGCCGGCGTCAGCTTCCTGGCGGCGGAGGGCGGCGAGGAAGACATTCGCCTGCGCGGCTTTTCCTTGCAGGCGAGCGGCGACATCTTCGTGGATGGCATGCGCGATCCGGCCTTCTACGAGCGCGACACCTTCAATTACGACCGCCTGGAAGTCCTGCGCGGTTCGGCGTCCATGCTGTTCGGGCGCGGCTCCACCGGCGGCGCGGTGAACCAGGTCAACAAGGAGCCCTTCCTGTTCAACCAGAACGAGGTCTCCGTGACCGCCGGCAGCGGCCGATACGCGCGCTTCGAGGGCGACTTCAACGTCAAGACCGGCGATAACGCCGCGTTCCGGGTGGCGACCATGTGGACGGGCTCCGACACCTTCGGCACCTATGGCGCCGGCCTCGACAAGA
>ERZ1645187.4255-NODE-4255-length-11654-cov-32.704199_pt1 | contig 11654 bp, 10 predicted proteins | sample MGYA00575352_ERZ1645187 | MGnify/ENA primary metagenome ERZ1645187 (study PRJEB40837, sample SAMN11349314) | freshwater sediment metagenome | isolation source: river sediment | host: Sediment | place: India: Wazaribad , New Delhi | collected 2017-02-21 ... | reverse complement strand
AGGTCGATGCCGGTGACCTTGAGCTTGGTCGAGGTCACCGAGCCGGTGTAGCGGCCGATACCGTAGCCGGCCAGGTGATTGGCGGCGACCTTGGCCTGCTCGAAGAGCGGCGCGACCAGGCCATAGGCGATGCCGCGGTGGCTGACGCATTCGCCAACGGCGTAGATCTTTGGGTCGTAGGTCTGCATCGTGTCATTCACGACGATGCCGCGGTTGCAGTAGATGCCGGACTTTTCGGCCAAGGTGTAATTCGGGCGGATACCGGCGGCCATCACCACGAGGTCGGCCGGAATCTGCATGCCATCCTTGAAACGCACGGCTGCAACACGGCCACTCTCGCCCTGAACGAGCATTTCGGTCTGCTTTTGCAGCAGGAATTTCAGGCCCTTGTCCTCGAGCGACTTCTGCAGCATCCGGCCGGCAACTTCGTCGAGTTGGCGTTCGAGCAGCCACGGGCCGATGTGCACCACTGTGACGTCCATGCCGCGTAGCTTCAGGCCGTTGGCCGCTTCGAGGCCGAGCAGCCCGCCACCGATGACGACCGCGTGCTTGTGCAGCTTGGCGGCCTCGATCATCTCGTCGGTATCCTTGATGTCGCGGTAACCGATGACGCCCGGCAGGTCGTTGCCGGGAATCGGCAACATGAAGGGCGTCGACCCGGTAGCGATCAACAGGCGGTCATAAGGCGCTTCGGTGCCATCGTCGGCGATCACCTTACGGTTAGCCCGATCTATCTGCGCGACCTGCTTGCCGGTATGCAAGGTGATGTGGTTTTCCTTGTACCACTCGAGTTCGTTGAGCACGATCTCGGCAATGGTCATTTCGCCGGCCAGTACCGGCGAGAGGAGAATGCGGTTGTAGTTTGGGTGCGGCTCGGCGCCGAAGATGGTGATGTCGTAGTGATCGGGCTTGATCTTCAGCAGCTCTTCGACGGTGCGGACACCGGCCATGCCATTGCCGATCAGGACGAGACGGGGTTTGCTCATTTTTGGCTCCAACGTTGCGCGCACCCGAAGGTGCAAAATTCACTTCAGCGCATGACGTCGTTGCCACAGGACAGGCCGTTTGGCCCAAGCCGCCCTCGTTGGCGGCAGATTCGCTGTCTCGGTCAGATACAGCAATCACCGTGCCAGATGATAAGTCGATGATTTTTGGTGTTTTCAGGCCGTCGACCGCAACAGGCTCGCACCAAAGCAGGGCAAGACCCCCATTGCAGCGCAGCAAATCAGGGCACGGGCCGCCCCGCCGATCTAGCCGGGGTTAGGCGACAGGCTACCCGCCTCGACTGCGACGATGGCCTTGGCCTGGTTGAGATCCTCGGCGTAGCCCGAGGCGTAGAGGCAACACGCCAGCTGGTTGGCGATGGGCTTGGGCATCGGCAGCTGGTGATCGAGCACGCGCCGGATCCACGCTGCGGTACTGGCGGCGTCGATGGCCTCGGGAAGATTGGGCAGTGCCCGCAGGCTGTCGTGCTCGGCTTCGAACAGGATGTCGGCATTGGCGTCGTGAACATATTCGAGACGCGGCCGGCGTTTCGGATTGGCAAAAGGCTCACCCTCGGTACCGCGCAGCAGGATGCCAGGACGATCCAGCATCAGCAGCATGTCACGCATCAGATCGATGAATTCCGGATGCGTCGCGGCCGCCACCAGCACGCCGTCACCCCGGAAGGGATCGAGCATCTTGACCAGGCTGTGGGCGCTGTTGCGCACACCAAGACGGGCGCGCAGCCCGAGCAGGTTATGGATGCCCGGCGACAGCGCACTGAGCGGGACAAAGGCCAGGCCTTTTTCGCCCAGCGTCTTCTGCGCCTGGGTGACCGAGGCCGAGGGCATGATGCCCAGCTCGCGAAACACGTGGCCGCTGGTAATCCGTCCGTAACCTTCGAGCAGGCCATGCACCAGAACGGGCACGCCGAAACGTTGCAGCATCAGCGCCAGCAAGGGAGTGAGGTTGGCCTCCTTGCGCGCGCCGTTGTAGGACGGCAGCACAATCGGGCGCACCCGCCCGTGCGGCCGCTGCATGGCATGCGTGCGTTCTTCGGTAGCACCCAGAAAGCCGAGCATTTCATCGAGCGACTCGCCCTTGACGCGCAGGCCGAGGATGATGGCGCCCAATTCAAGGTCGGGCACCCCGCCATCGAGCATGGCCGAGTACAACCGGTGGGCATCGTCCCGCGCCAGATCGCGTGCGCCATCGGCGCCGCGACCGATTTCCTTGATGTACTGGACGTAACTCATTCTATCCTCCCGCTGCGCTCAGGCGGCTGCAGCATGTTGTGTCGCATGTGCCGCCACCATGCGCTTGATGTCCGGTACGCAGGAGCCACAAAACGTGCCGCACTTCAGTTTTTCCTGCAGACCGGCAAGATCGGCCCCCGCAGTCAGTTCCTTGTCGATCTGCACGTCGCTGACATCGGCACACTTGCAGACGATGTTGCGCGGCGCCATCGTCACCGGTGGTTTGGCACTGGGGGCCAGCGCCAGGCGAATCAGGCTGGCATCCAGTTCGTCTTCCGCCATTGCCCGCTTCAGCCAGCTTTGCGCCAGCGTTTCGCCCGCCAGACGTACGCCAAGCAGGCTGCCATCGCGGGCAATCGCTTTCTTGGCAATGCTGCGCCGGGCATCGCGATAAACGATAGCACCTTCATCGGTATCCATGCCGAACAGGCGATCGAGATCGGCAATGGTTTCGTCGGCCAGCGCCGTTTCCGCTGCCGCCCTGAAAACCACCAGCGGGCTGCCGCGCCCGTACATGCCTATCGTCGCATAGGGAAAGTCGGCCATCTTCGATCTGGCTGCCTGCATCAGCACCAGCGCGTCGCTGCGGCTGGCGCAACGGCGAACGATAGCCAGCGGGTACGGCAAGTCAACCTTGGCCACCTGTACAGCCGCATGCTTGAGCTCCGGCTGCATCGAATAGGGGTCTACGGCATCGCAGGCCAGCGCGTTGGCGCCTGGCGAATTCATGAACTGGCTGCCCCAATGCATTGGCATCCAGGCACGGCCGGGTTGCAGACCGGGTCGCTCTTCGACACGCACCGTGATCGCCCCGCGACCGTTATGCACGCGCACCAGATCGCCGGACTCCAGTTTGCGGTGGCGCATGTCGCAGGAGTGCAGGGCGAGCAAGGGCTCGTCTTCCAGGTTGAACAGACGCGGCACGGTGCCAGTACGGCTCATGCCATGCCAGTGATCGCGCATGCGTCCCGTCAGCAGGCTGATCGGCAGTTCGGCATCGGGCACATCGGCCGTCGCCCGGTGCTCGACAGCCACGAAGCAGGCCTTGCCGTCGGGCGTCGGATAGATACCGTCTTCGTAGAGCCGGTTCTTTCCGCTGGATGCGCCTTCCGGATAAGGCCATTGTTGCGGCCCCTGGGTATCAAGCAGCGCATAGCTCAGGCCGGTGATGTCGAGATCGCGCCCGCGTGTGCTTTCGCAGTGTTCGTCGAAGATGGCCTCGGCATCGGCATAGGGGAACAGCCGGTCGGTGCCGTCGTGGCCCAGCTTCTTGCCCAGGCGGCGCGCGAAATCGACGACGATCTCCCAGTCGTGACGCGCCTCGCCCGGGGCCGGGACGGCCGATTGAACACGGGTGATGCAGCGCTCGGAATTGGTCACCGTGCCGTATTTTTCGCCCCAGCCGCTGGCAGGCAGCAACAGATCGGCATAATCGGCGGTATCGGTGTTGCCGTAGGCTTCCTGCAACACGACGTATTCGGCGGCTTGCAGTGCTTCGCGCACGTCAGCCTGGTAGGGCAGCGACTGTGCCGGATTGGTGCAAGCAATCCAGACTGCCTTGATCTCGCCCGTTTTGAGGCTTTTGAACAGGTCGACCGCAGCCTTGCCGGGTTTGGCGGGCACGAAAGGCACGCCCCAGAAACGGGCCATTTCGGCACGGTGCGCCGGATTGCCGAGATCGCGGTGGGCCGACAGCAAATTGGCCAACCCGCCGACCTCACGGCCACCCATGGCGTTGGGTTGCCCGGTCAGCGAAAAGGGGCCGGCACCGGGCTTGCCGATCTGGCCAGTCGCCAGGTGCAGATGGATGATGCCGGCGTTATTGTGGGTGCCGTGCGCCGACTGGTTGAGTCCCTGGCAATACATCGACAGTGCAGCGCCACTGCTGCCGAACCAGCGGGCAGCCTGAATCAGGTCCGCCGTCGCAATACCGCAGATATTGGCGGCAATGGCGGGCGGATAGTTCTTGACGATATCGCGCAGGGCTGCGAATCCCGTGGTGTGGGCATCAATGTAGTCGTCGTCGATCAAACCCTCGTTGATCAGGATATTGAGCATGCCGTTGAACAGCGCGATGTCGGTGCCCGGCTTGATGGGAAGGTGGAGGTCGGCGATCTCCGCACTTTCGGTGCGACGCGGATCGGCAACGATGATTTTCAGATCGGGATTGGCGGCGCGGGCATCCTCGACGTAACGGAAGACAATGGGGTGCGCAACAGCCGGATTGGCACCGGCGATGAATATCACCTTGGCCTGCAGAATGTCCTCGTAACTGCAAGGCGGTGCATCGGCACCCAGTGTCTGCTTGTAGCCGGCTACCGCCGACGACATGCAAAGCCGGGAATTGGTGTCGACGTTATTGGTTCCGATCAAGCCCTTGGCCAGCTTGTTGAAGACATAGTAGTCCTCAGTCATCAACTGGCCGGAGATGTAGAAGGCAACCGAATCCGGCCCATGATAGCGAATGGTATCTGCAAAGCGCTCGGCCGCTTCATCGAGCGCCGCATCCCAACTTAGCGCGACACGCGGCGCCTGCCTGCTGGCACGACGCTCGGGGCGCTGGAGACGATAGGCAAGTTCCGCCGTCTGGTGCAGGGTGGCACCTTTGGTGCAGAGGCGGCCGCGATTTGCCGGATGATCGGGATCGCCGCGCACGCCAGTGATCTTGCCGTGTTCGGTCTCGATCAGCACGCCACAGCCGACGCCGCAGTAGCAACATGTGGATTTGACTTCGGTTTTCATGATTTTCCTTCCGGCATGCTGTGAGCAACACCCATGCCACATTGAATAATCATGCACTTGGACGTGAAACGGGGAGATCTCCATTGGAAATCTCCCCGTTTTGGTGCGTCGACCGCAACTGCCGTTCCTATTTGATGCGCTGAAGCTTGGGGCGCCCTCCATCGGGGCGCGGTGGTTCGGGTTTCTCTTCGGAAGCATCTTCAAGCGCAGGTTCTGCCGTTTCGGGCGCCCTATAGCCGGCATCCTCCCCAAGCTCGAACGCCATGCCGGCACCATTTTCCCGTGCGTAAATCGCCGATACCTGGCTTACAGGCACCGACAACTGCCGCGCAACACCGCCGAAACGTGCCTGAAACTCGATCAACTCGTTACCGATCTGCAACTTGTTGGTGGCTTCCATCCCCAGATTGAGGACGATCTGACCATCGCGGATGAATTCGCGCGGCACGTTGGTTCGCGCATCGACCTGCACGGCAATGTAGGGTGTAAAGGCGTTGTCGTTACACCACTCCCAGATTGCCCGCAGGAGATACGGCTTGGTCGAAGGCAGTTCCATGCCTTACTTGCGCATCGCTTTTTCAGACGGGGTCAACGCATCGATAAAGCCCTGGCGGCTGAAAATGCGCTCGGCGTACTTCATCAACGGCGCTGCCGCCTTGCCGAGATCGATCCCATAATGATCCAGACGCCACAACAGCGGTGCAATAGCCACGTCAAGCATCGAGAACTCGTCGCCCAGCATGAATTTCTGCTTGTTGAAGATTGGAATGATTTCGGTCAGTCGTGCGCGAATTTCCTGGCGCGCCTTGTCGGCAGTCTTGGCATTCTTCTCGATCGCTTCCATGAACGAAAAGATTTCGCGCTCCATACCGACCAGCAACTGACGCGCACGCGCCCGCATGATCGGGTCGGCTGGCATCAATTGCGGATGCGGAAAGCGCTCGTCAATGTACTCGTTAATGATGTTCGGCTCGAACAGAACGAGGTCGCGTTCGACCAGCACCGGCACACGGTTGTGCGGGTTGATGACAGCCAGATCCTCCGGCTTGTTGAACATGTCAACATCGATCACCTGAAAATCCATGCCCTTTTCGTAAAGGACAATGCGGCAGCGATGGCTGAAAGGGCAAGTGGTGCCCGAGTAGAGGTTCATCATTGGTGGTAACCCTCAAAATGAGATTCGGCATCGGGGGCTGGCCGAAGCCAAACCCGCGATGCCGTCAGCTAATCCGGGAAGGATCAGTGAATGTCTTTCCAGTATTCCTTCTTCAGCGCATAAGCGAGCACGAAGAGCACAGCCAGGAAGGCGAGAACAAACCAGCCAAGACGCCGACGATATTCCTGCTGCGGTTCGGCCATCCATACCATGAAGCCAACCAGGTCGGAAACCGACTTGTCGAATTCAGCCGGCGAAAGCTGACCGGGAACCGCCATTTCCAGCTTGTGCGTTTCGTGATTCAGCACTTGCTGGCCCTGCAGTTGCCACAGCGGGTTAGGCATGCCGACGTTCTCGAAAACGACGTTATTCCAGCCGGTCGGACGCTTGTCATCGCGATAGAAGGTACGCAGATAGGTGTAGAGCCAGTCAGCCCCAGCACCGGCATTGCCGGCTTCGCCACGAGCGCGGGCAACGATGGTCAGATCCGGGGGCGTAGCGCCAAACCACAGTTTCTGCTCATCGGCGCGTGCAGCGACGCCCATCAGCGATCCGATCTTGTCCGAGGTGAACATCAGGTTGTCCTTCACCTGCTGCTCAGTAAGGCCAAGTTCCATCAGGCTCTTGTAGCGCAGGTAGGAGGCCCCGTGGCAGTTCAGGCAGTAATTCACAAACAGCTTGGCACCATTCTGCAACGCCGCCTTATCGCTCACCGAACCCGGCCATTTGTCGAGGTGGACGCTGCCACCGCTGGCAATCGCCATCATTGGCGCGAAGAGCAATGCGATTAGAAATTTTTTCATTTTTGGCAACCTCACTTCATCGTCACGCGTTCTGGCACAGGCTTGAACTTATCCATTCGGGACCACCATGGCATTGCAAGGAAGAAGCCGAAATAGAAGACCGTACAAATCTGTGAAATCAGTTCCCCCATCGGGGATGGCGAAAGTGTTCCAAGGTAACCCAGAATGAAGAAGCAGATCACGAACAGCGTCAGCATGGTCTTATAGATTGGGCCGCGATAGCGGATAGACTTGACGGGACTACGATCAAGCCAGGGCAGGAAGGCAAAGATCACGACCGAGGCACCCATACCGACCACACCCCAGAACTTGGCGGGCAGACCGAAGAAATTCCAGACCATGGCACGCAGAATCGAATAGTACGGCGTGAAATACCAAACCGGCGCAATGTGCGGCGGGGTCTTCAGCGGATCAGCCGGGTAAAAGTTCGGCGTCTCCAGGAAGTAGCCACCACCTTCCGGGGCGAAGAACATGATGGCAGAGAAGACCATCAAAAAGACCACGACACCGACGATATCCTTAACCGTGTAGTACGGATGGAACGGAATGCCATCGCGCGGAATGCCGTTCTCATCCTTGTTGGCCTTGATCTCGATCCCGTCCGGATTGTTCGAACCCGTTTCATGCAGCGCCAGGATGTGTGCCGCAACGAGGCCAATCAGAATCAGCGGGAAAGCGATAACGTGGAACGAGAAGAAACGGTTCAGGGTCGCATCTCCAACCACGAAGTCACCACGGATGAGGATCGACAGATCGTTGCCGATCACCGGAATCGCCGAGAACAGATTGACGATCACCTGTGCCCCCCAAAACGACATCTGCCCCCACGGCAACAGGTAGCCGAAGAAGGCTTCACCCATCAGCACGAGAAAGATGCCGCATCCAAACAGCCATGTCAGTTCACGCGGCTTGCGATAGGAACCGTACAAAAGCCCGCGGAACATGTGGAGATAGACAACGATGAAGAAAGCTGACGCTCCCGTCGAGTGCATGTAGCGGATGATCCAGCCACCCGGCACATCGCGCATGATGTACTCCACACTGGCGAAGGCGACCGGTACGCCGCTGGCGTTCAGTGCCGCATCCGGCTTGTAGTGCATGACGAGGAAGATGCCGGTAACGATCTGTATGACCAATACCAGTAGCGCAAGCGAACCGAAGAAATACCAGAAATTGAAGTTCTTCGGCGCGTAGTACTCGGACAGATGTTCCTTGTACATCGATGTTGCGGGGAAACGTGCGTCGACCCACTCCAGCGCATCGCCACCAACGGAGCCATCGGACTTGTACTTTTCAAACTTGCCAGCAGCCATTTTATGCTCCCTTCTTGTCTTCGCCGATCATGATACGGGTATCGGACAGATACACGTGCGGCGGCACTTCGAGGTTGGTCGGTGCTGGCTTGGCCTTGAATACGCGACCGGCAAAGTCAAACGTCGAGCCATGGCAAGGACAAAGGAATCCGCCCAGCCAGTCAGCAGGCATTCCCTCTTCGGCGCCTGCCTTGAACTTGGAGGACGGGGAGCAGCCGAGGTGCGTACAGATACCAATCACCACCATGAATTCCTTCTTGATGGAGCGGGTTTCGTTCTGGGCGTAAGGGGGCTGCATATCAACTGCAGACTTTGGATCTGCCACCTGGTCATCCAGCTTCGGCAAAGTACCGAGCATTTCCGGGGTACGGTTAATGATCCAGACCGGCTTGCCGCGCCATTCAACAGTCATCATCTGGCCGGCTTCAAGCTTGCCAATATCGGCTTCTACCGGAGCGCCTGCTGCCTTGGCGCGCTCAGATGGAAGCAAACTGGAGACAAACGGCACCAGTGCGGCTACCGCACCAGCCCCGCCGACGGCTGCGGTGGCGACGATCAAGCGCCGTCTTCCGCAGTCCATTTTTCCTTGATTGCTCATAACGCAGACCCCTAAAGGAATTGGATGGGATTAAATAAACGCTGGATTATACTTCAACGGACCACGCGATAAAAGCATTGTCAGCCGCCGCACAGCCTGCGCTCACGCAAGGCTTGCGCCAACGTGCCGCTATCAACGTATTCAAGCTCACCACCTACCGGGACACCGCGCGCGATCCGGGTCACACTGATACCCTTTGGCTTCAGCATGGCCGTAATGTAATGAGCCGTTGCCTCACCCTCATTGGTAAAGTTAGTCGCAAGAATCACCTCTCGCACCAATCCATCCTGAATACGCGCCAGCAAGTGCTCGAGACCGAGCTCCCGGGCTCCAACACCGTCAAGCGGGGAAATTCGCCCCATCAATACGTAGTAGAGCCCCTGGTACGCATGGGTCTGCTCCATCATGTTCATGTCGACCGGCGTCTCAACCACACAGAGCAGCGATGGATCCCGGCGAGGAGAGGCGCAGCGTTCGCAGATCTCGCCTTCGGTAAACGTATTGCAGCGCTTGCAGTGGCGTACCGATTTCAATGCCTCAACCAAGGCATCCCCAAGGCGTTGAGCCCCCCTCCGATCATGCTGAAGGAGGTGATAGGCCATCCGCTGCGCCGATTTTGGCCCGATTCCCGGCAAGCAGCGCAAGGCTTCGATCAAAGCCTCTAAACCCGATGGGTTCACTTCCGGCTCAGAAAGGAAGCTTAAAACCGGGTGGAAGATTCATGCCCGCTGTAAACCCGGACATCTTCTCCTTGCTCAATACCTCGCCTCGACGTACGGCATCATTTACCGCAGCGGCGACCAGATCCTCCAGCATTTCGCGATCATCCAGTACCGACGGGTCGATGCTGACGCGACGTACATCGTGCGCACAAGTCATCACAACCTTCACCATACCGGCGCCGGACTGCCCTTCGACTTCAGTTTGCGCGAGCTGCTCCTGAGCCTTTTTCATGTTTTCCTGCATTACCTGTGCCTGCTTCATCAGGCCAGCCAAGCCACCCTTCATCATGTGTAGTTCTCCGCTATACGATAGGTTTGATAGACGATTCGACCAAAGACGCATCACAATTCTCGATGACATCCCGGACAAACGAATCCTTTCCGATTGATTCCATTGCCTGTTCCTGGCGCTGCAACCGTTCTCGACCTACGGTCGCCGCCGGAGTCTCCGATTCGGTCTGAGCCAACTCGAAGCGAAGTGCAATCGGGCGCCCAAGATAATCATTCAGCGCCTGGCGCAATTTATCCGGCGCCGGTTTCATCTGCAAATGACCTTGCGCGGGAGCGATGCGCAACACGCACTGCGTTTCACTTAGCTCTCTTAACTCACAATGCTGCGCCAACTCTCGCGCCAAACCGTTCAACTGGAGTGCGGCAACCATGTCATGCCATTTGGCGTCACCTGGGCGCGATTGGCGCATTTCCTGGACAACCGGTGTCGAGACCTTCGAAGTCTCTACCTTAGAAGTCGGCGCAATCAACGGCTCCCGAATACCGGCTGAACTGCGCCCCGACGACTCGATGGATGAAACCACATCGGCCACCGAGTCAGGTCTAAACGCATGGAGACGCAACAGGGTCATCAAAAAGCCACTGTATTCGTCGGGCGCAAGTGAAAGCTCCGCCCTACCTTGAACGGCTATCTGGTAAGCCAACTGAACAAATTCGGGCGAAAACCTGTCTGCCAAACCCAGCAGACGAGGACGCTCGGGATCTTCTTCATCAACCGAGCCCGGCGCGGATTGCTCGATCTGCAGCCTGGTCAACAATCCGGCCAGGTCCTGCAAAGCCGCCCCAAATGAGAGGCTACGCACCGCCATATCGGCGGCAAGGCGAATCAATTCGCCGGCTTCGCCCGCTTGAACCGCTTCGAGTATCGAATACAGATAATCCAGATCAACCGTACCCAGCATTCCACGAACCTGCGCCTCCTCGACCTTGCCCGCACCATGTGCAATAGCCTGATCGAGTAGCGACAACGCATCTCGCATGCTCCCGGCTGCCGAACGGGCAATCAATCCGAGAGCAGCCAGTTCATAATCGATCCCTTCCGCATGCAGAATATGCGAAAGATGGGTCGTAATCGCCAGTGGCGGCATCTGCTTGAGATTGAACTGCAAGCAGCGCGAAAGCACTGTAACCGGGATTTTTTGTGGATCGGTAGTCGCCAATATGAATTTGACGTGCTCTGGCGGCTCCTCCAACGTTTTAAGCATTGCATTGAATGCGGAGTTGGAGAGCATATGCACTTCGTCAATCACATACACCTTGTAACGCCCTCGGGTCGGCGCATAAACGGCGTTTTCAAGTAACTGCCGCATCTCATCGACCCGGGTATTGGTAGCCGCATCGACCTCAAGGAGATCCACGAATCGGCCGCTGTCGATTTCCTGACAAGCCGAACATGAGCCACAAGGCGCAGGTGTAACGCCTGTTTCACAATTGAGCGATTTTGCGAGAATCCGGGCAATGGTTGTCTTGCCAACACCACGAGTTCCCGTAAACAAGTACGCGTGATGGAGGCGTTGGCTGGAAAGCGCGTGGATCAACGCCCGAACGACATGTTCCTGCCCAACAAGACTACTGAAATTTCGCGGCCGCCACTTGCGCGCGAGAACCTGATAACTCATGCGCCCCACACCGGATCAGAAAAGAAAGTGGCGAGCCTAACCCCCGGCACTTGCAGTAAATAGCTGTGGCTGCTTCCTTCCGGACCTGACCAGATTCACCATCCTGCAATGCGGGGAGACCCGCCGATACAGATTCTATCACGCGTGTCGCGTCGGATTTAGCCGATTTT
>ERZ1645187.4254-NODE-4254-length-11654-cov-84.063454_pt1 | contig 11654 bp, 8 predicted proteins | sample MGYA00575352_ERZ1645187 | MGnify/ENA primary metagenome ERZ1645187 (study PRJEB40837, sample SAMN11349314) | freshwater sediment metagenome | isolation source: river sediment | host: Sediment | place: India: Wazaribad , New Delhi | collected 2017-02-21 ... | reverse complement strand
GGTCGTTGGAGATGCGCTCGGGCAGCATCGGCACGACGCGGTCGGGGAAATAGACGGAATTGCCGCGGTGTTGGGCCTCACGATCGAGCGCGTTGCCTGGACGGACATAATGGGCGACGTCGGCGATGGCGACGGTGACGATCCAGCCGCCGGGGTTCTCCGGGTCGGTGTCCGGGGTGGCGTGGACCGCGTCGTCGTGGTCCTTCGCGTCGGGCGGGTCGATGGTGACGAGCGGCAGGTCGCGCCAGTCCTCGCGGCGGCCCTGCGGCGCGGGCTCGCACTTCTCCGCCTCGATCAACACCGCGGTCGGGAAGACGTGCGGGATGTTGTGGACGTGCAGCGCGATCTCGGAGACGGCGCGCTCGGAGGCCATCGAGCCGACGACGGTGCGCACCTTGGCGCGCGGCAGGCCGAGGCGACCGCCCGAGCGGATCAGATCGAGGGCGACGAGATCGCCCTCCTGGGCATCCTTGAGATCGGTCTCCAGAACCTCGATCTCGCGGCCCTTCTTGTCGATCGGCACGATGCGGGCGCCGCCGGGGACGAGGCGGACGATGCCGAGCATCGCCGGCGGCTTCTTGTCGAGAACGCGGAGGATGCGCGCCGCGTAGGTGACGCCCTCGGGCAGATCGTCGACCTCGTCGGCGAGCTTCAGCAGCAGACGGTCGCCGATCCCGGCGGCGGGACGTGGCGACGAGCGCCGGCCCTTGGGGTCGGGCAGCACCAGCACCAGGGGAGCCGGGCCGTGATCCTCCTCGTTCCATTCGTCGGGCGTGGCGAGGAGTTCGCCGTCGGCGTCGCGGCGGGTGACGTCGGCGACGAAGACGTGGGTGAGCTGGCCGGCGGGGGTGAAGTGCTTGCGGCGCTTCTCGACCGTGCCTTCGGCCTGCAATTCGCGCAGCACCCGCTTCAGGCCGATCTTGGCGCCGCCGGTGATGCCGAAGGCGCGGGCGATGTCGCGCTTTCCTGCCGCGCCGGGGTTCTCGGCGAGGAAGGCGAGGATCTCCTCGCGGCTGGGTAGGGCATCGCCGAGCTTGGGACGGGCGGCGGGGCGGGTGGGAGCGGGGGATTTCGGGCGGCGGGCCAAGTCGGGTCTTCTTCCTCGCGGGAACGTTCTCGCGGGCGAGGATAGACCTTCGGGTCGGCGCTGTCGCCTCTCGATCGGCGGCGATGAGGCTCAGGCCCAGGCGATCGACTGGCGATCTTCGTCCCCCGCGCCGTCCTCGGCCGGACGCCAGAAGAGATCCTGACGGCGGGCGAGGATCGCCTCGGGATCGACCGCGTCGATCTCGTGCTCGGCGACGATGCGGTCGCGGCCCGCGGCCTTCGCGACATAGAGGGCCTTGTCGGCGCGGGCGTAGAGATCCGAGAAGGCGGTGCTGCCGCGGCTCCAGGCGATGCCGATGGAGATGGTGGGCGAGAAGCTGCCGGTCGGCGCTACGACGGTGATGCCGGCGATGCGGCGGCGCATCTCCTCGGCGAGCGCCGAGGCGTGGGCATGGGCAACCTCGATGTCGGCGAAGGGGCATTCGACCATCACCGCGTATTCCTCACCACCCATGCGGCCGAGGACGGCGATGTCCTCGAAGATGTCGCGGGCGGTCTCGCCGACGCGGGCGATCACCTCGTCACCGACGAGGTGGCCGTGGCGGTCGTTGATCGACTTGAAGCGGTCGAGGTCGCCGACCAGGAGGGCGATGCGACGGCCGGCGCCGAGGCGTTCCTCGACGGCGGCGACGAAGGAGCGGTTGTTGAGGAGGCCGGTCTGCTGGTCCTTGGCGGCGAGATCGCGCAGCGCCTGGGTGGACTTCCACAGATCGAGATACATCTCGCCGAATTCGCGGATGATCGGTGCGGTGAGCAGGCCGGCGACGAGGCCGACGGCGAGGCTGGTGCCGATCAGGGTCGGCAGATCCGAGCCGTGACCCTGGATCGCCACCGCGATGCCGGCGATCAGGGCGACGAAGCCGCAGATCCGGACGACGAAGAGCCAGAGATCACGGCGGCAGCGGATGCTGCGCCGGGAGGCCAGGCCCAAGAGTGGTCGAATCGCGCTCACGGAATGCAATCCCTCGTCCCCGAAAGCCCACGCGCCCCTCCAGGCGTGCCGCTGCTACCACCGTACGTTACGGCGGCAGGTCCTAACACCTCGTTTTCGAACATCGTAAAAACGTCGGAAACGGCGCGTGTGTACAACCGCCGTCCGCGGCATTCGAGCGCGGGCCGCCGATCTCAACCGGTCTTCGCCTCGACGCCCCGGTCGGCCGGAGCGCTTCCGTCGAGCCAGCGCTTCAGGCGTGTGGCGATGGAATTGCGGGTGAGCATCAGCCGCAGCATGGCCGAGCCGTGCGGACCAAACTCGGCCGAGAACAGCCACAGCGGCTCGGTCGCGACACCGAAGGCGAACTTGTAGGCTTCGGCGCCGATGGTGAAGTCGAATTCCGCCAGTCCCGCGGCGCAGGCGGCGCGGATCGCGTCCTCGATCGCCAGGAGACCGGGCGACCAGTTGGAGTACGCCTTGTCGTGGCCGACGACCAGGAGTCGAAAGGCGTTCGGTTCGGTGAGACCGAAGACGGCGGAGATCGGCTGTCCATCGAGGGTCAGCACCATCACCCGTGCCGGATCGCCGCCTTCGACGAGGCGCCGGTAGAAGTCGGTGGTCACCGGCTGATCGTCGTAGCGCTCCGCCCGCCAGGCCATCACCCGGTCGAGCAGCGGCACCGCCTCTGGGCCGGCGACACTGTCGAAGGCGAGGCGCCCCTTGCGCTCGAGCTTGCGCCGCTTGCGATCGAGCGAGCGGCAGTTGGTCTGGCAGAAGCGCGTGGCACGCAGAGTGGAGTAGTCGCCGTCGAGGCGCAGCGGATGGCGCGTCATGTGGGACGGACGCAGGCCGCCGAGATCGGCGAGCGGCTCGTGACGGGTCCCGATGTCGATCGGCAGCTTGTCGATCAGCAGGAAGGCGGCATCACGGGGCAGGGCCGCGACGATCCGCTTCCAGATGGCGCGCATCTCGGCGGGTGACGGCCGGAAGTCCGCTGCGCCGAGGCTGTCGTTGTAGTCGCACACCCCGCGATCGAGCGACGTCCAGTAGTCGGTGCCGCCGAAGCTCTCGAGCGTCAGAGGCAGCACCAGCAGTGGCCGGCCGGACGCCACCTCCTCGACCACGGTGGCGATCGTCCGGCGGCGGACGTGATCGGGCGTGGCGAGCCAATTCGTGATCCAGTTCGGGTGGTGGAAGGCCGAACGCCGCATCTCGTCGGGCAACGACGCCAACAGGTCCCCGACCGCCTCCGGACCCTCGACGATCCGGATCTGGACATCGTTGTTGCGCATCGGTCATCGGCCCCTGGTGGTGGTGGCGTTGGTCCGGCACACGCCGAACACGCTCACTCTGACACGCGTCGCTGAACGTGAGGTTACGGCGCGCTCGCCGGCCGATCGGAGCGAGTCGACGACAGCGGACGGAGGACCGGCAGGGAGCGCCGGACGAAGGCGGCGACCGTCCGGCGGACATCCTGGAGATGCAGACTGACCGCGCCGCGCCAGCGCAGCGGAGCCCGGACCTCCCACAGCGCGTCGGTCTCCACGCCGAAGTCGAACTTGAAGGCTTCCGAACCGATGGTGAAGTCGAACTCGTCGAATCCCGCATCGATCGCCCAGGCGATGGTGTCCTCGATGGCGAGCCGACCCGGCGACCATGCCGCATATTCCGCATCGAAGGCGACCAACAGCAGCCGGAGCGCGCCGTCGTCGACGATACTAAAACACCCGGCGATGGGCTCGCCGTCGAATCGCAGCACACCGAGCCGCCCCATCTCCGTATCCGACAGGAGGCGCCGGTAGAGATCGGTCGTCGTCTCGCGGGTGTCGTAGCGCCTGCTGCGCCAGCTCATGAGGCGTTCGATCACCGGAACCGCGGCTCGGTCGGACAGGACGTCGAAGGAGAGCCGGCCGCGGCGAGCGAGCCTGCGGCGCTTGCGCGCGAGCCCGGAGGCTCCGCGGAACCGCGCCCGGACCGCCTCGAGGCCACCGGCGAGCGGCAACGTGTGACGTCGGAAGCGCGACGCGAGCAGGCCGGGGAGATCGAAGAGCGGATTGCGATGCCCGCCGACCCACTCCGGCATCTTCTCGATGACGAAGACGTCGGCGTCCGGCAGACGTTCGACGATGGCGGTGCGCAGTCGGGCGAGTTCGGCGCGGGTCGGGGCGAAGTCGGGGGCGAAGAGCGGCGCGTTGTAGTCGCTCACTCCGTCGTCGAGCATCGTCCAGTAGACGGTGGCGCCGCGTTGCTCGCGCATCAGCGGCAGGGCGAGGACGATCGTTTCGTCGCGCTTCCGTGTCACCGTCACCAGGGCCAGTCGCGGAGGACGGGTCGAATGGGCGGCCGACCAGGCGGCCAGCCAGTCCGGCCGTTGGAAGACGCCGCGGACGAGCGCACAGGGCAGCGAGGCGATGCGTGCCCTTGCGGCACGATCGTCGGTCTCGATGTCGATGCGCAGGTCTGGAAGGGTCATCGATCGGAAGACCTCGGACGGGAACGGCGAATGCAATCTCAGAATGCATCACTCTTCGTTGAAATGGCAGATGCCGAATGCGCCCTGTGGCTGCTTCGATCGAACGCGGTGACCGGCAGTCACCATTCGGCAACATCAGCGCCCCCGCATTTGTCGCATTGCGGAAAAAGGGTAGTGTCTCGGCGAAGCCTTTCCGAGGACCCCATGATCGAGAAGCCCGATCTTCCCGAACTCCAGACCACGTGGGTCGCGCGCTTGCGCAACCACTTCGTCACCGGTCTGGTGGTCGTCGGGCCACTCGCCATCACGGTCTACATCGCCCGCGCCTTCCTCGACTGGGTCGACGCCACGGTCAAGCCGCTGATCCCGGCGGCCTGGAACCCGGACAGCTATCTGCCCTTCGCCGTCCCCGGCTTCGGCCTGCTGGTGGCGCTCATCGGCCTCACCGTCCTCGGCGCCGCCACCGCCAGCCTGGTGGGGCGCACGCTGCTCTCCTACGGCGAAGACCTCGTCGGCCATCTGCCCTTCGTCCGGCCGGTCTACAAGACGCTGAAACAGGTGTTCGAGACCTTCGTCTCCTCCCGCGATCAGTCGTTCCGCGAAGTCGGCCTGATCGAATGGCCGCGTCCCGGCGTCTGGTCGTTGGTCTTCGTCTCCGGCCCGGCCAAGGCCGAGGTCGCGACGCGCCTCAGCCATGCACGCCCCGGCGTCGATCCCGACGATTGGCTCACCGTCTTCATTCCGACCTCGCCCAATCCCACCGGCGGCTACGTCATGTTCCTGCCGAAGACAGATGTCCGCATTCTCGACATGAGCCCGGAGGATGCCGCCAAGCTCATCATCTCCGGCGGCATCGTCACGCCGGACTGGGCGCCGGTCATGCCTGCGGTGTCTCCGGAGGCGGCAGAGGCGAAGGTGGAACCGCCCGTTCCTGCATGATCTCGATCTGCATCTCCTGGATCTCGGCCAGCCGCCGCCACTGATGCGACAGCAGATGGTCGATCTTCTCGTGGAGGGAGCGGATCTCCAGCTCCGCCTTGAGATTGACCCGGTAGTCGCTCTCCGACCGGAGTCGATCCTTCGTCTCCTGCCGCTTCTGGCTCATCATGATGATCGGCGCCTGGATGGCGGCGAGACACGACAGCACCAGATTGAGCAGGATGAACGGGTAGGGGTCGAAGGCCCGCGCCGCCATCGCCACGTTGAGCCCCATCCAGGCGACCATCACCGCCGCGAAGATCAGGATGAAGGTCCAGCTGCCGCCGAAGGATGCGAGCCCGTCGGAGAGCCGTTCGCCGAAGGTGCGGCCTCCGGCGTAGTCGGCGGCGACGTTGGTGGAGATGGTGTCGGCCGCTGCGATCGACCGGGCGACCGAGGCCTCGAGCGCCGTCAGTTCGCCACGCTCCTCCGCGAGCAGGTCTCGCAGATGCCGTTCGCGCAATTTCGCCACCTCGCGCCGGTCGATCGTCGCCTCGAGCCCGATCTCGGGATGGTCGCGCATCAGCAGTTCGACCAGGCCGCTCGACAGGGCATGCACCGGCATCAGCTCGCGCCACGGCAACTCCCGTCCGCTGAGCGCGCAGACCCCGTGAGTGGGGTGGGCGGCGTGATGACGGCTGGTCATGGCGGCACTCCCGGCTCACCCCGCCTTGATCAGGCGGACGCCCTGGTCCTGGTCGAAGAGATGGAGGAGGACGCGTAACCCGCGCCCCCGCTCGCTCTGAAGGTCGGGATCGCGGGCGAGGATCAGTCGCGCGTCGTCGCGGGCCGTCTCGAGCAGATCCGCGTGGAGGTCGAGCCGGGCGACGCGGAAGCCGGGCAGTCCCGACTGCTTCGTCCCCAACACTTCGCCGCCGCCGCGGAGCTTCAGATCCTCCTCGGCAATGAGGAAGCCGTCCTCGGTCGCCCGCATGATTTCCAGCCGCGCCCGCGCCGTCTCGCCGAGCGGTCCCTTGTAGACGAGCAGGCAGGACGAAGCCTCCGAGCCGCGCCCGACCCGCCCGCGCAACTGGTGCAACTGCGCGAGGCCGAAGCGCTCGGCGTGTTCGATCACCATGATGGTGGCATCCGGCACGTCGACCCCGACCTCGATGACGGTGGTGGCGACGAGGAGCCGCGTCTCGCCCTCCTGGAAGGCACGCATCGCCGCATCCTTCTCCTCGGCCTTCATCCGCCCGTGGACGAGCCCGACGATCGGCCCCAGCGCCTGCGTCAGCTCCTCGTGGCGGGCCACCGCCGCGGCGAGATCGGAGGTCTCGCTCTCCTCGACCAGCGGCGACACCCAATAGACCTTCTGCCCGTTGGCGATCGCCCGGCCGAGCCCCTCGACGATCTCGCCCATCCGGTCGGCCGAGGCGATGCGGGTGGCGATCGGCTGGCGACCGGCCGGCTTCTCGGTCAGCCGCGACACGTCGAGATCGCCGAAGAAGCTCATCATCAGGGTGCGCGGGATCGGCGTCGCGGTCATCACCAGGAGGTCGGTGGCGCGGCCCTTCGAGGTGAGCGCCAGCCGCTGGTGGACGCCGAAGCGATGCTGCTCGTCGACCACGGCGAGGGCCAGATCGGCGAAGTCGACACCCGCCTGGAACAGCGCATGCGTCCCGACCAGGAGCCGGATCCTGCCCGAGGCGAGCCCCTCGAGGATGCGCTCGCGCTCCTTGCCCTTCTCGCGGCCCGTCAGGATCGCCCAGTCGACGCCGGCCGCCTCGGCCAGCGGCGCCAGCGAGCGGGCATGCTGGCGAGCGAGGAGATCGGTCGGCGCCATGATCGCCGCCTGTCCGCCGGCCTCGATCGCCATGGCGCAGCCGAGAATGGCGACCAGCGTCTTGCCGGCGCCGACATCGCCCTGCAGGAGCCGCAACATCCGCTCCGGCGCGGCGAGATCGCGGCGGATGTCCTCGACCGCCCGCTCCTGCGAGCCGGTCGGCGAATAGGGCAGGGCGTCGAGAATGCGCCCCGTCAGCTCGCCGGTGGCGATCCGTGGCGGCTTGGTGGTGCGCTTGGCCGAGGCGCGCACCAGCGCCAGCGTCAACTGCTGCGCCAGGAACTCGTCGTAGGCGAGGCGGGCCAGGGCCGGGGCGTCGCCCCCCTCGCCGGGGGTCCCCTCGGGATGGTGCACCGTGGCCAGCGCCGAGGCGAAGTCCGGCCACCGCTGCCGCGCGATCCAGTCGGGATCCTGCCACTCGGGAAGCCGCGGCAGCCGCTCCAGCGCCCCCTTCACCGCCTTGGCGATGGCCCGCGAGGTCAGCCCCTCGGTCTGCGGATAGACCGGCTCGACCAGCGGTAGCGTCGCGAACTCGGCCTCGGTCACCACGTGGTCGGGGTGGACCATCTGCGGCGCGCCGTTGAACCACTCGACCCGCCCCGAGACCCAGCGCACCTCGCCCTCGGGCAGAAGCTTGGTCAGCCAGTCCGCCCGGGCCGAGAAGAAGACGAGCGCGATCTCGCCGGTCTCGTCCCAGCCGTAGACCCGATAGGGCGCCCGGCTGCCGCGCGGCGGCGCCCGATGGCGGTCGATGGTGAGTCTGAGCGTGACGATCGCTCCCTCGGGAGCGCGGGCGACACCCGGCTTCAGCCGTCGGTCGACGATGCCCGAGGGGAGATGGAAGACGAGATCGACGATCCGCGCGCCCTGACCCGCCTCGACCCCGACACCGTCGAGCAGACGGTCGAAGAGCGCCGCGGTCTTCGGCCCGACGCCGGGCAGGCCACGCAGCGAGGCGAAGAGGGGCGTCAGGATCTCGGGTCGCATGGCGCGGCTCGCGGCGAAGCGGGTTCTCGACCTGTTCTAGCAGGCGCCGACGCGCCAGGGGAGGGGGCGGATCCGAGTGCGATCACGTCGCCCGCCGGCCGTGATTCAGGGCGCCTTCGCATCGCCGTCCGATTTCGGCGCCTCCTGGCGCAACTGGTCGCGCAGCGCCTCGAGCCGACTGCGATAGCCCTCGGCGTCGCCGTACTCGAGGAACTGGACGTAGCGGCGATGCGGATCGGCGGTCCGGAGCGCGTGCTTGATCGGGCACCAATACTGTTCGGTGCGGCCGGCGATCTCGCGCACCTGGGCGATCACGCCGTTGGCATAGGAGCAGTAGAGACAGTTCAGCGCCTCGATCCAGTTGAGATAGGCGAGGCGGGCGCGATCGAAGACGACGTGATCGGACCTGCGCACCAGTGGGATGCGGTAGGCCCGGAAGCAGATTTGCTGGTAGAGATTGGCCCACAGGTCGAGGAGCACCAGCGGCACGATCAACGAATAGATCACCGGTGCGGTGAGGACCGCGCCGATCGACGATTCGGCGAGGAACCGTCGCACGCTGGTTCGCAGTCGCCGATGCTCGGCGCCGATACCCTCCTCGAACTCGACCAACCGCTCGCGCAGGCGCCAACCGAGCGCCTCGCGCCGCTTCTCGATCTCCTGTTCGAGCTCGCTCTGAAGGCGGAGGATTTCCTCCACCAGGTCCTGCATTCGTCCGCTCATCGCGTCCCCCGCCTCGCGTCGCCCCCACCCGGACGCGACAGGCGGCGATCCTAACACCGTCGGTCGAGTCGCCGCGCATCCCGGCCGCGTGGCCCGCCGTCGCGCGACCGCGGAAAGCCTCGCATGCGAATGCATCGCAGAAGCGAATACTTCTGCGGCGCTTGCCGAATTCTACGGCGGCCTGCGTGCCCATTGTGCACTTGCGAGATGTGGTGATGACAAAAGCGGCGTGACATTCCGGCAGACGCGCCTCAGCATCGTATCAGGCCCGGACAGATCTTCCGGCACGATTGTTGCCGGAGAGAGGGAGATCTGGAAGGAGAACACCGATGGGTATTCCGACCGCCGCCGTATTCGGCGCGGACGCGGGGAGCCGCGCTCGCGAGACATCTCCACCGCCGCTCGCCGAGGTCAGGCCCAAGGCCAATGCCGAGATGGCGTTGTTCGGGATCTACGAGATCTCCAAGATCCTGACCACGCCGGCGCGGCTCGAGGTGACGTTGTCGAACGTCGTCAACGTCTTGACCTCTTTCCTTCAGATGCGCCGAGGGATGATCGTCGTCCTCGACGACCCCGGTGAGATCGAGATCGTCGCCGCGGCCGGCTGGACACGTCAGGGCGGGGAACGCGCCATCGACACCCTGCCACGTCCGGTCATCGACCGCATCGTCGCCACCACCACGCCGCTGGTCGTTCCCGACGTGGCGAGCGACCCGCTCTTCGCCTCGGCCGTGGAGATGGTCGGCGACGCCGACGCCCGCGTCTCCTTCATCGGCGTGCCGATCAAGGCGGACGCCAAGGTGGTCGGCACCCTCTCGATCGATCGCGTCTGGGACGGCAAGACCCAGTTCCGCATCGACGACGATCTGCGCTTCCTGTCCATGGTGGCGAACCTCGCCGGCCAGACGGTGCGCCTCCACCGCATCCTCTCCGCCGATCGCCAGCGCCTGCTCGACGAGCGAGGCGCCCTGGAGAAGGCACTCGGCAACGAACTCGCCGATCGGGTCAAGCTGCCGGCGCCCCGGGTCGATGGCATCGTCGGCGAGAGCGAGCCGGTGAAGCGGGTTCTCGCCACCATCGCCGTCGTCGCCAAGTCGAACTCGACCGTGCTGCTGCGCGGCGAGAGCGGCACCGGCAAGGAACTCTTCGCCCGCGCCATCCACGACCTCAGCCCGCGCAAGCACAAGGCCTTCGTCAAGCTCAACTGTGCCGCGCTGCCCGAGAGCGTGCTGGAGAGCGAGCTCTTCGGCCACGAGAAGGGCTCCTTCACCGGCGCCGTGGCCACCCGCGCCGGCCGCTTCGAGATGGCCCACGGCGGCACTCTGCTGCTCGACGAGATCGGCGAGATCTCGCCCGCCTTCCAGGCCAAGCTGCTGCGCGTCCTCCAGGAGGGCGAGTTCGAGCGGGTCGGCGGCAACAAGACGCTGAAGGTCGACGTCCGGCTCGTCTGCGCCACCAACAAGAACCTCGAGGAGGCCGTCGCCAAGGGCGAATTCCGCGCCGACCTCTATTACCGGATCAACGTCGTGCCGGTGTTCCTGCCGCCGCTGCGCGACCGGCCGGGCGAGATCCCGCATCTCGCCCGCGCCTTCGTCGAGCGCTTCAATTCGGAGAACGGGCGTCACCTGACGCTCGCCTCCACCGGCATGGAGATGCTGAAGCGCTGCTACTTCCCCGGCAACGTCCGCGAGCTGGAGAACTGCGTCCGCCGCACCGCGACCCTCGCCCACGGCGAACAGATCGTCGCCGCCGACTTCGCCTGTCACACCGGCAACTGCCTCTCGGCGCTCCTGTGGAAGAGCGCGCCGAAGCCGCCGACCGCGCCCGATCCGATCGCCATGCTCGCCTCCGGCGTCGTCTCGGTCGCCCCGACGCCGAACTGGGGAACGCCACCGGCGGTCGCCCCCGTCGCGCCGGTCGAGGCCCCCGTCTCGGTCGCTGCCGAGATCCCGCCCGGCCTGTGCGAACACGCCTCCGACCCGTCCTGCCCGGCGATGGGGGGGCGGCCATCGGAGCGCGATCGCCTGATCGATGCGATGGAGCGCTCCGGCTGGGTCCAGGCCAAGGCGGCGCGCATCCTCGGGCTGACCCCCCGTCAGATCGGCTATGCCCTGAAGAAACACGACATCGAACTGAAGCGTTTCTGATCGACGTTCCTCCCCTGTCGACACCTCACGGCCCGGAGCGATCCGGGCCGCTTCTTTTCCGCGCCGTCGTGGGCCGTCGTGCGCGACACCCGCCGCCGGGCGGCATGTCGGACACCCGACACGAATGTCGACAAAGGCCACGCCCGAAATCCGACACGGGTCTGAAAAACCGCTGAAATTCGGGGATTCTACGGGCTGGCACGGCCCTTGCGATCATTCCCTCGAACCATACCGAGGGGAGTGGTCGCATGAATCAGCCGATGATCTCGCTCGACAGCCTGCTCCAGCCGATCGACGTGCAGGCGCTCGAGAAGACCGCCGCGTCGGGCGGCTGCTCGTCGTCCTCCTGCGGCTCGTCGGCCAAGCCCGACGACATGGACGCCGCCACCTGGGAGAAGATCAAGGATCATCCCTGCTACTCCGAAGAGGCGCACCACTATTTCGCGCGGATGCACGTCGCCGTCGCGCCGGCCTGCAACATCCAGTGCAACTACTGCAACCGCAAGTACGATTGCGCCA
>ERZ1645187.4253-NODE-4253-length-11655-cov-5.830517_pt1 | contig 11655 bp, 12 predicted proteins | sample MGYA00575352_ERZ1645187 | MGnify/ENA primary metagenome ERZ1645187 (study PRJEB40837, sample SAMN11349314) | freshwater sediment metagenome | isolation source: river sediment | host: Sediment | place: India: Wazaribad , New Delhi | collected 2017-02-21 ... | reverse complement strand
GGCGGGCGATGGTAGACGCGGCGGCGATGATGGCACAGTTCGGGCGGGCGGCGCGGGCTGCGGCACAGGAGCTGGCTTATGCTCCGTCCGAGGTCAAGCGCGCGGCATTGCTGGCGGCGGCCGAGGCGGTTGTTGCCCGGCAGGCCGAGATTCTGGCCGCCAATGCGAAGGATCTGGACCATGCCACCGAAAAGGGTCTGACGCCCGCGATGCTCGACCGCCTGCAGCTGGACGAGGCGCGGTTGGGGGGCATCATCGCCGGCCTGCGCGCGATTGCCGATCAACCCGATCCGGTGGGGCGGGTTCTGGCAGAGTGGGATCGCCCGACGGGCCTGCATATCCAGCGGGTGGCAACGCCGCTCGGGGTTGTCGGGGTGATCTATGAAAGCCGTCCAAATGTCACCGCCGATGCCGGTGCGCTGTGCCTGAAGGCGGGCAATGCGGTGATCCTGCGGGGCGGATCGGAAAGCCTGCATTCCTCGGTGGCGATCCATGCCTGCATGGTCGAGGGGCTGCGCAAGGCTGGTCTGCCCGAAGCGGCGATCCAGCTGATTCCGACCCGGGATCGGGCGATGGTTTCAGCGATGTTGCAGGCGGTCGAGCATATCGACGTGATCGTGCCGCGGGGCGGCAAGGGTCTGGTCTGCCTCGTCCAGAAAGAGGCGCGGGTGCCGGTTTTTGCGCATCTGGAAGGCATCTGCCACGTCTACGCCGACCGCGACGCCGATCTGGAAATGGCGCGCCGTGTGGTGCTGAACGCCAAGACCCGCCGCACCGGCATCTGTGGCGCAGCGGAATGTCTGCTGATCGACCGTGGTTTCTGGCAGCGCCATGGCGGCGTGTTGCTGCAAGACCTGATCGCGGCCGGTGTCGAGGTGCGGGCCGAAGGTGATCTGTTGCAGGTCGCCGGAACCGTGCCGGCCAACCCCGACGATTTCGGCCGCGAGTTTCTGGACATGATCATGGCCGCCCGGATCGTCGACGGGGTCGATGGCGCGATCGCGCATATCCGCCGCTACGGCTCCAGCCATACCGAAAGCATCCTGACGGAAAACGATGCCACCGCCGCGCGGTTTTTCCAGCGGCTGGACAGCGCAATCCTCATGCGCAATGCAAGCACGCAGTTTGCCGATGGCGGCGAGTTCGGCATGGGCGCCGAAATCGGCATTGCCACCGGCAAGATGCACGCGCGCGGCCCGGTGGGTGCCGAGCAGCTGACAAGTTTCAAGTATCTGGTGACCGGCAACGGCAGCTGCCGGGCCTGACGCTCAGAAAGCGATCAGCAGCCGGCCCGCATCGCGGGCAGCGGTCAGGCTGCGGCCCTGGTCGCGTGCCTCTTGCGGCAGGACCAGAAACTGGACCTGTGCTGCAGTGATCCCGGCGGGGGGCGCCCCCTCCAGCGCCAGCCACCAGTCGGGGGCGGCGCGAAACTTTTCGGACGTGCCGGTCACGGTCCAGCGGCCCTCGGTCTCGGCCATCACGATCCTGCCGCCATAGGGCATCAACGTTTCCATGCACAGGAACGACAGCAGCGCCAGCTTGACCATACCGCGCGGCTGATCGGTCGGGGGCTGCCATTCGACACTCAGGCGACCGCCACGCGTCAGATCGGCCAGCATGCCCGCCACTTCGGCGCGCGATACCGGCTGCGGGCCGGTCGCGCCGAAGGCCAGACGGAAAAAGCGGATCCGCGCATTGGCCGCCGCCACGCTTTCAGCGATCAGCGCGACCTCAGGCCCGGCGCGGCCCTCCATCATCAGCAGTTCCACCCCGTTGCCGATCGCGCCGATCGGGCTGATAAGGTCGTGGCAGATGCGCGAGCCGATCAGGGCGCTGAGGTCGGGCGTGTCAGACATGGGATACTCCACAGAAAGGGCCGCCATGGACGAAGGCATGTTCGACCATCTCGAACCCGGCGCGCTGGTGCGCCATCCAGACCAGCCGGATTGGGGGCTGGGTCAGGTGCAATCGCGGATCGGGGCACGGGTGACGGTGAACTTTGAACATCAAGGCAAGGTGGTGATCGACGGGCGGCGGGTCACGCTGCAATGGTTGCACGACCAGTGATCCGCACTATGGGCGGGGGGGCATCCTTTTGCAACTGCGCGCAAGAGGGCGCGGCGGTTGCATCGTGCGCCGCCCTTGCCTAGAAGGCGCGCAAGGCCGGGAAGGCAGGGAGGGCGCGGATGATCGGCGAGGACGGGTTTTTCGTGGTGCGCCTTGCCGAAGGGTCAGAGGATCTGATCGCAGCGCAACGGCTGCGCTATCAGGTGTTCGTTGAAGAGCTGGGCGCCGATGGACCGCTGGTCGATCACGCCCATCGGCTGGAGCGGGACGCTTTCGATCCCCTTTTCGACCACCTGTTGCTGATCGACACCCGCCGCGATGCCCTGACGCAGGATCAGGTTGTGGGTGTCTATCGCCTGCTGCGCTCGGACGCGCTACCCCCCGGCTCGGCTTTCTATTCGGAGGGCGAATATGACCTCACGCCCCTGCGCAGCTCGGGCCGGCGACTGATGGAGTTGGGACGGTCCTGCATCCATCCTGACTATCGCGGCGGCACAGGGTTGATGCATCTGTGGAACGGGCTGGCGGATTATGTGCTGCGCCACGGCGTGGAGGTGATGTTCGGCACCGCAAGCTTCCACGGCACTGATGTCGAGGCGCTGGCGCCGGCGCTCAGCCTGCTGGCGCAGAACCACCTCGCGCCCCAAGCCCTGCGCGTGCGGGCAAAGCCGCCGCATGGCGTGGCGATGGACCGCCTGCCCGAGGGCAGTTATGACCGCCGGGCCGCGATGGCCTCGGTGCCACCGCTGATCAAGGCGTATCTCCGGTTGGGCGGTTTTGTGGGCGAAGGGGCCTGGGTGGACCATCAGTTCAACACCACCGATGTCTGTCTGGTGATGGACGCCGCGCGGATGAGCGCAAAGCACCGCGCCCATTATCTTAAGCGGCAGGAGCGCACTGAATGACCGGCTGGTCGGAGGCACCTCCGCCCCAGCCTGCGCGGATCACGGCCGCCGGATGGGTGCGTCTGGGCCTGCGCGGTCTGGCGTTGGCGCTTGTGGCCTATGGCGGCCTGCTGATCCTGCTGGCGCTGCGCTTGATCGAGCGCCCGCTGTTCGGCCCCGCCCGTCCCTGGACACCGCATGTCACGCAGACCGTATGCCGCGCGGCAATGCGGATCTTCGGCTTCGGCTACAAGGTCACCGGCCGGCCGATGCGCGGCCCCGGCGCGATCGTCGCCAACCATGCTGGATGGCTCGACATCTTCTCGCTGAACGCGGCGGCCCGCATCTATTTCGTCTCCAAATCCGACGTGGCGGGCTGGCCCGGCATCGGCTGGCTGGCTCGCGCCACAGGCACGCTGTTCATCAATCGTCGCAGCACCGAGGCGCGGCTGCAGCAGTCCCAGTTCGAAGAGCGGCTGCGGGCAGGCCATCTGCTGCTGTTCTTCCCTGAGGGCACCTCGACGGATACCCGGCGGGTGCTGCCGTTCAAGTCCAGTCTGTTTGCCGCCTTCTGGACGCATGGCATGGAGCATGTGATGCAGATCCAGCCCACCACCGTGGTCTATCACCCGCCCGAGAGTGAGGACCCCCGCTTTTACGGCTGGTGGGGCAACATGGATTTCGCGCCGCATCTGATGCAGGTTCTGGCGGCGCGCCGTCAGGGCCGGGTCGAGGTGATCTTCCACCCGCCGGTGCCGGTCGACGGCTTCGAGAATCGCAAGGCGCTGGCCTCACATTGTGAAAGGGTGATCCGCACCAGCCACCCCTACGCGCCTGCCTGACACCTTCGAATGGGTATTTGGGTCATGGTGAACCCGCCATGCGCATCATTCAGGCGCAAATATCCCGGGGGGAGCCGCAGGCGGGGGGCAGAGCTCCCCGAAATGGGCGGTCAGCCCAAGGGCGCCAGCAGGGCCTTCAGCGCCGCCGCCGCATCCGGCGCGCGCCAGATTTCCTCGCCGATGCCGAAAAAGTCGGTGACCGGGCCCAGCTTTGCCACCAGATCCGCACTCAGCGCGCCTTCGGCCACAACCGGCACCTCGATCATCTCGCTCCACCATTCGAACAGCTCGAATTCGGCTTGCGCGCCGGTGCCCAGCTGGGTCGCACCGACGGGGCCGAAGCTGACATAGTCCGCGCCGACTTCGGCGGCCGTCATCCCCTCGTGGCGGGTCGTGCCGCAGAAGGCACCGATGATCGCATCCTGCCCCAGATCCTTGCGCAGCTTGCGGATCTGGCGGGCGCCGTCGGTCAGGTGGACGCCATCCAGACCCAGACGCTCGACCAGCATCGCGTGGTTCTCGATTACCAGCGCCACGTCGCGCGCAATCGTCACCTCGCGCAGGGCGTCGGCGGCGCGCAGGATCGTGTCTTCGTCGCGGGTGGCCAGCGCGAGGCGCACGCAGGCCACTTCCTCGGTGTCCAGAACCGCGGCCAGCCGGTCGGGAAATACCTCCAGCTCGAAGGCGGGGGGCGTGATGAGGTAGATCTGCGGGCGTTCGGTCTCGGCCATGGTCTGTCCTTTCCTGATCCGCCTCCAATAGCGGCTTTCGTGAGGCTTTGCCACTTGCTCGAAGACCCGCAGGGCCCTATCAGCCGCGAGAAATCGGGAGATGGCGATGATTGAACCGGCGATGATCCTCGTGCGGCCGCAAATGGGTGAGAACATTGGCGCCGCTGCGCGCGCGATGCTGAATTTCGGCCTGACCCGGATGCGGGTGGTGGCGCCGCGCGACGGCTGGCCCTCGCCCAAGGCGGTGGCGATGGCGTCGGGCGCGGGGCGGGTGCTGGATCAGGCGGGCCTGTTTGCGGATCTGCCGGCGGCGGTCGCCGATTGCGATTATGTTCTGGCCACCACCGCCCGTGACCGTGACCTGACCAAGCCGGTCCTCAGCCCCGAGGAGGCGATGTCGCGCGTGCGCGCCATGGCGGCCGAAGGACGGCGGGTGGGCATCCTGTTCGGGCCAGAGCGCACGGGGCTGGAAAACGAGGATGTGGCACTGGCCAATGCCATCGTCACCGTGCCGGTGAACCCCGAGTTTCCGTCGCTCAACCTGGCGCAATGCGTGTTGCTGACCGGATATGAATGGATGCGGCAGGGGGGCGGCGTCGCGCCCGAACGGGCGGTGGTGGCGCGCGATGGCGACTTTGCCACTGCCGCCGACATCCAGCATCTGGCCGACCATTTCGAAACGCGGCTTGACGAAATCGGGTTCTTTTACCCGCCTGACAAGGCGCCCCATATGAAACTGCAGCTACGCAACATGTGGGCGCGCCTGGGTCTCAGTCAAGCCGAATTGCGCACCTTCCACGGCATGTTGCGCCAGATCGCGTATCGGTTGCGTCTTGATGGGCGCGATTGAGCCGAGGGGTCCTCACCGAGCCGTGAGCCGACTTTTTTAGCTGATGAGGTGGTCTACATTACTTGCAGTTGTGCATTCGGGCGCAGCGTTGTCAATGAATGGAGAGAACCATGGCACTGATACGCGGAACCGGTGGGGCGAACCTGCTGCGCGGCACGGGGGTGGCGGATGTGATCCGCGGTCTGGATGGGGCGGATACCATCTATGGTTACGGCGGCAATGATCGGATCGAAGGCAACGACGACGAAGATCGGCTGTATGGCGGTGCCGGCAACGACACGATCCTCGGCGGCAAGGGTGAGGACAGTCTTTACGGAGACGACGGCAACGACCTGCTGACCGATGAAAGTGGCAATGATGCCTTCTGGGGCGGGGCCGGCAATGACACCGTTCGCGCCGGCGAGGGCAACGACAAGGTCTGGGGCGGCCCTGGCGACGATCTGCTTGCTGGCGGTGAGGGCGATGACCGCCTTCTGGGCGAGACAGGAACTGACAGGATCTGGGGCGGTGAAGGCAACGATACGCTGAACGGCGGCGCGGGCAATGATCTGCTGACCGGCGGCGAAGGCGCGGACCACTTCGTCTTTACCGGCGGGCGGGATCGGATCACCGATTTCGAAAACGGCGACGACCAGATCAACCTGCGTGCGTTCACCGGCATCGACAGTTTCGCCGATATTCGCGGACGGTTGGTGCAGCAAGGGTCGGATGTGGTTCTGACCATCGGCACGCACGTGTTGCGGATCGACGATGTTTCGCGTTCCAGCCTGGATGCCGAGGACTTCCTGTTCTGATGACTCTCGCGGGTCGGCCTTGGTCGGCCCGCTTGAACCCCCCCGCTTGAACCCAACGTGGGCTTTGCCTAGTCTCCGTCGCGAAGTGTCAGGAGCGACCGATGGCCCGCAAGCCCCAAGCCAATCCCAATCGTAGCATCTTTCAGGAGGTCGCCGAGGGCGCGCCGCCTGTTGCCCCCGCTGTTGGCGGCATTGACCGCAGCCCCAAGGGCGCGCGCGGTGCGGTGCGGGCTTGGCTGGCGGTGCTGTTTCTGATGGTCGCGGCGATGATCGTGGTGGGCGGGCTGACCCGTCTGACCGATTCTGGCCTGTCGATCACGGAATGGGCGCCGATCCATGGCGCCATCCCGCCGCTGTCTGATGCCGATTGGACCGAAGAATTTGCCAAGTACCAGGCCAGCCCGGAATATCAGTTGCAGAACAAAGGCATGGCCCTTGAAGATTTCAAGGTCATCTTCTGGTGGGAATGGGGGCACCGCCAGCTTGGCCGGGCGGTGGGTCTGGTCTGGGCGCTGGGCTTTCTGGGCTTCTGGGCCACGGGTCGCATCCCGCCGGGCTGGACCGGAAGGCTGCTGGCGCTGGGCGCCCTGGGTGGTCTGCAGGGGGCAATCGGCTGGTGGATGGTGTCCTCGGGGCTGAAGGGGCAGATGGTCGATGTGGCGTCCTATCGACTGGCCACGCATTTGGGGCTGGCTTTCGTGATCCTCGGGTTGATTGCCTGGCATGTGCTGGCGTTGTCGCGCAGCGAGGCCGAGTTGCTGGCGGCGCGGCGCGGGCGCGAGGGCAAGCTGTTTTCGCTGTCGACGGGGTTGATGCATTTCGCCTTTCTGCAGATCCTGCTAGGGGCGCTGGTGGCGGGGATTGATGCCGGGCGCGGCTTTCCCACCTGGCCGTCGATGAACGGGCAATTTTTTCCCGCCGATGCCTTCTATGTGCCGGGCCGGCCGCTTTGGGCCGCGTTCTTTGAAAATCCTGGGCTGGTGCAGTTCAACCACCGGCTGGCGGGCTATCTGTTGTTTGCCTTTGGTATCGTGGTCTGGCTGCGCGGGCGCAAATCGGCGCATCGTGCCACGCGCGCGGCCTTCAACGCGGTGCTGGCGATGATGGTCGGACAGGTGGCGCTGGGGATCGCCACGGTGTTGACGGTGGCGCATATGCATGTGGCGATCACCCATCAGGTGGGGGCGATCTTGTTGTGGGTGCTGATCATCCGCGCCCGTCATCTGGCGCAATACCCCGTGGCGGGGTCTATCCGGGAGGGGACGGCATGAAGCGGACCGCATTCGAGGCGCTGATGGACTATCAGCGCCAGACCGAGGCGCTGGCCCAGATCGCCGGGCGCCTGTCCTGGGATCAGGAGGCGATGATGCCGCGCGGGGCCGCGGATCAGCGCGGCGAGGAAATGGCCGCCATCGAGGGTGTGCTGCATGATCGCCGCGCCAGCCCTCGGGTCGCCGAATGGCTGGATGCCGCAGTGGCCCCGGATGAAGAGGGCGCGGCGCAGCTGCGCCATATCCGTCGGGCCTGGCGGCGGGCCTCGCTGGTGCCGGGCGATCTGGCGCAGCGGTTGGCGCAGACCACCTCGGTCGCGCAGGGGATCTGGGCCGAGGCGCGGGCGGCGGACCGTCTGCAGGATTTCCTGCCGACGCTGGCGGAAATCATATCCCTGAAGCGGCAGGAAGCTGCGGCGCTGGCCGAGGGCGGCGATCTGTATGACGCCCTTCTGGACGATTACGAACCGGGTGCCGATGCTTCGGCGGTGGCGGCAATGTTTGCGCGGATGCGCCCGCGGCTGGTGGCATTGCGGGCCGCGGTGCTGGACCGTCCGGCCCCTGCGGCCCTGACCGGACATTTCGGCCATGAGGCGCAATTGCGCATGGCCCGCGACCTGGCGGCGCGGTTTGGCTATGATTTTACCCGTGGGCGGCTGGATCTCGCGGTGCATCCGTTCAGCTCGGGCTCGGGCTCGGATGTGCGGATCACCACGCGGGTAGTGGAAAGCGATCCGTTCAATTGCTTTTACTCGACCATCCACGAGGTCGGGCACGCCTGCTACGAGCTGGGGATCGACGCCGACTATATGCTGACCCCACTGGGGCAGGGCGTCTCGATGGGGGTGCATGAAAGCCAGAGCCGGATCTACGAGAACCAGCTTGGCCGGTCCGAGGCGTTTACCGGCTGGATGTTCCGGCAGATGCGCGACCGGTTCGGCGATTTCGGGATCGACAGCCCGTGGGATTTCTACCGCGCGGTCAACCGGGTTGAGCCGGGCTTCATCCGCACCGAGGCCGATGAGGTGCATTACAACCTGCATATCATGATGCGTTTCGATCTGGAGCGGGCGTTGATCCGCGGCGATCTGGGCGTGACCGATCTGGAGGCCGCCTGGAACGACCGCTTTGCCGCCGATTTCGGCGTGGCGGTTGCGCGGCCCTCGGACGGGGTGTTGCAGGATGTGCATTGGTCGGTGGGGCTGTTTGGCTATTTTCCGACCTATACGCTGGGCAATGTCTATGCGGGGTGCCTGCACAAGGCGCTGCGCGATGACCTGCCGGGGCTGGAGGATGATCTGGCGCGGGGTGACACCTCTGCCGCCACCGGCTGGCTGCGTGAGAAGGTCCAGCGCCACGGCGGCCTGCTGGAACCGCGCGAGACGATCCGTCAGGCCTGCGGCTTTGCCCCGTCGGAGGCGCCGCTGCTGGAGTATCTCGAGGCCAAGTTCTCGGCGCTTTACGCATTGTGAGGGCGGGGGCGCGGATCTGGGCGCTGGCCGTCGGCCAGACGCTGACCTATGCCGGACTGTATTACTGCTTTGCGGCGCTGTTGCCCGCGCTGGAGCAGGCCTTCGGCTGGACCAAGGCGCAACTGGCCGCCGGGCCGACGCTGGCCTTTCTGGTCACGGCGCTGGGCACGCCGCTGACCGGGCGGCTGGTGGACCGTGGTCTGGGGCCTTTACTGCTGACCGCGCTGCCGGCTCTGGGCGCGGTGGCCATTGCGGGCATGTCGATGGCGCAAGCGCATTGGCACTGGCTGGCCCTTTGGGCGCTGGTAGGTGTGGCGCAATCGGGATGTCTTTACGAGACCTGTTTTGCCGTGCTGATCCGCGACCGTGGCGCAGATACGCGTCCTTCGATCACCCGGATCACGTTGGTGGCGGGGCTGGCCTCGACGCTGGCCTTCCCGCTGGGACATGCGCTGGCGGGGGCCCTTGGCGGCCGTGGCGCGCTGCTGGGCTTTGCCGCCTTGCTGCTGCTGGGGGCGTTGCCGGCGCATCTTTTCGGCACGCGGGGATTGGGCGCGGCTGGGGGGATTCCCCCGCGGCGCGGCAATCTGGGCCGGGCGCTGCGTCAGCCGGCCTTCTGGGGCATGGCCGCGGCGTTTGGCCTGACCTACCTCAATCACCTGCTTGTCGTCACCTATGCACTGGTGCTGTTTGGGGCCGCGGGCGGGCCGGCGGTCTGGGCCGCCAGCATGATTGGCCCGTCGCAGGTGCTGGGGCGGTTGGCGTTGATGGCCGCCGGGCTGCGCCTCAAAAACGGCGTTGCGCTGCTGATGTCGCTGGGGGCGATTCTGCTGGCCGCAGTGATGCTGGCGCTGTCCGGCGTGGCACCGGCGCTGGTGCTGCTGACGGCGGCGCTGCAAGGGGCGGGCATGGGGGTCATCTCGATCCTGCGTCCGGTCTTGCAGGCCGAGTTGCTGGGGCGCGAGGGGTTTGGCGCGATCTCGGGCGCGATCGCGGTGGCGCCCATATTGGCCACGGCCGCTGCGCCATCGCTGGGCGCGCTGCTGCTGGGCCTGGGCGGGCCGGGGCTGCTGACGCTGGCCTGCGGGGCGCTGGCCATTGCCGCCTTGCTGCTGGCGCAATGGCTGGCAAGGATGGCGGCGCGGACCTAGGCCCAGCCGGGTTTGCGTTTTTCCAGGAAGGCTGCAAACCCTTCGGCGGTGTCAGAGGCCAGCGCATTTTCGACCATCGCCGCGCAGGCGGTTGCGAAAGCGGCACCCATCGGCTGTTCCATCTGCGCCCGAAAGGCGGCTTTGCCCAGATGCAGCGCCGCGGGCAGTTTGCTGGCCATCCGCTGTGCCAGTTCCAATGTCACGGCCTCCAACTGGTCGGCAGGGGCCAGACGATTGACCATCCCCAGCGCATGCGCGCGGGACGCTGGCAGGAAATCCCCGGTCACCAACAGTTCGAACGCCACTGCGGGCGGCAGGCGGCGCGAAAGGGTGACCGCCGGGGTGGTGCAGAACAGGCCAATGTCGATGCCATTGACGCCAAAACGCGCGTCCTCGGCCGCCATGATCAGATCGCAGGCGCAGGCCAGTTGTGTGCCGGCGGCCGTCGCCAGCCCATGCACCGCGGCGATCACCGGCTGGGGCAGCTCGGCGATCTGCTGGCACAAGGCAGCGGCCCCGGCGAACAGCGTTGAAAAATAACCGCGGCCGTGATCCTCGGCCTGCCGCGCCGCTTGCATCTCGCGCAGGTCATGGCCCGCGCAAAACACCTTGCCCGCGCCGCGCAGCACCACCACCCGGGTCTCCGGTCCAAGGCCGCTCAGCCGATCGGAGAGGGTTGCCAGCATCGCCTGAGACAGCCCGTTGAAGCGGTCCGGCGCGTTCAGCGTCAGGCGCGTGACCGCGCCCAGATTTTCCTGCACGACCAGATCATCCATCTTTCCATTCCTCCCGTTTTCTCCGACGCTACCGCCACCCCCAGCGCAAGGAAAGCCAGATGACCGCCACCGACCTGCCGCCGCCCGTGATGACCAAGGCCGAGATCACGTCCTTTCTTGCGACCGAGTTTCCGCAGGCCGTGGGCTACCGCGTGGGGGGCGTGACCGCAGAGGGGGTAGACCTGATCCTTGACCCCGACCTGTCGCACCTGCGGCCGGGCGGCACGATCTCGGGGCCGGCGCTGTTTGCGCTGGCGGATGTGGGCTTTTATCTGGCGGTGCTGTCGCGCATCGGGCCGGTGGCGCTGGCCGTCACGACCAATGCCACCATCGACTTTCTGCGCAAGCCGCCGGCGGAGCAGCCCTTGGTGGCCCAGTCGCGCCTGTTGAAACTGGGAAAGCGGCTGGCGGTCGGCGATGTGATGATCCGGGCCGAGAGCGGCGGCCCCGTTCTGGCGCGGGCGGGGATGACCTATGCCATCCCGCCCGGCAGCATCAGCCCTGTGCGGGAATGAAGCGTCCGTTGATCTCGGCCCCGCTTTCGACCGAGAAGCTGCGATAGCTGACATCGGCCTTCACCTGGGCCGTTGCCCGTAGTGCAAGGGTGAGGCAGCTGATCCGTCCCTCCATCTCGCCCCGCAGTTCCACGGTGTCGGCGCTGAGGCTGCCGTGGATGCGTCCGTTCTGACCCAGGATAATCGCATGGGCGTCGATCTTGCCCTCGACCACCCCCATAACCTCGACCGTGCCTGTGGCGATGATGTCGCCGCGGATCGTGACATCCGGCCCGATCAGAGAGCGTCCCGAAAGCGTCGGC
>ERZ1645187.4252-NODE-4252-length-11657-cov-6.239183_pt1 | contig 11657 bp, 9 predicted proteins | sample MGYA00575352_ERZ1645187 | MGnify/ENA primary metagenome ERZ1645187 (study PRJEB40837, sample SAMN11349314) | freshwater sediment metagenome | isolation source: river sediment | host: Sediment | place: India: Wazaribad , New Delhi | collected 2017-02-21 ... | reverse complement strand
CGGTGACGGGCGGCTCGGCCAGGATGCTCAGCGGCGGGGCGATCACGTCAAACTTGTCCGGACCCAGTTCCTTGATGGCCAGCAGGGCTTCGTTTTCCCAGGCCAGCAGCACGTCGCCGATGCCACGTTCGACGAAGGTGGTGGTGGAGCCACGGGCACCGGAGTCCAGCACCGGCACGTTGGCGAACAGCTTGCCCAGGAACTCCTTGGCCTTGGCTTCGGACTTGGTCTTCTTCAGCTCATAGCCGTAGGCAGCCAGGTAGTTCCAGCGCGCACCACCCGAGGTCTTGGGATTAGGCGTGATGACCGAGACGCCGGGCTTGACCAGATCGTCCCAGGTCTTGATGCCCTTGGGGTTGCCCTTGCGCACCAGGAACACGATGGTCGAGGTGTAAGGCGAGCTGTTGAGCTTCAGACGCTTTTGCCAGTCCTTGGCGATGAGGTTCTTCTCGGCGACGGCGTCGATGTCATAAGCCAGCGCCAGCGTCACCACGTCGGCGTCCAGACCGTCGATGACCGAGCGGGCTTGCTTGCCCGAACCACCGTGTGAGGTCTTGATGGTGACGTTGTCACCGGTCTTGGTCTTCCAGTAGGACGAGAAGGCCTTGTTGTACTCCTGATAGAGCTCGCGGGTCGGGTCGTACGACACGTTGAGCAACTCGATGTCTTTGGCGTGGGCGGCCACAGGCGCCAGGGAACCCAGGGCCACCGTGGCGGTGAGGACCAGAGAACTGACCACGCTCAGCAGGTGACGACGCGTGGAGGGGTGTTTGATGTGATTCGACATGATGACAGCGGTGTGTTGTGAAGCAGTGAATTCACTGTAAAAAAACACCGATCTGTCGGGAACGAAGCAAATCGCCCATCCATATGCAGGCAACAACTTTGTGCGCCGGCATATGCGTCCGGCGCAGCAGCGAGGGGTCGCCCCGCTGCGTGCACAGCTGCGTACAGGATCAGCCCAGCGAGCGAGCGGCCATCACCTTGGCCAGTTGGCTTTGCGACTGCGCGGCGCCGCTGGCCGGCACCATCTCACCATGGCGGTCGTCGATTTGCGCAAAGCGGGCCATCACCTGCTCGGCCGCGTCGGCGCCTTCCGGCACCACGGTGCCTTCGGTCAGGGTGATGTGCGAGGCCGCAAAGCCACCAGCGCCAGCGCACAAGATGGCGCGGGTGGGCGCGTCTTCGCTGGCCAGGAAGACCACGCCCGGCGACACGCTCTCCGGCGTCAGCAGGGCCAGCACGGCGGGCGGCATCAGGTCTTCGGTCATGCGCGTGGCGGCAGTGGGCGCCAGGCAGTTGACACGTACGTTGTACTTCTCGCCTTCCAGGGACAGGGTCTGCATCAGGCCCACGACGGCCATCTTGGCGGCGCCATAGTTGGCCTGACCGAAGTTGCCGAACAGGCCCGACGACGAGGTCGTGAAGATGATGCGACCGTAGTTCTGCGCCTTCATGATGTCCCACACAGCCTTGGTCACGTAGACGCTGCCCATCAGGTGCACATCGACCACCAGGCGGAAGTCGTCGAGCGTCATCTTCGAAAAGCTCTTGTCACGCAGGATGCCGGCGTTGTTGACCAGGATGTCGATGCGACCCCACTCGGCCATCACCTGATCGACCATGGCCTGCACGCCAGCCGGATCGGTCACCGAACAGCCATTGGCCATGGCCACGCCACCGGCGGCACGGATCTCGGCCACCACAGCCTCGGCGGCGGCACTGCTGCCGCCACTGCCATCGCGGGCCGAGCCCAGATCGTTGACGAGCACCTTGGCGCCGCGCGCGGCCAGTTGCAGGGCGTGGCTACGGCCCAGGCCACCACCGGCGCCGGTCACGATGGCCACGCGGCCGTCAAAACGCAGGCCGTCCTGCGAAGTGGAAGAAGACATTGTGCTCATGGGGGATCTCGTTGGGGGACGGTTGGAAACAAACGCGAGGGCCACATCATCGCTTAGCCTAGGCCCCGCGCAAACCCGGATTCCGCAGACTGGAATCGACCAGGGAAATCGATGGCGTGTCGCCGGCGATGCCCTGCTGTCGTGCGCTCAAACCAACGGACGGCGCCCGTCTTCCTAGACTGCCCACACAGACAAAACGGAGACTGGACATGAGCCGCATCAAGAACCAAGGCCCCGGGGAGATCGTGCCCCGCGAAAAGCTCGACTTCGGTCTGACCGCACAGACCCCACGCTGGTGGTATGGCAACAGGCCCTTCCAGACCCGCGTGTTCGACGGCATGCAGGCAGCATTTCCCGATGGCGAGCGCTACTTCATCACCAGTGTGCGTGCCTTCCGCCACCAGATCACCGACCCCAAACTGGCCGAGGACGTGAAGAACTTCATCCGCCAGGAAGGCCAGCATGGCATCGCCCACACGCACTACAACGACCTGCTACGCCAGCAGGGCTGCGATGTGGACACCATCCTGACCGAGGCCAAGAGCCTGTTCGATGGCTACACCCGGCGCTATTCGGCAAGCTACAACCTGGCGCTGACCGCCGCGTTCGAGCACTTCACGGCCATGATGGCGCAGATGCTGTTTGCCACGCGCGACGCCATGGGCCCGGCCGATCCGCAGGTGCGTGCCCTGTGGGCCTGGCATGCCATCGAGGAGATGGAACACAAGGCTGTGGCCTTCGACGTGATGCAGAAGGTAGCCAAGGTGGGCTATGTGATGCGCTGCGTGGCCATGACCCACGCCCTCTACAAGGTGGTGACCGACAGCATGCGCCTGACCAACCGCCTGCTCATGGGCGATGGCTTTTCACGCGGCCAACGCCTGTGGCTGTGCGTCAAGGGCGCGTGGTGGCTGTATGGCTACAAAGGTCTGTTCGCGCGCAACACCGGCGCCATGCTGAGCTACTACAAGCCCGGCTTTCACCCCTGGCAGCATGAGGTCATCCACAGCTATCCGCTGTGGTGCCAGACCTATGAGCAAACCGGCAACGCGATGGCGGCGGGAGAGGCGATGTTCCAGGCGGCGCATTGAGATCGACCAGACCACCCCGGGTTTGTGCCTCCACCAAGTCAGGTGGTGCGAACCCCTTGCTCTCTCCCTAAGATGAGTCATCGTCGGACATGTATGCCGAACGATGCATCAAAACAATCATCTTTGGGGGGCAATAAGCATGAACACACACATCCGACAGATCGCTGTGATAGCGGGACTGGTCTTCGGCACGGTCAGTGCACAGGCGCAGGTGGCAACTGATTGGAACGGTTCTGGTACCCTGACATGGAGTCAACTGACTGTCGAAACGCTCAACGTTGGCGACATGAAGGTCTACTCATTTGGGGACACCGTTGCTTACCCAACAGTTACGCCAGACAACACATACGACAGCATCGCCGTCGGCATCCCATCGACGGGTGCCCAGTGGTTGCCGGCCGAGGGCACACCCAACCAACTGCTGAGCTGGCAAACGGCAGGAGGTTTCCGCATCGATGCCCCACCCGTGTTGGGGGTGAGCAGCGGGGGGAGTGTCACCGTCAGCAATCTGGATGTGAACTTCGCCACCGGGCAGGTTTCAGCCACAGTTTTGGCTGGCAACTCTGGTACGAGCACACGCAGCGTGATCTGGACTTTTGACAGCAGCGTGGTTCAGGTGAGCACAGACGCATCGCCACAGTGGCCCTCCCTCCACGACGTGAGCATCGACATTCCTGTGCTGTCGCTGACCAACTCGGGGCAAAGCCTTCTTGCGTCTGGTTTGAATCTGCAATACCTCGGTGGCCTCACGCTCCAAGTATCTAGAGACAACTACGCCAGCCTGACGATCAACGGCACCCTCCCTGGACCCGCTGATTTCACGGTCGCTGTCGTGCCCGAACCGGCCACCTGGGCCCTGATGGGCTTGGGCCTCGTTGGTCTGGCCGGCCTCAGCCGCGCACGATCGCGCCAATCGTGCGCAGAATCAGTTTGACGTCCAGCCACACCGAGGCCTGATCCACATAGCTGGCGGCCAGCGCCAGCTTGTGGGGCAGCACCTCGTCAATGTAGACACGCTCGGGGTCGGCGGCACGGGCCAGCACAGCGCTTTCGTCACGGTACTCGATCGAGGCGATGTCGGTGATGCCCGGGCGCACCGAGAGCACCTTGTCGCGCAAGCCGGCCGGGTAATGCGCCACATAGCGTGGCACCTCGGGGCGCGGGCCGACCAGGCTCATGGTGCCTTGCCATACGTCGATCAACTGCGGCAATTCATCGAGCTTGCTGGCACGCAGAAACTGCCCCACCCGCGTGATGCGGCGATCGGCGCCCACGGTGATCTGCAGACCATTGCCCGCCGGGTCGTGGCGCATGGTGCGGAACTTGTGGATGCGAAACGGCACCCCGAACCGCCCCACCCGCTCCTGCCGGAAAAACACCGGACCGGGTGAGTCCAGCTTGACCGCCAGCGCAATCAAGATCAGCAGCGGCCCCAGCGCCAGCAGGCCCAGGGACGACATCAGCACATCAAACAGCCGCTTGCTCATCGCGCAGTCAAGATCAAGGTCACTTCCGCCTCAACGACCACAGGCCTTGCGCACCGCGCTGATGACGCGCTCGACATCGTCGTCCGTCATGCGGGTGTACAGCGGCAGGGTCACCATGCGCTCATAGGCTTTCTGGCTGTGCGGGAACTGCTCGGGCTTGAGCTCGTAGCGCTCCTTCCAGTACGGGTGCAGGTGCAGCGGGATGTAGTGCACGCTCACGCCAATGCCGTCGGCAAACAGGCTGTCGATCAACTGGTCGCGGTGGATCTGAGCTGCGTCGCTCAAGCGCACCACGTACAAGTGCCACGAGTGCAGATCGCCCGCATGCACCGGGCGCGGCGGCAGGATCAAGGGCAGGTCAGCCAGAGCCGCGTCATAGCGCGCGGCAATCTGCTCGCGGCGGGTCTGGAAGCCCGGCAGGCGCTTGAGCTGGTGCAGACCCATGGCCGCGGCGATGTCGGTCAGGTTGTACTTGAAGCCGGGCGCCACGATCTCGTAGTACCAGCTCGGCACCTTGGCGGTGAAGCGATCAAAAGCATCGCGGTTGATGCCGTGCAGGCGCATGACCTTGGCGCGTGCCGCCAGCGCCGCATCGCGCGTCACCAGCATGCCGCCTTCGCCCGTGGTCATGGTCTTGTTGGCATAGAAGCTGAACACCACGGCATCGCTTTGCAGGGTGCCAATGCGCTGCCCTTTCCAGGTGGTTGGCAGCGCATGGGCCGCGTCTTCCACCACCTTCAAGCCGTGCTTTTGGGCGATGGCGTGGATCGCATCCATGTCCACCGACAGGCCGGCGTAGTGCACCGGCATCAGCGCCTTGGTGCGCGGCGTGATGGCCGCCTCGATGGCCGCCGGGTCGATGTTGAGCGTGGCCGGGTCGATGTCGACCAGCTTCACGTCGGCGCCCAGGTAGCGCACCACCTCGGCGGTGGCGGTGAAGGTGTGCGTGGTGGTGATGACCTCGTCACCGGGGCCGATGCCCAGGGCTTCCAGCGCCAGGTGCAGGCCAGCCGTGGCCGAGTTGACAGCAATGGCCTGCAGGCTGGGGTCGCCCAGGTAATCGACAAAGGCCTGCTCGAACAGGCGGGCCTTGGGGCCGGTGGTGACCCAGCCGGAACGCAGGGTGTCCACCACTTCCGCGATTTCTTCCTCGCCGATTTCGGGCAAGGCAAAGGGCAGGAAGGGCTGCGAGGCAGAAGCTGAACTCATGGGAATCTCACTGAAAACAGGTCAACGCGTCAGGCGACCGAAAGCCGGATCGGGGCGGCGGCGCACCAGGGCGTCCCACCAGCCTCGGATCGACCCCAGACCGTAACCAAAATGATAGGCGGCGATGACATCGGGCAGTTGCCAGCGCAGATCGCGCCCCTGCTCGCGGGCGATGCGCCAGCTGATCCAGAACACCGCCGTGCCATACAGCCAGCCCTGCAACAAGGCCAGCGTAGCGGCCGCGGTCACCACCACGGTCAAGGTCTCGCGCAGCCCCGGTGACAGCGGCGCCCACGTCAAGATCGGCACCCCGATCAGGGTCACCAGCAAGAGCAGGATCAACGCGGCCACGAACAAGCCGGGGATCAGGTGACGCAAGGCCGCCGCCTGACCATGCTTGAGCATCACAAACGGCTTCCAGTAACCGTACTGGCGGTACTGGCGGAAGACGTCCATCTTGCTGGCCCGCGGGAAATAGGTCGAATGGATGGACGACGATTGCCAGATGCGACCGCCCCCCTTGTGGATGCGCAGGTTGTGCTCGTCGTCCTGGTTGCGCACCAGGTTTTCGTCGAAGCCGCCGAAACGCTCGAAGGTGGCGCGGGGCCAGGACCCGAGGTACACCGTGTCCACTTCACCGTTGTAGGCCAGGTCACGCGACAGCGCCCCACCGGCCACCAGGCGAGACTGGAACGCCGCGGCCACCGCCCGTTGCACCACCGCCGCCGGCCCGCTCTCGCCCTGCGCCCGCCAGGGTCCGCCCACGTTGTCGGCGCCAGTTTCCTGCCACACGGCCAGGCAGCGCGCGATGTAGTCGGGGGCGTACACCGTGTGCACGTCCAGGCGCACGATGAACTCGCCGTGGCTGGCCTCGATGCAGCGGTTCAGGCCGCACGAGACGATGCGCCCGGGGTTGTCGATCATGTGAAAGCGCGCATCCTGCGCACACCAGGCGCTCAGGCGCTCGCGCGTGCCGTCGTCACTCAGGCCATCGGCCACCCACACTTCCAGCGTCCAGCCCTCGGGCACCTGCTGCGCGGCCACGCTGCGGCAGAAAGCCTCAATGTGCTCGCGCTCGTTGCGACACGGCACGATGACGGAGACGATGCGGGCATCAGGCATGGGCGGCAGGGGCATCAAAGGTGGCGAGGTAGCGGCAGGCAAATCAGGTGCGCTCGGCCGGACGACGGCGCGCCAAGCGGGGCGTCAGCGGGTGCAGCACGCGCTGGTACAGGCGCCACATCGCGTCCATCTGTCCCCGGCGAGAGGCCTCGCGCTCGATGCGCGCATGGTTGTGCTGGCCCCTCTGCGCCGCCTGCTCAGGTTGATCGTGCACTTGCAGCAGGGCCTGGGTCAGAGCATCGACATCGCGCACCGGCACGATCCAGCCGCCTTGTTCGTCGATCCACTGGCGGTTGGCCGGCAGGTCAGAGGCGATGATGGGCAGGCCGCAGGCCATGGATTCGAGCACCGACACCGAAGTGGCATCGCTGGTGGGCACCGACACCGACACGCGGCTACGCTGGATGGCGGCCACCATGGCCGCATCGCCCACCCGGCCGTGGAACTGCACGTGGTCCTGCATGCCCAGGTGTTTGACCTTCTGCTCCAACTCGGCCTGTTGCATGCCGCCGCCCAAGAGGTGCAAGGTCATCTGCGTGTCGGGCCGCTCGGCCACCACACGCGCCATCGCTTCGATGATGACGTCGATGTTGTAGTTCGGCTCCCAGGTGCGCAAGCTGACCACCTCAAACCCGTCGGCGGGCGTGGCCGGCACGAACTTGTCCGTGTCAGCGCCCCACAGGATTTGATGGCAGGGACCCGCGGGGTGGTAGCGTGCGATCTCGTCGATCATGTCCATCGAATCGGCCGTGACCAGGTCGGCATGGTGCATGGACCAGGCCACCACCATGCGCATCAGGCGGCTCTGCCGCGGCGTGACCAGGATGTCGCTGCCCCAGGCCGTCAGCACCTTGGGCAGGCTCAACCCACATGCCGTGGCCCACAGGCCATACGAGGTCACATAGTGGCCGTGCACCAGGTCGGGCTGAAAGCGCGCCGCCACCTCGCGCGCCACCCGGCGCACCTGCGGCAACGCGGTGAACCAGCTCAGCTTGTCCGAGCCGGGCGCCACGGCGATCACCTCTTCGGCCCCCGGTACCTCGGCCGGCTGCCGCGTGATGACCACAGCCCGCGCGCCGCGCTCGGCCACGGCGGCCACCCAGCGGCGCGTGTGCACGCTCGATGCATCGGCGAAGAACAGGATGCGCACGCCCTCGTCCGCCTGGCCCGTGGCCTGCGCCGAATTCACCTTGCCCACCGAACTCACCTGGGTCGTCATGCCTGTTCCTTCTGCGCGGTGCCCGCCTCAGCCCCGCCATTCAAGGCCCGGCGCAAATGGTCCTTGCCGGCCCACTGCGCGTACAGCGCCTGCAATTCGGGATGACGCTGCAACAGCGCCCGGTCCAGCTCGCGGGTGTCGCCCACCACCTCAGCGCGCTTGCCCTGCTCGCGCGTGGCCACGATCGCAAAGTCCGGCACGCTGCCAGACACAAAGCTGAAGCCCTGCACGATCACACCCTTGCCCACCTGGGCACCAGGCGCGATCACACTGTGCGGCCCGATGAAGCTGTACGCCCCGATGCGGGTCGCCTTGCGCACATAACCCTGGGGGTTGGGGTCGGTCGCATAGCGACGCCCCATCACCCGCACCGCCTGGTGGCTGGAATGGCTGAGGATGGAGGCGTAGTTGGTCACCTGCACGCCCTCTTCGATCAGCAACCCGTTGGAGCCGTCGATGCGGTTGAAGTGCCCGATGAAGACATGGTCTTGCAAGACCAGCTTGTCTCGCCCTTCGACACAGCTGTGCGTGCTGACCCGCGTGTGCGGGCACCAGCTGCCATCGGCATTGCGCCAGCCATAAACGATGCGCGGACCGGTGAAGGCCGCGAGCACGCGCACGACAGGGTGTTTGAGTCGCTGGATCAGGACCGACATGACAGGGGTGAGAAAGACGACGAGCACGACCAGGCACGACGGCCTTGCCAACCTGCTATTGTCCCCGATCCACGCCTTCTCCACGCCCGCGCCCCCTGAAGAGCGGGCTGAATCCACGCATGCGCCCCACTGGTCACGGCACGCGGGTCAAGGACGGCTGCCACAGGGCCCGCACCGGCAGCCCCGCGTGGCGCAGGAAGACGCCATACGCCACCGCAATCGCCACGATATAGCCCAGGCTGGACGACACCGCGGCGCCCACAGCACCCCAGCGCGGCACCAGCAGCCAGCCCAGGCCAAAACTCACCAGCAAGGACAGCCCGGCAATGCCCCCGGACAGCTGCGGCCGCCCGAGGTGATTGGTGTAGAACGCCGACAGGCTGGACGCCGCCGCATACGCCGCCACGCCCGGCAGCAAGGCCGCCAGCGGCCACAAAGACGCGGCATACACCTCGCCCATCACCCACGGCAGGCCCCACCAGGCCAGGCCCAGCAGCACCGGAGCCGCCGCCATCGTGGCCAGCACATTGATGCGCACCGCCTGCACCGTCATGCTCGCGGCCACCTTCACGTCAGGGTGTCCGATGCGGGCGTACAGCGACACCGTCACCGACGACGACAGCAGCCACAGCAACTCGGCCACCGTCACGGCCACCGAATAGGTGCCCACCGTGCTCAAGCCCTGAAAGTGCTCCACCAGGAACAGCGAGGCCCGGTAATTGAGCAAGCTGATGACATTGGTGACGCCGATGGTGGCCACGAAGGGCCACTGATGCCACCACACCGGGTGCGTGTCCCCCAGCGGCGGCAGATCGGACAGGCGCAGATGCTCGGCCAGGTCCTCGTCACGCTGGCTGGCGTTGCGCAGCGCGTAAATGGCCGCGATCACCGCCACCAGCGACTTGCCGCTCACCCACGCGGTGAGCACCAGCACGACCATGGAGGTGCTGCGCGTCGTCCCCTCGCCAATCCAGGCCACGCCCGCCAAGCCGCCCAGCACCAGCGCGGGCGCCGCCACCTGTGCCAGGTTGATGGGCCACATGCGCCCCTCGCCCAGCCACAGGCCGGTGGCCGTGGGGACCAACAACAGGAACGGCGCCGCCAGCGCCAGCAACCACAACTGCGAATACGGCAGGCTCTTGGCCCCCCAGGACAGCGCCAGCAGCCCCAGCGCGGCCACCGCCCCCAGGCCCACCGCCGCCCGCAGCACGCCGCGCAACATCGGCAGGGTGCGTGCCGACCGCGCGTCGGCCTGCTGCGACATCTGCCGCGCCAGCCACAGCCCCAGCCCCGAAAACAAGGTCAGCAAGCCGGCTTCGACCGCCACGAACAGCGCAAACGCGCCCTGCACCCGCGGCCCCTGGCGCGCCACCATCACCGTGATGGCCAGCCCCAGACTCACCATCAGCAATTTCGCCACCAGATTGCCCAGCGCCGCCCTCGGCAAGGCCTGCCAGAGCCGGCGCCAACCGGTCGTCGCAGCGTGGGAATCGGAATCTTGCACAAACATGGCCCTCATTGTGCCCACGGTTTCATACAATCGAGGGTTTGGCCGACTCCACTTTTGCCGCCACCATGACCACGTCCCACACCCATCTCCCGCACGAAACGGCTCCGGAACCCACGATCGACACCAACAAACTGGTGGCCGAGCGCCGCGAGAAACTGGCCGCCATCCGTGCCCAGGGCGTGGCATTCCCCAACGATTTCAAGCCGGCCGACCGCGCCGCCCAGTTGCACGCCGCCCACGACGGCACCGAAGCGCCCGAACTGGAAGCCCAGGGCATCACCGCCAGCGTCGGTGGCCGCCTGATGCTCAAGCGCGTCATGGGCAAGGCCTGCTTCGGCACCCTGCAAGACGCCACCGGCCGCATCCAGGTCTATGTGACCCTGGACGCCGTCGGCCCCGACGCCCTGCAGGCTTTCAAGCACTGGGACCTGGGTGACATCCTGGGTGCCGAAGGCACCCTGTTCAAGACCAAGACCGGCGAGTTGTCGATCAAGGTCAGCAAGATCCGTCTGCTGACCAAGGCCCTGCGTCCGCTGCCCGACAAGTTCCACGGCATGACCGACCAGGAACAGAAGTACCGTCAGCGCTACGTCGACCTGATCGTCGACGAAGAGTCGCGCGCCCGCTTCATCGCCCGCTCCAAGGCCATCGCCTCGATCCGCGCCTTCATGGTCGACCACCAGTTCCTGGAAGTCGAAACGCCGATGATGCACCCCATCCCCGGCGGCGCCAACGCCAAGCCCTTCACCACCCACCACAACGCGCTCGACCAAGAGATGTTCCTGCGCATCGCACCCGAGCTCTATCTGAAGCGCCTGGTGGTCGGCGGCTTTGAGCGCGTGTTCGAAATCAACCGCAACTTCCGCAACGAAGGGGTGTCCGTGCGACACAACCCCGAGTTCACCATGATGGAGTTCTACGCGGCCTGGTGGAACCACCACGACCTGATGGACTTCACCGAGTCCATCCTGCGCCACGCCGCCCGTGCGGCCGTCGGTACCGCCAAGATCACCTACGGCGGCAAGGAAGTGGACCTGGAGTCGCCCTTCGCCCGTCTGACGGTGCGTGACTCGCTGATCCAGGTCGCCGGCCTGACGCCGGAGCAGGCCGACAACGCCGCCTTCCTGCACGACAAGCTCAAGAGCCTGGGCGAAGAGCCCCCGGCCCGCTGGAACCTGGCCGAGCTGCAGTTCGGCATGTTCGAAGCCATGGTGGAAGAAAAGCTGTGGCAGCCGACCTTCATCATCGACTACCCGGTCGAGGTCTCGCCGCTGGCCCGCGCCTCGGACACCAACCCCAGCATCACCGAGCGCTTCGAGCTGTTCATCACCGGCCGCGAATACGGCAACGGCTTCTCTGAGCTGAACGACCCGGAAGAGCAGGCTGCCCGCTTTGCCGCCCAGGCCAGCGCCAAGGATGCCGGCGACGAAGAGGCCATGTACTTCGACGCCGACTACATCCG
>ERZ1645187.4251-NODE-4251-length-11660-cov-125.710642_pt1 | contig 11660 bp, 12 predicted proteins | sample MGYA00575352_ERZ1645187 | MGnify/ENA primary metagenome ERZ1645187 (study PRJEB40837, sample SAMN11349314) | freshwater sediment metagenome | isolation source: river sediment | host: Sediment | place: India: Wazaribad , New Delhi | collected 2017-02-21 ... | reverse complement strand
CTGATGGTCGGCGGCATGGGGCTCGCCCGCCCCTTGGCGGCGATCGATCGGGCAGGGTCGGACGGGCTCCTCCTGGCGCTACGTGCTCAGGCGCTCGCGCTGACGCGCGCAGTGTGACGACCCGCGAAGCATCCGATACGTGAACTTGAAACCACCACCCCTACACGCGTAAGGTGTTTCCGATACCGTTACGGAGGTGCTGCTGGTGCGGCGCGGGGTCTCGATAGCACTCGACGTTCTGCCATTCGCCTTGACGGCCCTGATCGGTCCGCTCGTCGTATTGGCGAGCTTTCACAAACTCACATCGGGATATATTGAAAGAATACTAGATAGTTACTTGATCTATGAAGTCTGCGCTTACATATGGCCGACCTGGCTTTTCCATCTCTATGACCCAAACAATGAAAGTAGTATTCTTATTTACATTACTATTTCGGTAAATATGTTGATTTATGTATTGCTTGGTCTACTTGCAATAGCCCTGGCAGAGGTTCCTCACGGAACTTCCGGAACCTACGCGGTTACCATGGCAATCTTGTGGACCATCGTCTTTTCGGGCGATTCCCTCACTCTGATGATGGATGCGGCACCTGCCGTGGCTGTTGCGAGCGTCATCTATGCGATTCCCTTCGCACTTCTCCATCTGCGAAGACGGATGAGGCAAACAACCATCTCAGCGTCCACGAATGGTGACCGGTCTCGAGGCTCACGTGAGCGCGTCGTGCTCGACACGAGGGGCACGCCCGCGAAACGGTGATTTGCAGCCCGCGGCCACGTCATGTATTCGGGGAGGCGGTGTGCGCGGTCGCGAAGATCGCGCCGGGGTGGAGAGCGGCGGCTCTCCGGCCGCATCGCGTGAGATTCCGACTTGCCCATTCCGACCCCCCTCCTCGACACGGTGAAGACCCCCGACGATCTGCGACGGCTGCCCGATTCGGCGCTGCGCCAGCTCGCCGACGAACTGAGGTCCGAGACCATCGACGCGGTGTCGGTGACCGGCGGCCATCTCGGCGCCGGCCTCGGCGTGGTCGAGCTCACGGTCGCGCTCCACAAGGTGTTCGAGACGCCGCGCGACGTGCTGATCTGGGACGTCGGCCACCAGTCCTACCCGCACAAGATCCTCACCGGCCGGCGCGACCGCATCCGCACGCTGCGCCAGCCCGGCGGCCTCTCCGGCTTCACCAAGCGCGACGAGAGCCCCTACGATCCGTTCGGCACCGCCCATTCCTCGACCTCGATCTCGGCGGCGCTCGGCTTCGCCACGGCGCGCGATCTCGCCGGCAGCGGCAACAACGTCGTCGCGGTGATCGGCGACGGCTCGATGTCGGCGGGCATGGCCTACGAGGCGATGAACAACGCCGGCGCCAAGGGCTCGCGGCTGATCGTCGTGCTCAACGACAACGACATGTCGATCGCGCCGCCGACCGGCGCGATGAGCGCCTATCTCGCCCGCCTCGTCTCGTCGCGCACCTTCATGCAGCTGCGCGACATCGGCAAGCAGATCACCAAGCGGCTGCCGAAGTTCATGGAGATCGGCGCCAAGCGGGCGGAGGAGTTCGCCCGCGGCATGGCGATGGGCGGCACGCTGTTCGAGGAGCTCGGCTTCTACTACGTCGGGCCGATCGACGGGCACAATCTCGACCACCTCCTCCCGGTCCTGCGCAACGTGCGCGACGCCAAGGAAGGGCCGATCCTGGTCCATGTCGTCACCCAGAAGGGCAAGGGCTACGGCCCGGCCGAAGAGGCCGACGACAAGTATCACGGCGTCAACCGCTTCGACGTGGTCACCGGCAAGCAGGCCAAGCCCAAGGCCAACGCCCCGTCCTACACCCGCGTCTTCGCCGACGCGCTGACGGCGGAGGCCGGCCGCGACGAGAAGGTTCTCGGCATCACCGCCGCGATGCCGTCGGGCACCGGGCTCGACGTCTTCGCCAAGTCGTTCCCCAAGCGGATGTTCGACGTCGGCATCGCCGAGCAGCACGCGGTGACCTTCGCCGCCGGCCTCGCCGCCGCCGGCTACAAGCCGTTCTGCGCCATCTACTCGACCTTCCTGCAACGCGGCTTCGATCAGGTGGCGCACGACGTGGCGCTGCAGAAGCTGCCGGTCCGCTTCCCGATCGATCGCGCCGGCTTCGTCGGCGCCGACGGGCCGACCCATGCTGGGGCCTACGATCTCGCCTATCTCGGCTGCCTGCCGCACTTCGTGGTGATGGCGCCGGCGGACGAGGCGGAACTGGTCCACATGGTGGCGACCTCTGTGGCGATCGACGACCGGCCCTCGGCCTTCCGCTTCCCGCGCGGCGAGGGCGTGGGCTGCGAGATGCCGGAGCGGGGCGTGCCGCTCGAGATCGGGCGCGGGCGGATCGTCCGCGAAGGGTCGAAGGTGGCGATCCTGTCGCTCGGCACGCGGCTCGCCGCGGCGCTCGAGGCGGCGGAGACGCTCGACGCCCACGGGCTTTCGACCACGGTCGCCGACGCGCGCTTCATGAAGCCGCTCGACCGGGATCTCATCCGCCGTCTGGCGCGCGAGCACGAGGTGCTCGTCACGGTGGAGGAAGGGGCGATCGGCGGCTTCGGCAGCCACGTGCTGCATGCGCTGGCCGAGGACGGGCTGCTCGACGGCGGCCTCAAGGTGCGCAGCCTGATGATGCCCGATGCCTTCATCGACCACGGGGATCAAGCGGCGACGATGCGGGCGATCGGCCTCGACGCCGGCGGCATCGTGCGGCGGGTGTTCGAAGTGCTCGGCCGGTCGGAGTCCCTGGTGGAACCGGCCCGGCGGGCTTGACCGGCGATGGAGAGCGAGCAATGAGCCTGCGAGCCTTGCGGGCGGTGCTTTGGGTGCTGATCCTGGCGATCACCGGCGGTCTCGGGGCCTATGTGTGGCTGCGCGACGAAGCGCCGAGGCGGCTCGATTCGGCACTGCTGAAACCGGTCGCCGGCATCGGCGGGCCCTTCACCCTGCTCGACCAGAAGCGCCGCCCCTTCACCGAGAAGGGGTTCGAGGGCAAGCCGACGGCGTTGTTCTTCGGCTACACCTTCTGCCCGGACGTCTGCCCGACGACGCTGCTCGAGGCGACCTCGTGGATGAAGGAACTCGGGCCCGACGGCGACCGGCTGCGCGTCGTCTTCGTCTCGGTCGATCCGGAGCGCGACACCCCGGAGAAGCTCGATCAGTATCTCGCCTCCTTCGACGACCGGTTCGTCGGCCTGTCGGGATCACGGGAGGAGACCGACCGGATCGTCAAGGCCTACCGGGTGTTCGCCCGTCGGGTCGAGGGCTCCGGCGGCGACTACACCATGGACCACACGGCGGCGGTCTATCTCCTCGACGCGCAGGCGCGATTCGTCGGGGTGATCAATTTCCAGGAGCCGACCGACAAGGCGATGGTGAAGATCCGCCAGTTGTTGGCCAAGGGCTGAGCCGGCGGTCACCGATCGGAGAGACGCTCGAAGAGATCGAGGTCCGAGGTGCCGCGTCGCGTCCGGCCGAAGCGGGTGAAACCGAGCCGGGCCGCGAGCCGCAGCGAGGCCTCGTTGGCCGGATCGATCATGCAGACGCTGCGACCGCCGGGAAAACGCGCCTCGAACGCTGCGGTGGCGGCGGCCATCGCTTCACCGGCGATCCCGCGTCCGCGGTGCTCGCGCCCGACGATCCACATCGCCTCGGGGGCTTCGTCGAAGTCCGGACCGATGCCACGGCGGAAGCGGGCGAACCCGACCTCTCCGATCACCACCGCGCTCACACGATCCGTCACCAGGAGAGGCGCGAAGCCGAAGACCCGGCGATGGCCGACGAGCCGCAGCAGGCGCGCCCAGGCGCCTTCCTCGTCGAGCGTCGGGACGAAGGCGACACCGTCCGGCGGCGCGCGCCACAGCGGTGCGTAGGCGGCGATGTCGTCGGGGCGATGGGGGCGCAGGAGCAGCCGCTCGGTGACGAGGACCTCGGCTTCGGGGGCGTCGCTCGCGGTGAGCGCGATCGCGGGATCGGGGCGTTGGCTCATCGTCGGGTCACGCCCTGGCCCACAGCCGCGGCAGCGCGTCCCACAGGGTGGCGGCGGCGAAAGCGAGGAAGAGGCCGCCGGTGATGCGGACGATCCACACCGCATGGGTGAGGTAGAGGCGGCGCATGATCGCCGTGCCGACCAGCCAGGCGAGGATCAGATCGCCCATCAGGAAGCCGACGAAGGCGGCGGCGAGCAGCGCCGGCATGACGTCGAAGGACAGGCTCTCGGTCTGACCGGTGAACAGCGCCGTGAACATGGCGAGCGCCACCGGATAGCTCTTCGGATTGGTCAGGCCGAACATCACGCCGCGGCGGTAGGGATGGTGGCCGACGAGATCGTCGGCGCCGTGGGCCGAGGCGGCGTTGACCGCCTTCCAGCCGAGATGGCCGAGATAGAGGCCGCAGACCAGCGCCACCAGATCGAACAGCAGCGGATCGAAGACGTGGGCGCCGACCAGCGCCAGGATGGCGAGCGAGCACCACATCATGTCGCCGAAGAGATGGCCGAGGAGGAAGAACACGGCGGGGCGCCGGCCGCGGGCCGCGCCGATGCCGACGAGGGCGAGCACCGCCGGACCCGGCGACACGACGTAGAGGCAGCCGGCCGTGGCCGAAGCGAGGAGCGTGGTGATCTGCATGGCGCGATCCTAAACGGGTGGCACGGGGCGCGTCACCCCGCCGTGGCGAAGGGCCGCCATGTCGGCGCCGGATCGGCCTCGCCGCTGGCACGGATGATGCGACGGGATCCTCCGAGCCCTTCGCCGTCCGACGGACGTGTCGGGCTCTCGACCCGGCGTGGTCGAAACCCGACGAACCCGAGGAGAGGGCGGACGAGATGGCGGTTCACATGGTCAAGGTCGCCTACGAAGGAGCGGTGACCAGGGCGCTGAAGAATGCGGAAGCGGGTCTCACCAGCGGCGGCGCCGTGGTCTACGAGGTCCAGGGCGTGCCGGCGAACCTGACGATCGACGACGTCGTCGAGGCGGTGAAGCGGGCCGGCGGCAAGCCGAAGCATGCCGACCACGAGGTGAAATGGGCCGATCTCGTCGGCTGAGCCGGCGGCCGCGCCCCTTCCCGCTCGCCGCTCAGGCGCGTTTGAGGTCGTCGATGTAGGTGCAGATCTCCCGGTCGAGCGCCTCGCGGAAGCGGCCGAGTTCACGCGCCGTCGCCAGCACCCCCGCCGCCGCCTCGCCGGTGCGTTCGGCATCGGTGCCGACCGCGCCGATGTCGGCGGAAACGATGCGGGTGCCGTCGGCGGCCTGCTGGATGTGGACGGCGATGTCCTTGGTCGCCAGATCCTGGTCGCCCATGGTGCCGGCCATGTCGCGGGCGATCTCGGTCAGTTCGCGGATGGTGTCGCCGATCGAGCCGATGGCACCGACGACGCGCTGGGTCTCGTTCTGGATGTGGGAGACCTGCGAGGTGATCGCCTCGGTCGCCCGCGTCGTCTCGTTGGCCAGCGCCTTGACCTCGGTGGCGACGATGGCGAAGCCGCGGCCGGCCTCACCGGCGCGCGCCGCCTCGATGGTGGCGTTGAGGGCGAGGAGATTGGTCTGCGAGGCGATGGTGTTGATCAGGCCGACGACCTCGCCGATGCGATCGCCGCTCACCGCGAGATTGCGGACGACGGTGTCGGTGCCGCTCGCCTCGCCGAGGGCGCGTTCGGCGATCTCGGCGGCGCGCTCGACGCGGCGCGAGACCTCATGGACCGAGCTCGCCAGTTCCTCGCTGGCGGCGGCCACCGCCTGGACGGTGCGCGACGTGGACTCGGCTTCGCGGGCGGCTTCGCCGGAGCGCGAAGCGGTGCGCTCGGCCACTTCGTTCATCGCCCGCGCCGTCGCCTCCATGCGGTCGGCGGCGGTGGACATCTCGCCGAGCAGACGACCGATGGTGTCGCCGAAGCCGCGGCTGCGCTCTTCGCGTCGCTGGCCGCGGACCTGCCGCCGTTCCGCTTCGGAGCGGATGTCGGCCTCGCCGCGGCGCTGGGCGTCGATCGCCTGTTCGAGCGAGCGGACCGCACCGACCATGGCGGCGATCTCGTCGATCGGACCGGGATCGGGGACGCGAGCCGAGGTGTCGCCCTCGCCGATCTTCTTCATCGCGTCGGTGAGGGCGCCGAGCGGACGCCCGATGTCGTGTTGGAGCCACGCCGCCATGACGATGCCGCCGAGCGTCATCGCCACGGCGAGGATGCCGAAGATCACCATCGCCCGGCTGCGGGACGCCTCGAGATCGGTGCGGTCGGCGGCGAGCACGAAGGTGCCGATGCGCTTACCGGAATAGTCGGTGAGGGCGTCGCTGCCGATCGTCCAGGCGCGGCCGTCGAACTCGGCGGTGGCGGTGGCGGCCGGCGCTTCGCTCGCGCCGACGAAGGCGGGGGGAATGGCGAAGTCGGCCGGGAAGCTCGAGGCGAGGAGGGTGCGCGCCGCGCTGGCGTTGACGTCGGTCTTGTCGACGAAGACGGCGAGGCGCAGACCGGTGCGGGCGGTGAAGGCCTGGACGAAGTCCTTGCCGAAACCGAGACCGAATTCGACGGTGCCGACGTGGCGTCCTTCGTCGGCGATCGGGGCGACGGCGCGGATGCCGATGCCGCCGACGCCGTTCTCCAGGCCGCGCACGAGGCGACGGCCGACGTTGGCTTCGACCACGGTCTTGCGGAAGGAGGAGAGGTCGTCGCCGAATTTCGCCGGGGAATGCAGCCGCAGGAACGACGTCGCCGGCGGCATGTGGAATTGGAACTGCTCGACCCCCTCCCCCTTGACGGCGCCGAAGGCGGGCAGCAACGACTGGGAGAGGCCGGACCGATCCTGCTTCGCCAGAGCCCGGCCGAAATCCGGGACCGTGGCGACGAGCTGCGCCATCGACTGAGCGCGGAGGGCCTGGGCGGCGATCTCGGCGGAGACCTGTTGCGAGCCGGCGCGCAGTTGGCGCTCGACGTCGTCCTGAATCAGGCCGCCGATGAACCAGAGGCCGGTGGTGACGCAGAGACCGACCGCCGCGACGATGCCGACCCCGATACCGATCGTGAGACGCGTACGCAGGCGCATGGTATTCCCCCGGTTATACTGGTTCCGGCGCCATCACACGCCAACGTGTTGAACGGAGAGTTAAGCTCGCGCCCTTCTATGAAGTTTTCCGATGTATCTCGGGCGGTTCGGCGGGTGAAATTCCGATCGAACGACCAGTGCCGAGAGTGATTCGGGTCAAAAGCTCGGTAAAAATGACATGACGCAGCGTAATATGGAGTCCCCGGCGGTGACGCTCTACGTCGACGCCGACGCCTGTCCGGTGAAGGACGAGGTCTACCGCGTCGCGGCGCGGTCGAAACTGCGGGTCTACGTCGTCTCCAACGCGCGGATGCGCCTGCCGGACGACCCGTGGGTCGAGGCGGTGATCGTCGCCGCCGGGCCGAACGTCGCCGACGACTGGATCGCCGAGCGGGCGGGCAAGGGCGCGGTGGTGGTGACGGCGGACGTTCCGCTGGCCGATCGCTGCGTCAAGGCGGGGGCTCGGGTGGTGTCGCCGACGGGGCGGGTCTTCGACGGCGCCTCGATCGGCATGGCGCTCGCCACTCGGGACCTGATGGAGGATCTGCGCTCGGCCGGCGCGATCACCGGGGGGCCGCGGCCCTTCGCGCCGAAGGACCGGCAGGCCTTCCTGCAGTCGCTCGACCGCGAGATCCGCCGGGCAGCGCGTGATCTCGCCGGACCGGCGCGCGGGTTTCACCCCTTGGTGAAGACCACCACCGCCTCGACGTGATGCGACCAGAGGAACTGGTCGATCGGCGTGACGGCGCCCATGCGCCAACCGGCATCGACGAGATAGCGGGCGTCTCGGGCGAGCGTCGCCGGATTGCACGACACCGCGACGATCACCGGCACGGCGGACTTGGCCAATTCCTTGAACTGGGGCGCGGCACCGTCGCGGGGCGGATCGATCACCACGGCGTCGAAGGCGGCGAGTTCCTTGGCCATCAGTGGGCGGCGATTGAGATCGCGCACTTCGATCGCCACGCTCTTCAGGCCCTGGGTGTGACGCGCGGCGAAGGAGAGCGATTCGAGCGCCGGCCGGTCGTTCTCGACCGCATGGACCTGGGCGAGTTGGGCGAGGCGGAGGGCGAAAGTGCCGCAGCCGGCGAAGAGATCGGCGACACGCGCCGGGCCCTTGGCCCGCTTCGGCCGTTGGGCGAGCGCCGTGGCGACGGCGGCCTCGACGACCCGCGCCATGGCGACCTCCGCCGCGGCGACGGCCTGAAGGAAGGCGCCGGGCGGCGGCATCACCGCCACCATGCCGAACCGCACCACCGGTGCGCGGGCTTCGACGACGATCTCGCGGCCGACCGAGAAGCGGGCGAGGTCGAGATCGAGCGCCAGGGTGATCGCCTGCTGCCGGCGTTCCGGCGGCAGTTCGGCGTCGGCGACGGAGACGTCGAGACCGGTCTCGGTGTCGAGCACGGTGAAGACGGCGCCCTTCGGGCCGAAGGTCAGCAGGTGGGAGAGCTTCACCAGCTTGGGAAGGCTGCCGCGGATGCGCGGGGTGACCACGAGGCAGGCGTCGGCCTCGACCACCGTGTGGGAGAGGCGTTCGCGGAAGCCGGCGACCGGCGCGCCGGTGCGGCGCTGCACCGCGATCACGGCGCGGCGGCGGCTCGCCGGTCCGGTGGCGACGCAGTCGGCGACCTCGACCTCGAGGCCGCGATCGAGGAAGGCCTCGAGGATCTGATGGCGCTTCCAGAGGAGATAGGCGTGTTGGTCCCAATGCTGGAGCGAGCAGCCGCCGCAGCGGTCGTAGACCGGGCAGGCCGGCTCGACCCGATCGGGGCTGGCATGGACGATCTCCTCGATGCGGCCGCGCTCGTTGACGCCCTCGCCGGAGATCGACACGCGCACCGTCTCGCCGGGCAGCGCGCCGCCGACGAAGAGGCGCTTCTCGCCGGCCTCGGTCTCGAACACGGCGACGCCGTCGCCCTTGTGGGCGATGTCGGTGATGGTGACCGTCTCGAAGGGTGTGTTCACGTGACGCGCCTCGCAGATGTCCGCGTCGCGCTTCTGCCCCAGCTGGCGCGCGAAAGCGAGGAAAAAGCGCTGCTCCCCACCGTCATGCACCCTTGCGTGCGGCGAGTACCCATTCGCGATTGCCGTCGCCGCCGGCGATGGTCGCCGGAGCCCGGCCGATCGGCGTCCAGCCGTGGGCGACGAGGAGCGCGGCGATGCGATCGACGGCGGCGATCGCCTGGGCTTCGTCGCGGACGATGCCGCCCTTGCCGACGTTTTCGCGGCCGACCTCGAACTGCGGCTTGACCAGGAAAACGCCGACGGCGCCCGGCGTCGCGAGGTCGAGGGCGGGGGGCAGCGCGAGGGCGAGCGAGATGAAGGAGACGTCGGCGACGACGAAGTCGGGGGCGGCGGGGAGATGGGCGAGCGTCAGATCGCGGGCGTTGAGGCCCTCGATCGCGACGACGCGCGGATCGGCGACGATCTTCGGCGCCAACTGGCCGTGGCCGACGTCGATGGCGGTGACCCGGCGGGCGCCGCGGGCGAGCAGCACTTCGGTGAAGCCGCCGGTCGAGGCGCCGACGTCGAGGCAGTCGCGACCGTCGGCGGCGAGGTCGAAGGCGTCGAGGGCGCCGAGGAGCTTCAACGCGGCACGCGATACCCAGGCGGCGGCCGGATCGGCGAGGGTGAGCGTCGCCGTGGGGCCGACCGGTGCCCCGGGTCGGGTCTCGACGCGGCCGTCGACCGTGACCTCGCCGCGTCGGATCGCATCGGCGGCGCGGGCGCGGGTCCCCGACAGGCCGCGCTTCACCAGGGCTAAATCGAGACGGTCGCGCGACATCGGTTCACAGACAGGCGGAGATGCCGGTGGCGACGGTGTCGAACCAGACGCCGGCGCCGAACTTCAGCCACCCCCACAGCGCGACCGCCACGGCGAGGGCCAGGAGCGGCGTGCCGACATAGAGGACGGAGCGGGGAAGGGCGCGGGACATGACGTGACCATAACCCTTCGGCCGGCGGAAGGGAACTCGCCGACGTCGGGCGGAGACGAAGAACCCCGCGCCGGGGAGATCGGCGCGGGGTCTCGTTTCTCCGGGGGAGCCCGATCGATCAGCCGGCGAGGGCCGCAGCGATCGGCAGGAGGTCGTAGCCGAGGGCCTCGGCCACCGCCGGGCAGGTGATGCGGCCGGCATGGACGTTGAGGCCGTTGGCCAGATGCGGATCCTCGATGCAGGCGCGCTTCCAGCCCTTGTCGGCGAGCGCCAGGGTGAAGGGCAGCGTGGCGTTGTTGAGGGCGAAGGTCGAGGTGCGGGCGACGCCGCCCGGCATGTTGGCGACGCAGTAGTGGACGACGCCGTCGACAACGTAGGTCGGACGGGAATGGGTGGTGGCGCGCGAGGTCTCGGTGCAGCCGCCCTGGTCGATCGCCACGTCGACGATGACCGAGCCGCGCTTCATCGTCTTCAGCATCGAACGGGTGATCAGCTTCGGCGCCGCGGCACCGGGGATCAGCACCGTGCCGATGACCAGATCGGCCTCGGCGACCAGCTCGGCGATCGCCTCGCGGGTCGAGTGCGCCGTCTTGAGGCGCGAACCGAACTGGCCGTTGAGGCGACGCAGCACGTCGAGCGAGCGGTCGACGACGGTGACGTCGGCGCCCATGCCGAGCGCGATGGTGGTGGCATGCGTACCGGAGACGCCGCCGCCGAGGACGACGACCTTGGCCGGGGCGACGCCCGGCACGCCGCCGAGCAGGATGCCGCGACCCTTGGAGGCGTTCTCCAGCGCATGGGCGCCGACCTGCGCCGCCATGCGGCCGGCGACTTCCGACATCGGGGTGAGGAGCGGCAGACCGCCGGCGGCCGAGGTGACGGTCTCGTAGGCGATGCAGGTGGCGCCGGACTCGACGAGGTCGCGGGTCTGCTCCGGATCGGGGGCGAGGTGGAGGTAGGTGAAGAGGGTCTGGCCGGCGGAGAGCTTCTTGCGCTCGACCGCCAGCGGCTCCTTGACCTTGACGATCATCTCGGACGACGCCCAGATCGCATCGACCTCTTCGGAGATCTTCGCACCGGCCTTGACGTAGTCGCGATCGGCGATGCCGGCACCACGACCGGCGCCCTTCTCGACCAGGACCTCGTGGCCGTGGGCGACGAGCTCGGCGACCGACGACGGCACCAAGCCGACACGATCCTCGTGATCCTTGATCTCCTTGGGCACACCGATGCGCATGAGGCTCTCCTGTCGAAGCTCGCAATGCCGCCGGGAGACCGCCCCCGTCGAACGATCTTCGAATGATGCGGGGCTTTTCACGCAATTTCTCGCCGATATGGGTATTTCAAACGTTTCATTCGGCGGCGAAATTGTTTGAATCTTTGATCTGGTCGAATATTTTGCGACGATGATCCTCGACGACCGCGACCGACAGATCCTCTCCGAACTCCAGACCGATGGCCGGCTGAGCAATGCCGAGCTGGCCGAGCGGGTGCATCTCTCGGCCTCCGCCTGCCTCAGGCGGGTCAACCTGTTGATGGAGAGCGGCCTCGTCGCCGGCGCCCACTTGGTGCTCGACCAGCAGGAGGCGGGCTACGAGGGCACGGCCTACGTCTCGATCACGCTGGACAGCCAGGACCGCGCCCGGCTCGACGCCTTCGAGGCCAAGG
>ERZ1645187.4249-NODE-4249-length-11665-cov-4.463738_pt1 | contig 11665 bp, 12 predicted proteins | sample MGYA00575352_ERZ1645187 | MGnify/ENA primary metagenome ERZ1645187 (study PRJEB40837, sample SAMN11349314) | freshwater sediment metagenome | isolation source: river sediment | host: Sediment | place: India: Wazaribad , New Delhi | collected 2017-02-21 ... | reverse complement strand
GCCGGCATCGCCGTTGGCTTCTGGGAGGGCGAGCAGGACGTTATCAATAACTGGAACGAAGCCAAGCGCTGGACCCCGCAGATGGATGCGGCAGAGCGCGATCGCCTCGTCCGCCAGTGGAAGAAGGCAGTGACCAAGACCCTCGATTGGGTTGATGAGGATACCGCTCTCTAAGAGGCACACATCTAGTCAAGCATTGTCTTGTGAGACAGGATGCTCACAAACATAGCTGAAGGGTGGCCCGGGTTTCCGGGCCACCCTTCTTCGTTGCCGTCCCTCAATTACGTAACCATTCGCGCGCATAATACCCTCCTGCTATAAGGCGGACGAAAGTCCGAACTACTCTGTAACTGGAGTAATTAGGCCAGCCCACAACCGCATGCTGAGGAAAGAGAACCGATGAAAGTTGCCCTCTTCGCCACGTGCATCGGTGACGTGATGTTCCCACAGGCACCACAAGCCACCGTGCACCTTCTTGAGCGCTTGGGATGCGAGGTGGTTTTCCCCGAATCTCAGGCCTGCTGCGGCCAGATGCACGTGAATACCGGCTACTATCCCGAGGCACTGCCGATCATCCGCAACCATGTGGACGCCTTCCGGCCCGCGCTTGACGGGGAGTGGGACGCAATCGTTGCCCCGTCCGGATCGTGCGTGGGTTCGTTGCGTCATCAGGCCGCGTTAGTTGCCGAGGATCAGGGAGATATGCCGCTGGCGCGCGCGGCGGCCAAACTGGCCGAGCGAACTTTCGATCTGCCCGAACTGCTCGTGTACGAGATGGGGCTAGAAGATGTGGGGGCCTACTTCCCCCATCGGGTCACCTACCACACCACGTGCCATTCGCTGCGAGTTGCGCGCGAGGGCGATGCGCCGCTGCGCCTGCTGAGAGCCGTGGACGGAATCGATTACGTTCCGCTTCCCGATGCGGATATCTGCTGCGGATTTGGCGGGACGTTCTCCCTCAAGAACCCGGAGACGTCATCTTCCATGTTGACGGACAAAATGAAGAACATCCTCTCCACGGACGCGGAGATTCTGGTTGCCGGAGATTACTCCTGCATCATGAACATCGCGGGTGGCCTCCAACGCATCCGGTCCGGCATCCGCTCGATGCATCTGGCCGAGGTACTGGCCGGGACCAAGGAACAGCCGTGGAATGCTCCGGCAACAACCACGAAGGTAGGCGTGTGATGATCGATTCCATCGAAAAGCTCGCGGATAAGCTCAACCTCAACCCGGCAGCGTGGCAGGAAACCTCGGTTGAGGAGAATGAGTTGGGATGGGCTCCCGGACATCCGATCCCCGAAGATCCGCTTCGGTGGGGCGACAGCTTCCCCGAAGGTGCGAAGAAGACCCTCCAGAACACCCAGATGCGCCGCAACCTCGGGTACGCCACCACCAAGATCCGCACCAAGCGCAACACTCGCGTGGAGGAGATGCCCGATTGGGAGGAGCTGCGCGAGGCCGCCTCCAACATCAAGCGCAACGTTGCTGCCCATCAGGTGGAGCTGCTCGAACAGTTCGAAGAGAACGTCGCCGCTCGCGGCGGCATTGTGCACTGGGCGCGCGATGGGGCCGAGGCCAACAAGATCGCCTACGAGATTGTGGCCAGCAAGGGCGTTGACGAGGTAGTCAAGGTCAAGTCCATGGCCACCCAAGAGATCAACTTCAACGAGTATCTTGGGGCGCGTGGCATTCAGGCGTGGGAAACCGATCTCGCGGAAATGATCGTGCAACTCTCCGACGATATGCCGTCCCATATTGTAGTTCCGGCGATCCATCGCAATCGGGCCGAGGTGAAGGCCATCTTCGAGGCGCGAATGGGGGACGCCCCTGAGGGAATGGGGAACGAGCCGCGTGAGCTCGCCATGGCCGCGCGCGCTCACCTGCGCAAGAAGTTCCTCTCAGCAAAGGTTGCCATTTCGGGAGCCAATCTGGGTGTGGCGGATTCGGGAACCCTGTCCGTCTTCGAATCCGAGGGCAACGGGCGCATGTGTTTGACATTACCGGATACGCTCATCACCGTTATGGGTATTGAGAAGATCGTCCCTTCCTACGACGATATCGAAGTGTTCAGCCAGCTCCTTCCACGATCGGCCACGGGCGAGCGCATGAACCCGTACACATCGTTCTGGACGGGCGTTACCCCGGACGATGGACCACAGGAGTTCCACCTCATCCTTCTGGACAACGGGCGCACCAACGTGCTGGCCGATCCGGTTGGGCGCGAGGCCCTCAAGTGCATCCGCTGCGGAGCCTGCATGAACATCTGCCCTGTGTACCAGCACGTGGGCGGGCACGCCTACAACTCCGTGTACCCCGGCCCGATCGGGGCGATCCTGACGCCTCAGCTAATCGGCGCTTTTGATCATCACGATCCGGCAGCTTCGCTTCCCTTCGCTTCATCGTTGTGCGGGGCCTGCTACGACGCCTGCCCCGTCAAGATCGATATCCCCACCATCTTGGTTCACCTGCGGCATCGCTACACCGAGGCCAACCGCGGAGGTATCCCGAGCGGTTGGGATATCGGGATGAAGGCGTCCTCCAAGGTGATGTCCTCCGGCGAGCTCATGGACACTGCGGGCAAGGCGATGCCTGCCGGGAACTTCGTGGCCGGCCCCGATCACAAGATCGGGCACATCCCGCTACCCGTGGTAAAGAACTGGACGTTCGTGCGCGATGTTCCAGCTCCTCCGCGGCAGAACTTCCGCAGCTGGTGGAAGGAACGTGAGGCGGCCGGGGAGCCCTCAGCACAAGCTGCGCCGGCTTCCTCAGTGGGACCCGCAACCGAACGGACTACGTCAACTGAGGGGCAGGCACAATGAGCAACGCCGCACGCGAAGAGATCTTCAACCGTATTCGGGCGGCGGGCCATATTGATGCCCCCGCAATCCCGCGCGATTACCGCGTGGGTTCTTCCACATCCCGCGATGAGATTGTTGCCGAGATGGAGCAGGCGCTCATCGATTACACGGCCACCGTCACGCACGCGACTCCCGCCACTCTGCCCGAGGCAATAGCCTCCGCGCTGGCTGACAAACAGACCGTTGTGGTGCCTCCCGGCCTGCCCAGTGAATGGCTCGCGGCGATTGCGGCCGGTGGCCGGCAGGTGCGGGAGGACGATCCGCCTCTTTCCAAGGATGTGCTGGATAAGACGGAGGCCGTTGTGACCGGCGCTCGTGCCGCCGTAAGCCTGTCCGGCACCATTATGCTGGATGGTTCTCCCGATCAAGGCCGCCGGGCCATCACTCTGCTACCTGATTGCCACGTCATCGTGCTCCATGCGAGCTCGATCTACGCTACGGTTCCCGAGGCGGTTCGGCTACTCGGCAAACACCCGGAACGCCCCACCACGTGGATCGCTGGACCTTCGGCCACCTCGGATATTGAGCTCGTGCGAGTTGACGGCGTACACGGCCCGCGTACACTTCGGGTTATCATCGTGGATGATGCATCTTGAACAAATTACTGATTCTGTAGCCTTCCACGCCGAAGGTCCCGTGTGGCACGAATCGTGGGGCGGCCTACGATTCGTGGACATGCTCGCCGGCGATCTGCTGACCCTAGTCTCATCGGGCGAGGTGGTGCGCCAGGCGGTTGGCTCTCGTATTGCTGCGTTCGCGCGCCCGCGCACCAGCGGCGGGTACGTTGTGGGAACCGAGCGTGGGATTGCGCTGGCCGATTCGCCGTTCGGCACTCCGGTGGCGAGTCCCGAAATGTGGAGCGATCCCAACGTGCGGATGAACGAAGGCGGGGTTGATCCGCAGGGGCGCCTGTATGCCGGATCGATGCCCTACGATAAGACGCCCGGGGCGGCCACGTTGTACAGGATTGACGGGGAGGGGAAAGTCGTCGTCGTCCTCAAAAGCGTCACTACCTCCAACGGGATCGATTTTTCCCCGGACGGGACGCGCGCCTACTACAACGATACGGCCACCCGCGGAACCGATGTATTCGACGTGACGCCAGCCGGAGAACTCACCAACCGCCGGACGTTCTTCCACATCGGGGAGGGCACCAGCCCAGACGGGCTCACCGTGGATTCGGCCGGCAACGTATGGTGCGCCCTGAACCGCGTGGGTACCGTGCGGCTGTATTCGCCGCAGGCAGAGATCCTCGGTGAGTGGAAACTCCCGTGCCCCGGGGTGACTGCCGTGACGCTGGGCGGGACGGATCGCAAGGACGTCTTTATTACTACTTCCAAGGAAGTGGCGGATGTTTCCGGGGCCGGTGCCGTCTGGCACATGCGCGCCGAGGTACCGGGCCAGCCCACGAGAGAGTACGCCGGCTAGTGGACGCGCTTTTCCAGATCGATCCGGCGCAACGGCGGCCACTTGCCAAAGTTGTTGTGGTGGCCGGGCCGTCCGGATCCGGCAAAACCCGCTTCACGACGCGCTCCGGACTGCCCGTCATTTCGCTTGACGATTTTTATTTCGACGGCGATTACCCCGGGATGCCACACCGCCATGGCATGGTGGACTGGGATTCGCCGCGCACGTGGGACGGGGAGGGCGCCGTGGCCACGCTAGTTGAGCTGTGTACCACCGGCGAAGCCACCGTGCCAATCTATGACATTTCCGCAAACAAGCGCGTGGGCGAACGCCGGGTAGAGCTAGACGGGGCACGATTTGTACTAGTGGAGGGCATTTTCGCTCCCGAAATCGTTGACGCAACCCGCACCGAAGGGATTCTTGCGGACGCAATCGCGCTCAAGCGCCCCCGCCTCCAGACCTTCTGGTTCCGCCTGATGCGAGACCTAGACGAGGCCCGCAAACCTCCCATCAACCTGCTACGCCGCGGCATCGCACACTTCTTCGCCGAACCCGGCCGCTACAAGTACTTTGAGTCCAAAGGCGTACGCCTAGTCAGCTGGGAAGAAGCCCACGAGGTACTCACCAATCTGCTGGCGCGCGCCCGGTAAAGCGTCAGTGTGCACAGTCCTGTTTTAGCTCCACATACGTCATGGGACACGGGGATCCAACATTGCACGCGGCGCCGTAGGCTTTGCTTGATGAGCGACGCTGCGGTGCTCTAGCTACATGCCTCACCCTTGGTATACGAGGGTCTGGCGGCGCATGCGGAGATGAATGACGGCTACTTAGACTGCGGCTTGATAAACGGGAACGTGATGGTCTCGCGGATGCCCAGCCCAGTCATGGCGGTGAGAAGGCGATCAACACCCATGCCCATGCCACCGCTCGGCGGGAAGCCCTGCTCCATGGCCTCGAGGAAATCCTCGTCCAGCTGCATGGCCTCGGGATCACCGTTGGCGGCCTCGAGAGATTGGGCCACAAAGCGCTCGCGCTGGATCACCGGATCGGCTAGCTCAGAGTAGGCGGTTGCCAGCTCCATGCCGCGCACGTACAGGTCCCACTTTTCGGTCAGGCCCGGCTTGCTGCGGTGCGGGCGCGTGAGCGGCGAGGTATCCTCCGGGAAATCACGCACAAAGGTGGGAGCCCAGAGCTTAGAGCTCACGAGCTCCTCAAAAAGCTCCTCGGCAATCTTGCCGGCAACCCAGTACGGCGCCACGGAGATGCCGTGCTGATCGGCCAGCTCTTCGAGCCGCGCCTTCGGAGTTTCCACCGTAATCTCTTCGCCCACGGCCTCGGAGATTGACGTGTACAGATCGATGTTCTTCCAATCGCCACCGAAATCGTATTCAGTGCCGTCCGCCAGAGTCACCACCATCGTTCCCAGCGTGTCCATGCACGCACGCTGAACCAAAGACTTGGTCAGCTCGGCCATCGTGTCATAGGTGCCGTAGGCCTCGTAGGCCTCCATCGCCGTAAACTCGGGCGAATGCGTGGAATCCGCACCCTCGTTGCGGAAGTTCCGGTTGATCTCGAACACGTGATCAACCCCGCCCACCACGGCGCGCTTGAGGTGCAGCTCGGTGGCGATGCGCAGGTAAAGGTCTTCGTCGTATGCATTAATGTGTGTCTTAAACGGACGCGCGGCCGCTCCACCGTGGAGAACCTGAAGCATCGGGGTCTCCAACTCCAAGTACCCACGCTCATCGAAAGTCCGCCGCAGAGACTTCATCACCCCGGCGCGCAGGCGAACCATATCGCGCGCGGCGGGTCGCATGATGAGGTCAAGGTAGCGTAAGCGCACGCGCGATTCCTCGGAAAGAGACACGTCCTCGCCATCGGCGTTCGTGTACACCTTGGGCAGCGGGCGAAGCGCCTTGGACGCAATCCGCCACGAGGTCGCAAACACGGAAAGTTCCCCGCGCTTAGAGGCCCCAACATAGCCCTCAACGAACAGATGATCGCCAAGATCAACAAGCTGCTTGTACTCTGCGAGCGCATCGGCGCCCACGTTGTTCAGGGACAGGATCACCTGAAGTCGTGTGCCCGCCCCGTCCTGCAACGTAGCAAAGCAAATCTTGCCGCCGGTGCGGGAAAGCATGACGCGCCCGGCAACGCCCACGCGCTCATCGGTCAGCTCAACGCCGGCCTCAAGGCCTTCGAACTTTTCACGAATCTCGGCAATGGTTGTGGTGATGGGAAGCTCAACAGGGTAGGGCGAAACACCCTTATCAATCAGGGCCTGGCGCTTCGCCTTCCGCACCTGCATCTGTTCGGACGTTTCATCTTCTGGTACAGGCTTCGTTTGTTCACTCACGCGCTCCAGCCTATCGGTACCACGCCGCCGCTGCACGGCGTAACGGGGTGATCTTGGCCAGATTTCGCACGCGGCGCCGCGATGGGCCGCAGCCCTGCTAGTGCGCGCGATACTCCGCGAACGTCATGCCAGAGGACTGGACCGAGGCTCCCTCGGGTACCTGACCCGGCTCAGCGGAGACGTCAATCGCCCGGTTGTTTTCATCCACGAACACGACGTGCGGGGAGTAGGTACGGCACTCCACTTCGTCCAACATCGAATAGGAAATGACGATCGCCACATCGCCTTTGTGGATCAGGTGCGCGGCGGCGCCGTTGATGGTCATGGTTCCAGAGCCGCGTTCGCCCGGAATCGCGTACGTGGTGAGGCGGGCGCCGTTTGTTATATCGACGATATCGACAGCCTGCCCCGCAAGAATATCGGCCTCATCCAGCAGATCCGCATCAATGGTCACTGACCCAACGTAGTTGAGTTCCGCCCCAGTTACAGTGATCCGGTGGATCTTGCCGGTCATCATCGTCCGCATTCTAGCCATCGAAGCGCACCTCCCGGTTGTCAATAAGGCGGGTGCTTCCCACCCACGCCGCAGTGATAATGAGGCCGCGTCCGTGCGCAGGTACGCCCACCTCCACGAGATCCTCGAAGGTTTCAGGATCCACAACGGCCAAGTAATCGAGCTTCACACCGGGGGCTTCGGCCAGATACTTCATGGAAACGTCGCGCACCTGTTCCGGGCTGGAACCGTGGCGCGCGGCGTCCTTGCCAAGAGCGAGGGCCTGATTGAGTGCAAGCGCCTCAATGTATTCGTCCTCGCCGAGGTATGTATTGCGGGAGGAGAGGGCCAAGCCGGTCTCCTCACGCTTGATCGGCACGGCCTGAATCTGCACGGGCATGTCCAGATCTGCCACCATGGTGCGGATGAGGGCAAGTTGCTGGGCGTCCTTCTGTCCAAAGAACGCCACATCCGGACGCACGAGGTTGAGCACCTTGTGCACTACTTGGAGTACTCCTGCGAAATGGATGGGGCGGGTTGTACCCTCGTACACTGTGGCCATGGGACCAGGATTGATGCGCACGAGCGGCTCGCGTGGATACATCTCGGATTCCTCCGGGGCAAACACGAGGTCTACGCCCACCGTGTCTAGGAGCGCCGTGTCTGCCTCCAGCTGGCGCGGGTAGGAATCGAAATCCTCATCCGGCCCGAACTGCAGCGGGTTGACGAAGATGGACACCACCACGTGATCGGCGGCCTCTTTAGCGGCGCGCACGAGCGAAAGGTGACCTTCGTGGAGCGCACCCATAGTCATGACGAGTGCGACGCTCCCCGAGAGTTGGTCCAGTGCGCTGCGTAGATCCGCCTTGGTAGAAATCAATTCGCTCACGGGAAAAGACTACCGCGACGTAGGTAGCGAGCATAGCGAGGTATGTGTAACAAGCGCCTCGCCCGAGCTGCACTCACCAACGTAACACTCGCGAGACTAGTTTTCTGCTGGACCAGAAGGAGCCACATACTCGTACCTGAGTTCAGAAACCGAGGCGATGTAATCAAAATCGTGATCTGCCGTTAACACCGTCGCATCATTGGCAATCGCGTACCCTGCGATGAGAATATCCACCGCACCAGCCGCTCTGACCAGTCCTAAACCCCACAGTGAACGTTGAATCCCAACAACTAGTGACTCTTCCGGTGCATTCTCCAGCGGAAAACCGAGCGAGATTCTCTCGTAGTAGCGAGCGTATTCGGCCGGAAGCGTCCGCTCCTCAACTTTCGCGGTAATCACGGCTTGGGACCGCTAATCCTCCATCACGCCTATGGCTCCCATGACCGCATGGAGCTGTGAGTCCGAGAGAACTTGACGCACGTGAGCGCGCTCCGCTGTGGCCGTGGCTAGGGCCCGATACACCGGCGGGATATCTGTTGCATTGTCCGTTGCAGCGAGCGCATCGATCGCCTCAAGGTGCTCGGCCACTGTGCCGGCATCGCCGCGCACCACTGGCCCCGTCAGGAGTTTTTCGCCCGAGCGCAACGCCCCATCAATGGAGGCATGGACGAGAGGGGCCAAATATGTACCGGGATCCTCGATTCCCAACGATTGGAGCATCCGCATCGCCTGATTGACCAAGGTGACGGCATGATTGGCGCCGTGGCAGATGGCGGCGTGGTAGAGCCCGCGATCCTCTTCCTCAATGGGAACAGCATGCCCACCGATCTCCTCAACAAGTGCTTGTCCGATGGGAAGGAACATGGGAGAGGCGGTAATGCCGAACGGGCATTCGATCAGCCTCTTGAGGTCCAGCGAGGTGCCAGTGAAGGTCATAGCCGGGTGGATCGCGAGTGGAATGGCACCGGCCTCCGCAGCCGGATCAAGCACCCCGGTGCCAAATCGTCCCGCCACGTGCACGGCCAGATGCCCGCGCTTCCAGAGGCCAAGTTTGGCCATGCCGGCAACCAGCGGTCCAAGTTCATCATCGGGAACCGCCAGCAGGATCATTTCGCTGGCGGCGGCAATCTGTTCGATCTCCATGGCTGGAACGCCGGGAAGCATCGCTTCGAGCCGATCGGTGCTGGCTTCGGAATGCGCGTAGGCACCGGTGATGGTGTGGCCCGTGGCCCGGAGCGCCGCCGCGATGGTAGCACCAACCTTGCCAGCCGAAATGACACCAATCTTCAGGCGGCCCGGACGTGTAGCTGATGAGGACATGGGAATATGCTACGCGTTCGTCGTCGTCCCAAATACTCCCACGCGCCCACGCCAGGATTCGATACTTTCCTTCCCCGCAACCCTGCGCCGAGCGGCGCCAACCCGGGACTCCTCCCACAGCAGCTCGCGGGCATCCTCCAAGCGAAGGTGCGTCTGCTGCGTACCGATGGACGTGGCAACCATCGCCAACCTCAGGTTCGCGAGGCCGAGCTTACGCTCCCACGGGCCCGCATTGAGCCGAAGCGACTGGTAGTGATCGTGCAACACAACGCGCATCGAACGGCGCCACAGGCCGCCCCACCGCATGATGGCGGCGGTGCGGGTGATCGCCATCGCGTTGCGCTTCCATCCAAACGGATCGAGGAACCGCGATTCGCTGGGCGCCGCAACGAACCGCTCCGATCCACCTGCTCCCTCCAAGGTCTCTTCGAGGAACGGAAGCGGATCGTCAACTCCCAGATCTGGGACAAACACCCACAGCATGCGCAGCGCCTCCTCGCGGGAGGCGACGGGGAGGATCACGGAGCTTTCGCCGCTTTCGGTTTCGAGGAGCGAGCTGGCCACCGTGACCCGAAGAACCCACCAATCGAACCGGCGCCACCACATGGGCTGATAGATCTCCACCGCGTGAACGCGGCCCGGCGGTGTGGTGGAGGCAGTTGTGGAGAACAGGCCGGCGCGCACCCGCACGCCGTTGGCGGCAAGGAATACGGAGGTGTCCCACTTCTTTGCGAACGCTTTGACGATGTTCCAGAGGGATCCGAGGAGAACGATGATCACCGGGAGCGCAACCGCACCGCTCTCCAACACAACGAGGGCGATCGAACCGGCGAGAGACAGAGCGCCTACCAAGAGCGAAGGAGAGACGATCATAGAAAGGAGAAGACGCTTGGGGGCAAGGCGATAGGTAGGTTCTTCGAGGGGGCTTTGGCCGAGGGCGCTCGCGGCTGATGCCCCGTCCCTCCACTGTGCGATGGTCACGGGCTGGCCCGAGCGCGCCTGATTTTCAGCCGTCAGGATCGCTTGGCGCAGGCCTTCGCACTGATCGCGGGTGAGCAGACCCAGCGATAGGCTGTCTCCTCCGCCGGCGCTCTCCACCTTGACGGTTCCCATCTTGAGGAGGCGGGCAAGGAATTGCTGGGACACGTCAACGCTCTGAATGCGGTCCCAACGCAGGTGCAGGTGCTTCTTGATGAACACCCCCGACTTAAACTGGATACCCTCCTGGGTGATCGCAAACTTCTTGAAGCGCCACGAAATCGCGGCACCGATGGTGGCGAGCACACCAAGGCCGGCCAGCAATCCGATCCCCCGCCACAGCCACACAATTCCCAGCGAAACCACAAAATCCCGCAGATCGTCAAAATCACCGTCTGAGAGACTCTGCTGGCCGATCGCCACCGCGATCACCACCACGAAGGCCCACAGGCGCAGGGCTGCACCAAGGATCGTGGCCTTGGCGAACTGGTGCCATTGGGCGTGCTCGCCTTCGTCGAGAGCGGGAGCAACAGGGAGTTCAGAGGTGGGTGGGGCTGTGGAGGCAGCTAACCGGTCAGAGACAGACGAAAAACCTGAGGCTAACGGCAAATTGGGTGAAAGAGATGAATCCGGCGGCGTGGGCATATCCTGACTCTCCATCACAGGCCTTCCAGATTTGCTTGCCCCAAGGCCGTGAGCTTGATGCGCAGACGCTCGGCCTCCTGCGTGGAAACGGCGGGGATTTCGCCATCGGTTTCGGCCGAGGCCGTTACCAGCGTGACCGAAGCCAACCCGTACCTCCCGAGCAACGGCCCCGAACTCACCGTCACCTGCTGCATGCGGCCGTAGGGGATCACGTCGAGTTTGCTGAACATGATCCCACTCTTAATCAACAGTTCGCTCTCCAGCTCCGCATATCCCATGGCACGCACCCGGCGCGGACACAGCGCAAGGGACCACACGGTGGCCACAAGGATGATCCCCGCGAACACCCAGGTCCACGGATGGTTGCGCCACAGAGTCAGGCTGAGCACGGTGGCCGCCACCAGAAACGGAACACCCCAGAAAAGCTCGGTGAGAATCTTGACCTTCGTGAGGCGCGGATCCACGGGGGTAAATACGATGTCCGGCGCGAGCACTGATTTCATGGCCTCCACCCTATAGGAAACCTAGATGTCAGGTGCTCGGCGGACTACCGTCAACGCTTCTCCACCCTAGAACCGAAGGCTTCAGAGGAAAACATCTAACGTACAATCGCATGGACCCGCCAACCCGGCCGAAGCACAACCACCCTACGGGCGGCACCAACGCTCGGCGATCAGTCCGCAGATGGTCAGGATGAGGCTCGCGAGCGCCGCCGC
>ERZ1645187.4248-NODE-4248-length-11666-cov-9.137628_pt1 | contig 11666 bp, 13 predicted proteins | sample MGYA00575352_ERZ1645187 | MGnify/ENA primary metagenome ERZ1645187 (study PRJEB40837, sample SAMN11349314) | freshwater sediment metagenome | isolation source: river sediment | host: Sediment | place: India: Wazaribad , New Delhi | collected 2017-02-21 ... | reverse complement strand
TCGGCAAGCACCGCAACGGCCCGACCGGCACGGTGAAGCTGACCTTCCTCGGCGAATACACCAAGTTCATGAATTTCGCCGCGCCGGGCAGCTACTGACGAAAGTCAGTGGCGGCGGGACGCCGCCATTTTCCCCGCTAGCGCCATTCCACCAGGGATATCCCCGCGCCGATCATCGTCTGGCGGTGGTTGTAGTCGATCAGGCTTTCGCCGTAGCCGGAGAACAGCGACAGGTGCGCCTTGAGGAAGCCCGACATGGGGATCGACCAGTCCACGCGCACCGAGCCGCGCGACTTGTCGCCGCCGCGCAGGGAATGCCGGCCCTGCAGCGATACCACGTGGCCGCCGAAACGCCGCGCGTAGATGAGTTCGGCCCGGCCGATGTAATCCTCGATGTGGGGATTGTCATCGTCCTGGTCGCTTTCGGGCAATCGCCACCACGGGCGGATCAGCAGGGTGGCGTCGTCGGTCTCCAGCCCGGTTTGCAGGATCACGCGGTTCCAACTGCGCGACAACGGGCGTCCGCGGCCGTTCGACTGGTGATTGACGCTGATGCTGGTCAACTGCCCGCGCCAGTCGCCGATGCCGTACGGCGTGCGGAATGCCAGGATCACCTCGGGTTCGTAGTTGGTCTCGCGGAACGGGCGCGACACCTTGCGGTTGTAGACCTGCCAGCGCGAGCTTTGCGTGTAGCCGAACCAGAGATTGGCGCGGTCATCGAACAGGCCATCCCAGACTTTCGACTTGAAGCTGATCTGGAACTGCACTTCGGTGGGCTTGACGGATAGCGGCGCGCCCACCGAGTTATCGTCCTGGCCGGAGGCCGGTTGGCGATTGACATGGTCGGTATGGGTGCCGACCAGCAGATGCATGGGCTTGTAGGCCTTGATCTCGAACGTGCCGCGGGCGTGGGCCGGGTCGAGATCCCAACTCTCGACCAGGCTGCGCCCCTTGTTGGCTTGCAGTTCGGAGCGCATCGCCAGCAGCGTTTCCCTGTCCGTCCCGCGCTGCTCCTGAGGCGGGGCAGTAGGCGCGACCGCGGCGGCGGCGTTGGAGGCGGCTGGCGTGTTGGATGTAGTGGGCGGGGTGCTGGCGGCGTTCGGCGCCGGCCGGAACTGCCGGTCGTAGCAGCGCAGGCGCAGGGCATCGTCGTCGATCGACACGCATTCACTGGCGCCGGCCGGGACCGACAGGCCGGCGAGGCAAGCGGTGAGGGCGGTGCCGGCCATTCGAGGCAGGATGGGGAAGAGGGAGGTGGTCATGATCGGGAATGGACTGAAAGTCAGCCGTGGTGGCACGCCGGGATTACATCACCGGGGAGGCGTTTTCGGCAAGGCGGGGCCGTCCGGCGGGGTGCGGGGATCGAACAAAAAAGGAAAATAAGGAAATAAGCACTTGCAATTGTGGTCGGCATGGCCCATAGTGGCGCCCGCGATCCTCAAGTAGTGCCGTTGCTGTTCGGTTCTTTATCCGCGTTCCCGCGGAATTTCCTTTCATCATACCGCTGTCTTGATGCTCGTCCCACCAGGGGCAGTCCCCTTTTTTTGTTTCTTTCATGGATATTCAAGACATGGCAATTGGTACAGTCAAGTGGTTCAACGATTCCAAGGGTTTCGGTTTCATCACCCCCGATGGCGGTGGTGACGATCTCTTCGCCCACTTCTCGGCGATTCAGGGACAAGGCTTCAAGACCCTCGCGGAAGGCCAGCGCGTCAGTTTCGACGTGACAAGCGGCCCCAAGGGCAAGCAGGCCTCGAACATTCGCCCCGAATAATCGGTCCTGTCGGCATGGCCATGCGGTCGCCGTGACGAGCCCGGCGCGAGCCGGGCTTTGTTTTGTTCGATCACCCTTTCGGGAGCGCGCGTGGCCAAGGAAGAACTTCTCGAATTGAGCGGGGTGGTAATGGAAGTGCTGCCCGATTCGCGCTATCGCGTCACGCTGGACAACGGCCACGATCTGGTGGCCTACAGCGCCGGCAAGATGCGCAAGCATCACATCCGCATCATCGCGGGAGACCGGGTTTCCCTCGAAATGTCACCCTACGATCTCGGCAAGGGGCGCATCACCTTCCGTCACATCGAGGGCCGTCCTCCCGTTGCCGCCGCGCCACGCAGGCGTTGAAGCCGTGAATAGTTCACCCATCCTCGATCACATCAAGAAGCACGGCCAGGTGCGCGACGCCGAAATCGCCATGGCGCTGGGGCTCGGCTTGGCCAAGGTGCGCAACTCGCTGTCCGATCTTTCGGCAAGCGGGCAAATCTCCTGCTGTAGCGTCACGCGCTTCCAGGACGGCAAATCCGTCGAGGAGATTCTTTGCCGGGTCTCGGGATACGTTCCACCTGCGGCGCCGGGGCGCAAGCCGAAGCGCTAGTTCCGCCCGCTACCAGCAGCCGCTACAGCACTTCGGCGGCGTGCTCGGCCAGGCGCGACCGCTCGCCGCGCTGTAGCGTGATGTGGCCCGAGTGCGGCCAACCCTTGAATCGGTCGACGGCATACGTGATGCCCGAACTCCCCTCGGTCAGATAGGGGGTGTCGATCTGCGCGATGTTGCCCATGCAGACCACCTTGGTGCCCGGCCCGGCGCGCGTGATCAGCGTCTTCATCTGCTTGGGGGTGAGGTTCTGCGCCTCGTCGATGATCAGGAACTTGTTGAGAAAAGTGCGGCCGCGCATGAAATTGAGCGACTTGATCCTGATGCGGCTCTTGATCAGGTCCATGGTGGCCGCGCGGCCCCAGTCGCCGCCGTACTGGCCGCCGTGGGTGCCGCCGAACCCGGCGCTGGTCGCGCTGCCGCCGCTCTTCTCGGCACCATCCGCCGGCTTGTTGAGCACCTCGAGATTGTCCTCGATGGCGCCCATCCACGGCGTCATCTTTTCTTCCTCGCTGCCGGGCAAAAAGCCGATGTCCTCGCCGACCGGCACGGTGACCCGGGTGATGATGATCTCGGCGTAGCGCTTGCTTTCCAGCGTCTGCGTCAGGCCGGCGGCCAGCGTCAGCAGCGTCTTCCCCGTGCCGGCCTGGCCGAGCAGGGTGACGAAGTCGATTTCCGGGTCCATCAGCAGGTTGAGGGCGAAGTTCTGCTCGCGGTTCCTGGCGGTGATGCCCCAGACGGCATTCTTCGCATGTCCGTAGTCGATCAGCGTCGATAGCACGGCGGTCTTGCCGTCGGTTTCCCGCACGATGCTTTGGAATGGCTTGTCCTGGCCGTCATCCAGGTACAGGAACTGGTTAGCCAGCAGGTCCTGGCACAGGGGGCCGGCGACGCGATACAGCGTGCGGCCGTCTTCCTTCCACGATTTCATGTCCTGGCCGTGCGTTTCCCAGAAGTCGGCGGGCAGTTCGAGCGTGCCGGGATATAGCAGGTCGGTGTCCTCGAGCACCTTGTCGTTGAAGTAATCCTGCGCCTCCAGACCCAGCGCCCGGGCCTTGATGCGCATGTTGATGTCCTTGGAAACGAGGATGACGTGGCGCCCCGGCTGGGCATCGCGCAAGTGGATCAGCACGGCGAGGATCTGATTGTCGCCGCGCGAAGTCGGCAGCGAGGCCGGCAGTCCGCCGTTCATCGCCTCGGTCTGGAGATGGAGCCTGCCCGAAGCCAGTTCGCGGGAAGGCCCGGTCAATTCGATGCCCTGCTTGATCGCGTGCTCGCATCCCGAGACGATCTCGTCGAGCAGGCGGCTGGCTTGGCGGGCATTGCGCGCGACTTCCGACATGCCTTTCTTGTTGGCGTCCAGTTCTTCGAGCGTCATCATCGGCAGGAAGATGTCGTGCTCCTGGAAGCGGTAAAGACAGGTCGGGTCGTGCATAAGGACGTTGGTGTCGAGCACGAACAACTTGGTGGCGGGCCTTGCCGCCCCGCGGGTGGATTTGGCGTTCATTGCGATCCTGGCTGGTGGTATTTCAAGCGGTCGACAGCCCGACAACGGCCATCAAGACCTCGCTGGCATGGCCGTCGGACTTGACGCCGCGCCACTCGCGCGCCAGCCGGCCGGCGGCGTCGATGAGAAAAGTACTGCGCTCGATGCCGCGCACCTCCTTGCCGTAGAGCTTCTTCATCGGGATGACATCGAAGAGGGCGCAGGCGGCCTCTTCGGTGTCCGACAGCAGATCGAACGGCAGGCCGAGCTTGGCCTTGAAGCCCTGGTGCGACTTGAGGCTGTCGCGCGAGATGCCATAGACCGCGCAGCCCAGCCGGGTGAACTCGGCATGCAGGTCGCGGAACTGGCCTGCCTCGGTGGTGCAGCCGGGGGTATTGTCCTTGGGATAGAAGTAGATCACCAGGGGCTTGCCGGCATGGGCCGACAGCCTGAATTCGCCGCCGGTGCCGGCGAGCGCGATGTCGGGAACCTCGAGGCCGACGGCGGAGCGAGTCATGCGGCCTCCCGCCAGTCCGAGAGGAATTCCGGCCCCTGCGTCGTCAGCATGTCGGCGCGGCCGGTGATTTCGCCGCGCAGAATCTCGTGACGCGGCAGCGCGGCGATATTGAGAGCATTGGCGATATCGTTCAGCGCGATCAGGGAGTGTCCCTGGCCGCGCCACTGGCCGAGCAGCCGGTCCAGGGTCGGCAGCCACTTCATGCCCTCCAGCTCGGCCTGCAACGCGAACACGTGGTTCCCCGGTGCCTGGGTCCTCTCCAGCAAGCGACGGAGGGCGCTTGCCTCGTCGGTGCCGGCGATCGCCAGGAGTTCCTCGAGCGTCGGTAGCGTGGTGGGAATCTGCGGGCAGAGCATGATCTCGCCGTTGATCATCGGCACGAAGGGATGTGTGCCCCGGCAGTCGGAGGCATAGGCGAAACCGAGCCGCTGCGTCAGGCGCAGTGCGTGGATGTTGGTCTGCCAGTCGGCGGCGCCATGGGCATGCGGCGCTTCGCCGAAAATATCGGTGAAACGATCGATGGCGCGCTTCATCTCCCTTTCCGTCCAGTCACTCCGCGCCCGTTCGACATGCCTGCTCCAGGCGGCCGAGCGCCAGGCGCGCACGCCCACTTCGAAACCGGCGTCACGGGTGGCGGCCAGGATGGTCCGGCACGCGCGGCCGATGTCGGGGCCGGGCAGCAGGGTGCCGTGCATCAGGGTCTTGATCCCGTAGTGGCCCAGTCGATGCCGCTGCATGGCCAAGCCGATGGCTCGACCTGTTTGATCGGGCCCCAGCGAGACGAAGAAGGTCGCCTGCGCCTCGTGTTTGCGCAACAGGTCGACCAGGCGCGGCACGCCGACCAGGGCGCCGCGGAGTGTATCCACATCGATCTTGAGGGCGATTCGCGACATCGTTTGACGGGGCTGCATCAGGCGGACGCGGTTGCCTCGACGACCAGCGCGGCGCAGATATCCCGGCCTTCCGCCACCAGGAGGTTGTAGGTTCGGCAGGCGGCGCCGGTGTCCATGATCTCGATGCCGATGCCCCGCCCGATCAGCGGTTGCAGCCACGCGGCGACCGGGAAGCGCTGGCGACCGCCGGTGCCCAGAAGCAGGATTCGGCCGGGAGTCACCCCGGCGCGGTTGGCGAGATCGGCGAGATGCGCGGCATCGAGCGCCTCGGCCGGCTCCGGTCCCCAATCGTCATCGACGCGGTCGGGCATGATCAACAGGCTGCGCCGGTGGCGCCGGCCGGCGATGTCGATCCAGCCGGCGGCATGGCCGGTCACGGTGAGGCGGCCGTCGGTGGTGGTGGGATGGAGTTTCATCTATGCGCTGCCAGCAAGGCGCCCATGACCCCGATTGCGGCATTGCATGGGCTTCTGTAGGATTATACCTTTTTCCCGTTGGCCTCTTGGCCGGCAGTGCCGGCCGGAACTGGACCCCATCCATGCAACCCGTATCGAAGTCCGCGAAGCTTGCCAACGTCTGCTACGACATCCGTGGTCCGGTGCTCGACCGCGCCCGGCAGATGGAGGAGGAAGGCCACAAGATCATCAAGCTCAACATCGGCAACCTGGCCGCCTTCGGCTTCGACGCGCCGGAGGAAATCCAGCAGGACATGATCATCAACCTACCGAACGCCGCCGGGTATACCGATTCCAAGGGCATCTTCTCCGCGCGCAAGGCCGTGATGCACTACACGCAGGAAAAGCGCATCAAGGGCGTGACGCTCGAGGACATCTACCTTGGCAACGGCGTGTCGGAGCTCATCGTCATGGCCATGAACGCCTTGCTCGACAATGGCGACGAGGTGCTGGTGCCCGCGCCCGACTATCCGCTGTGGACGGCGGCGGTCAGCCTCTCCGGTGGCACGCCCGTGCACTATCTCTGCGACGAGGCGAGCGACTGGCAGCCCGATATCACCGACATCGAGCGCAAGATCACGCCCAATACCCGGGCCATCGTCATCATCAACCCGAACAATCCGACCGGCGCGCTCTATCCGCCCGAGGTGCTGCGGAAGATCATCGCCCTGGCCCGCCGGCACGGCCTGATCATCTATGCCGACGAGGTCTACGACAAGGTTCTCTACGACGGCAACACGCATACCTCGATCGCGTCGCTCGCCGATGACGTGCTGTTCGTCACCTTCAACGGCCTGTCGAAGAACTACCGCTGCTGCGGCTACCGCGCGGGGTGGATGGTGGTCTCCGGCGACAAGAAGGCTGCCGCCGACTACGTCGAGGGCCTGACGATGCTCGCCTCGATGCGCCTGTGCGCCAACGTGCCCGGCCAGTACGCCATCCAGACGGCGCTCGGCGGCTACCAGAGCATCAACGACCTGGTCGCGGAGGGAGGCCGCATGCGTCGGCAGCGGGATCTGGCCCACGAGCTGATCACCGCGATTCCCGGCGTCACCTGCGTCAAGCCGAAGGCGGCGCTCTACATGTTCCCCCGCCTCGATCCGACCGTCTATCCGATCGGGGACGACCGCCAGTTCATCCTCGAACTGCTGCAGGAGGAAAAGGTGCTGCTGGTCCAGGGCAGCGGCTTCAACTGGCCGGCTCCCGATCATTTCAGGCTGGTCTTCCTGCCGCACGAAGACGACTTGCGCGAGGCCATCGGCCGCATCGCGCGCTTCCTGGAACACTATCGCAAACGTCATGGCAACTAGAACGGCAACTGAAGCAATGAAACCCATCAATGTAGGCCTGCTCGGCATCGGCACCGTCGGCGGCGGCACCTGGACGGTGCTGACGCGCAACCAGCAGGAAATCACCCGTCGCGCCGGCCGGCCGATCCAGATCAGCGTCGTCGCCGACAAGAACCTGGCGCTGGCGCGCAATGTCACCGGCGGCGCCTGCCGGCTCACCGACGACGCTTATTCGGTGGTGAGCGACCCCAACGTCGACATCGTCGTCGAGCTGATCGGCGGCTATGGCGTGGCCAAGGATCTGGTGCTGAAGGCCATCGAAAACGGCAAGCACGTCGTTACCGCCAACAAGGCGCTGCTCGCCGTGCATGGCAACGAGATTTTCGCCGCGGCCCAGAAGATGGGCGTCATGGTGGCCTTCGAGGCCGCCGTCGCCGGCGGCATTCCGATCATCAAGGCGCTGCGCGAGGGTCTGACGGCCAATCGCATCCAGTGGATCGCCGGCATCATCAACGGCACCACCAATTTCATCCTGTCCGAAATGCGCGACAAGGGCCTCTCGTTCGAGACGGTGCTCAAGGAGGCGCAGCGGCTCGGCTATGCCGAGGCCGACCCGACCTTCGACATCGAAGGCGTCGATGCGGCTCACAAGCTGACCATCATGTCGGCCATCGCCTTCGGCGTTCCGGTGCAGTTCGACAAGGCCCATGTCGAGGGCATCAGCAGGCTCGAGGCCGAGGACATCAAATACGCCGAGCAGCTCGGCTACCGGATCAAGCTGCTCGGCATCACCAAGCGCAAGGCGGAAGGCATCGAGCTGCGCGTGCATCCGACCCTGATTCCGGCGAAGCGCCTGATCGCCAACGTCGAGGGCGCGATGAATGCCGTTCTCGTGCACGGCGATGCCGTTGGCTCGACGCTGTATTACGGCAAGGGGGCGGGCGCGGAACCGACAGCGAGCGCGGTGATCGCGGACCTGGTGGACGTGACCCGCATGGCCACCGCCGATCCGGAGAACCGGGTGCCGCACCTCGCCTTCCAGCCGGACGCCGTCGCCGACATTCCGGTACTGCCGATGGCCGAGGTCGAGACCAGCTATTACCTGCGCCTGCGCGTCGAGGACAAGCCGGGCGTGCTCGCCGACATCGCGCGCATACTCGCCGACCAGCAGATTTCCATCGACGCCATGATCCAGCGCGAGCCGGCCGAGGGCGAGATGCAGACGGACATCATCATGCTGACGCACCTGACCAGGGAGAAGCAGATCGACGGCGCCATCGCGTCGATCGAGAAGCTGCCGGTGGTCAAGCGCAAGGTGATCCGGCTGCGGCTCGAGGAACTGGGCTGATGCGCTATATCTCCACTCGCGGCGACGCGGCGAAGCCCGGGTTTTGCGACATCCTGCTCGGCGGTCTGGCGCCCGATGGCGGTCTTTATCTTCCCGAGGAATACCCGCAGGTCACGGCGGCGGAACTGGCGGAGTGGCGGGAACTGCCTTATCACGCGCTGGCGCTGCGCGTGCTGCAAAAGTTCATCACGGACATTCCGGCGTGCGACCTGAAAACCATCGTCGATCGGACCTATACGGCGCAGGCGTACAGGCACTGCCGGCCGGGCAGGGATGCCGCCGACATCACGCCGTTGACGACGCTCGAGCCCGGTTTCCACCTGCTCGAACTGTCCAACGGGCCGACGCTGGCCTTCAAGGACATGGCGATGCAACTGCTCGGCAACCTGTTCGAGTACGTGCTGGCCAGGCGCGGAGAGACAATCAACATCCTGGGGGCGACATCGGGCGACACCGGCTCGGCGGCGGAATACGCGATGCGCGGCAAGAAGGGCGTGCGGGTATTCATGCTTTCCCCGGACGGCAGGATGTCCGCCTTCCAGCGCGCGCAGATGTATTCGCTGCCGGATGCGAATATCTTCAACATCGCGATCCGCGGCATGTTCGACGATTGCCAGGACATCGTGAAGGCCGTGTCGAACGACGCCGCCTTCAAGGCGAAGTACAAGATCGGCGCCGTCAATTCCATCAACTGGGCGCGTGTCGCCGCCCAGGTCATCTACTACTTCAAGGGCTGGTTCGAGGCAACGGAGCACAACGACCAGCAAGTGTCGTTCTGCGTGCCCTCGGGCAACTTCGGCAACATCTGCGCCGGCCACATCGCGCGCATGATGGGCCTGCCGATTCGCAGGCTGGTGCTGGCCACCAATGAAAACGACGTCCTCGACGAGTTCTTCCGCACCGGCGTCTACCGGCCGCGGGCAACGGCGGAAACCTGTGTGACCTCGAGCCCCTCGATGGACATCTCCAAGGCGTCGAACTTCGAGCGCTTCGTGTTCGACCTGGTCGGCCGCGATCCGGCCGTCGTGCGCGAGCTCTGGGCCAAGGTCGACGCCGGCGGCAGCTTCGACCTGAGCAGGATGAGCGGCACGCCGTACATGGAGAATCTGCCCGGGTTCGGCTTCGTCTCCGGGCGCAGCGTTCACGCCGATCGTCTGGCGACCATTCGCGACGTGTGGGAGCGTTACGGGACGATGATAGACACCCACACCGCCGATGCCGTCAAGGTGGCGCGCGAACATCGCGAGCCGGGCGTGCCGATGGTGGTGCTGGAAACGGCGCAGCCGGTGAAGTTCGCCGAAACGATCCAGGAAGCGCTGGGCCGCGAGCCGCTACGGCCGGATGATTTTGTCGGCATCGAGAATCTGCCCCAGCGCGTCGAGGTGATGGACGCGGATTCCCAAGCGGTAAAGAACTACATTGTCAAAGTTTGTGCCTGAAAAGCCTCGGGGCGAGCGAGAGCGTCAGACGACTTGGTCGTCCATGCGCGCGAATCAGAGGTAGATAACCGCCGGAAAGACCGTCACCGCCAGCACTAGCACCAGCCATTCGAGATTGTGGCGGCCCAGGAAGCCGGTGAAATGCAATACCAGAATGGTGATGGCGACGATGTAGTAAAGGATGAACAGCATCTCGTCGGTCTCTCTTTCCGTTGGGTTCGGGAAAATCCTTGTGGCGAGGGCACCTGCCACACTCCGTCTGTAAACCAGCACCAGTAAATGGAATTCGCTATCGTGTGCTACCCGGTTACCGCGATTGCCACCACGAATCGCACCATTTGGCGCCGACGCTGATTATCCCACGAATATACAGGGCACGCCAAACCCTGATCGGCGGCTGTACCGGTACCCACGCCCCCCGACGATCCAACATGTCTGTCCGCAAAGTTTCGGTCGCCATCCGACTGCTCGCCGCCGCACTCCCTTGGGGAGGGCGATCAATCAACGCCTGCTCGACGTCCGTTGCATGTTAGGTGATCCACCAAGGCACGCCACAAGAGGGAAGGGGATAGGTGAGGCCGAAGGGCGTGTCGTCGCTTGATGCTTGGCGGAGAGGGCGGGATTCGAACCCGCGGTGGGCTATGAACCCACACACGCTTTCCAGGCGTGCGACTTAAACCACTCATCCACCTCTCCGTGCGTGGCGCAGATTGTACGCACTTTGACTACTGTTCGGTGTGCCGCAAGGCCAGATCGATGGCGCGCACGTCCTTGGTCAGGCCGCCGATCGATATCCGGTGAACGCCGGTTTCGGCGATGGCGCGCACCGTCTGTAGCCGGATGCCGCCGGCGGCTTCCAGTTCGGCGCGTCCCGCGGCGATGGCCACGGCCTCGCGCATTTGCGCGAGATCCATGCCGTGGAGCAGGATCATGGTGGCGCCGTGCTCGATCGCCTCGCCGAGCTGATCCAGGGTTTCGACATCGATCTGGATGAACACGCCCTCGCCGGCGAGCCGGCGCGCCTGCGCCAGCGCCCGGGGAATGCCGCCGGCGGCCAGGATGTGATTTTCCTTGATCAGGATTCCGTCATAGAGACCGAGGCGGTGGTTGGCGCCGCCGCCGCAGCGCACGGCGTACTTTTGCGCCAGACGCAGGCCGGGAAGGGTCTTGCGCGTATCGACGATGCGGGCGCCGGTGCCGGCCACCGCGTCGACATAGCGGCGCGTCGTCGTCGCGATGCCCGACAGCAGTTGCAGGAAGTTGAGCGCGGCGCGTTCGGCGGTCAGCAATGCGCGCGTCGGCGCCTGGATTTCGCAGAGTGTTTGTCCCGCCGCGATGTGCTGGCCGTCCTTGGCCTGCCAGGCAATCTCCACGTCGGGATCGAGTTGCTGGAAGCAGGCGTCGAACCAGGCCTGCCCGGCCAGTACCGCATCCTGCCGGCTGATGACGCTGCCGGACGATTGGCGCCCGCCCGGTGTCAGCATGGCGGTGAGATCGCCGGTGCCGATGTCCTCGATCAGCGCGGCGGCGACATTGCGGTCGATTTCCGCGGTCAGGCGCAAGGCAAAGTCCATGTTCATTTCCCTTCAGAGTGATCCAGCGAGGTTTCAGCGGCGATCCAGCGGTTCAGGTGCGCGCGCGCGGCGCCGATGATCTCGCCGGCGTTCAGGCCGACCGGCCCCGTTCCGGCGGCGGCCAAGTCGTCCGCCGCGCGGCCATGGAGATGGACCGCGGCCAGCAGCGCCGCCTCGGCCGGCCATGCCTGCGCCAGCAGGGCGGCGATCATGCCGGCGAGCACGTCGCCGCTGCCGGCGGTGGCGAGGCCGGGGTTGCCCGAGGCATTGACGTGCCAGCGGCCATCGGGCCGC
>ERZ1645187.4245-NODE-4245-length-11676-cov-6.427674_pt1 | contig 11676 bp, 11 predicted proteins | sample MGYA00575352_ERZ1645187 | MGnify/ENA primary metagenome ERZ1645187 (study PRJEB40837, sample SAMN11349314) | freshwater sediment metagenome | isolation source: river sediment | host: Sediment | place: India: Wazaribad , New Delhi | collected 2017-02-21 ... | reverse complement strand
TTGGCAGCGCGGCGCACGCGCACCTTGCGCATGTAATCGCCGGGCGTGATGGCAAACGCGACCCGCTTGCGCTGTTCCTCGCGGCGGTTTTGGAAGGGGGCGGCCGCGCGCAGGGTGGCGTCGAAGGCCAGGTCGTAGGCTTTGCCGGGCGTGGGGCGCGCCTGGATGTAGCGGCCGCGCTTGCGCTCGGTGCGCGTCTGCGAGCGGCGGCCGGCGGCGCGCCGCACCATGCGGTCGAGGGGCGTATCGAGGCGGCGCGGAACGAAGGCTTCGGTGGCCTTTACCTTTTTCCCGCCGTCCCACCAGTTGGTGGTGCCTTGATCGAAAACGTCCTGGCGCGCCGGCTCGTCATCGCTCTGCTCAGGCGCGGCCTCGCTTTCCATCGTATCGGTTAAATTTTTTTTTCCGCGCTGCGGTCTTCGCCCTCGCCGTCCTGCGGCTCGCTATCGGATTCGCGGCCGGTAGTGGTTTGACCCTGAAGCTGCTCGATGCGGTCCTGCAGTTCTTCCATGCTCATTTCGGATTGCTGGAAGGGGCCGCGCTTGATGCGGTGCGGCAGGGCCAGCTCGGCGGCCAGGGCGATATCGCGGTCGCTGATGGCGTTGCGTCCTTCAAAGGCGGCCTGGGCGCGCGCGGCCTTGAGGATGACCAGGTCGGCGCGGTGGCCGTCCACGTTCAGCGAGGCGGTCAGCGAGGCGATCGAGAGCAGGTCGCGGCGCGTATAGGTGACCGAATCAATCAGCTTGCGGGCTTCTTCGATCTGGTGCGAGAGCGCGTCTTCCTTTTCCAGCCAATGCTGGCGGAAAGCTTCGGGGTTGGCTTCAAAAGCCAGGTTGCGTTCCATAATCGTGACGCGTTCGCGCGCATCGCGGATACCGTAAATATCCACCGAAAAGGCAAAGCGGTCGAGCAACTGCGGGCGCAAGTCGCCTTCTTCGGGATTCATCGTGCCGACCAGGATGAAGCGCGCCGGGTGCGAGAAGGAGATGCCCTCGCGCTCGACGATGTTCATGCCCATGGCGGCCGAGTCGAGCAGCACATCCACCACGTGGTCGTCCAGCAGGTTGACCTCGTCGATGTAGAGCATGCCGCGGTTGGCGGCCGCCAGCACGCCCGGTTCAAAGGCGCGCACGCCCTTTTGAATGGCCTTTTCGATGTCCAATGTACCGACCACGCGGTCTTCGGTGGCCGAAACAGGCAGGTTAATGAAAGGAGTGGCGCGGACGGCGGTGGGCAGGCTTTCGCCCGCGGCGGCGCGTTCGCGGCATTCGGTGCACCATGCGGCCGGGTTATCGGGGTTGCAGCCAAAGCGGCAGTCTGCCACCACGGGCACGCTGGGGAGCAAGGCTGCCAGGGCGCGCGCCGCGGTTGACTTGGCGGTGCCGCGCTCGCCGCGGATCAACACGCCGCCGATGCGCGGATCGACTGCGTTCAAAACCAGGGCGCGGCGCATGCGTTCCTGGCCGACAATGGCGGTGAATGGATAAATCACGGGCATGGGTGGTGAGGTTCCTGTTTCTTAAAGAGATGTTGCAGGGTAAGTTTACCACTATTCAGGGCGTTTTTGGATGAATCAGGCGCCTGGTGAAGTTGAAAACCGGCGCGCCCCATCCACGTTTTTGCCTTCCCTGCCGCCGTATGGGCGCAGTGGGGAAGTTCCGGCTATCAAGCATCACTCTCGTCAGGCTGCGCCAGTACGAGATCGTGAAAGGCAGGCATCAACCTGCCTGGGGGGCCGGGGTGGTTTGCGCGCGGCGCTGGCGCAGCGTGAGCACCGCGAACGCCAGCACGCTGGCAAGCCCGATGATCCCCGCGCCGTACCAGATGGCCACCGGCGCGATGTTGTCATTGATAAAGCCGCCCAGCAGGGGGCCAATCCCGTAGGCCAGGCTGTGCGTGAGGCCGTACAGGCTCATGTAGCGCCCGCGCATGTCGGCCGGAGCGCGGTTGGCAACAAAGGTCGATCCGGTGGGCGTCATGATCAATTCGCCGATGGTCATGATCACCATGCTCATCCAGAAGCCCCAGAAGCCGCGTCCCAGCGCAATGCTGGCGCCGCCGACCGCGTAGAAGAGTGCGCCAATGGCCATCACAGGCAGCGGCGAATGCCGTTTGGTGACCTGGGTGACGGCAAATTGCAGGAATACGACCATCAGCGCGTTGGTGGTGGCGATGAAACCGTACTGGCTTTCGGGCACATGGTAATTTTGCTTGGCATAGACCGAAAGCAGCACCCAGACCATGGAGGCGACGATGGATGTGAGCAGGAAGGCGAGAACAAATTGGATGAAGGGGCGGTCGCCGAGCACGCGGCCGTAACCGGCAAAACGCTCGGGCTGGCGCTTTTCCTGGCGTTGCGGCATGGTTTCACGCGCCTGAATGGTGATCAGCACGCCGTATGTGATCATGCCGATGGCGGCGAAGAAAAAAGCCAGGTTGTACGAAACGCCGGCGATGAAGCCGCCTACGCTGGGGCCAACCGCCACGCCGATATTGTTGCTCATGCGCAGCAGCGAATAGGCATCCGCGCGTTTTTCCGGCTCGACCAGGTCGGCCATCATGGCGTCCGCGCCGACGCGGTAAAGCGGGTTAATGGCTCCACGCAGCGCCATCAAGACCAGGAAAGCCGGGTAGCTGGCAGCCTGGCTCAACAACAAGAAAGCCAATCCGTCTGTGATCAGGCTGAAGACCATGATGCGCTTGCGCCCGATAAAATCGGCCACCGGCCCGGCGATGAACGAGAAGATCAGGCCGGAGATGGCGTTAACGGTCATCAGTGTAGCGACCGTTGAGAGCGGGAGTTTCAGCTTTTCGCTGACGTAAATCATCAGAAACGGCCAGATCATGCTGGTGCCGACGGTGCTGATGAGCATGCCCCAGAACAGCAGCCAGAACTGGCTTGGATATTCTTCTTTTGCGCGGCGGAGACGGGCAAACATGGGCGGCGATGTCCTTGCATTGGGGTGAACTGGAATTGTATCACGATGGTCGCCCTGCTTCACAAATTCGGCAGCACCTTGACACGTGGTAAAATAGCTAGGTGATTCCAGGAGATTAAAGGAGACAGAATGGTCAGTCCTGAACTGCTTGATATTTTGCGCTGCCCCGCGTGCGCGCGCGAAGGACGCGGTATGCTGACCCTGGTGCGCGAGAGCTGGCTGGTTTGCCAGGATTGCGGCCGGAAGTACCCGATCGTGGAGGATATCCCGGTCATGTTGATCAGCGAGGGCGATAAATGGGTGCAAACTGCGGCCGAGCAACTGCCCGTTCCGCCGCCGAAGATCGATTAATTCTCGCCTGGAATGAAAACTGCAACGGATTGGCTACTGCGTTGGCAGCATTCCACGGATTGATGGATAAATAAAGGGTTTATGGCACAGGTAAAACGAAATTCCGCTCGTAACCGCGCACCGATGGACCGCGTGACCGTTATTCTACTGGTCGCGTTTGTGATCGTTGCGATCATCGCCGGCGTGCTGGCATTTAATTTCTTCCGCGGGCTGGTGAGCTCGTGGACGATCACGCCGTTGGGCGGCGCGCCGGTGGATAACGGCCAGGCGGCGCAACCCGGCAGTGTGGTGACGGACTCGCCCGGCGGCTTTGTACCCAGCAACGCGCCGACTGCCGAAGTGTGGGACGGCAACAGCCGCGTCACCATCCTGGTGATGGGGCTGGATTACCGTGATTGGGAATCCGGCGAAGTGCCGCGCACCGACACGATGATGCTGCTGACCATCGATCCGCTCAGCCGCACGGCGGGCATGCTCTCGATCCCGCGCGACATGTGGGTGAACATCCCCGGCTACGACTATTCCAAGATCAATAACGCTTACCGCTTCGGCGAGCTGGACAAGCTGCCGGGCGGCGGGCCTGGCCTGGCAATTGAAACGGTCGAGGAATTTTTGGGCGTGCCGGTGCAATACTACGTGCAGATCGATTTTCAGGCCTTTGTCAAGCTGATTGATGAGATTGGCGGCGTCAAGATCGATGTGCCCTATGAAATCACGATTGAGGCGATCGGCGATTTTAATGAAGTCACGCTGCAACCCGGCCGCGTCACCCTGCCCGGCGACCTCGCATTGGCCTATGCGCGCGTCCGCAAGGGCGCCGGGGACGATTTCGGCCGCGCAGAACGCCAGCAACAGGTGGTCATGGCCGTCCGTGACCGTATCCTGGATTTCAATCAACTGCCCACGCTCATCGCCAAGGCGCCCGCCATTTACAATGAGCTTTCCAGCGGCATTCACACCAATATGACCCTCGATCAGATCATCCAACTGGCCTGGCTGATGCCGCAGATTCAAAAGGATCATATCATCTCCCGGGTAATCGGCACGGATGCGGTTGAGTTTGGCACTTCGCCCGACGGTCAGGATATTTTGCGCGCAATTCCAGATCAGGTGCGCCTGGTGCGCGACGAGGTCTTCACCTCGGGCGGCCCGGTGGGGCCTGCCGCGGTGGGCGAAAACCCGGTGGAATTAATGAAGGCCGAGGCAGCGCGCGTTTCCATTCAAAACGGCACGTTGACAGTTGGACTGGCCAGCAAAACCTCTGAACTGCTCAAACCGGACGGCCTGAACGTGGTCGAGGAAACCAACGCGGACGGCGTGTACGAGTTCACCACCATCTTTGTGTACGGTCCCAAGCCCTACACGGTGCAGTACCTGATCGAGAAGATGGGCCTGGAGAACGCGCGCGTGGTCAACCGCTACGATCCCAATGCGGTGGTGGATATCGCCGTGGCGCTGGGCAACGACTGGGCGGCCAAGAACCCGTAACGTCAACCTGTGCGAACAATAATCCCCGAGGCGAAACCGCTGCGGGGATTTTTTATCTCCACATCTCTGGAAACGCTGGGCTCTCTCTGTGTTCTCGGTGGCTTTTTCTTACGGTAAACCGAAGGTCAGCACCCAGCCGGTCAGGCGCTGACTGCCGTCGGCGGCGGTGCATGGATCGGTGGTCAGGCCGCTGGCCTGCTCGCCGCCCTCGCCGGCGGTCACCAGGTAGGTGTAGCCCTCGCTCATGCGATAATCGGCGTACCCCGGGCCGACCTGCGTCTTGAGGCCGGTATAAAAGCTCTCCTCGCCGCCCTGCCAGGCAACGGTGACCTTGATTCCCGGCAGCGGGTTGCCGTCGCCATCCTGCACCCACACCTGGATCAGCCCGTCCTCCACGGCCGGGTCGCACACCGGCCGGCGGTCGAGCAAGACAAAGGGCGTGCTCAGCGTGGGTGCGGCGGTGATGCGCGGCGCGATGGTGGGTTGCGGCGTATTCGTCGGCGCGGGGGTGGGGCGCAGCGTGGCGGTCTGAATGGCCTGGGCGTTCTCGAGCGTGCTGAAGGGCGTGCCGGCGGGTGCGCTGCTGGTACTTTGCGTGTCCGCGGTGGGGTTGGCGGGCGCGCCGGTGGCGCTGCCGGAAACGTTCACCAGCGCCGAAGCCAGTTGGGCCAGCGCGCGGGCGGTCTCGATGCTGCCGTTCTCGGCCAGCAGCCGCTGGGCCAGTTCGGTCAGCGTGGCTTCGGGCGCCGGGTCGCGCAATTGCGCCAGGCGCTGGCTGGCGCGGCCCAGGTCGCCGTTGGCCTGGTAGGAGAGCGCCACCAGCATGCGGTACTGGTCCTTGTCGGCCGCGCGCAGCACCGCGGGCACGGTGTCGACGTATTCCACCGGGCTGATGCGCAGCGAGAAGACCAGCCCGAAGACCAGGCCGAGGATCAGACCGGTCAGCAGATACCACCGCCCGCCCCGGGTGGTTTCCTCCCGGCGGTTGCGGCGGTCACGCCGGTCGCGGGCGCGGCTGCTCATGGCGCGGCCGCCCCCGCGGCGGGCACCGCCAGGCTGAGCGCCTGGGCCAGGTTGGCCATCAGGGTAATGTCGGCCGCCGGGTAATTCAGGTCCTGGGCGGTCAGGATAGCCCCCTGAACGACAGCCAACGGATCCTCATCGCCCAGCAGTTTCAGACGCTCAACTGCCTGCGCGGGGTTCTGCTCGGCGGCGTAGATTTCGGCCACCAGCAGCACCGTGTCAGCGCGATAGTCGGCGCGCAGGCTGGAGGCGGGGGCCTGGATGTCGCTGCCCGGGTTGATCACCCAGCCGTAAAGCAACCCCAGGGCAACGCCGGCCAGGATGCTGATGAAAAACCAGAGGATCCGTCCGATGCGCACGTTGGATCAATCCTTGAGCATGGGAATATGGATGCCCGTCCGGTGGGCGAAATCGATGGCTTCGGGGTAACCGGCGTCGGCATGCCGAACCACGCCCATGCCGGGGTCGGTGGTGAGCACGCGCTGCAGGCGCACGGCCGCCGCGGGGGTGCCGTCGGCGACGATGACCATGCCGGCGTGCTGGCTGTAGCCCATGCCCACGCCGCCGCCGTGATGGAAGGATACCCAGGTGGCGCCGCCCACGGCGTTGATCAGCGCGTTGAGGATCGGCCAGTCGCTGATGGCGTCCGAGCCGTCGCGCATGCCCTCGGTCTCGCGGTTGGGCGAAGCCACCGAGCCGGAATCGAGGTGGTCGCGGCCGATGACAATGGGCGCCTTGACGATGCCCTTTGCCACCAGTTCGTTGAATTTCAACCCGGCGCGGTCGCGCTCGCCGTAGCCCAGCCAGCAGATGCGCGAGGGCAGCCCCTGGAAGGGCACGCGCTCGCGCGCCATCTTCAGCCAGCGGTGCAGGTGTTCATCCTCGGGGAAGAGTTCCATGATGGCTTCGTCGGTGCGGTAGATGTCTTCCGGATCGCCGGAGAGTGCCACCCAGCGGAACGGGCCCTTGCCCTGGCAGAACAGCGGGCGGATGTAGGCCGGGACGAAGCCGGGGAAGTCAAAGGCGTGCTGGACGCCCTGGTCATAAGCCTGCTGGCGTAGGTTATTGCCGTAATCGAACACCTCGGCGCCGGCCTTCTGGAAGGCCAGCATGGCCTCCACGTGCCGCGCCATGGAAAGGCGCGCGAGACGCGCGAATTCCTGCGGGTCGCGCTGGCGCAGTTCGTCGGCCTGCTGCACGCTGTAACCGCTGGGAATGTAGAAGAGCGGGTCGTGCGCGGGGGTCTGGTCGGTGACCACGTCGGGGATCACGCCACGCAGCACCAGTTCAGGGTAGATATCGGCGGCGTTGCCGATGAGCGCGATCGAACGCGGCGTTTGCCGGCGACAGGCTTCCTCCACCAGGGTCATGGCCTCTTCGAGCGTGTCAACCACCACGTCCACATAGCCGATCTTGCGGCGGCGCTCGGCGCGTTCGGGGTCCACTTCCACGCACAGGCCCACGCCTTCGTTCATTGTAATTGCCAGCGGCTGCGCGCCGCCCATGCCGCCCAGGCCGGCGGTGAGCACGAATTTGCCCTTCAGCGAAGGCCAGCCTTTTTGCACGGCCAGCGAGGCCAGGGTTTCAAAGGTGCCCTGCAGGATGCCCTGCGTGCCAATGTAAATCCACGACCCCGCGGTCATCTGGCCATACATGATCAGGCCCTTCTGGGCCAGTTCGTCGAAATCCTTCCAGGTGGCCCAATGCGGCACCAGGTTGGAGTTGGCGATCAGCACGCGCGGGGCGTCGGCGTGGGATTTGAACACGGCCACCGGCTTGCCGGATTGCACCAGCAGCGTTTCGTCGTTTTCGAGGTTGCGCAGGCTGTCGAGGATGGCGTCAAAGGCATCCCAACTGCGCGCGGCCTGGCCGCGGCCGCCGTACACCACCAGGTCGTCCGGGCGTTCAGCGACTTCCGGGTCCAGGTTGTTCTGGATCATGCGGTAAACTGCTTCGGTTAACCACGATTTGCAGGAGAGCTGCGTGCCGCGCGGGGCGCGCACAGGGCGGGGACCAGACATGAAAACCTCCGGATCAGATGTGGGACACCTCGTACCTGATTATAAACCGAAGCGGGATTTTCGCAGGGTTTCCTGAATGTCAGGAATCTAAAGGCGGCTTCCACCGCCGGAAGCCGCCTGGGTTTCAGTACCGATTCATTAACCTCGCAGGCGCTCGCTCATTTCTTTAATGGTTTCGCGCTGCCGGTAGATGATATCGCGGACGGCATCGCCGATGGAAACCATGCCGATCAGGTGGTCGTCTTCCACCACCGGCAGATGGCGGATGCGGTGATGGGTCATCATTTCCATGGCTTCCTCGATGGTTTGATCGGGATGAATGGTGAAGACCGGGAAGCTCATGATCTCTTTGACCAACGTGTCCTTGGATGCCTTGCCCAGCAGGATGATTTTGCGGGCATAATCGCGCTCGGAGAGCATGCCGACAATCTTGTCATCCTGCACCACCACCAGCGCGCCGATATCCTTGTCGGCCATCAGGCGCAGAGCCTCGAACACGGTCTGATCCGGGCTGACCGTCCACACAAAACTTCTTTTGAGTAAAAGAATTTGCCGAATGGTATTCATGCGGCCCTCCTTTGGCTGAATGCTCATCATTTTTGGCTTACAATGATTGTAGCAAAGCCGTACGCTGGCTGCAATGGAAAAACCACTCAATTTCTATCAATTTTCATAAAAATATTTGTTGTCAAAGTTTGTATAATGAAAAACATGGGGGTGAATGGATATTAAAATGATGCAAAGGCAATCTGTTTTTATTTTTCCCCCGGCTAAATTATGACAGGAGCTTGTCCTTGAAGCACATTCCCTATCCACGCCTCGCTGTTTTGCTGCCGCGTTTCCCGGATCCGGTGGATTTCTGGATGCAGCGCGAGATGGAAATGCTGATGCGCCTGGGTTGGGAGTTGAACATTTTCGCGCTGGCCTACGACAGCCGGCAGATGGCCGCGCTGCCGGCCGAGCTGCGCGCTTTGGCCGCCGGGGTGGGCGAGCGCACCCGCCCTGCGCCGCGGCTGGCGGGCTTTGAACCGCCCAGCGACCCGCTGCAAAGCCTGCCCGGCAACCTGGCCCAGGTGCGTAAAGAGGTGCTGAACAACTTCCGCGGCCAACCGCTGAAGATGCTGGAGATGCGCGCTTTCAGCGGAAAGGCCGCCGGACTGGCGGCCGAGATGCGCGCTAGACGCATTGGCCATTTGCACGTCCAATACGGCACCCGTCCCGCGCTGGCCGGGTGGATGATCCACCGGCTGACCGGCATCCCGTACAGCGTGCGCGTTCACGGACCGGAACTGGCCGACCGGGACGAGGTGACTCCGGAGGCCTTGAAAGGCGCGGCATTCCTGGCGCCGGCCACCCAGGCGGCGCGTGAAACGCTGGGCAACCTGTACGGGGCTGCGGACCGCGCCGTGGTGGTGCATTACGGCATCGACGCGGGCGCGTACGCGCCGCGGGTGGGCATTTTGCGCGCCGAGCCGCCCTTCGAGGTGGTTTGCGCGCGCCCGCTGGAAACGGACAACGGCCTGGAACTGCTGCTGGAGGCGTGCGCGGAACTGCTCAACGAGGGGCTGCCCTTGCACGTGCAGATTATTGGCGAGGGCAGGCTGCGCAAGCCGCTTCAAAAGCGGGTCGATCAGATGGGTTTTCCCGGCGCGGTGGAGCTGCCCGGCGATCTGCCGGCAGAGGAGCGCGCCAGGCGCCTGACCGCGGCTGATTGCTACATCGATCCATTGCCGCAACTGCGCGGCGAGCGCGAAGCTTTGCCGCTGGCTTTGTTTGAAGCGCTGGCCTGCTCGCTGCCGGTGGTGGCGACCAACCTGCCCGGCCGCAACGAATTGATCCGCCATTTTGAGACCGGCATTCTTGTCCCGCCGGGCGACCATTCGACGCTGACCGCGGGGATCCGCGATGTGTACAACCAGCCGGCCAAGGCAGCCCGCATCGCGCGCGCCGGGCGCGAATTGCTTTTGCAGGAATTCGACCCGCAGGTGAATGCCCGCCTGCTGACCAGCCTGATCCTGCGCCAGAGATAGCCGGCCGTTCCCTGGCGGTCATGGGAAATTATCCTTTTAAAGTAAAAGCGCGCATTCCACAGGGTTGCGCGCTTTTGAATTCATGATTCGTCGGCTCGATCAGGGCGCCATGATCTGGCCGATTTCGCTGCCGTTGACGAATACCCTGTACTGCCCGGCCGGGTAAGCGCCCAGGTTGATGTTGATGTTGAAGTTCTCAATCTTTTGAATGCAAATTGCCTCGGGGTGGACCAGCGTGTAAACTTCGACGTGAATTTCATTGGCATCGTCGGGTTCGCCGATCACGGCGCGCAGTTTGTGGCAGGGCGTGGGTTTTCCGCCCGCGATGGACAGCATGAATTGCGGCGGAAAGCTCTCCAGGGTGAGAATTTCCGTGGAGTCGATGTAGGCGTTGCCTCTTTCAAGCTGATCGTCATCGGGCTGTGGGTCTAAGCTGTCGGCCGGCGGCGCGCTGTCGGTGGGGTCGCTGGAGGAAACCGGATCCTCCGGCGACGGGGTAGCTGAGGGCGCGCAGGCAGAAAGCGCAGCCCCCATCAGGGCCAGTAAAATGGTCAGGGTGAAAAAAGTGTGCTTTTTCATGGTGATTAGACGCTGATCGGGGCCGAAAGGTTCCCCTCGCGCCATCTTGAGAAAAGCTCTGACGCCGAAATCGTACCGGCGTCAGATGCTTTCCAAAATGGCGGGCTGCCGCGGTCTAGTCGATGGTGACGCTGCCGGAGCCGATATCGACGATGCGAATCAACATGCGCCGGGAAGCGCGGGCATAGCCGGGGGTTTCCCAGATGCCTTCGTCGTCATCGCCCTCTTCCACCTGATCCATGCCGCGCGGCAGGCTCAGGCTGCCCGAGCCGCTGTCCAGCACTTCGATGCGGTATTCGGCGTTGGCCGGTACTTGGAGATTGATCGAGCCGCTGTTCCCGGTGACGCTGAGAGTCAAATCGGTATCCGCCGGCAGGCTGATGCGCAGGCTGCCCGAGCCGCCTTCGACGTCGGCTTCGTAGGCCTGCTCGGAGTCCGGCAGGTCAAGCACGAAGCTGCCCGAGGCCACATCCACATTCAGCCGCTCAAGCTGGAGCCGGCTGAGATCGGCGGTGGTCGAGCCGGAGCCGCCCTGCAGGGTCAGGTCAAGCGGGACCTGGGGGCTGAGCGCGATATCCCAGCGGGTGGGTTGGGTGAGGTTGAAGCTCCAGTTGAAGGAGGCCGTGGAGGGTTGTTTGCGCAGCACGATGCTCTTGTCGCTGCTGCCGCTGGCGGTGAATTCCATTTCACCGGTGTGCGTGATGGCCGCCTGGATCAGGTCGCCGCTGCCGGAGAGCGCGTCAATCGTCACCGGGTCTGAGGAGATGTCGATGAGCACATCCGCTCTGCGGGCCGGGCCGACCGGTTCGCTGAACTGCTCTTCCATCACCTGCGCGGTGGGCAGGTTGAGGCCCACTTTTGGCCCGGCCACCAGGATGAAGATGACCGCGCCAACCATCAGGAGGGCAATCAGGCCGCTGGCCAGGGTGGAACGCCGGCCGAACAGGATTTCGAGGCCGAGCGCCACCAGCAGCAGCGGCCACAGCGCGGCGAGCGCGGCCAGGCTGGCGGTGGTGATGATGTTGAGGTTGGCGAGCAGTAAAATGACGCCGATGCCGATCAGGATGACCGGCCAAAACAGGGAACGTTGACGGGGACTTTCAGGAGCGTTCATGGCTTTCTCCTGCAAAGGGCTGGAAGATTGCAACCCTTCTTGATTAGAAGTATAAAGAATTGGCGCGGGGATTTAAACCCGGGAACTGGATTACCCTGGCGGGCGTCCTAGCTATATCGATATACGCGCCG
>ERZ1645187.4244-NODE-4244-length-11676-cov-18.362017_pt1 | contig 11676 bp, 11 predicted proteins | sample MGYA00575352_ERZ1645187 | MGnify/ENA primary metagenome ERZ1645187 (study PRJEB40837, sample SAMN11349314) | freshwater sediment metagenome | isolation source: river sediment | host: Sediment | place: India: Wazaribad , New Delhi | collected 2017-02-21 ... | reverse complement strand
CGCTCGCCATTCGCCGGCAGATCAGCCGGCGCGCTCGGCCCACAGGTCGTATTCGTCCGCATGCTCGACGCGGGCACGGACGATATCGCCGGGCGCAACTGTTGTATCGCCATTGAGGTAGACGCTGCCGTCGATCTCCGGCGCGTCCCAGATCGAGCGGCCGATGGCGCCCTCCTCGTCGACCTCGTCGATGATGACATCGATGTCGCGGCCGATGCGTGTCGCCAGAACGTCGCGGCTCACCTCCTGCTGGGCGGCCATGAAGCGGTGCCAGCGCTCCTCCTTGACCTCCTCGGGCACCGCACCCGGAAGCTCGTTCGCCCTGGCGCCCGTCACCGCCTCATACTTGAAACAGCCGACGCGATTGAGCTTCGCCTCGCGCACGAAATCGAGGAGCTGCTCGAAATCCTGCTCGGTCTCGCCGGGGAAACCGACGATGAAGGTCGAGCGGACGGCGAGATCGGGCTGCGCCTCGCGCCAGCGCGCGATGCGGGCGAGCACCTTGTCCTGGCTGCCCGGCCGGCGCATGGCCTTCAGCACGCTCGGCGAAGCGTGCTGGAACGGGATGTCGAGATAGGGCAGCAGGCCGGTGCCGCTCATCAGCGGGATGACGTCGTCGACGTGCGGATAGGGATAGACGTAGTGCAGGCGCACCCACGCGCCGAGGCTGCCGAGTGCCCGCGCGAGATCGAGGAACTTCGCCTTCATCGGCGCGCCGCGCCACGGGCTTTCGGCATACTTGATGTCGAGGCCGTAGGCGCTGGTGTCCTGGCTGATGACCAGCAGCTCCTTGACGCCCGCCGCGACCAGCCGCTCGGCCTCGCGCATGACGTCGCCCGCCGGCCGGCTGACGAGGCGGCCGCGCAGATCCGGAATGATGCAGAACGAGCAGGCGTTGTTGCAGCCCTCGGAAATCTTCACGTAGGCGTAGTGGCGCGGCGTCAGGTGCAGGCCCTCGGGCGGCACCAGATCGAGGAACGGATCGTGCGGCGGCGCGACGGCTCCGTGCACGGCTTCGACCACCTGCTCGTACTGGTGCGGCCCCGTCACCGCCAGCACGCCCGGGTGCGCGTCGATGATGCGATCCTTGTCGGCACCGACACCGAAGCAGCCGGTGACGATGACGCGGCCGTTCTCGGCCATCGCCTCGCCGATGGCGTCGAGGCTTTCCTGCTTGGCGCTGTCGAGGAAACCGCAGGTGTTGACGACGACGACATCGGCGCCGGCGTAGTCCTGCGACAGCGCGTATCCCTCTGAGCGCAGCCGCGTGATGATGCGCTCGCTGTCGACCAGAGCCTTGGGGCAGCCGAGCGAGACGAAGCCGACCTTGGGCGGGCCCTTCGGCGCGGCGAGGCGGACGGTGCGCGGGCGCGGAGCCTTGCCCGCAGCCTTGGCGGCGCGCGGCTTCGAGGTGCGGGACTTCGGTGCGGAGGGCTTGCTCATGAGCGGGCTTCTAATCCGCCGCCCGCCCGCTGTGAAGCGCTAAGGCGAGGGCGCGTCCGTTTCACCGCGCGACCAGCAAGCCACTGTCGATCAGCCGGCGGTGGAACGCGAGGATCTCGTCCTGGTGCTTGCACTGGTAGTAGCGCCCCTGGCAGCGCTCCATGAGCCGCATGCGCTCGCGCCCGGCCGGCGTCAGCGGCAGACCGGCCGACTTCATCATCAGCGTGCCGAGATAGGGCACGTCGAGGACGTCGACATCCGGCAGGGGCGGGACCGTCATGTTGATCCCGTCGACCGCATAATAGCTGAGAAAGCCGGGGCTATCCGGCGCCATGAGGACATTGTGCGCTTCGGTCTCCGCGCCGATGCCGAGCAGCGGGCGGGTGACGATCGGCTGATGGTCGCCGTACTGCACGATCAGGAAACGCTCGCGCGGGTAGCGCTTCTGCAGCTCGGCGCGGAACCACTCGAAGTCGATGCGAGCCAGCGACAGGCGCCGCAGGTACTCGTGCATCTCGGGATCGGTACCCGGGCCGCCGCCGGGAACCGCCATATCGGGGCTATGGGTATCCTTGTAGGGCAGATGCGCGACCGAGGTGATGATGTAGGTGAACAGCGGCGCCCCCTTGCGCGACACCTGCTCGCCGATCCGCTGCAGCGCGTTGGTATAGTAGAACCGGTCACGCTCGTTGTAGCGCTTGGCGCCCTGACCGGTGAAGTCGTGGATCTCGGACAGGCCGATCGACGAATAGAACTTGCCGCTCGAGACGAAGTGCTTCGGCACCGGATAGAACAGCACGTTGTCGTAGCCGCAGCGCTCCAGCGTCTGCGGCACCGTGTCGTGCACCTTGCCCTGCATCATCGACTGCACGAACGTGCGCATGCCGCCGAACGAATAGGTCGAGACGCCGGCCAGTACCGAGAACTCGGTCAGCCACGAGGCGCCACCATAGGTCTCGACGCGCAGCTTCCTCAGCGAGCCGTCGCCTGACCGAAAGAACGGATCGAGGCTCTTGTCGTAGGCGATCTGCGGGAACAGGCTCGGCGGGATCACGCTTTCCTGATGGATCAGGATGATGTGCGGCGGCTTCTCGCGCATCGGGCAGGTCGCCGGAGTGCCGAACGCGCGCACCGTCGGATCATGCGCGGCCGCCTCGATCAGCTGGCCGCGCCAAAGCGTCGCCACCGTCTCGGCCCACGACGAATAGAACGACGAGACGTAGAGATCGTCCCAGTAGAACAGCGTATGCGGGCGCTCGCCCCGCGCCAGATCACCGAGCATGCCGACCATGGCCGCGGCGGCGGTTGCGATCGCGGCGACCTTGCGCGTCACCCGCGTCGGATCGTTGCGGTGTATGAACCAGGCGAGCGCGACGATAACTGAAATCGCCACGCCGAGTGCGATCAGCTCCTTGCGGAAATCGATCCAGAGATACCAGAGGGTATCGGGCGACATCATGTAGAAGACGACGTCGTAGGCGTGGAGCACCATGCCGAGGTACTTCCACTTGACGTCGGAGCCGATGACGACGAGCGCAATGAACGCGGCGACCAGCGCCGTCGAGAACAGCACGCGCCGCGAGGCAAAAGCGACGAGGCCGATCAACGTCGCCGTGACGCCGAAAGTGAAGGCGACGTTCGATGGCCAGCCCTCGTGACGCACGAAATAGATCGCCATTCCCATGATGAGAATGCCCGTGAGCTGCCACGCCCGGCGCGGCGACCAGGCATCACGAAGGCGGGACGATAGCGGACGCGAAGCCGCCTGCTCGGCGTGCCGCGGGGCAGAGTCGAATGACATGTCTGTGCGTTCGGGAGGTTCAACCGTTCAGTTTTCATCCCTCGATCCGGGATGTCGTCGAACAGATACATAGTCGTCACACAGCGTCAAATCTATGGCGTCAGCGCGGTCAACGAGGCCACGCAGCCTTGCAGATCAGAGCGAATTTCCCAGAAACAACGCTCACTGTGTATTTTTGCGACGCACCATGATCTTGGCGAGGAAAGCCGTCGACGTGGCGGCAGCCGCGAGGCCCGCCTCGGACAGCAGCGCGTCGAGGTCGTCGATGGCGTAGTGGCGGAAGTAGGGCTCGTGGAAGCGGTGCGGGAAGGCTTCGAGCAGGCCGTCCCAACCGGGCCGGTCCCCCATCTGCAGGCTGTCGACCAGCACCAGAAGTCCACCCGGCTTGAGCACCCGCGCCATTTCGCGCGCCACCGTGCGGCGCACCTCTGGCGGCAGCTCGTGAAACAGGAACACGCACGTGACGATGTCCTGACTGGCGTCATCGAGCGGGATGGCCTCGGCATTGGCCGTCAGCAGCGTCGCCGGCCTCAGACCACCGAGGTGGCGGCGAGCTTCCGACAGGTAGGAAGGCGACAGGTCGAGGCCGGTCAGGCGCAGCGCCGGATAGACGAGGCGGATGTCTCGCAACAGGCGCCCCGTCCCGCAGGCGATGTCGAGCAGGCTCGAGCGGCGCTGGTCACGCCCGCGCAGGAACTCTCCGATCGGGCGTAGCGCCGCGCGGCGCATGGCGGCGGCTGACCCGTAGAACAGGGTCTCCACTTGCACGTCATAGAGGCGGGCGGAGTCCTCGGCGAGATAGCCGCCCTTCTGGAAGTGGAAATCCTGCCGGAAATACTCGGGAACCTCGCTCAGATCGGCGAACGATGCGACCGTCGAAGCGTTGCGCGTCTCGCGCCGCCCGACGGCGTCCGGTACGTCGCGCAGCATGGCGGCGAGGCGCGACAGGTGTTCGAAAAGCCCGGCCGCCGGTATCGCGCCTTCAGCAGGAGCGAGGCCGTCACGAACGAGTTCGGCGTCGCGCCGGATCAGGTCCCCAAGGTCAGCCATGAGTTCGCGCTGGCTCGGCACCGGGCGGCTGGGGCGAAACGGCGCGGCAGTCGCGTGACGCGAGCCCTCGCGCGCCGCGAGCCAGTTGACGCCCGTGTACCAGCCGACACGCACCGCATTGCCGGCGAGCTGCGTGGCTTGTCCTATGAGGTCGCCCATGGGTCGATCCGAAGTTGCATCTACGTGTATGAACTTGGGGCGTCGCCGGGGCGGTGGCAAGCCGGCGCGTGCGCCTCAACGCACGGGCAGCAGGTCCGCATAGGCGAAGCCGTCGCGCAGCACGGTCTCGCCGGGAGCAACGGATACGGGCCTCGCCAGCATGGGCCCCACCGTGACGAAGGTGTGGAACTCGCCGTTCTCGCCGCACGGATCGACGCTTTCGGGGAGTTCGGCGAGCAGGCTCTCGTCGAACGTGCGCCCGGCAAAGCTCTGATCGAGACGGGCGAGATCGACGGTGGCCAGCCGTGCCGAGACACCGGCCGCGATCATCTCCGAGGCCAGCGCGCGCGTATTTAGACCCCACAGCGGAAACAGTGGCGCGATGCCCGTTCCGGCGAGGTTCTTCTCCCGGTACGCGCGGACGTCTTCGAGGAACAGGTCGCCGAATGCCATATGCGTGACGCCGGCACGCCGCGCTTCGCCGAGGAATGCCCGCATGCGTGCTTCGTAGTCGTCGTTGGAGCTCGGCCACGGCAGGTCGATGACGTGCAAGGGCAAGCCGACCGCCTCCGCCTGCGCGTCGAGCAGTTCGCGGCGCACGCCATGCATGGCGACGCGCTGGAACTCGGCATTGAGAGTGGTGAACAGCGCCGTGACCGGCACGCCCGCGCGCCGCATGACGTGAAGCGCCCAGGCGCAATCCTTGCCGCTGCTCCAGCTCAGCCAGATGTTCACGCTCTTGCTCCTCGGCGCTTCGATCGCCGTTGTCGAACCGGCCGCCGAGGCTTATCCCGTGAGCCGGGGCCGCGCCAGCGCGACGGAGGGACGTTCATGGCCAAAGGACAGCGCATCGTGATCCTGACCGGCGCCGGGCTTTCGGCCGAGTCGGGCCTCGCGACGTTCCGCGACGCGGGCGGCATCTGGGCGAAGTACGACTATCGCGAGGTGGCCACCCCGCAAGGGTTTCTGCGCAATCCGGCGCTCGTGCACGAATTCTACAACATGCGCCGCCGCGATCTGCTCGGCTGCGCCCCCAATGCCGCGCACGCGGCGCTGGCACGGCTCGAGCACGAGCATGCCGCTCGCAATGGCGGCGAGGTGCTGATCGTCACGCAGAACATCGACAACCTGCACGAGGCGGCCGGATCGCGAAACCTGATCCATATGCACGGCGAGCTGCTGCGCTCGCTCTGCGCCGAGTGCGGCGCCCGCCACGACTGCCGCGACGACCTTTCCGTCGAAAGCGAGTGCCGGTCGTGCGGACTGCCGGGCGGCATGCGGCCCGATGTCGTGTGGTTCGGCGAGATGCCGTATCAGATGGAGCGCATCACCGAAGCGCTGGCAAAGTGCGACCTGTTCGTTTCGATCGGCACCAGTGGCAACGTCTATCCGGCGGCGGGCTTCGTCGCCGGCGCGGCGGACGCGGGTGCGCACACGCTGGAGCTGAACCTCGAACCGTCGGACGGCGCGTCACTGTTCGCCGAGGCGATCCATGGCAAGGCGACGGAGATCGTTCCCGCCTGGGTCGCGCGCGTGCTCGGCACTTGATGAATCACTTCGTCCGCCGCAGCACGGCGACGGCCTCGACGTGCGCGGAGAACACGAACTGGTCGATGGGCGTGACGGCTTCCAGCGCGTAGCCGGCATCGACGAGAAGGCGCACGTCGCGCGCCAGCGTCGCCGGATTGCACGACACGGCGACGATCAGCGGCACCTTCGACTTCGCCAGCATTTCGCTCTGCGCCTTCGCTCCGGCGCGCGGCGGATCGATCACGACCGCGTCGAACGGCTCCAGCTCCTTGCGCGACAAGGGCTCGCGGAACAGATCACGCTGGCGCACCTCGATCGGCTTCAGCCCTTGCGCATTGCGGGCAGCGCGGGCCAGCGCATCCAGCGCGGCACGGTCGCTGTCGACCGCCAGCACGGACGCACGCTCTGCAAGCGGCAGCGTGAACGCACCGACGCCCGCGAACAGATCGGCGATGCGCGCCACCTTCTTCGGCAGAGCGGCGAGGATGTGGCGCACCATCGCGGTTTCCGCCGCCTTCGCCGCCTGCAGGAACCCTTCGGCCGGCGGCACCACGCGGGCGCGGCCCATGGCGAGTTCCGGCGCGGCGCGCTCGTAGATCACGTCGCCCGCGATCGCGAGACGAATGAGGCCCGGCACGTCGGCGGCGGCACGCGCGAGCCGCGCCACGGCTTCGGCGCCGAGATCCTTGCGCGCCACCGCGTCGGCGATGGCGACCGACACGCCATTGTCCGCCTCCACCAGCGTGACGCGCGCCTCGCCCTCGAAGCGCGGCAGTGCGGCGATGAGACCACGCAACGCCGGCAGCAGTGCCGCGAGACGTGGCGTCAGGATCGGGCATTCCGCGAGATCGACGATCGTTGCATCGCGCGCCGCGTGAAAGCCGAGCACGACGCCGTTGCGTGTCATGACCGCCGAGAGCACGGCGCGCCGCCGCGTGCCCGGGCCGATCGTTTCGAGCGGCGCGACGGGCGCATCGATGCCGCGCTGTGCGAAGGCGTCGACGACGAGCTGCCGCTTCCAGTCCGCATAGAGGCGCGCGGACATGTGTTGCACATCGCAGCCGCCGCAGTGCGTGAAGTGGCGGCACAGCGGCGCGACGCGATCCTCGCTCGCCTGCTCGATTTCGATCAGCCGCGCACGCTCGCCGTCGCGCTCGACCACGACGCGCTCGCCCCGCAATGCAAACGGTACGAACACGGGATGGCCACCTTCGCCATGCGCGATGCCGTCACCCTGCGCGCCCATGCGCACGATCTCCAGCGTCTCGCGTGCGCTGCCGCTGCCGCCCGTCTCGCTCATGCCTTCACGGCTCCGATCAGATGCTCGATGTTGCCCTCCTTGCCGGGCAGCGGCGAGACCATATCCCCGACGACGCGCCAGCCTTGCGCGGCGATCCACGCGGCGATGTCGTCCACGACCGCGCGGCGCACTCCATCCTCGCGCACGATGCCACGCTTGCCGACTTCGGCCCGCCCGGCCTCGAACTGCGGCTTTACCAGCACCACCAGCGACGCGCGATCCCCCGTCAACGACAGCGGCACGGGCAGTGCCTGCTTCAGCGAAATGAAGCTCACGTCCGCGACGATGACACCGACCGGCTCCGGCACCTCACGACGCGACAGAGCGCGCGCGTCGACACCCTCGAGCGAGACGACGCGCGGATCGGCGGCGATGCGGGCGTGCAATTGCCCGCTGCCGACATCGACGGCATAGACGCGCGTCGCGCCGCGCGCCAGCAGGACCTCAGTGAACCCTCCGGTCGAGGCGCCGACATCGAGCGCAACCAGCCCATCGATGGCGAAGCCGAACACGTCGAGCGCCGCCGCCAGCTTGGCACCGCTGCGCGAAACCCATTGGTTGGCCGCGGGATCGACCTCGATGCGGGCTCCCGCGCCGACCACCTGCCCGGCCTTGCGCGCCGCGACGCCGTCGACCTGCACGGCCCCGCGCCGCACGAGATCGGCCGCGCGCGCCCGCGTTTCTACCAGTCCGCGAGCCAGCATGGCGGCGTCGAGACGAACGGGTCCGCCCGGACTCTCACCGGAAACCGCTACCGGCGCGGCTTCACGCTTTTTCATAGAACCGACCATCCCGGCGTGCGTTACTCTGGCTGCTGCCCGCGTCGAGTAGCAGGCGCGCGCGCATCTCGCCAAGACCTTGACCACTCGCACCCCCGGGAGGATGCCAAGATGCCCTTGAGCCGCAGAGAATTACTCGCCACCACCGCCGCCACCCTGGCGCTCACCGCGATGCCGCTGCGAGCCTTTGCACAGGTCGCCGCCGAAGGTCCGTTCACGCTGCCGCCGCTGCGCTATGCGGCCACCGCACTGGAGCCGCACATCGACGCCAAAACCATGGAAATCCACCATGGCAAGCATCACGCCGCCTACGTCAAGAATCTCAACGCCGCGCTCAAGGACCATGGCGAAGCGGCGAAGCTCCCCCTCGAGCAAATACTCGCCAAACTCGCCGAGATGCCGGACGCCATCCGCACAGCGCTACGCAACAACGGCGGCGGTCATGCCAATCATGCCATGTTCTGGCAGATCATGGGGCAGCCCGGCTCTGCCCCGGCCCCCGAGGGCGATCTCAAGGCCGCGATCGATCGCGACCTCGGCGGCATGGACAAGCTGATGGAGCAGTTCAACACCGCCGGCACCAAGGTATTCGGCTCGGGCTGGGTCTTCGTCACCGTCGATCAGGGTGGCAAGCTCGCCATCGTCTCCAAACCGAACCAGGACACGCCGCTGATGGACGGTGGCCGCGCGCTCATCGGCAATGACGTCTGGGAACACGCCTACTATCTGAACTACCAGAACCGCCGCGCCGACTATCTCAAGGCGTGGTGGAACGTGGTCAACTGGAAGGCGGTCGGCGAACGCTATGCCGCCGCCAAGGCCGGCACCCTGGCGATCTGAACGACGACACGGCCAGCGCGCCGCGAACAGGAGGGTTGCGATGTCCGGCGCAGAAAGCGTGAAGGTGGTGAAGCCCGGCCAGACCTACGTCGGCGCGCAGGGCTTCACCTATGGTGCCGGCGTCTCGCGCGAGACGGTCGGCGAGACCAGCATCTGCATGAACGTGCTGCCGATGCCGCCCGGCGCCAAGGCGCGCTCGCATTTCCACAAGGGCATCGACACCATCGCCTACCTGATCGACGGGCGTTGCGCCGTCTATTACGGCAACCGGCTCGAGCACCGCTTGCAGGCCGAGGCGGGCGATCACGTCTTCATGCCGCGCGACGTGCCGCACGCGCCCGTCAACGACAGCGGCGCGCCATGCACGTGGATCGTGGTGCATTCCTCCGGCAGCGACCAGGACGACATCGTGCTGACGCCGGAGCTGGACCGCGTCCTGCCGGTGTTCTGACGGTCGCCCGGCGGCTCGCGCGCGGGGCAATGCGATTGAGGCCCCGTCACATCGTGATATGATGATCTCAAGTCACTCCACCTCATAACAAGAGAGTGATGCGTGGAAGCGCCGTGCGATGCAGGTCGAGCGATCTGCCGCGACAACCCCTGTTGCAAAGCGTTGGGAGGACCCCGTGTTGAATGCTGTACTGCGTCTCGCCGTCGGCGCGCTCTTTGCCGCCTTCATTGCCACCACGCCGCTGTCGTCCACGGCTACCGCCGCCGAGGTCGAGAAGCGCGGCGAAGCCTGGGTCGTGTATCTGCCCGGCGAGCTCGATTTCCACGAAGTGTTCGGCCGGCTCCAGTCGGAGATCATGGGCGCCAACTGGGAGATCACCAACGTCCAGAACATCGACACCGGCCTGATGCAATATGGCGTGCAGATCCAGAACAAGGTGATCTCGGCCTGCAAGTCGCAACTGCTGGCGCAGGCGATCAAGGAAGACCCGTTCATCTCGCTCGCGGTGCCGTGCCGCTTCACCGTGTTCCGCGACGCTGCCGCCAACAAGCTGGTGGTCGGGTTCGCCGATCCGGTCGCCGAGGCCAAGGCGCTCGGCATCAAGAACTACATGGCCGCCGGCAAGGCCACGGAGGAACTAAAGTCCGTGCTGAAGACGATGGCCGATTTCTACGGGAAGTAGCGTCGGCAGCGGGACATCTGTTGTTTCGCAGTTTGTGCGGGCCGCCTTCGCGCGGCCCGCAGCGGTTTGCCACGATCGCTGCTCGATTGTGCCGCCGAAGGTCTGATTTAGGCCAGCTGCTGCCGTGGCTGATAACCGGCTGGGCTCGTCAGTTGGTGGCCACTTGACGCAGATGCTCAACCAGACGCTGCGCTCCGGCCGGTAGACTTGCCAGCCGCCTGACACCGATCGCCAACCGCCGTTTCGCCCACGGGTCGCTCAGCCTGACAACATCGATCTTCATGGTTCGCCGGCAGCGTCGCGCGGTCGCCTCTGGCACGATACCGACCCCGGCACCGACCTCGACCATCCTGCACACGGAGTCGAAGGTCGTCACGCGCGCGCGGATGTTCAGATTTCCACCCAGCCGAGTAGCGTGTCCAACCACATGTCGCTGAAGTGCACTGTCGCGCGGCAGTCCGATGAACGGGCGATCGACAGCATCGGCCAAGGTCAGATTTCTCCTGCGCGAGGCAGGGTCTCCGCGGGGCACCACGAGAACCAGTACGTCAGTCCGGAATGGGAACTGCTCGATGGAGTCGGGCAACGCTACGGCGGAAGCTATGCCGACATCCGCCGTACCTGACGTCAATGCTGATGCAATGTCGGCACTCTCGCGCTCTTCGATGTCGAGTGAGATCGTCGGATTCGCGGTCAGAAATGCAGCGAGAACTCTCGGCAAGTGCTCGCTGAGCGCGGCGGTATTCGACAGCAGGCGAACACTGCCCGACAGGCCGCGCGCAAAGCTACCGAGGTCGCCGCGCATCCGCTCGACCTGCTGCACGACCAGCCGGGCATGCTCGACGAGGCATTGACCTGCGGCCGTCAATCGCACGCCACGACGGTCGCGCGCCAACAGCGGTGTGCCAAGCGCGACCTCCATGCCACGGATGCGCGCGCTCGCAGACGCCAATGCGAGACTGGATCGCTCGGCGCCGTGCGTAATGCTCTGCGCATCGGCAACGTGAAGGAACAACTTGAGGTCGACGAGATCGAAACGCACAGCTTGGCTCCAGACTACGCGATTTCCGAAGTCAGGCTTCGAAACCTCCACATTGCCAGAGATGGGATCATGCGCAACCGTACGTCATGTCCGATTCAACGCTCATCCTCGTCGGCGCCGTGTTCGCCCTTGCGGGTTTCGTCAAGGGGGTAATCGGGCTCGGCCTGCCCACGATCTCGATGGGTCTTCTGGCCACAGTCATGTCGCCGGTGCATGCGGCCGCCATTCTGCTGCTGCCCTCCTTCGTCACAAATGTCTGGCAGATGATCGCAGGGCCGGCATTCGGTGTCGTGCTGCGGCGGCTGTGGCCTATGATGCTTGCCGTGTGCGCCGGTACCTGGGCAGGTCTCGGCCTGATGACAGGGACAACTGCGCGGTTCGGCACGACGCTCCTCGGCGCGGCATTGGTGCTTTACGCCGTCACCGGACTGGCGGCCTGGCGGTTGTCGACCCCGAAGGCTTGGGAGCCGATCCTATCGCCGCTCGTCGGCGCCATTACAGGACTGATCACGGCTGCTACGGGTGTTTTCGTGATCCCGGCCGTCCCGTATCTGCAGGCGATCGGCCTCGAGAAAGAGGAACTCGTACAGGCGCTCGGC
>ERZ1645187.4238-NODE-4238-length-11688-cov-7.118714_pt1 | contig 11688 bp, 12 predicted proteins | sample MGYA00575352_ERZ1645187 | MGnify/ENA primary metagenome ERZ1645187 (study PRJEB40837, sample SAMN11349314) | freshwater sediment metagenome | isolation source: river sediment | host: Sediment | place: India: Wazaribad , New Delhi | collected 2017-02-21 ... | reverse complement strand
GTCGATCAAGGCGCGCGAAATCGCCGAAGAGAAAGAAGCCGTCGAACAATACGGCTCGTCGGACTCGGGCGCTTCGCTCGGCGACATCCTCGGCGCGGCTCTCAAAGCCAAGGAATAATCGCGCGGCTCATGCGTGATGCGCGGCCTCGCCCGAAAGGGCGGGGCCGTTTTTCTTTGCGTGATTCGCCGCATTTCGGCGCGAAACGCGGGGTCTGGCGGCGCGCGAAGGCCGCCGCGCGCGCTTGCCCTTGCGGCAAATCGGCCCGGGGCGCGGCGCTTTCGAGGATTTTACCGCCTTCCAAGCCTTTGATGTTTGTGCGGAAAAAAAATCGCCTTATAGTCGGGGCAGAACAAAACCGGGTCTGCCGCCCGGATACCCTGGGGGGAATGACCGGAATGATCCGCTCGGAATTGATCGCGAAGATTGCCGAAGAAAATCCGCACCTGTTTCAGCGAGACGTCGAAAAGATCGTCAACACGATCTTTGAGGAGATCATCGAAGCCATGGCGCGGGGCGACCGGGTCGAGCTGCGCGGCTTTGGCGCCTTCTCGGTGAAGAAGCGCGATGCGCGCACCGGGCGCAACCCGCGCACCGGCACCGCCGTCGACGTGGCCGAGAAAGCGGTGCCGTTCTTCAAGACCGGCAAGCTCCTGCGCGATCGGCTCAACGGCGAGGCCTGAGCCATGATGCGGGCGCTGCGCTGGCTGTTTCTGGCCGTTCTTGCGCTGGGCCTGATCGGGCTGGCGCTGGCCAACCGTGAGATCGTGACGCTGCGCGTTCTGCCGCCCGAGGCGGGGGAGTTCCTCGGCTATGGCTGGGCGGTGCAGGTGCCGATGTTTCTCGTGATCTTCGCGGGCGTGTTGATCGGGCTCTTCATCGGCTTCGTCTGGGAATGGCTGCGCGAGCACAAGATCCGCTCGACCGCGACGCGCGCCACGCGCAAGGCCACCCGCCTCGAGGGCGAGGTGGAGCGGCTGCGCGAGCGTGCGCAGGGGCCCAAGGACGAGGTTCTGGCGCTTCTCGAGAAGCCCGGGCGCTGAGATGGTCACCATTGCTGTCAATCGCGGCCGCCCCGGCGGGGTTCGGGTCAAGATCTGCGGGCTGACCGAGCCCGCCCATGTCGCCGCCGCGGCCGAGGCGGGCGCGGGCTATCTCGGTTTCGTGTTCTTCCCGAAAAGCCCGCGCAACGTTTCGATCGCGCAGGCGCGCGGGCTCGCGCTCGAGGCGCCCTTTGGCGTGGCGAAGGTGGGGCTCGTGGTCAACCCGAGCGACGCCGAGCTCGATGCGATCCTGGCCGAGGTGCCGCTCGACATGGTGCAGCTGCATGGCGCAGAGAGCCCGGAGCGGGTGGCCGAGATCCGCGCGCGGGTGGGCTTGCCGGTGATGAAGGCGGTGGGCGTGGCCGAGGCGGGCGATCTCGCGCGGTTGCCGGCCTATGAGGCGGTGGCGGATCAGATCCTCGTCGATGCGAAGGCGCCGAAGGGGGCCGATCTGCCGGGCGGCAATGGGCTTGCGTTCGACTGGCGGCTGATCGCGGGGCGGGAGTGGGCGCGGCCCTGGATGCTCGCGGGGGGGCTGATGCCCGGTAACGTGGCGCAGGCGGTGCGGCTGACCGGCGCGGCGCAGGTCGATGTCTCCTCGGGCGTGGAAAGCGCGCCGGGGGTGAAGGATGCGGGGCTGATCCGCGCCTTCATCGCGGCGGCGCAGGGCGGCTGAGCCGGCCGGGGAGGGGGCTCTGCCCCCGCGCCCTCCGGGGCGCCCCCCGAGGTATTTTCAGCAAGATGAAGGCCCGGGCGCTTTACCCGCAGGGGCAATCGCGCTAGATCGGCGGATGTGGATTTGCGCGAGGTGAGACGATGCCCGAAGACCTTCCCAACAGCTTCATGACCGGGCCCGACGAGAACGGGCGGTTCGGGATTTTTGGCGGGCGGTTCGTGTCGGAGACGCTGATGCCGCTCATTCTCGCGCTCGAGGCCGAGTATGAGCACGCCAAGACCGACCCGACGTTCTGGGCCGAGATGGAAGATCTGTGGAAGCATTATGTGGGCCGGCCCTCGTCGCTCTACTATGCCTCGCGGCTGACCGAGGAGCTCGGCGGGGCCAAGATCTATCTCAAGCGCGAAGATCTCAACCACACCGGCGCGCACAAGATCAACAACGTGCTGGGCCAGATCCTGCTCGCGCGGCGGATGGGCAAGACCCGGATCATCGCCGAGACGGGCGCGGGCCAGCATGGCGTGGCGACCGCCACCGTCTGCGCGAAATTCGGTTTGAAATGCGTGGTTTACATGGGCGCGACCGATGTCGAGCGGCAGGCGCCCAACGTCTTCCGGATGAAGCTTCTCGGCGCCGAAGTGGTGCCGGTGACCTCGGGCCGCGGCACGCTGAAGGATGCGATGAACGACGCGCTGCGCGATTGGGTGACCAATGTGCGCGACACGTTCTACTGCATCGGCACGGTCGCGGGCCCGCATCCCTATCCGGCGATGGTGCGCGATTTCCAGGCGATCATCGGCAAGGAAACCCGCTGGCAGCTCGAGGAGCAGGAGGGCGCGGGGCGCCTTCCCGACACGATCATCGCCGCGATCGGTGGGGGCTCGAACGCGATGGGCCTGTTCTACCCGTTCCTCGACGACCCTTCGGTGCGGATCATCGGGGTCGAGGCGGGGGGCCACGGCGTTGATGAGCGGATGGAGCATTGCGCCTCGCTCACCGGCGGGCGCCCGGGCGTGCTGCACGGCAACCGCACCTATCTTCTGCAAGACGAGGACGGCCAGATCCTCGAGGGCCATTCGATCTCGGCGGGGCTCGATTACCCCGGCATCGGCCCGGAACACGCCTGGCTCCACGACATCGGCCGCGCGCAATATGTCTCGGTCACCGATGACGAGGCGCTCGAGGCCTTCCAGATGCTGTGCCGGCTCGAGGGGATCATCCCCGCGCTCGAGCCGAGCCACGCGCTCGCCCATGTCACGAAGATCGCGCCGAGCCTGCCCAAGGACCATATCATCGTGGTCAACCTTTCGGGCCGCGGCGACAAGGATATCTTCTCGGTCGCGCGCTATCTGGGCGTCGAGATGAAGGCCTGATCTCTCCCCGGGGGAGTGTCGGAAAGCCCCGCTTTTGGCGGGGCTTTCGCGTTCTCAGCCCTTGAGACAGGCCGAGATCGAGGCCCCGAGCCCGCGCAGGAGCGCCTCGTAAAGCCCCGGCCCATAAGGCAAAGTGCTGCCCGAAGGGTCGAGCGCATCGCCGATCCGCACGCCCGTGCCCTCGACGAGCTGGGCGAGCTGGCGCGGGTCGTGCTGGCCCTCGGGGAAGGCGCAGACGATGCCGTCCTTGGCCATCTCGGCTTGCAGCTCGGCCAGATGCGCGGCGCCCGGCTCGGTGGCATCGCCGAGCGCGATCGACCCGGCGGCGGCGAGCCAGTAATGATCGGCGAAATAGCCGTAGGCCTCATGGAAGGTGACGAAGGGCTTGCCTGCGACGGGGGCGAGCTCGGCCTTCAGCGCGGCGTCGAGATCGGCGAGGCGGGCCTGGGCGGCGGCGGCATTGGCGGCATAGGTCTCGGCGTTCTCCGGGTCGAGGCGGCCAAGTTCCGCCGCGATCAGCCCAAGCCAGACCTGCCCGTTTTGCGGGTCGAGCCAGGCATGCGGGTCGACGCCCTCATGATCGTGGTCGTCCTCGCCCGCAGCCTCGGCCTCGGCCTCATGGTCGTGGTCATGCGCGCCCGCCGCGAAGCTGCGCCGGAACGTGCCTTCGGCATCGAGCAGCGCGAGCGAGGGCGCCTCGGGGGCCATCGCGGCGCGGGCGCGCTCGAGCCAGGGCGTCATCTCCGGCCCGACCCAGAGGATCAACCCCGCATCTTGAAGTGCTGCCGCCTGCGAGGGCTTCATCTGGTAGTGATGCGCGTCGGCGCCCTGTGCGAGCAGGATCTCGGGCGTGCCCAGATCGCCCATCACCTGCGCCGCGAGAGACTGCACCGCGGGCAGATCGGTGACCACCCGCGGCACCTCGGCTGCGGCGGGCAGGGCGGCGAGCAGGGCAGGCAGGGCGAAAGAAATCGGGCGCATGGCGGTCTCCGGCTTGTGGTTGGGGCTCGATGTATTTATGTTATGACATAACATGTCAAGTGAAATGTGATACCATAACATGACTTCCGTCGAGCCCTCCGCCTTTTCCCCCCATGACCACGCCCACTGCGCGGGCGACACGCTGGCGCGCGCCGAGGCCGAGGCCGCGCGGCGGGGGCTGCGGCTCACTCCGGTGCGCCGGCGCACGCTCGAGATCCTGCTCGAGGCGCATCGTGCGATGGGGGCCTATGAGGTGCTCGACCGGCTCGCCGCCGAGGGCTTCGGCAACCAGCCGCCGGTGGCCTATCGCGCGCTCGAATTCCTCACCGAGCACGGGCTCGCGCATCGCGTGCGCCGGCTCAACGCCTTTGCTGCCTGCATGCACCCGGGCGAGGATCATGCGCCGGTGTTCCTGATCTGCCGCGAATGCGACAGCGTGGCGGAGGCCGCCGCAGCGCCGGTGCGCGCGGCGCTCGAGGCGGCGGCGGGGGCGCTCGGCTTCACGGTGGAGCGCGCCAATATCGAGGCGCTAGGGCTCTGCCCCAGCTGCAAGGATCGTCTCAATGTCGCGTGACAAGCCTCTGATTTCGGCCGAGAATCTCTCCGTGCGCCATGGCGGGGCGGCGGTTCTCTCGGGGGTGCGCTTCGCGATCCGCGCGGGCGAGATCGTCACCGTCGTCGGGCCCAATGGCTCGGGCAAATCGACACTGATCCGGGCGCTGATCGGGCTTGAACCCGCCGCCACCGGCACCGTCACCCGCGCGCCCGGGCTGGTGATCGGCTATGTCCCGCAAAAGCTCCATATCGACGCGAGCCTGCCGATGAGCGTGCGCCGGTTTCTGTCGCTGCCGCGCCGGGTGAGCGAGGCCGAGGCGGAGGCGGCGCTCGCGCGCACCGGCGTGCCGGGGCTCGGCGCGCGCCCCCTCGCGGGGCTCTCGGGCGGCCAGTTCCAGCGCGTTCTCCTCGCCCGCGCGCTGCTTGCCCGCCCCGAGATCCTGATCCTCGACGAGCCGACCCAGGGCCTCGATCAGCCCGGCACGGCGGCCTTCTACCGGTTGATCGAGGAGGTCCGGCGCGAGAGCGGCTGCGCGGTGCTGATGGTCAGCCACGACCTCCATGTCGTGATGTCCGCCTCCGACCGGGTGATCTGTCTCAACGGCCATGTCTGCTGCGAGGGCACGCCGCGGGTGGTCTCCGAGGCGCCGGAATATCGCGCGCTCTTCGGGCTCGGCACGGGCGGCGCCTTCGCGCTCTACCGCCATGTCCACGACCACGACCATGAGGCGGATGCCGCGCATCCCCCCCACGCTCCCCACCCCCACGATTGCGAGTGCGACCACGACCATGCTTGACGATTTTCTTCTGCGCGCGGCGCTCGCGGGGCTCGGGCTGACCCTGGCGACCGGGCCGCTTGGCTCTTTCGTGGTCTGGCGGCGCATGGCCTATTTTGGGGATGCGACCTCGCATGCCGCTATCCTTGGTGTGGCGCTGGCCTTCGGGCTCGGGCTGCCGATCTATGCGGGGACGCTGATCGTGGCGCTCGCGGTGGCGGTGACGGTCGCCTCGCTCTCCGGGCGCGGCCACGCGAGCGATACGGTCCTTGGCGTGATCGCCCATTCCGCGCTCGCCTTCGGGCTCGTCGCGGCCTCGTTCCTGAGCGGGCTGCGGGTCGATCTCTCGGCCTTCCTCTTCGGCGATATCCTGGCGGTCAGCCGCACCGATCTCGCGGTGATCTGGGGCGGCGCGGCGGCGGTGGCGGGGCTTCTCGCCTGGCGCTGGCAGGGCCTGCTGACCGCTACCGTCAGCGAGGCGCTGGCCCGCGCCTCCGGCCTCGATCCGCGCCGCGAGCGCCTCGTCCTCACGCTCGCGCTCGCGCTCACCGTCGCAGTCGCGATCAAGATCGTCGGCGCCCTTCTGATCGCGGCGCTACTGATCGTGCCGGCCGCCACCGCGCGCCAGATCGCCCGCTCGCCCGAGGCCATGGCGCTCGGCGCAACCCTCACCGGCGCGGCCTCGGTGCTCGCCGGGCTCTGGGCCTCGCTGCGCTTCGACACCCCCGCCGGCCCCTCGATCGTGGCGGCCGCGGCGATCCTGTTCCTGGCCTCGCTGGTGCTGCGCCGACCCTGAAAAAGGGGCCCCGCCAGCCCCTTCAACGATGCGAAAATATCCCGGGGGGTCCGGCACGGGCGGGGGCAGCGCCCCCTCCGCCGCCGCCTCAGCGCCCGACGCTGGTATAGGCCTCGAAGCCCGCCTTCTTCGCATCCTTGGCCGAATAGATATTGCGCAGATCGGCCATCCGCGGGCTCGCCATCTTCTTGGCGAGCCGCTTCAGATCGAGCGCGCGGAACTCGTTCCACTCGGTCAGGATCACCACACAATCGGCCTTGGTCGCCGCCTTGTAGGCATCCTCGGTCCAGATCACATGCGGCAACAGATGCGCTCCCTCGCGCTCACCCTGCGGGTCGACGGCCCGCACCTTCGCCCCCGCGCCGACGAGCGCCGGCACGATCGTCAAAGACGGCGCATCGCGCATGTCATCGGTGTTGGGCTTGAAGGTAACCCCAAGGATCGCAATGGTTTTCCCATTCACCGAGCCGTCGCAGAGATCGACGATCTTGTCGATCATCCGCCGCTTCACCTCCTCGTTGACCTTGATCACCGTCTCGGTGATCTGCATCGGCACCGCATGATCCTGCCCCATCCGCGCGAGCGCCTGGGTATCCTTGGGGAAGCACGAGCCGCCATAGCCCGGCCCCGCATGCAGGAACTTGTTGCCGATCCGGCCATCGAGCCCCATCCCGCGCGACACCTCCTTCACATCGGCGCCAACCTTCTCGCACAGCCGCGCGATCTCGTTGATGAAGGTGATCTTGGTCGCCAGGAAGGCGTTGGCGGCATATTTGATCATCTCGGCGGTCTCGAGCCCGGTGTAAAGCACCGGGAATTCGCGCAGGAACAGCGGCCGATAGATCTCGCCCATGACCTCCTTGGCGCGCTCGCTGCCGACGCCCACGACGACCCGGTCGGGGCGCATGAAATCGTCGATCGCCGCCCCCTCGCGCAGGAATTCCGGGTTCGAGGCGACATCGAACTCGGCATCGGGGCGGGCCTTCTTGATCACCTGACGGACCTGGCGGTTGGTGCCGACCGGCACGGTCGATTTCGTCACCACGACCGTATAGCCGGTCATCGCCCCGGCAATCTCCTCGGCGGCGGCCATCACATAGCTCAGGTCGGCATGGCCATCGCCGCGCCGGGTGGGCGTGCCGACCGCAATGAACACCGCCTCCGCGCCCGCCACCGCGGCCGCCAGATCGCCGGTGAAGCTCAGCCGCCCCGCCGCCACGTTCTTCGCCATCAGCATGTCGAGGCCCGGCTCGTAGATCGGCACCTCGCCGCGGGTCAGCATCTCGATCTTCTTGGGATCCTTGTCGACACAGACGACCTCATGGCCGAAATCGGAGAAACACACCCCCGAAACGAGCCCGACATAGCCGGTGCCGATCATGGCGATTTTCATGCTGATACCCTCGTGATTGCCGCTCGGCCGCAGAGTCGAATCTCGCCCCGGCCTTGTCAACGCGTCATCGCGTTAAACGCTGGAAAGATGTTTGTTTTCGACATATTGGCGGTCGTATTCGAGAGGATGTCGGCTGAAACCCGCAGATGCGTGCCAAAGTGCAACACATCGCGCGGGCGCAGAAACCAGCTCACGATTTCCCCTTTGCAATTAACCGCGCTTGTGCGACTCTCGCCGCGATGCTGCCAGGGGTTTGGCGGCTTCTACGGTAATGACGGAGATTACTATGAAAAAACTCGCTATCATCACTCTCGCTGCTGGCCTCTCGGCTTCGACCGCTTTCGCCGGCGGCTACACCGCTCCGGTCGTCGAGGCCGAACCGGTCGTCGTCAAAGGCTCGTCGTCGTCGAACGCTGCTTGGGTCATCCCGGCTCTGCTGCTCGTCGGCGTCGCGGTTGCGGCTTCGAACTAATTTTCAGCTCTGCTGAGAATGAAGGCCGGAAAGCTCACGCTTTCCGGCTTTTTTCTATTCTGGCCAAGGGCGCGTTGCCCCGGCCCTTCTGGGGGCGCTGCCCCCTCGGCGCGTACCGCGCCTCACCCCCGGGATATTTGCGCATCGTTGAAGGGGCGAGGGGATGGCTGTTTCAATGATGTCGAAATATCCCGGGGGGCTGCCGGAGGCAGCGGGGGCGGCGCCTCCTCGACCGGGACAGGGGCGACTCAGCCGCGCAGCACCTGGATCGTGACATAGCCGAGTTCGGGGCCGAGCCATTGGCGCGACATCACGATCCGGCCCTCGGGGCTGACGATATAGACGTTGTCGATCACCGCGCCCGAGCCTTCGCAATGTTCCGCGACTTGCTGGCCCGAATAGGTGATCGCGCCGATCGGCTGGCTGACTTCGGCGCCGAGCGCGACGGTGCAGCGCATCGGCACCGGGCGTTCGATGCCCGAGCCGTCGAGGTAGCGTTGCACGCGCTCGGCTGTGCCGGGGCGGCGAGCGTGGATCAGGGCGCTGACGGCGGCGGTATCGCTCGACATCAGATCATTGCCGAGGCCGCGGGTGGCGGCCAGGAGCCCCGCGCGCAGCACGAGGCCGCGCTGATCGGGGCTTTGGTAGCTGCGCATCGCGCCGTTCTCGCCAACAAGGCCGAAGACCATCTGTGCGCCATTGGCCTCGAAGCTCGCCAGCACCACGGGCCCGGGGATCGAGGCGAGCGCCGCCTGGGCGAGATCGGGGGCAGGGGCGGGGGCGGCCTCGGCCGGGGCTGCGGCGGCTTTGCGCCCGGGCAGGAGCCCGCCGAGTTTTGCGCCCACCGAGGCTTTCGGGGCGCCGAGCCCCGCCGAATCGCGCGCGCAGCCCGCCGTCACCAGCGCGATCAGCGCCAGCCCGCAGATCCCCCGCGCGAGCACCCGCCGGGGGCGCCGCCTGGTGTGGCTCATCGCCAGAATCTCCCCCAATCCTCGTAGAGGCCGCCCATATGGGTCTCGGTGACGGTCTCGTAGAGCCGCCCCTCGACATCGACGCGCGCCCCGCCGTCGCCGGTATAGGGCCGGATCGTCGGCGCGAAGGTCATCTGCGTCGGCTGGCCGAGCGCCCAGGACAGCGGGATCCGCAGCCGCACGCCCTTGTCGAAGCTGCCGGTGCCGAAATCGGCCGAGGACATGTCGGTGAGGGTCGCGAAGGCGCCCACGCTCCAGCCATTGGCGAGCTTGCGGTCGATCGAGACGGTCGCGCCCCAATCGCGCGCCAGATAGCGCCCGACATCGAGCTGGCCGGTCACGCCCGAGCCGAAATCGTAATAGGCCGAGAGATGGCCCGAGACGGTTTCATAATTCTGGAAGCCGAGGCGCTGGTCGAAATCGCGCTGCTTGACGAGATCGAGCTCGGCGCCGAGCGCGAGCCGGCTGTCGACCGGTTTCCACAGGATCTCGCCCGAAACGCCGCCATACATCCGCTCGAGATAGCCGAGGCTGACGCGGCTGTAGAGGTTTTCGCCGGGGCGGGCATACCAGGCGAGCTGGAGCCGTTGCAGCGTGGCATCGCCATGTTTTTGATATTCCGCGAGATCCGAGCGCACATGCTGGACCGGCGAGGTCGAGACGCGGGTCTGCTCATCGAGATTGCCCGCGACCTTCTGGTGCAGCGCGCCCGAAAGGACGAGCCCGGGCAGGAATTCGAGCCGGCCGGAAAGCTCGAGCCCGGCATCGGCATGCAGATCCTGGCCCGGATCGAAGCTCGAGAATTCGAGATAGGGTTTCACGCCGACCTGATAGCGCGGGTAGAGGCCTTCGGTCGGGGTAAAGGCGCCGGGCGCGGCCTCGCCGATCTGCGCGGCGGCGAGGATCTCGCCGGCCTGGGTGTTCTCGAGGCGCTCGAGATCGGCGCGGCGGAAGGTCACCGCCGAGGTCGGCATGCCGCCGGCGACCGGGGTGATGGTGATCGTCTCGACCGAGGGCGGCAGCGCGCGCGTCAGGATCCGCGCGGTATGGCCGATCGCCTGCGATTGCGCGCCATAGGTCTCGTTGCGCACCCGCACATCGACCGCGGTCGCGCTCAGGCGCATCCCGTCGAGCACCTGGCCGTCCTTGGCGAGCGCCTGCGCCACCGAGGCGCGAATCGCGGGTTCGGCGGTCGGGTCGGCGCTCCAGGCGCCCGACCAGCCCTCCGGGTCGGCGCCGGGCGCGGGGCGCGGGCGCACCGGCAGGGGCGCGGTCTCGAGCCCCGAGGGCGCGGGCGGCTGATGGGGGTCGAGGGCGATGGTGAACTGCACGCCGACCTCGGAGCCCGCGAGGTAATAGGCCGCGACCGAGGCCATCGGGTTGATCTTGTATTCGGCGCCGAAATTGAGCGAGCTCTTGCGGTCGAAACCGGCGAGCGCGGTCTCGGTGGCATAGGCGTCCGAGCTGATCTCGGCCTTCAGGGTGAGCTTGTCATTGGCCTGCCAGGCGAGGCCCGCGAAGGCCGCCATCGGGCCGCGGAACCAGGCATCGCCGTTCAGCCGGCCGTCGAGGCTGCCGGCCGGGCGGGTGCCGCCGCCGAAGGAGCCCTGGCTGCCGAGCCGGCCCCAGCCGATCCCGGCGGTGGCGCGCAGATCGGGGCGGAGCGTCTTCGTGGCCACAACATATTCGGCGCTTTGCTGGCCGTTGCCCATGATATCGCGCAGGCCCACCGCAACCGCCGGGCGCATGCCGGCCTCGGAGAGGATCTGATAATGCAGATCGAGGCTGCGGTCCTTGAGCGCCGCACCGCCCGGGCCGAGGTCTTTCTCGCGCGAAAAGCGCAGCACGGCGGTCATCCGCGGCGCGATCTGGAAGGCGAAATTGCCGCGCACCTGATCGGCCCGCGCCGCCACCGAGGCCGCGACTGTGCCATCCGAGAGTGCCTCGGCGGTGGGCATGTCAAGCAGCCCCGGCGCGCCATAGGCCCCAAGGCTCCAGCCCATCGTCGCCTCGGCCTGCGCCGCGCTCTGGCCAAGCGGGAGCCCCGCGGCGAGCAGCGCAAGGGTGCTGATCTGAGCGAATTTCGGAAAACGGTGCGCCACGGGACCCTCCACTGTTTCGCCCTCTATAGCGGGCAGGGGGGGGCAAGGCGAGGGATTCGCGCCGATTTCGGGCGATTTCGGCGCGAAACGTGGCCCGGATGCGGCAATCCGCCCCGCGCGAGACGGGCGGGAACGTGGTAGAAGGGGGCTAAGATGCATTGAGGATGCAGGATTGGCCGCAGGAGCCCCGGATGCGCCCGCAAGACCTTGCCTCTCAGACCGTTGCCGCCGCGCCGAGCCTGTTTGCGCGGCTGATGCGCGCTCAGGCCGCGATCCGGCGTGAACTGCGCGAGATCGAGGGCGGGGTGGAGGCGGTCACGACCTCGCCAAACGCCGAGATTGTCGCGCTTATTCAAGAGCATGGCCGTGAGATGCAGCGCCGGTGGCTCGCCGGGGCGGGCGCGCCTGCGGGGCTGGCCGCGCGGGCGGGGCAGGTGGTGATGGAGGTCGAGATGCTGCCGCAGGGGGTGCGGGTGACGGAGCGCTCCGATCTGCCCGAGGTGGTCGAGCTGATCCGGGCGCATGCGCAGATCCTGTCGGGGTTTCTGGCGG
>ERZ1645187.4236-NODE-4236-length-11694-cov-5.116247_pt1 | contig 11694 bp, 5 predicted proteins | sample MGYA00575352_ERZ1645187 | MGnify/ENA primary metagenome ERZ1645187 (study PRJEB40837, sample SAMN11349314) | freshwater sediment metagenome | isolation source: river sediment | host: Sediment | place: India: Wazaribad , New Delhi | collected 2017-02-21 ... | reverse complement strand
GCGATGTGATGATTGGAATGAGCACCTCGGGAAACTCGCAGAATGTGATTGATGACATGATTGTTGCACGTGCAAAAGGACTTAAAACAATCGGGATGACAGGCGAAACCGGTGGAAAAATGAGGGATTGGAGTGACATTCTTATCAATGTTCCGCAACGCCGCACTGCCTATGTTCAGGAGTTGCACCTGCCTGTTTACCATGCCCTTTGCATGCTGGTGGAAACAGAATTCTTCGGATAAAATTTTAAACGACCGACCTTTCAGCGTCGTAGACCTGAAAGCATTAATTTAATAAGGTTAAAAGAAGATTGAATTGAAATACTGTTACTAAGGTTAAAGAAAAGAAAATAAGGTTTTTATGATTAGAAGAAATTTTATGAAATGCAAAAACAATGACCTTATTTATTTAAATAATTTGGTTGTCATGCTTACCCCGGAGGGGTTGAATATGAATAACCCCCGGTTTTAACCGGGGGTAAATAGGAAAGAGGAAAAACCGTCCGCGAGTTGACATTGTTCAAAGCAAAATCCTTGTTTCGGACGGCAAGGCACAATCCTACCTAAAAAATGGTTACACAAGAAATAATAAAATGCTTTAGAACCTTATTATTCAGACGGATAGAACATTAAACAATATTAAAACATAAACCAATGAAAAGCACCAATAAAAAATCATCGCTTACCCGCAGACAATTTATCAACCGCACAGCCATCGGAACGGCAGCCATTGCAGTTACTCCATTCAATTCACTTTTAGCCCAATCGCCAACCTGGCCGGCCAATGCCGGTGAGGTTACGTTTCACATGATCGGCCATGCTCACATCGACCCGGTTTGGTTATGGCCCTGGACCGAAGGTGTTTCAATAACACACAGCACATTTCAGTCGGCATTGGACCGTATGAACGAAGACCCCAACTTTTGTTTTATCAGCAGTTCGGCCCAGTTTTATCATTGGGTGGCTGAAAACGACCCTGAAATGATGGCAAAAATCAAAAAGCGGGTGGAAGAAGGCCGGTGGTGTATTATGGGTGGCTGGTGGGTGGAACCCGACGTAAATATTCCTTCGGGCGAAGCAATGGTTCGTCAGGGTTTGTACGGACAGCTCACTTTTCAGAAGCTTTTTGGCAGAATGGCGACCATCGGTTTTAATCCCGATTCTTTTGGTCATACATCCACGTTACCGCAAATCATTAAAAAACAGGGGATGGACAAATACATGTTTATGCGTCCTGGTCCTCACGAAAAAACATTGCCAACCGACCTGTTCTGGTGGCAGGGTACCGACGGTACCAAAGTGCTTACCTACCGGATTCAGGAAAGCTACAATGATACCACTCTCAATGGCGACCGCATGAAAAGGGTGGCCGGTAAGGCCGCCGAACAACCCATGAAAGATTTTATGTATTTCTTTGGCGCCGGTGATCATGGTGGCGGACCTACCAAAGAAAACATGAAAACCATCGCCAAACTAAAAGTAGAGCAGGGTGCGCCTGCCATCAATTACAGTACTCCCGAAAGGTATTTCAAAAAAATAGAAGATGATAAAAGTCTGAAATTGCCAACTGTAAATGATGATTTGCAGCACCATGCAGTAGGCTGTTACACCGCTGAATCGGAAATAAAAAAAGGAAATCGCCAATCGGAAGCCGCTTTGGTGACAGCCGAAAAAATTGTAACCATCGGAGCAAAAGCCTGGGGTGCGAAATACCCTAAAAACGAACTGACAACAGCCTGGCAAAGGGTGTTGTTTCTGCAGTTTCACGATAGTATGGCTGGTACTTCTTTGGTGGAACACTCGCAGCATGCCCGCGAGGGTTACGGTTTTGCGCTAGACACAGCCCACCAGGCTTCAACCATGGCCGTTCAGAAACTCGAATGGCAGATTGCTGCCGAAGACCCGGATTCCCAGTACCTGGTAGTTTTCAATCCGCATGCCTGGGAAGTGGAAGAAAATATTGAATACGATTTTAACTGGGGAACAATGCACAAAGGTTCGCGGGTGGAAGATGAAAACGGAAACACTCTTCCTCACCAGTGGACAGGTGGTTCAACAGAAACAGGCAGCCGCAAAAAACTGATTGTCAGGGCGAAAATTCCAGCCATGGGATACCGCCAGATCAGGTTGCATGATGGTGATTCCGGAATGGCTCCAACACAGGTAAAAGCCGAAGAAAACAGGCTGGAAAACGAATATTACAAGCTGAGTTTTTCTTCCGATGGAACACTGAGCATTTTTGATAAAGAGCTCGGAAAAGAAGTATTTGCCGGCGGACAAAAAGGTTGCAAAGCTGTTGTAATCGACGACCCAAGCGACACATGGAGCCACGACATTAAAACTTTCGACAAGGAAATCGGTCATTTTGAAAGAGCCGACATTAAAATACTGGAAAACGGCCCGCTTCGTGCTACCTTGAGAGTAGCCACAACTTATGGCAATTCAGCCTTAACCATCGACTGGTCGCTGGTAGCCGGCTCACGTCAGATTGATGCCAAAGTAACACTCGACTGGCACGAACACCTGAAAATGCTGAAGTTCTCGTTCCCGGTTGATGTCGAAAAACCGGTACCGACTTACGAAACACCTTATGGACATATTGTACGCGAAGCCAATGGTAACGAAGATCCGGGGCAGCGTTGGATTGACATAGCCGGAACACAGGGTGGAAAACTCTTAGGATTGACAGTGATGAACGATGCAAAATATGGTTACAGTGTGCATGGAAACGACCTGAGAATTTCTGTTGCTAGGGCTGCTGTTTATGCGCACCACAACCCGAAAGTGCTCGATATGAGCGCTGAACATTACTGGATGGACCAGGGTATTCAGACTTTCAAAATGAAGCTGGTGCCACACACCGGAACCTGGAAAGAAAACAATATTGCCCGGGTGACTGAAGAATTTATTTCACCGGCTGTGTCCATTTACCAGGGAATTCATGGCGGCAAACTGCCAAAATCGGGTTCCTTCCTTTCGTGCGACAAACCCAATGTAATTGTAACATCGGTAAAACAGGCCGAAGTAAACGACGATATTATCATTCGTTGCGTTGAAACCAGTGGTGCTGCCACCGAAGCAAAACTCGACCTGAAATTTGCAGGAATTCAGTGGAACGGCAGTTTTGTGGCATGCGAAATCAAAACACTTCGTTTAAGCAAAGGAAAAATCAGGGAAGTCAATCTTCTGGAAGCCTGATATTGATAGCAAATAATCAGTTGAAAAATATAAAAGGGAATAAAGTGAAAAAGGAGCAATTAGAAAAGATTATCGACGACATCAAATCGGTGAAAATTGCCGTTTTGGGTGACTTTTGCCTCGATGCTTATTGGTTCATCGACGAGTCGAAAAGCGAAATTTCCATCGAAACCGGCCAGATGACACGACCGGTAAAACAGCAGCGTTATTCATTGGGTGGTGCCGGAAACGTTACCAACAACATCACCGCGATGGGTGTAAAAGATGTCCGTGCTTTCGGCGTCATCGGCCCCGACCCGTTTGGAACCGAGATGGTGAAGGTGATGAAACAAAACGGCATCAATCCCAAAAATCTGCTCATCCAGGAAAAAGACTGGTCAACACATGTTTACACAAAACCCTATGTTGGCGATGTGGAGCAAAGCCGTATCGATTTCGGAAATTTCAACAAACTTTCGAAACAAACTGCCGACAAACTGATTAACAACCTGGTAGCCGAAATTCCGGAAGTGGACATCATCATCATTAACCAGCAGGTTTTATCGGGTATCCACACCGAATATTTCAGAAAGCAGATTACACAGGTGATTCAGCGTTTTCCTGAAAAAATATTTATAGTTGACAGCCGCAATTACAGCGCATCGTACGAAGGTGCTTACCGGAAAATGAACGACACCGAAGCCGCCATTCTGGGAGGTTACAAAAAAGATGCAACCGACGTGGTACTGTATTCCGAAGTGAAGGAAGCCGCCGTCAAACTGTTTGAAGGGTTTGGTAAACCGATGTTTATCACACGGGGTGCGCGCGGTTCATTAATTGTAAACGAAAACGGGATAACCGATATTCACGGGTTAATGATTATATCGAAAGTTGACCCGGTTGGGGCTGGTGACAGTTATCTTGCTGGCGCTGCATCGGCACTGGCTGCGGGCTACAGCATGGAAATCGCTGCTGAAATCGGTTCATACGTAGCCGGTGTTACCGTACAAAAACTTTTCCAGACAGGAACTGCAAGTCCTGAGGAAATTCTGAATATTGGTGCCGATCCCGATTTTGTGTACAGTCCAGAGCTGGCCGAAGATATCCGTCACGCAAAATACTGGAATGGCACCGAAATCGAAATCATCAACGAATGGCCTCAGCCACTGAATATTAAACACGCCATTTTCGACCACGACGGGACCATTTCAACCCTGCGCGAAGGTTGGGAACACATCATGCAACCCATGATGATGAAGGCCATTTTGGGCAGTCATTTTCAGGATGCTGACGAAGCTTTATACCACAAAGTACATTCAAGAGTTGTCGATTTTATCGATAAAACCACAGGAATTCAGACACTTGTGCAAATGAAAGGACTTGTTGACCTTGTGAAGGAATTTGGATTGGTTCCTGCCGACCAGATTCTCGACGAATTTGGTTACAAGGAAATTTACAACGATGAACTGCTGAAAATGGTGCGGATTCGTGAGGCAAAACTTTCAAAAGGTGAATTGTCATTGGAAGATTTTACACTAAAAAATGCTGTTTTGTTGCTCGAAAAACTCTATAAAGCCGGTGTAAAATTATACCTGGCCAGCGGAACCGATGAGGAAGATGTGAAAAATGAAGCCCGCATTCTGGGTTACGACCATCTTTTTGAAGGCGGAATATACGGTGCAGTGGGCGATGTTACCAAGGAAGCCAAGAAAATTGTACTCGACAGGATTCTGGATACAATCGGAAATTCAGGAAACGGACAGGTGGCTGCTTTTGGTGATGGTCCGGTGGAAATTCGCGAAACCCGGAAACGGGGCGGTTTAACCATTGGAATCGCCAGCAACGAACTGAAACGTCACAGTCTGAACCAAAGCAAACGCTCGCGATTGATAAAAGCAGGTGCAGATGTGCTTATTCCCGATTTTTCCCAGTTGCCCAAACTGCTGGAATTGTTGAATGTGAAAAGCTAGAAAATGAAGATAATGGGAGCAATTCTATTCCGCTTTTGTCCCACCCTCTGACTCCCTAAAGGGAGAACCGGACAAAAGCTTTGACAATGGAAACAATAAATTGAAAAGCCGCCTCAAAAGTCCCCTTCAGGGTCCCGATGATTCGGGATAGGGGTGAAAAAAAATAGTAAATCGTAAATAATAAAATCGTAAATCACACCATGCCTTATCCAAAATTCGACCGTAATCTGCTCGATGTAAAGCAACTGGCAAGCAGAAAGAATAAAGTTTACATCGAAAAAGACCATATTCCGGTTACCGAACCACCCAAAAACCTTTCAGAAAAAGGAATCGGATTGATTGAAAAAACCGCTGAACGTATCAGAAAAGCACGCTCGCTGAACCGTTCGGTGATGCTCACTTTTGGCGCGCACACCATCAAAAATGGGATGGCTCCCACACTCATTGCTCTCATAAAAGAGGGTTGGGTTACGCATCTGGCTACCAACGGCGCGGGAATTATTCACGACTGGGAATTTGCTTTCCAGGGAAAATCGAGCGAAGATGTTCGAGAAAACGTCAACCTGGGGCAGTTTGGAATCTGGGACGACACAGGTTTTTACATCAATCTTTCGCTGGTGGCCGGAGCTTACGAAGGACTGGGTTACGGCGAGTCGGTTGGGAAAATGATTTACACCGAAGGACTGGATATTCCGGAGCTATCGGTTTTATATGCTACTGCCCGTCAGAAAATGGAAACTGAACCGGCAACCGCTGCGGCAGCCATCGATTTTGCAGGAGTTATCAAACATTTCGGACTGAAACCGGGGCGAATGAATATTCCGTATCCGCACAAAAAATATTCGGTGCAGGGAAACGCTTATGCCATGGGCATTCCATTTACCGGGCACCCCATGTTCGGGCACGATATTATTTACAACCACCCCATGAATCATGGCGCATCCATTGGACGAACTGCCGAAAACGATTTTCTGGCGTATGCCAAAAGTGTGAGCAATCTCGAAGACGGGGTCTATCTTTCGGTGGGTTCGGCAGTAATGTCGCCCATGATTTTTGAGAAATCGCTGTCGATGTCACAAAACCTCGAAATTCAGCGGGGCAGCCACATCGACAGGCATTACATGCTGATTGTGGATTTGGCGGAAGCAGAGTGGGACTGGTCGAAAGACGGGGAGCCGCCGATGGACAACCCGGCTTACTACCTGCGTTACTGCAAAACCTTTAACCGCATGGGTGGCGAAATGCACTACCTCACCGCCGACAACCGCGACTTTTTACTGGCCTTGTACCAGCAATTGCAATAAAAGCCCCCTTCCCGTTCCCCCGATGGGGGAAGGCTTTGAAGAAAATAAAGAATATCGAATAAGGAATGATGAATCACGAAGTTTCTGCTAATGTTAAGCCCTGTAAGGGCGAAATATTGGTAGCCCGGGGTAAGTGAGGAACGAACGTAACCCCGGGTCATAAAGAGGTACAAAAACCGTCCGCGAGGTGACCAGGATTGAAAATCATCAGGCGTTTCGGATGGAACAGAACCATTAGTTATTTGAAAAACGTTTTTAGCCATTTCGTCCGAAACAGCTCTTGACCATTAAAAAACGACATCGCGCGGACGAATTGGAATTTTCTTTCTTAACCCCGGGCGTTGCCCGGGGCTATTATAATTCTTCCCTTACAGGGAAGTTAAATATTGCAAATAGAAAAACAATTGATACAACATTGAATATCAAAACGATGAATATTAAATCAACTCTTTTAATCCTCTTCATTTTGGGCGTTAATCCCTTTTTATTTGCCCAGCAACCCCGTGATGGCCGCCTGTTACAGGGCGAATCCTGGCAACCGTTTGTTCCGGTTGAAAAGGCCGATTTTTATGTGGCTGAAAATGGAAACGACGCATGGTCGGGAACGCTGGCTGAACCCAACAGTTCAAAAACCGACGGTCCTTTTGCCACGCTCAAAAGAGCGCAGGAAGCCGTGCGCGACCTGAAAGCAAAAGTGTATTTTCCAAAGGACGAACCGGTGGAAAAACGCTGGATTGGTTCGCCGCACCCTTTTGGCCGCGGGAAAGACATCACGGTTTACATCCGCGAAGGTTTCTATTCTTTGTCGGAGCCACTGGTATTTTCGGCTGTCGATGGTGGTGAACGGGTGGAAACTAACCTGCCAACCGGCGCTTTTGAGTATCACAAACTTCGCGACCACTATGTTACCTACGCAGCTTACCCGGGCGAAAAACCAGTAATTTCGGGAGGCAAAAAAGTGTCGGGGTGGAAAGAGAATGGTAACGTGTGGACAGCGTCTTTTGATGCCGACACCGTGCAGATGCTCGTGGTGAATGGCAAACGGCAGGTGCTGTCAAGAACACCCAACACGGGTTATTTTGTGCCGCCGGCCATTTCAGCAACCACCTCTGAATTGTATTTCAGAAAAGGCGAAATCGAAAACTGGGAAAACATGGCCGGCAACCGTGTGGTGATGTTACTTCGCTGGCATACCGGCATCAATAGTATTATTTCTGTGGATGAAAAAAAGGGAATTGCCACTTTTAAATCGCCACAGGAAGGCGTTGTGATTGTTCCGCCGCGTTATTATGTTGAAAATGTAAAAGCTTTGCTGGATGCTCCTGGTGAATGGTATTTCGATAGAAATACAAAGGAAATCAGCTACATTCCGGCACCCGGAATTGACAACCCGAATGAGGTTTCAACCGAAGTTCCGGCCATCAGTGAACTGGTAAAAGTGGCGGGCGAAATGGCAAAACCGGTGCGCAACCTTCGTTTCTACGGACTGACTTTTGAAGGGGCAACGTCCGGAAGCAGTGCCATCAGTTTTGAATATGCCCACGCCTGCGAACTGGCCCGGGGTGAAGTGCGTTCGTGCAGCGGAACAGGGGTTTACGTGCACAAAGGTTGCTACCAGACCCGCATTTTCGAAAACCGGTTCGAAACCCTTGACAATGGCGGAATTTACGTAAATGGACCGAATAAACCTGGCGATGGTCGCGACATCATCCGCGAAACACTCATCACAAAAAACCAGCTTTACGATTGCGGTGGCATCAACATTTATGCGCAGTATTCGCTGATGACCACCATTTCGCACAACTATATCACCAAAACCCGCGGCCGGTATGGCATCGATGTGGGTGGCTGGGCTAACCAGGAAGAAGCCATCGATGGCGGTTATCTGGTTGAATACAATCATTTGGATGATGTTCAGTTGGATGCTGACGATTCGGGTGCCATCAAAACCGCCGGAATGACCTTCAATTCGGTCGTTCGCCGCAACCTGATTCACGATGTTCATGCCGGATTTTTTAACGACAACGTGGGTTTCTGGTTCGATAACATGTCGCAGGGATGGATTTCGGAAGAAAACATTTTTTACAACCTCGAACAGGGCGAAATGAAACTTTGCGCCGCGCTTTTGGAAGACAATATTTACCGCAACAATTTTAAAATAGAGGCACCAGCCAACGCTCCTGAAATCATACTGGAAGGTGAACCTGAATTTCATGTCAGCAACCTAAAAATTGCAACAGGAGCGGGTGGCAGCGTGGTTGCTGGAAGTTCAGTTCTGGTTACTTCAGATGTGAAAAACAGCGGAACCACGGGTATTGCACCGGTTCATTTGTACCTCGACGGAAAAGTATTCGAGACCAAATCTTTTCCGGTGGTAAAAAATAACACCCGTCAGGTTCAGTTCGAAATCAGGATTTATGATGCCGGTGAACACCAGTTGGCCATTGGCGATACACGTTATCAGAAGATTAAAGTGGATGGCAGCAAACCTGCCATTGTTTTTGAAGATTTTAAACTCTCAGCCGACAGAATGCTGAAAGGCGAAACCGTAAAAGGTACAGCCAAAGCGGTTAACCTGACAAACACAGTGCAAAAACTGGATGCTTCTGTTTTTGTTGGCAGTCAAAAAGTGCTTACTGAACCGGTTGAACTGAAACCCGGTGAATCAAAACAACTTAGTTTTGAAATAGAGGCGCCGGTCGGAAAACATGAAATAAGAATTGAAAACAGTGCGGTCAAAGAACTCACGGTTTTCGACTCAAAAACCATCGATTTAACAAAAATCAAAGTGTTGCAATATTGCTCGGCCAAAGCCAAACCATACGAAATAATAGCCGACGCCAAAGCCAACAAGTTTAAAATCACGGCGGGCGGTTCCGATTTTATGCATGCCGAAGATTCGTATGCAGCGGCCTACGTAAAGGGAATCAAAGGCGATTTTGTGGCAACGGTAAAAATCAGTGCTTTTGGCGACCGCACCCACGAATGGTTCCGCACGGGACTGTTTGTGCGGAACGATATGGCCCAAAGTTTTGATGTGCAGCCCGGCAGCAAAGGTTCGGTGCTGGTTTTTTCCTCACCCGGCCGCGCAGGAATTGAGTACGACGAGTTTGCCAATGGTTGCATGCACAAGGCCAGCAGCACCAATCTGCCCGAAAATTCGAAAACGCCCATCTACTTGAAAATGGTTCGCCACGGAAACAGTTTCAGCGGGTACATCAGTCTCGATGGCAAAAACTGGATTATTGAGCGCCACACCACCGACATTCCCGGAATTAACGAATCGATTGACATCGGTCTGGCAGCCGGTGGCCCCGATAAACGCCAGTACTGGGTGGAGTTCTCGGATTGGAAAATTGAGGTGGTGGAATAATTAATGGAACTTGCTGTAAGTCAGTCTGAGCGAAGTCGAAGACTGTTTAAAACACACTTCGACTTCGCTCAGTGTGACAGATGCCTGATTTCTATAAAGATGTGATTCCGGAGGGGTCAAATAAAATGATTAAATAGAAAAATAAAGGTTATTGTATATGAATAGGATTCTGATGATTTATCCGGTTTTAATGTTGATTGCAGTGGTGGCTTGTAAATCGCCAGCAACCAAAACACCCGACTTTTTCGATTATGCCGCAAGCCGGAAATCTGACCTGCAACTGGGTGTTTACATTACAGCGCATACGGTTCAGGAGCAGTTTTCCACCGAAGCCGGGTGCCGTGAGGCGATTTCGGTTTTGCGTTGCAATGGTTTTTCAAAAGTATATGTGGAAGTGTACCGGCCCGGAATGGTTGTCCCGACAGAAATCCTGAAAAAAACGGTTTCCCTTTTGGAAAATAATGGCTTTGAGGTGGTCGGAGGTATTGCAACTTTGCCCGGCGAAGGAGTTGGCGTGCCCCAGGAAGGACCGCTTACCTGGTTCAACTGGCAGAATCCGAAAACGCAAGCCGACCTGAAGAAAATCGTGGAAGAAACCACGCCACTCTTCAAAACCTTTATTCTCGACGATTTCTTTTGCACCGCTGATACAAGCATGGAATCGAAACAGGCAAAGGCCGATAAAAGCTGGTCGGAATACCGGCGCGGGATGCTGACAGAAATTGCACAGGCAGTTTTTATCAACCCGGCAAAAGCAAAAAATCCGGATATAACCATGATAATCAAATACCCGCAGTGGTACGACCGTTTTCATCAGTTTGGGTACGACGTGGCCACCGAACCACCGCTTTTCGACAAGGTGTATGTTGGTACCGAAACACGCGGACAGTACACACAGCGTTACGGATTTGTGCAGCCTTACGAAGGTTTTGTCAATTATCGTTGGATTTCGACACTGGCAGGTGATAAAATCGGTGCAGCGTGGTTCGACCACGGCGATTGCAATGCGGTTGATTTTATTGAACAGGCTTACCAGTCGGTGCTGGCAGGTGCCAAAGAACTTGTAATTTTCAACTTTGGTGATTATCTGACCGGGCATCCCGGGCACCATTTGCTCCGGCAGGATTTTGAAAAACTGGCCAACCTTGCTGCTGCCGTGGCAAAAAATCCGGTGGTGGGTGTGGCAGGCTACAAACCTGCAAACAGCGATGCTGGTGGCGACCTTTATTTAATGGATTACATCGGAATGCTGGGTGTTTCGCTGGTTCCGGTTTCAGTTTATCCCGAAAATGCTGATGTCATTTTCCTTCCAACACAGGCAGCTACCGATTCAACGATTGTTGAAAAAGTGGAAAAATCGCTCAGCGAAGGCAAAAAAGTGGTGTTGACAGCCGGATTTCTGGCCCGTGCAAAAAACGGTGAAAAGCTGGCGCAATTGGCCGGAATCAAATATCCACTGGTACCTGAACCGGTTTCAACCCTGATTATTCAGAATGATGGAAAAACCGACAGTCTGAAATTTGCACTTCAAACCGATTACCGGATTGAACCTGAAAATGCTGAAGTGGTGTTGCAAACTGCAGGAAAAACCACTGTCCCGTTTCTGGTCAGAAATAAAAATTTAGCCGTTGTCAACACACACACTTTCTCGCAGGCCGATTTTGATGCGGTTGGCGAAGTGTTGCTTTGTCCGCGGCAGATTGGATTGCTCGAATTGCCCAAATCGTGGGTTAACCAGCTCCGGAATGCTTTCAGTATTGAAGGAAACAGGATTTTGGATGCACCTTCCCGGGTTGCTTTTCAACAGCTTGGCGATGGCAGTTTTGTGGTGCATAATTACAACCATGCCGAAGACCTTGCGGAAGTCCATC
>ERZ1645187.4235-NODE-4235-length-11697-cov-6.406889_pt1 | contig 11697 bp, 10 predicted proteins | sample MGYA00575352_ERZ1645187 | MGnify/ENA primary metagenome ERZ1645187 (study PRJEB40837, sample SAMN11349314) | freshwater sediment metagenome | isolation source: river sediment | host: Sediment | place: India: Wazaribad , New Delhi | collected 2017-02-21 ... | reverse complement strand
GTACATGCGCACCGGGTCGGTGGTGCGGCCGATGTCGGTTTCAACGGCGGCCAGGGCGGCAGCAGCTTCTTCGGCGGCGGCTTCGTCGGTATCGGCTTCGGCCAGCAACAGAGCATCCGCATCCGGGGCGGTCTCGAATACGTTGATGCCCATGTCGTTGATCATGCGAATGATGTCTTCGACCTGTTCCGGATCGGAAATATCTTCCGGCAGGTGGTCGTTGACCTCGGCGTAAGTCAGGTAGCCCTGCTCACGACCGCGGGTGATCAACTCTTTCAAGCGTGACTGCTGTTCTTTCGACATAACACCCTATCCACTGAAGGTCTTGGCGGGCAAAAAATAAGCCGAGGATTATACCCGACTCGCGGCCTCAGGCGCCAGTTGAGGACGGTGTGGCGGGGGAGGTCTGGCGGGTCAGCAGCTCGCGTAGCTGCTCTTTCTCGTCGCTGCTCAAGTCACTTTGACGTGCCTTGCGCAGCAAATGTTCCAGGCGCTGCTCGCGTTGGCGGGCTGCCAAGGTAGTTATAGTGTCGAAAAACTGTTGTTCAAGGTTGTCGGCCGAAATCAGCCATTCCTTTTCCGCCATGGCGCGCAGCAGGCGCCCCTGTTCGGTGCCGTGCCAGCGGGCGATCAGTTGCAGGGTGGTCAGGCGCGGGTTCTTCTGCAGCGCTTCCAGCAGGGCGACCAGGAGCTGGGCGTAGAGGTCGTTTTCGGCGGCGAAATGGCTGGCGTCCTCGACCTTTAGCGCCAGCTGCGGGTTCTGCAGCAGGGTGCGCAAGGCGCTCAGGGTTGGCGATTCGACGCTGACGGCGGTGCGGGGGACGCGGGGCTGGAAGTCGTCGCCTTTGCGTTGCCAGGGTTTGTCGCCTTTCTTCCAGTTGCCCTTGCTGCGGCCTTCGCGCGCCGGTGGAGGGCTTTGCACGTAGCTGGGCGGAGCTTCGTAGTGCTCATAGGTGGGAGCACTGTCGTAGTAGCTGTCGTCGCCGGCGTGGTGGTAGTCGTCGCTCGGGCTGCTGTGGCGAGCAGGTGCTGCGGCTGTGCTGGCGGGCTGGGCGCTGAGTCCGGTCAGTTCGCTCAGGCGCTGACGCATCAGGGTGCGCAGGTTGTTGCCGGGAATCTTCTCGATCAGCGGGGTGGCCAACGTGGCCAGGTGTGCCTTGCCTTCCAGGGAGCGCGGGTCGGCCTCGTCCATCAGTTGCTGGAAGAAGTAATCGGCCAGCGGCTGGGCCTGCTGGTTGAGGCGTGCGCGGAAGGCATCGGGGCCTTCGGCGCGCACCAGGCTGTCCGGGTCCTCGCCTTCTGGGAGGAACAGGAAGCGCGCGCGGCGGCCGTCCTGCAGGTTGGGCATGACCGCTTCCAGTGCGCGCCAGGCGGCCTTGCGCCCGGCCTGGTCGCCGTCGAAGCAGAACAGAATGCTCGGTACCAGGCGGAACAGGCGCTTGATGTGTTCTTCGCTGGTGGCTGTGCCGAGTGTCGCTACGGCGTTGCGCAGGCCTTGCTGAGCCAGGGCAATGACGTCCATGTAACCTTCGACCACCATGATCTCGTCGAGGTCGCGGTTGTTCTTGCGTGCTTCAAACAGGCCGTAGAGTTCCTGGCCCTTGTGAAAGACCGGGGTTTCCGGGGAGTTCAGGTATTTCGGCTTGTCGTCGCCGAGTACGCGGCCGCCAAAGGCGATGATGCGTCCGCGGCTGTCGCGGATGGGGAACATCACGCGGTCGCGAAAGCGGTCGTAGCGTTTGCCGGTTTCGGCGTTCTCGATCAGCAGGCCGGCATCGATCATCGCCTTGATCTGCAAGGCGTCGCCGCCCAGGTGCTTGAGCAGGTTGTCCCAGCCCGGCGGGGCGAAGCCGAGGCCGAAATCGCGGGCGATCTCGCCGGTCAGGCCGCGGCCTTTCAGGTAGTTCACCGCCGCCTGACGGCTGGGGTGGCTCTTCAGGGCCTGGCGGTAGTAGTCGGCAGCGGCAGTCAGCAGCGGGTAAAGCGGAGAGTCGGTGGGTTGCCGAGGCTTATTGCTGCGACCTTCTTCCCGGGGGACATCCATGCCGGCGCGCTTGGCCAGGTCCTCGACGGCCTGAATGAAATCCAGGTTGTCATGGTCCATGACGAAACCGAGGGCGTTGCCGCCTGCGCCGCAGCCGAAGCAGTAGTAGAACTGCTTGTCCGGGCTGACACTGAACGAGGGCGTCTTCTCGTTATGGAAGGGGCAGCGTGCGCTGTAGTTCTTGCCGGCCTTTTTCAGCTGGATGCGCGAACCCACCACCTCGACGATGTCGGTGCGGTTGAGAAGGTCATCGATGAAGGATTGCGGAATCATGCCGGCCATGGGCGGGAGGATACTGCCAGGCGGAGGGTCACGGAAATCTTTTGCCCAGAAATGCAAAACCCGGCCGGAGCCGGGTCATGCGGGGCGTCAAGTGCGCGACTGATAACTCAGTACAGGCGCTCGCGACGGCGCTGTTCGCGCTGCACTTTCTTGGCGTGACGCTTCACTGCAGCGGCAGCTTTGCGCTTACGCTCAGTGGTCGGCTTTTCGTAGAATTCGCGGCTGCGCACTTCGGCCAGAACACCGGCCTTTTCGCAGGAGCGCTTGAAACGACGCAGAGCTACGTCGAAGGGTTCGTTCTCTTTAACTTTGACGGCTGGCATCCAGGTCGTACCTTCACTGTTTTACCGAATGGACGACGCGATCCGGCAAGGGCACGGGAATACGTCGATTTCAAGGGCTGCGGATATTAACGCCAGATCGCGCGGAATGCAAAGCCTCTGATCGAAAAGCGCTGGTTCGTCCGATGGACGACGCATTATCATGCGCGCCTCTTTGGTAGCCCCGATTGTGCCCGAACATGCTTGTACTGGGACTGGAAACCTCCTGCGACGAAACCGGCGTGGCGCTTTACGACAGCGAGCGCGGCCTGCTGGCCGATGCCCTGTTCAGCCAGATCGACCTGCACCGGGTGTATGGCGGTGTGGTGCCCGAGCTGGCCTCGCGCGATCACGTCAAACGCATGCTGCCGCTGATCCGCCAGGTACTGGCCGAGGCCGGGCGTGACGCCGCGGATATTCAGGCCATCGCCTATACCGCCGGGCCTGGCCTGGTCGGTGCGTTGCTGGTCGGTGCGTCCTGCGCGCAGGCGCTGGCCTTTGCCTGGGGCGTCCCGGCGGTCGGGGTGCACCATATGGAAGGTCATCTGCTGGCTCCCATGCTGGAAGAGCAGCCGCCGCAGTTTCCCTTTGTCGCCCTGCTGGTGTCCGGCGGCCACACCCAGCTGGTGCGGGTCGATGGCATCGGCCGTTATGAGCTGCTGGGCGAGTCGATCGACGATGCTGCCGGCGAGGCGTTCGACAAGACCGCCAAGCTGATGGGGCTGCCCTACCCGGGCGGGCCTGAGATTGCCCGCCTGGCCGAGCAGGGCGTGGCCGGACGCTTCAAATTTCCGCGGCCGATGACCGACCGGCCGGGGCTGGAGTTCAGTTTCAGTGGGCTGAAGACTTCGGCACTGAATGCCTGGCAGCAGTGCCAGCAGGCCGGTGATCTGACCGAGCAGACCCGCTGCGATATCGCCCGTGGCTTCCAGGAGGCCGTGGTCGACACCCTGACCATCAAGTGCCAGCGCGCGCTCAAGCAGACCGGGCTGAACAGCCTGGTGATTGCCGGTGGGGTCAGTGCCAATCAGGCACTGCGTCAGTCCCTGGAGCAGATGCTGGCGGGACTCAAGGGCCGGGTGTTCTATGCCCGGCCGCGCTTCTGTACCGATAACGGGGCGATGATTGCCTACGCCGGTTGCCAGCGTCTGCTGGCCGGTCAGCATGAAGGACTGGCGATCAGTGTGCAGGCACGCTGGCCGATGGATAGTCTGCCGCCACTGTGAGCACGGCTCATGTGCACGGGTCAGAAATGTCGTTCGCGCCCGGCCAACAGGTCGCGTAGATTGCTGCGGTGACGCCAGACGATGAGCAGGGTCAGTACACTCATCGGCAACAAGGCCGCCGGTTGCTGCCAGGCCAGCAAGGGCAGGGTCAGCGGAGTGGCGGTCAGCGAGGCGAGTGAGCTGGTGCGGCTGAGCTTGAAGGTCAGGGCCCAGGCTGCCAGTGCGAGCACGGCGGCGGGCGGATAAAGGCCCAGCAGCATGCCCGCGGCGGTGGCAACGCCCTTGCCGCCCTGGAAACGGAAAAATACCGGGTAGAGGTGGCCGACTACCGCCGCCAGACCGATCCAGGCTTGTTCCTGCAGATTGAAGCCGGCGCCCCAGGCGACTGCTACCGGTAGCAGGCCTTTGCTCAGATCACCGAGCAGGGTGAGGAGGGCGAGTTTCTTGCCGGCCACACGCAGCATGTTGGTGGCGCCGGGGTTGCCGGAGCCTGCCGCGCGCGGGTCGCCCAGACCTGCCAGATGACTGAGCAGGATGGCGAAGGACAGGGAGCCAAGCAGGTAGGCGAGGATCGCCAACAGCCAGAACATGGTATCCATTCCGGGGCGTGTGAGCCCCGATTGTAACGAGGCAGCACAGACGTGGACATGGTTTTCATCGAGGGGCTGGAGGTCGATACCGTGATCGGGGTGTACGACTGGGAGCGCAAGATCCGCCAGTGCCTGAGCCTCGATCTGCAGTTTGCCTGGGACAACAGCCTGCCCGCAGCAAACGATGACCTGAGCTTGGCGCTCGACTACGCCACGGTGTCGGCGCGCATCCAGCAGTTTGCCGAGGGCGCGCAGTTCCAGCTGGTGGAGACCTTCGCCGAACGTCTGGCCGCCTTGCTGATGAGCGAGTTCGGCATCCGCTGGCTGCGCCTAAAGCTGACCAAGCCCGGTGCAGTGCCGGCGGCGCGCGGCGTGGGCGTGGAGATCGAGCGCGGATGTCGCTGACCACCGTTTTCCTTGGCCTCGGTAGCAATATCGAGCGCGAGCGCCATTTGCTGGCCGGTCTGGAGGCGTTGTCGGCCTTCCTGATCGACCTGCGCTGCTCGCCGGTGTTCGAGAGTCAGGCCGTGGGCATCAAAAGCGGTCCTTTCCTCAACCTGGTGGTGCAGGCCGAGACGGCCTTGAGCCTCGCTGAGCTGGATCGCTGGCTGAAAGCCATCGAGGCCGACAACGGCCGTTATGCCCCCGAGCGCAAAGGGCTGCCGCTGGATATCGACGTGCTGCTCTACGGTGATCGGGTCGGCGAATTCGAGGGGCTGACCCTGCCGCGCGCGGAAATCCTCAAGAATGCCTTTGTCCTCTGGCCCCTGGCGCTGCTTGCGCCGGCGCAGCAGCATCCTGGTACGGGGCAGTCGTTTGCCGAGTTGTGGGATGCCATGCGCAGCGAGCAGCAGCTGTGGCCGGTGGCATTCAGCTGGCGCGGGCAGGCGTTGACGCCGGAGAGCCTGTTGCAGGCGTACCCGGCGCCGCTCAAGCCTCTTTGAGGTTGCCGCTGGCAGCCTTGTAGGCGCTCAGTGCCTTGAGGCGTTCGCGCTGCAGCGCCTCACCCAGTTCCGCTCCCTTGAAGCCCTTTTCGACCAGTGGCTGCACGGCCACCTGGCGGGCGGCCTCTGCCGCGCCCAGCAGGTAGGCTGCCTGCGGGTAGTCGCGCTGCTCGAAGCCCAGACGGCCACGGGCATCCATTTCACAGGCGGCGACAAACTCGGCAAAGCGCTGCGGGCGGCGATAGGCATCGAAGCTCTGCAGCAGCTTGAGCAGGGTGTCGGCGCGCAGTTCCAGAGCGCGGTGGCCGTGGGTGTGGTATTCGCCGACCAGCAGAGCCAGCTCGGCACACTCCCTGGGCACCTTGCTGCGCTGATTGATCGCCTTTATCAGGCGCAAGCCCTTGTGTTCATGGGCAATGTGGCGCGGCCACTCGTCTGCTGGCGTCAGCCCCTTGCCCACGTCGTGCAGCAGGCTGGCCCAGCGGACATTCAGCGGCTGGTCGTGCTCGGCGCATTGATGCAGCACCATGAGTACGTGCACGCCGGTGTCGACTTCGGGGTGGTGGGTGGCGGTCTGCGGCACGCCAAACAGCGCATCCACTTCCGGCAGCCAGGCGGCCAGGGCGCCGCAGTTACGCAGCACTTCGATGAAGACCTCCGGGCGAGGCTCCATCAGGGCCCGGGAGACTTCCTTCCAGCTGCGTTCGGCCGTCAGCGCAGCCAGTTCGCCGGACTCGGCGATCTGGCGCATCAGTGCGAGGGTCTCCTCGGCGACGCGAAAGCCCAGCGGCGCATAGCGGGCCGCGAAGCGGGCGACGCGCAGGACTCGCAGTGGGTCTTCGGCGAAGGCGGGGGAGACATGGCGCAGCACGCGGTCGGCCAGATCGCGCTGACCGCCGTAAGGATCGATGACGCGGCCCTGCCCATCTTCGGCCATGGCGTTGACGGTGAAGTCGCGGCGGATCAGGTCTTCTTCCAGCGTCACATCCGGGCTGGCGTAGAAGGTAAAGCCGCCATAGCCCACGCCACTCTTGCGCTCGGTTCGTGCCAGTGCGTATTCCTCGGCCGTCTGCGGGTGGAGAAATACCGGGAAATCACCGCCCACCGGACGATAGCCCTGATCAAGCATGGCCTGGGCGTCGGCCCCGACCACCACCCAGTCGACATCAGTCACCGCGCGACCGAGTAACCGATCGCGTACCGCCCCACCCACTTTATAAATCTGCATGCCGACCTCCGTTGCCGCTAAGCATACCGGGCGGCGCAGTGGGCGTCTTAGTTCATCGCGGAACCGGTGGCCTGGGGGATTTGCCGGAGCAGGGCGCCCAGAGCCTGCTGCAGCAGCTCGGCGCTGTCGCGCTCCGGGCTCAGGCCGGTGCTGACCTTGCCTTCCCAGAGCGTCTGATCCTGCAGGTCGGTGAGGCGCACGCGCAGCGTGCCCGTGCTGTCGCGCAGCCGGTGAATGCTCTGGTAGGGGCCGAGCAGGCCGGCATTATCGACGCGGAACTCCAGCGGTTGATCCTGTACGGCCAGCCAGTAGTAGACCCTCAGTTGCGGTTGTTGAGCATCGTTCCGGTAGCCCTGCTCGGCCAGGCCGCGCTGCAGTTCGATGGCCAGCTCGGCGTAGCGCTGACGGAAGGGCGGCTCGCCCTGCAGGGCCTGCTCCGGGGCGATCAACTGGTAGCGCTGCAGTCCGCTCAGGGCCGGGCTGGCCGGGGTGATGATCTCGGATTGCGGAATGACGCTGGCGCAGGTGGCCAGGCCCATGATCAGCAGGAGAATGACAAACAGGCGCATGACCGCTCGCTCTTGGAATGTGCCGCCGATGCTGTGGCTCAGGACCATGCGGGTCAACCGATCAAATGGGCGGAACGATCAGGTCCAGGCGCGGCTGCTCGCTTTCCAGCGACGGTTTCAGCGGCATATGCCGGGTGCGCACCACCTGCTCGCCCTGCACGCTTTCCAGATGGATGTCGAACCCCCACAGGCGGTGCAGGTGCTTCATCACCTCGTCGCAGGAGTCGGCCAGCGGTTTGCGGTCGTGCTGGGTGTGGCGCAGGGTCAGTGAGCGGTCGCCACGGCGGTCGACGTTCCAGATCTGCACGTTGGGTTCGCGGTTGCCTAGGTTGTACTGCGCTGCCAGCAGCTCACGGATATGCCGGTAGCCCGGTTCGTCGTGGATGGCCGACACCAGCAGGTCGTCCTTCAGGTCGTCGTCGATGATGCTGAACAGCTTGAAGTCGCGGATCACCTTGGGCGACAGGTACTGCAGGATGAAGCTTTCGTCCTTGAAACTCTGCATGGCGAATTTCAGGGTCGACAGCCAGTCGCTGCCGGCGATGTCGGGGAACCAGTGCTTGTCCTCGTCGGTGGGGTTTTCGCAGATGCGGCGGATGTCCTGGTACATGGCAAAGCCCAGGGCATAGGGGTTGATGCCGCTGTAGTAGGGGCTGTCGAAGCTCGGCTGGAACACCACGCTGGTGTGGTACTGGAGGAATTCCAGCATGAAACCGTCGGTGACCAGGCCTTCGTCGTACAGGTCGTTGAGCAGGGTGTAGTGCCAGAAGGTGGCCCAGCCCTCGTTCATGACCTGGGTCTGGCGCTGCGGGTAGAAGTACTGGGCGACCTTGCGCACGATGCGCACCACCTCGCGCTGCCAGGGTTCCAGCAGCGGCGCGTGCTTCTCCAGAAAATACAGGATGTTTTCCTGCGGTTCGGCCGGCCAGCGTTTGCCGTCGCTGGCCTTTTGCTTGTCGCCGGTCTTGGGGATGGTGCGCCACAGGTCGTTGACCTGCCGCTGCAATTGTTCCTCGCGCTCCTTCTGCCGTTGCCGTTCTTCCTCGGCGGATATCGGATAAGGGCGCTTGTAGCGGTCAACGCCGTAGTTCATCAGCGCGTGACAGGAATCCAGCAGCTCCTCCACGGCGTCGATGCCGTGGCGTTCCTCGCATTGCATGATGTACTGCTTGGCGAACACCAGGTAATCGATGATCGAGCTGGCATCGGTCCAGCTGCGGAACAGGTAGTTGCCCTTGAAGAAGCTGTTGTGGCCGTAGCAGGCATGGGCGATCACCAGCGCCTGCATGCACATGGTGTTCTCTTCCATCAGGTAGGCGATGCACGGATCGGAGTTGATCACGATCTCGTAGGCCAGGCCCATCTGCCCGCGCGAGTAGCCCTTCTCGGTGGCGAGGAAGTGTTTGCCATAGGACCAGTGGTGGTAGCCGATGGGCATGCCGACCGAGGCGTAGGCATCCATCATCTGTTCGGCGGTGATCACCTCGATCTGGTTGGGGTAGGTGTCCAGCGCATAGCGCTCGGCGAGACGGGCGATCTCGCGGTCGTACTGCTGGATCAGCTCGAAGCTCCATTCCGAGCCGCTGGAGATCGGCTGGCGCGGGCGGGCACTCATGCGCTGATCCTCCTCTGGAACAGTTCGCGGAACACCGGGTAGATATCGGCGGCGGCGACTATCTGCTGCTGGGCGAAACTGTCGGGGAAGGCTTCGCCCACGCGTTCGTATTCGAACCACAGGGCCTGGTGTTCGCGCGGGGTGATCTCGACGTAGGTGAAGTACTGCATGAACGGCATGATCTGCTTCAGCAGGATTTCGCGGCACACGGGCGAGTCGTCGTTCCAGTTGTCGCCGTCGGAGGCCTGCGCGCCATAGATGTTCCATTCATGGGCCGGATAGCGCTCGGCCATGATTTCCTGCATCAGCTTGAGCGCACTGGAGACGATGGTGCCGCCGGTTTCCCGCGAGTAGAAGAACTCCTCCTCGTCCACTTCCTTGGCGCTGGTGTGGTGGCGGATAAACACCACCTCGATCTTGTCGTAGCTGCGCTTGAGAAACAGATAGAGCAGGATGAAGAAGCGCTTGGCGATGTCCTTGGTGGCCTGGGTCATCGAGCCGGACACGTCCATGATGCAGAACATCACGGCCTTGGAGGTCGGGTTGGGCTGCTTGCTCAGCAGGTTGTACTTGAGGTCGAAGGTGTCGAGAAACGGCACCTTATCGATGCGCCGGCGCAGGCGGGTGATTTCCTCTTCGGTGGCGGCGATATCAGTGAGGTTGTCCGGCTCTTCGCTCTTCAGGCGATCCAGTTCGGCCAATGCCAGTTTCAGTTTGCCGCGACTGGAACCGGACAGGGCGATCCGCCGCGCATGGGCGGACCTCAAGGTGCGGACGATGTTGATGCGTGACGGATTGCCTTCGTTGCTGATGCCGGCACGCACCGTCTTGAAACTGTCGATGCCGGTCAGGTGACGCTTGACCAGATTGGGCAGGGCCAGGTCCTCGAACATGAAGTCGAGGAATTCGTCCTGGGTGATCTGGAAGACGAACTCGTCCATGCCTTCGCCGGAATTGCTCGCCTTGCCGCTGCCGCGTCCGCCGGCACCACCCTGGGGCCGGCTGATGTGCTCGCCGCTGGTGAATTCCTTGTTGCCCGGATGCACCTGTGTCTGCCGGCCGCCGCGGCCATGGTGCAGCACCGGCTCGTCGATGTCGCGGCCGGGAATGCTGATCTGCTCGCCGTGTTCCATGTCGGTGATGGAGCGGCGGCTGACCGCGTCCTCCACCGCTTTCTTGATGTGCTCGCGGTAGCGGCGCAGGAAGCGCTGGCGGTTGACCGTGCTCTTGTTCTTGCCGTTCAGCCGCCGGTCGATGACATAGCTCATAGCCGTTCTCCGGGCCAGGCTCAGGGGGCAGCACGGCGGGCTGCATGGCCCGCCGGCGGCGCGCTTACTGCGACTTGCGCACGCGCAGGTACCACTCCGACAGCAGGCGCACCTGCTTCTCGGTGTAGCCGCGCTCGACCATGCGCCGCACGAAGTCGTTGTGCTTCTGCTGATCGTCCTTGCTGCCCTTGGCGTTGAAGCTGATGACCGGCAGCAGGTCCTCGGTGTTGGAGAACATCTTCTTCTCGATCACCACGCGCAGCTTCTCGTAGGACATCCAGGTCGGGTTCTTGCCGTTGTTGTTGGCCCGCGCGCGCAGTACAAAGTTGACGATCTCGTTTCGGAAATCCTTCGGGTTGCTGATGCCGGCCGGTTTCTCGATTTTTTCCAGCTCCTCGTTGAGCGAGGCGCGGTTCAGGATCTCGCCGGTTTCCGGGTCGCGGTATTCCTGATCCTGAATCCAGAAGTCGGCGTACAGCACATAGCGGTCGAAGATGTTCTGCCCGTATTCGCTGTAGGACTCCAGGTAGGCGGTCTGGATTTCCTTGCCGATGAACTCGACGTAGCGCGGCGCCAGGTATTCCTTGATGTAGCGCAGGTAGCGCTCGCGGGTTTCCGCCGGGAACTGCTCCTGCTCGATCTGCTGCTCCAGCACATAGAGCAGGTGCACCGGGTTGGCTGCCACTTCATGGGGGTCGAAGTTGAACACCTTGGACAGAATCTTGAAGGCGAAGCGGGTCGACAGACCGTTCATGCCCTCATCTACCCCGGCGGTGTCGCGGTATTCCTGCAGCGACTTGGCCTTGGGGTCGGTGTCCTTGAGGTTCTCGCCGTCATACACGCGCATCTTCGAGTAGACGTTGGAGTTGTCCGGCTCCTTGAGGCGGCTCAATACGGAAAACTGCGCCAGCATCTTCAGGGTGTCCGGCGCGCAGTGGGCGCGCGCCAGGGAGCTGTTGGCCAGCAGCTTGTCGTAGATTTTCACCTCGTCGGACACGCGCAGGCAGTAGGGCACCTTGACGATGTAGATGCGGTCGATGAAGGCCTCGTTGTTCTTGTTGTTGCGGAAGCTGTGCCACTCGGATTCGTTGGAGTGGGCCAGGATGACGCCGCTGAACGGCAGTGCGCCGAGGCCCTCGGTGCTGTTGTAGTTGCCCTCCTGGGTGGCGGTGAGCAACGGGTGCAGCACCTTGATCGGCGCCTTGAACATCTCGACGAATTCCATCAGGCCCTGGTTGGCCCGGCACAGGGCGCCCGAGTAGCTGTAGGCGTCGGCGTCGTTCTGCGGGAATTCCTCCAGCTTGCGGATATCCACCTTGCCCACCAGCGCGGAGATGTCCTGGTTGTTCTCGTCGCCGGGCTCGGTCTTGGCCACGGCGATCTGGTTGAGGATGGACGGGTACAGCTTGACCACGCGGAACTGGCTGATGTCGCCGCCGAATTCGGCCAGGCGCTTGGTGGCCCAGGGCGACATGATCGAGTTCAGGTAGCGCTGCGGGATGCCGTAGTCCTCTTCGAGGATGGCGCCGTCTTCTTCTGCGTTGAACAGCCCCAGCGGCGACTCGTACACCGGCGAGCCCTTGATGGCGTAGAACGGCACATGCTCGATCA
>ERZ1645187.4233-NODE-4233-length-11700-cov-11.659768_pt1 | contig 11700 bp, 12 predicted proteins | sample MGYA00575352_ERZ1645187 | MGnify/ENA primary metagenome ERZ1645187 (study PRJEB40837, sample SAMN11349314) | freshwater sediment metagenome | isolation source: river sediment | host: Sediment | place: India: Wazaribad , New Delhi | collected 2017-02-21 ... | reverse complement strand
TGCCGATCCGCGTCGAACTGTCGCCGCTGAACGAGGACGACTTCCGCCGCATCCTCACCGAGACGGAAGCGAGCCTCGTCAAGCAATACGAGGCGCTGATGAAGACGGAAGGGCTGGAGCTGATCTTCACGCCGGACGCCGTCGACGCGCTCGCCCGCGTCGCCGTTCAGGTCAATTCCTCCGTCGAGAACATCGGCGCGCGCCGCCTGCAGACGGTGATGGAGCGCGTGCTGGACGAAGTCAGCTTCACCGCCCCCGACAGGTCCGGCCAGACGGTGACCGTCGACGCGGCTTTCGTCGACAAGAACATCGGCGATCTGGCGAAAAACGCCGATCTCAGCCGGTTCATTCTCTGAGGCTGGACAGCCGGGGCGGGCATTGCGATAAGGCGCGCAAACTCCCTCCCCGAAAGTCCGCAGCCATGGCCAAGTTTCCCGAGCGCGTTTTCTCCGGCGTCCAGCCGACCGGCAATCTGCACCTCGGCAATTATCTCGGCGCCATCGTCAAGTTCGTCGAGCTGCAGAAGACGCACGAATGCATCTATTGCGTCGTCGATCTGCACGCGATCACCGTGCCGCAGAAGGCGGCCGAACTGACGGCGACGATCCGCGAGGTCACGGCCGCCTTCATCGCCGCCGGCATCGACCCGAAGAAGAACATCGTCTTCAACCAGAGCCAGGTGGCCGAGCACGCCGAACTCGCCTGGGTGTTCAATTGCGTCGCCCGCCTCGGCTGGCTCAACCGCATGACGCAGTTCAAGGAAAAGGCCGGCAAGGACCGCGAGAACGCCTCGATCGGCCTCTACGCCTATCCGACCTTGATGGCCGCCGACATCCTGCTCTACCGCGCCACCCATGTGCCGGTCGGCGACGATCAGAAGCAGCATCTCGAACTGACCCGCGACGTCGCGCAGAAGTTCAACAACGACAATTCCGAGCAGATTGCGGCGCTGGGGTTCGGCGACGCCTACTTCCCGCTGCCCGAGCCGCTGATTCAAGGCCCCGCGACCCGCGTCATGAGCCTGCGCGACGGCACGAAGAAAATGTCGAAATCGGACCCGTCCGATTATTCGCGCATCAACCTGTCGGACGATGCCGACGCGGTGGCGCAGAAAGTGCGCAAGGCCAAGACCGATCCGGAGCCCTTGCCCTCCGAAATCGAAGGTCTTGCCGGCCGCCCCGAAGCCGACAATCTCGTCGGCATCTATGCGGCCCTGGCCGCGACCACCCGCGAAGCGGTGCTGGCCCAGTTCGGCGGCGGCAATTTCTCGTCGTTCAAATCGGCGCTGGTCGATCTCTCGGTGGAAAAACTCGGGCCCATCGGCGCGGAAATGAAAAAACTGCACGCCGACACCGCCTATATCGACGCCGTTCTCAAGGACGGCTCTGACCGCGCCCGCGTCATTGCGCGCCAGAACATGGATAATGTGAAGGATATTCTCGGCCTGCTGCGCTGAATCGCCGCTTGCCGCCCTTCGTGGCGGCTGGCAGCATGTCCGGCGTGCGAGAGGCGGGTCCATGAGCGGCAAGAAGCGCAGATCTTTCGAGCCAGGCCATCGGCCGAAATACCTCGTCATCGTCGATTCGAGCTCGGAATGCAGCCGCGCCGTGCGGTTTGCCGCCCGCCGCGCCCGGCACACCAGCGCCGGCCTCGTGCTGCTGTCGGTTCTCGATCCGAGCGAATTCCAGCAATGGCTCGGCGTCGGCGCGCTGATCCGCGCCGAGGCGGAGCAGGAGGCGCGCGGATTGCTGGAATATTTCTGCAACGAAGCCCGCACGCTGGCGGGCATCGATCCTGAACGCATCGTGCGCGCCGGCGCCAAGGCGACGGAAATCAGCAAGCTGATCGACGAGGACGAGGACATTTCCTTCCTCGTGCTGGCCGCCGGCGTCGGCAAGGATGGTCCGGGCCCGCTCGTCTCCTCGCTTGCCGGCCGGGCCAGCGCCGCCTTCGCCATTCCGGTCGTTGTCGTCCCCGGCGGCCTGACCGATGAGGAAATCGACGCGCTGGCCTGACGCTTGCCTTTGGCAATTGTCGCCGGGGCGACCTATCTGCTAGAGCACGAATATTCACCGCTTCCGGCCTTGAACCGGAGGAAGGAGACCAGAGAAATGTTCATCCAGACCGAATCCACCCCCAATCCCGCCACGCTGAAGTTCCTGCCCGGCCGCCCGGTCATGGGCGAGGGAACGCTCGACATGCGCGATGCCCGCGCGGCGGAAGCCTCGCCGCTCGCTCGCGCCCTGTTCGCCGTCGACGGCGTGTCCGGCGTCTTCTTCGGCGGCGATTTCATCGCCGTGACCAAGGCCGGCGGCGACTGGCAGCATCTCAAGCCGGCGATCCTTGGCGCGATCATGGAGCATTTCATGACCGGCGCGCCGCTGGTCGAAGGCGCGGCGTCCGGCGCCAAGAACGATTCGGATGAATTCTTCGCGCCCGAGGACGCCGACACGGTCGCCGCCATCAAGGAACTGCTGGAGACGCGCGTGCGTCCGGCGGTGGCGGGCGACGGCGGCGACATCGTCTTTCGCGGCTTTGAAAAGGGCGTCGTCTATCTGGCGATGAAGGGCGCTTGCTCGGGCTGCCCCTCGTCCACGGCGACGCTCAAGCATGGAATCCAGAATCTTTTGCGCCATTTCCTGCCGGACGTTCAGTCGGTCGAGCAGATTTGACGGCTTTTCATTGATCCGGTTCGGCAAAGCGGTCACATTGCGCGCATGAAGATTCTTGCGATCGATACCGCTTTGCCGGCCGTTTCCGCCTGCGTGTTCGAAAGCGGCTCGGCCGAACCGCTCGTTGCGGAATCGATTCCGATGGAGCGCGGCCACGCCGAGGCGCTGATGCCGTTGATCGATCGCGTCGTGTCGGCGGTTGAAGGCGGCTTTGGCGCGCTCGACCGCGTCGCCGTGACGGTCGGCCCCGGCTCGTTCACCGGCATTCGCGTCGGCGTCGCCGCGGCGCGCGGCATCGCCCTGGCCTGCAATATCCCTGTTGTCGGCGTCTCGACCTTGGCCGCGCTGGCCGCGCCGCTCATTCTCGAATCGACGGGCGGCGTCATCGCCGCCGCGGTCGATGCGCGTCACGGCAATGTCTTCATCGCCGCCTTCGTGTCCGGCGGGCGCGTCCTCGTCGCGCCCCGCATCGCGCCGGTGCGCGAGGCGGTTCGCATGCTCGGCGCCGGCCCGATCCGCGTCACCGGCTCGGGCGCGCCCATGCTGGCGATCGAGGCCTGGGCCATGGGCCTTTCCGTCGATGTCGCGGGCGATATCGTCGCGCCGGATATCGGCTATGTCGCCCGGCTCGGCCTGCTCGCCGATCCGGAAACCGCGCCGCCGCGCCCGCTCTATATCAAGCCGCCGGACGCAAAGCCCCAGACGGCGTCGCGCATTCCGCGCGCGCCTTTCGGCGCGGCGTGACCGATGTTTGCCTGGATGGGCCGCAGCGAAGCGCCGGCGATGCGCCGCATCGGCGCCGATCAGGCGGCCGCCTGCGCGGCCATCCACGCTCCCTCTTTCGCCCACCCGTGGAGCGCGGCGGAATTCGAGGCGCTGCTGACCGCGCCTGAATGCGTCGCCGACGGGGCGTTCGACGCGCACGGCGCGGCGCTGCGCGGCTTCGTTCTGTCGCGCCGGGCTGTGGATGAGGCTGAAATTCTCACCATCGCGATTGCGCCGCGACATCGCCGCGCCGGCCTTGGCGGCAAATTGCTCTCCGCCCATCTGGCGCAGCTTTCCGCCTTCGGGGTGACGACGCTCTTCCTCGAAGTCGACGAGGCGAATGTCGCGGCGCGCGCCCTCTATGCCCGTTTCGGCTTTGTCGAGGTCGGGCGCCGGCCGGCCTATTACCGCACCGCCTCCGGCGAACGATCCTCGGCGCTGGTGATGCGCCGGGCCTTGGCGTGAACGCGGCCTGTCGCGCATCTGTCATTTTATGCCTCTAGAGGCTCGCCCATGGTTTACCTTCGCGCCGCCGCTCTTGCTGTCGTGCTGGTCGTCAGCGTCGGCTGCATCGCGCCGTTTCAGGCGCTGGCGCGGCGTTTCAACTGGCCCGTCAGCCGCAGGATTCCTCTGCTCGTCTGCCGCGCCATCTGCGCGGTGCTGCGGCTGCGCGTGACGCTCGCCGCCGACGCTGCGCAATCCGCCGGTCCGCGCCTGATCGTCGCCAACCATGTGTCGTGGACCGACATTCTGGCGCTGGGGTCCCTGCGGCCGTTGTGTTTCGTCGCCAAGACCGAAGTGGCCGGCTGGCCCGGACTGGGCGCGCTCGCCCGCGTGCAGGATTCGATTTTCGTCGACCGGACGGCGCGCTTCGCCCTGCCGGCGGTCAACGCCAAAATGGCCGAGCGCATGATGGCGGGCGAGGATGTCGTGCTGTTTCCCGAGGCGACGACCGGCGACGGCAACCGCATCAAGCGCTTCCACGCCGTGCATTTCGCCGCTGCGCGCGACCTGCTGGCGCGTCATCCGCATGTGCCGTCGGTGTCGATCCAGCCGGTGTCGCTGGCCTATCTGCGTCGCGACGGCCTGCCGCTCGGCCGCATGGGACGAATCGCCGTCGCCTGGTATGGCGACAGCGATTTCGTTCCCCATCTATGGAATCTCCTGAAAGCAGGCGCGGTCGATTGCGAGATCAGCTTCGGCGAACCCTTGGTCTATGTGCGAAGCGACCACCGCAAGACGATGGCCCGCCGCGCGCATGCGCGCGTGCGCGTCCTGCGCAGCAACGCGATTCTTGGCCGGATTGCCGACGCGCCTGTTCTCAAGGAGGCTGAAAAGCCTTAAGAAGAGACGAGGGTCGAATGGCGGCCTGAACTATGCAGGACCGATGAGTTCCATTTCGAATTCGGAATTAGAAGGCGCGCAGCTCTCCGTCTCCGTGGGCGCTGCGGTCGAACAGGCTCCGCGCAAGGTTTTCATCAAGTCTTTCGGCTGCCAGATGAACGTCTATGACGCCGCGCGCATGGCCGACGTTCTCGCGCCCGAGGGTTTCGACGAGACGACGCGCGTCGAGGACGCCGACCTCGTCATTCTCAACACCTGCCACATTCGCGAACGCGCCGCCGAAAAGGTGTTCTCCGAACTCGGCAAATTGCGCGAGCTGAAGGATGTCCGCGCCGACGCCGGCTTGCCGACGAAGATCGCGGTCGCCGGCTGCGTCGCACAGGCCGAGGGCGCGGAAATCCTGCGTCGCCAGAAAAGCGTCGATCTCGTCGTTGGTCCGCAGAATTACCACCGTCTGCCCGATTTGTTGCGGCGCGCCGACGAAGGACGCGGCGGAATCGTCGATACGGACTTCCCCGTCGAAGACAAGTTCGACCACATCGCCGCCGCGCGGCCTGAAAAGACCCGTTCGCGCGGCATTTCCGCCTTTCTCACCATTCAGGAAGGCTGCGACAAGTTCTGCACCTTCTGCGTCGTGCCTTACACCCGCGGCGCGGAAGTGTCGCGGCCGGCGGCAAAGATCATCCGCGAGGCCGAGGAACTGGCGCGCGCCGGCGTGCGCGAACTGACCCTGCTTGGCCAGAACGTCAACGCCTGGGCTGGCGAGGGCGAGACGGGCGGCATGTGGACGCTCGCCCGCCTTGCCCGCCGTCTGGCGGAAATTCCCGGCATCGCGCGCATTCGTTATACGACCAGCCATCCCAACGACATGGGCGATGACCTTATCGCCGCCCATGGCGACGACCCGGCCCTGATGCCGTTCCTGCACCTGCCGGTGCAATCGGGGTCGGACCGCATCTTGCGCGAGATGAACCGCAAGCACGACGCCAGGGCCTATGTCGATCTCGTCGCGCGCGTTCGCGCCGTCCGGCCCGATATCGCGCTGTCCTCCGATTTCATCGTCGGCTTCCCCGGCGAGACGGAGCAGGATTTCGAGGACACGCTGGCTTTGATTCGCGAGGTGGGTTTCGCCAGCGTCTTCTCGTTCAAATATTCGCCGCGCCCGGGCACGCCGGGGGCGGACATGGCCGATCATGTGTCCGAGCCGGTCAAGGCCGAGCGGCTCGCGCGCCTTCAGGCTTTGGTCGAAGAGCAGCGGCAGGCGTTCAACCGCGCGATGATCGGCCGCACCATCGACGTCCTGTTCGAGAAGAAGGGCCGCCATCCCGGCCAGATCGCCGGCAAGTCGCCCTATCTGCAGCCCGTGCAGGTCGATGCGCCCGAGGCGCTGATCGGACAGGTGCGGCGCGTCGAGATTGTTGCGATTTCGACGAATTCCTTGTTCGGCAGACTTGCCGATGGCCAGACGGAGGCGCGCGCATGACGGCCTTCGACAGCGCGGATGCGCCGGAAGGCGCGGAAATCACCCTGGCCTTTGACGACAACCGTCTCGCTTCACTGGTGTTTGGCGAATACGACCAGCATCTCGCCCGCATCGAGCGCCGCCTTGGCGTCGTCGCCAACGCCAATGGCAACCATGTCACGATCAAGGGCGCGACCGAGACGGTTGAACACACGCGCCGGGTGCTGGAAAATCTCTACGCCCGCGTCAAGCAGGGCCATGCGATCACGCTCGGCGACGTCGACGGCGCCATTCAGGAAGGCGCGGCGCAAGGCACGCTCTTTCCCAAGGACGTCGATTTCGGCCGCGGCGTGTTCGAACAGCTGGGCACGCGCAAGCGCGGCGCGGTGCGGGCGCGCACGGTCAATCAGGATCTCTACCTGCGGGCGCTGAAACGCTACGAACTGGTTTTCGCCGAAGGGCCGGCCGGCACCGGCAAGACCTGGCTCGCCGTCGGCCATGCCGTGTCGTTGCTGGAACAGGGCGTGGTCGAGCGGCTCATCCTGTCGCGGCCGGCGGTGGAGGCGGGCGAGCGGCTCGGCTTCCTGCCGGGCGACATGCGCGAAAAGGTCGATCCCTATCTGCGTCCGATCTACGACGGCCTGCATGATTTCATGGAAGGCCGTCTCGTCGAGCGCGGCATGCAGACCGGCATGATCGAGGTCGCGCCGCTCGCCTTCATGCGCGGCCGCACCCTGACCAACGCCTGCGTTCTGCTCGACGAGGCGCAGAACGCCACGTCGATGCAGATGAAAATGTTCCTGACCCGCCTCGGCGAAGGCTCGCGCATGATCGTCACCGGCGATCCGAGCCAGACCGATCTGCCGCCGGGCCAGACCTCCGGATTGAGCGAGGCTATTCGCCTGCTCGGCGGCCTCGAAGGCGTCGGCCATGTCGCCTTCAAGGAAGGCGACGTCGTCCGCCACGATCTGGTGCGCCGGATCGTCGGCGCCTATGAAGCGGCGCAGGCGCGCCGCAATGAGAGGGCCAGATCGTGAGCCTGCAGGTCGAGATCAGCGTGGAAGCGGACGCCTGGACGGCTCTGCCGGATCTTTCCGGCCTGACCGAGCGTACGATTGCCGCCTGCCAGCGGGTCAGCGACGTGCCCCTGCGCGACGGCGCCGAAGTCAGCCTGCTGTTTGCCGGCGACGTCGCGGTTCATGCGCTCAACAAGCGCTTTCGCGGCGTCGACAAGGCGACCAACGTCTTGTCCTTTCCCGGCACGGGCGACGCCGAGACGGCGGAATTCCTCGGCGACATTGCCATCGCCTTCGAAACCGCCGACCGCGAGGCCAAGGACGAGGGCAAGCCGCTCGACCATCACGTCGCCCATCTCATCGCCCATGGATTCCTGCATCTACTCGGTTTCGACCACGAAACCGCCGAAGAAGCCGAGGACATGGAGGCGATGGAGCGCGAAATACTCGAATCTCTCGGCATTCCGGATCCTTACGCCGGAACGTCCCTCGCAGATGAGCCCCTGGAGCCATGAGCGAACGCGAACCTTCCTCGACAAGCGACCCTTCCAGTCCCCGTCCCGGCCTGCTGGAGAGATTGCGCAATCTTCTCGGCTTCGGCGCGGCCTCGATCCGCGACGACATTGAGGACGCGCTGGAAGACACCGCGACGACGACGGACTTTTCGCCGCAAGAGCGGGCGATGCTCAAGAACGTGCTCAACCTGCACGACCTGCGCGTCGCCGACGTCATGGTTCCGCGCGCCGACATCATTTCCGTGCCGATCGAGGCGAGTCTGGCCGATGTGCTGACCGTCTTTCGCACCGCCGGCCATTCGCGCCTGCCGGTGCATGCCGGCTCGCTCGACGACCCGCGCGGCATGGTGCACATCCGGGATTTCGTCAATCATATCGCGGCTCTGGCTGAAACGGCGCCGATCGTCCGCCGTCGCCGCCCGCCGTCGGTCGGGGCTGAAGCCGCGCCCGAGGCGTCGACCGTCGCCGAGCCCAAGGCCATCGTGCCGAACGCCGCCGGCATCGATCTGAGCCAGCCGCTGGCCGGCGCGGAAATTCTGCGCCCCGTGCTCTATGCGCCCCCCTCCATGCCGGCGCTGGACCTGCTGGTGAAAATGCAGGCGACGCGCACCCACATGGCGCTGGTCATCGACGAATATGGCGGCACCGACGGCCTCGTCTCGATCGAGGACATCGTCGAGATGGTCGTCGGCGACATCGAGGACGAGCACGACGAGGAAGAAGCGCCCGAAATCACCACGCTCGCCGATGGCGCGATCATTGCCGATGCGCGCGCCAGCCTCGAGGATGTGAGCGCCGCGCTTGGCGATGATCTCGCCGATCTCGGCGAGGCCGAAGAGGTTGATACGCTTGGCGGTCTGATCACCGCTTTCCTCGGCCGCGTGCCGGCGCGCGGCGAAATCGTCGTTCCCAACGATCGGCTCGAAATCGAGGTGATCGACGCCGATCCCCGCCGCGTCAAGCGGCTGCGCATCCATCGGCGCGTTGTCAGCGAGACGCCGGCGCTCGCCAACAAGGCCGAGACAGGCGATAAAGGCCAAGGTTGATTCGGTCAGGAGCGCGCCCCCGCGCGCCCGGGCGGAATCCAGCCCGCACTCCGTCGAGGCCTTCGCTGCATGATGTCTTTGGCTGAACGCGTGATCCTGGCCGAGGGGTGGCGCAGGCGGCTGATCGCTTTTGCCGCCGGCGCGCTTGGCGCCCTGGCCATGCCGCCCTTCGACCTGTTTGCCTTCATGCTCGCGCCGATGACGGCGGCGGTTTGGCTGATCGACGGCGCGTCCGAAACGGGGCGCGGCCGGTTCGCCATGCCGGCGCTGCGCAGCGCCTTTGCGGCCGGCTGGTGGCTTGGCTTCGGCTATTTTGTCGCCGGGCTGTGGTGGCTTGGCGCGGCGTTTCTGGTCGAGGCCGAAAAATTCGCCTGGGCCCTGCCGCTGGGCGTCGTCGGCCTGCCGATCGTTCTGGCGGTTTTCACCGGTCTGGGCTTTGCCCTGGCGCGGGCTCTGTGGCGTCCCGGACCCGGCCGCATCCTGATCTTCGCCGTGGCGATCGGCCTGTCGGAATGGCTGCGCGGCGTCGTTCTCACCGGCTTTCCGTGGAACGTCTGGGGCATGGCGCTGGGCGGCAATCTCGTTCTGGCGCAGGCCGCCTCGCTCGTCGGCCTCTATGGCCTGACGATTCTCACGGCGGCGATTTTTGCCGCGCCGGCGACGCTGGCCGATGGCGGCCAGCGTTTCTGGACGCGCGCGATGACGGTCGCCCTCGTCGCGCTTGGCGCATTGGGCGCCTTCGGCGCGGCGCGGCTGGCAGGCGCCGGCCAGGAGGTCGTCAAGGGCGTCAAGTTGCGCATCATGCAGCCCAACCTGCCGCAGGACGCCAAGTTCCGCCCCGAGAACAAGGCGGAGATCCTCAAGCGCTATTTGAGCCTTTCGGATCGCGCGGTTTCGCCGGGCGCCACCGGGATGGTCGACGTCACGCATCTGATCTGGCCGGAATCGGCCTTTCCCTTCATTCTCGGGCGCGATTCCCAGGCGCTGGCGCAGATCAGCGCGGCCTTGCCGCCCGGCGTGACATTGATCACCGGCGCGGCGCGCGTCGAGGAAACGGATGATCCCAAAGGGCTGGGCGAAAGCGCCTTTCGCTATTTCAACGCCATCCAGGTGTTGACCGGCCGCGGCGAAATCCTCGACAGCTCCGACAAGGTTCATCTTGTCCCGTTCGGCGAATATCTGCCGTTTCAGCAATGGCTCGAACGCATCGGCCTGCGCCAGTTCGTCCACATTCCGGGCGGCTTCGACGCCGGCAGCCGCCGCAAGGCCCTGCGTGCGCCGGGCTTGCCCGAAATCGCGCCGCTCGTCTGCTACGAGGCGATTTTCCCCGGCGAGGTGACGCCCGAAGGAACCGCTTCGCGCCCTGGCCTGATGCTCAACGTCACCAATGACGGCTGGTTCGGCCGAACGCCCGGCCCTTATCAGCATCTGGCCCAGGCGCGGTTGCGTTCGATCGAGGAAGGACTGCCGCTCGTTCGGGTCGCCAACACCGGCATTTCCGCGATTGTCGATCCCTATGGCCGCTTGCTGGCGCAATTGCCTTTGGGCGTCGAAGGCGTGCTTGACGCAGCTTTGCCGCAGAAGATCGCGCCGCCGTTCTTTGCGAATTGGCCGCTGGCCTCGCCCTTCGCGCTGGCGATCTTGATGCTTATGGCGGGTTTGATCGTCGCGCGCCGCCGCTGATATCATAAAATCACAGGTAGCAGGGCGAGTTATCTTTAGGTAAGTTGCACGCAGAACGCGAAACAGACCATGCGCGAACGGAGGCGCAAGTGATCAAGGTGCCGAACCCGACAGATAAATATGTCGGCGCACGCGTGCGCATGCGGCGCATCATGATGAACATGAGCCAGGAAAAGCTCGGCGAAGCGCTGGGCGTGACGTTCCAGCAGGTGCAGAAATACGAGAAGGGCGCCAACCGCATCAGCGCCAGCCGGCTGCAGCAGATCTCCAAGACGCTGGAAATGCCGCCGGCCTATTTCTTCGAGGGCGCGCCCGGTCCTGACGTCGCCACCGGCGAGGGCTTTGCCGACAGCGCCGTCGATTACGTCGCCGACTTCCTCTCGACCGCCGAGGGCCTGCAGCTCAACAAGGCGTTTGCCCGCATCCACGACGCCCGCGTGCGCCGTCGCATTGTCGATCTCGTCGTCGCACTGGCCGATCAGGACGAAAAGGCCGAGTGAGCGCCGCGCAGCGTTCGCTTTAAAGAACGAATCGTCCGGTTTGGCTTGACCAAACGAACGCGTCCTGTCAAAAGCAGCGGCAAACCGTAGGCTGTTAACGGCCTGCGACCAGTCTGCTTTTTTGCGGAGACGTCCGTGGCGCGCCAGAACTATCTTTTCACCAGCGAATCTGTCTCCGAGGGGCATCCCGACAAGGTTTGCGACCGCATTTCCGACGAGATCGTCGATCTGTTCTTCCGGGAAGGCGCAAAGGCTGGCGTCGACCCCTATCAGATCCGCGTCGCCGCCGAGACGCTGGCCACGACCAATCGCGTCGTCATCGCCGGCGAAGTGCGCGGCCCGGCGCTCGACCATGCGGTGATCGAGGAAGCGGCGCGCCGCGCCATCAAGGACATCGGCTACGAGCAGTCCGGCTTCCACTGGCGCGACGCCAAGATCGAAGTTCTGTTGCACGAGCAATCCGTCGATATCGCCCAGGGCGTCGACGCCTCCGGCAACAAGGACGAAGGCGCGGGCGACCAGGGCATCATGTTCGGCTACGCCTGCCGCGAGACGCCCGAGCTGATGCCGGCGCCGATCTACTACGCCCACAAGATCCTCGAGGATCTCGCCACCGCCCGCAAGGCCGGTCCGCTGAAGATGCTCGGCCCCGACGCCAAGAGCCAGGTCACCGTCGCCTACGAGAACGGCAAGGCGG